>Ga0068860_100004961_pt1 | contig 13565 bp, 10 predicted proteins | sample KBSSwiS32_FD_66597 | JGI IMG/M metagenome (GOLD analysis project Ga0068860, IMG submission 66597) | Switchgrass rhizosphere microbial communities from Kellogg Biological Station, Michigan, USA - KBS Switchgrass S3-2 | ecosystem: Host-associated > Plants > Roots > Rhizosphere > Soil ... | reverse complement strand
TCCGGGAAGATCATGCGCCGGCTCCTGCGCGACGTGGCCGCCGGGCGGAAGACCACCGGGGACACCACCACGCTGGAGGACCTCAACGTCCTCGCCGCGCTCCGGCAGGACGAGGAATGACGGCGCGCTCCGCCCGTCACCTCGCCAGGTGCTCCACGCCGGCGGCCAGGAGCGCGGCCACCCCGCGCTTGGCGGAGTGCACCACCTTCTTGCGCGAGGGCGGCGGCGCCGACGTGTAGAGCATGCTCACCTTGTGGTGCAGCTCGCTCCCGCCCCACACCAGCACCAGGTCCGCCCACTCCAGGTCCCCCTTCGCCTTGTCCGAGGTGCGGCGTTCGGTGCCGTCGATCAGCCGCAGCTCCAGCGCCCGGCCCAGCGCCGCCTCCAGCTCCTCGCGCACCGCGGGCGACCCGCCCACCACCACCACCCGCCGCACGCCCCTGCTCCGGCACGCCTCCAGGAACTCCGTCTCCGCGCGGGAGTTGTCCGAGCCGCCGCAGCGCTCGCAGGCGCCCTTGAGCGAGGCCAGCACGCTCTGGCGCCCGCTGGCGGCGGCGAAGGCGGCGCACTCCCTGGAGTCGCAGTGGAGGAAGAAGCGGCCCTTGAGCAGCTGCGCGGCGCGCGGCAGCTTCTCGTCGCTCATCCGCTGCTTGCCGGGGCGGGTGAGGCCGGCCCCCTCCAGCGCGGCGCGCGCGGCGCCCAGCGCCTGCGGCAGCCCGAACCCCAGCTCGGTCAGCCAGCCGCCGATCTCGTGGTCCTGGCTCACGCCTCCAGGCCGTCTTCTCCCGCCAGCTCCTCGGGCGGCGCGAACAGGTCGCCCTGCAGCGGCTCCAGCCCGAGCGCGATCCGCACCCGCTGGAAGCTGCGCCGGTGGATGGGCGTGGCGCCCAGCCGCTGCAGCGTCTCGCAGTGGAGCGGGGTGGGGTATCCCTTGTGCGAGGAGAACCCGTAGCCCGGGTACACCGCGTCCATCTCGTCCATCAGCCGGTCGCGCGTGGTCTTGGCGATGATCGACGCCGCGGCGATGGAGAGCGAGAGCGCGTCCCCCTTGATGATCCCCCGCTGCGGGATGGCGCACTGGGGCACCTTGCGCGCGTCCACCAGGAGGTACTGCGGCTTCATCCCCAGCGCCTCCACCGCGCGCCGCATGGCCAAGAGGCCCGCGTGGTAGATGTTGATGGTGTCGATCTCCTCGACCTCGGCGCGGCCGGAGGCCCAGGCGATCGCCTCCTCCTTGATGGCCTTGGCGAATTCCTCGCGCTTGCGCTCGTCGAGGATCTTCTTCGAGTCGTCCAGCCCGCGGAGGCGGTAGCCCTTCTTGAGGATCACCGCGCCGGCCACCACCGGCCCGGCCAGCGGCGCCATCCCCGCCTCGTCCACGCCGCAGATCAGCTCCAGCCCCTGCCCGTACAGCTCCGTCTCGAAGCGGAGCATGGTCCGCAGCCGTTGCCCCTCCGCCCGGTTGTCGTGCCGGCGCTCGCGGATCTTCCTGGCCAGCGCGCGGGCGCCGTGGCGCTCGTCGCGCTCCAGCGCCTCCAGCAGCCGGTCCGGCACCGTCCGGCCCTTGTCGATGAACCGCTCGCGCAGCTCACCCAGGGACCACCTCAGCAGCTCCTCCAGCGATGGCATGGGACGGGAGCGCAACGTAATCGAGGGCGCGAGCCGGATTCAATCCGCGCCCGCGCCCTCGAGGGACTCCTCGGATTCACCAGGGGCGAGTCGCCGCCCTACTCGTGGCCAACCGCCCGGCCGACGGGGTGCGCGCCGTGCTTCTTGCCCTTCCCCTTGCCCTTGCCCTTCCCCTTGCCGCCCTGGTCGTCGTCATCGTCCGCCGCGGGGGGCGCGGTCGGGGTGCCGCCGGCCGGAGGCGCCGACACTCCAGTGCCACCCGCGGGAGGCGGAGGCGTGCCCGGGGGCGGGGCGGCCACCGGCGTGCCGTGCATGCCCTGGCCGGGCGGCGCGGGGACGGTCGGCGCCATGGGCGGCGCCACCGGCGGCGGCTTCGGGGCCGGGGGCGGCGGCGAGGCCACCGGGGCGGCGGCGGCGGGCGGCGGCTTCGGCGGAGGCACGTAGGTCACCGTCCCGCCCGCGGCCACGGTCCCGCCGGCGGGCGGCGGCGCGCCACCGGTCACCACCACGGAGCCGGAGGCGCCGGGGCCCGGAGGAGGCGGCATGGCCCCACCCACGGGCGGCGAGCCGGCCGGAGGTCCACCCGGGTTCGGCGCGGTGGCCACGGCGGTGCTGGTCGTCACCGTGTTGAGCCCGAAGGCGCCCTCCTGCCGCCCGTCCGCGGTCTTGGCGGTGACGCGCAGCAGGCCGACGTTGTCGCTGGTCATCACGATGTCGCCCTGGTCGCACAGGTCGCGCATCGCCACGTCCAGCCGGCCCAGCTCGATGAGCTCCGTGCCCGCGCCGTGCTGCACCACCCGGAAGAGGAGGTGCCGGTCGTCGTAGCCGTTGCTGTTGATGACCAGGTCGCCGTCGAACGTCGCGTAGATCCCCTTCACCGGCTTGGTCGCCAGCACCGCGCCGTTGGGCATCATCACCTCCACGTGCAGGTCCGGCCGGTTCTCGTTCGGGATGGTCATCGCCATCTCGACCGCCCGCTCGGCGTGCTTGGACTGGAGGTGCTGCTGCACGAACTGGGCGACCTTGAAGAAGAGCGGGGTGATGGGCCCGGTCCACGGGTTGCCGTCCGGCTTGGTCGGCACCAGCAGCACGGAGCGGATGGCCACGTCGTAGGGGCGCACCCGCAGCTTGTCGAGCGCCGCCCGCGCCTCGCCCTTGTCGGCGCCGCTGTTCACCGCCTCCTGGTACGCCTGGGTGGCCGCCTCGTAGCTCCGGTTCTGCAGCGCGGCGTCTCCGTTCGCCATCGCGTCGCAGTAGCGGGCCAGGCCCTCGGCGCGGCCGCCGGGCCGGATGGCCAGCGCGGCGCGGTAGGCCGCGGAGGCCGTGCGCCAGTCGCGCTGGGACAGGGCGACGTCGCCGTCGTAGGCGGCCTTGTCGTACTGGAAGGCGACCCATTGCTCGCGCTCCTGCTCCACCGCGCGCAGCCGGTTCGCCTGGGACGGGTCGTACTGCACGGCGACCTTCATCGCCTGCACCGCCTCGTCGTACTTGCGCTCCTGCCGCAGCCGGTCCGACTCCGCCACCGCGGCGGCGACGATCTCCAGCTGCACCTGGCCTGCCGCCGACTGCACCTCCGGCGCGTTGGACATCTCGCGGGCGCGCTTGATGGCGTCCGCGGCCTGGCCGAAGTTGCGCTGGGCGGCGAAGGTGCGCGCCTGCTGGACGATGTCGAGCGCCTGGTACAGCGACGCCTGCGCCTTCATCTGCGCGGCGTCCGGCGCGCCCGGCTCCGCCTCGAGGATGAACTGCGCCTCGTTGCCGACGCACGTCCAGTCGCGCTGCTGCAGGCAGGTGTTGGCCTGCTGCCGGGACTGCGCCAGCGCCTGGGTCCGCGCGTTGTCGAACTTGGGCTTGAGCCCCGGCGTCTCCGCCTTCTCGTTCAGCGCGTTCCGGTAGTGGATATAGGCGGACTTCCAGTCGCCGACGGCGGCGGCGCTGTCGCCTTCCTTCTCATGGGCAATACAGCCGACCAACAACGATAGGGACGCCGCGGCAGCGGCGAGGCGGTACCTCATTGCGGATGCACCTCCGACCTGATGCGTGGGGGACTTGGGGGGCTCTTGCTTACGGCGGCCTTCCAGACGCAAGCGCCGGCAAGTCTATTCGACGGCAAGGCGAGCGCCGCGGGGGTGCGCCGCACCCCAGACGTACTCGCTCGGTAGGGTGAATGTGGGTGCGGCGGCGCGTTATCCTGGCGTCCTCCTCATGACGCCCCGCCTTCCTGGACTGGCCGTTCTCTCCCTGTCGTTCGCCCTCTCCGCCGGGTGTCACCGCGCGAGGCCGGAGCACCTGGCGCACCAGCCGGACCCGTCGTCCGAGCGCGCCATCACCCAGGGCAAGGTGGTCGGCTTCGCCCAGCCGGACGGCTCGCTGGCCTGGCTGGGCATCCCCTTCGCCGAGCCGCCGGTGGGGCCGTTGCGGTGGCGCGCGCCGGTGCCGAAGAAGCCGTGGGAGGGGACCTTCCCGGCGGTGCGCTTCGGGCGCTCGTGCGTGCAGTTCGTCTCGCCCATCGGCGGGCGCGAGGACGACAAGCGCGCGCGGTTCATCGGCGGCGAGGACTGCCTCACCCTCAACGTCTTCGCCCCGCGCGCGGCGGCCCCGGGGAAGGACCGGCTGCCGGTGATGGTGTGGATCCACGGCGGCGGCAACAAGATCGGCTCCTCCGCCACCTACTCCATGGCGGAGAACCTGGCGGCCCGGCACGGCGTGGTGGTGGTCTCGGTGAACTACCGGCTGGGGCTTCTGGGCTGGTTCCGGCACCCGTCGCTGGCGGCGCCGGGCGACTCCCCCGAGGACCGCTCCGGCAACTACGGCACGCTGGACCAGGTGCTGGCCTTGAAGTGGGTCCGCGACAACGCGGCGGCGTTCGGCGGCGACCCGGGGAACGTCACCATCTTCGGCGAGTCCGCCGGCGGCATCGACGTGTTCTCGCTGCTCAGCTCGCCGCTGGCCAGGGGCCTGTTCCACCGCGCCATCTCCCAGAGCGGGCTGCCGGTCTCGTCCACCGTGAAGAGCGCGGAGGACTTCGCCGCCGGCCTGCTGTCGTCCCTGCTGGCCCGCGACGGGCGGGCGGCGCAAGGGATGAGCGGCGCGGAGGCGGCGGCGTACCTGCGGGGGAAGAGCGCGGACGGGCTGCTGGAGCCGCTCGATCCGGGGCCGTTCGCCATGTACGAGTCGCCGGCGCTGATCCGCGACGGCGCCGTCCTCCCCGAGCAGCCGTTCGTGGAGCTGGTCACCGACGCCGGCCGCTACAACGCGGTGCCGGTGCTCCTGGGCACCAACCGGGACGAGATGAAGCTGTTCATGTCGCAGGACCCGGCGTTCGTGAGCAAGTGGCTGGGGTTCTTCCCCCACGTCAAGGACACCCGCGCCTACGACCGCACCGCCGAGTACGTCTCCTCGCTGTGGAAGGCGGTGGGCGCGGACTGGCCCGCCTCGCTGATGCGGAAGGCGCAGGGCCCCACCGTCTACGCGTACCGGTTCGACTGGGACGAGGAGGACAGCCAGATGGGCGTGGAGATCTCCTCGCTTCTGGGCGCCTGCCACGCGATGGAGATCTCCTTCGTGTTCGACAACCAGAACAAGAAGTCCTTCGGCGTGCCGGACGGCGCGGACGCCTACGAGCGGTACCGCGCCCTGGCGAGCGCCATGTCCGGCTACTGGACGCAGTTCGCCAAGGCGGGCGCGCCCGGGCGCGGTCCGGACGGCGCGCTGCCGGAGTGGAAGCCGTGGAGCGACGACGGGCCGCGGGCGGACCGCTTCATGGTGCTCGACACGCCGGCCGGCGGCGGGCTGCGGATGTCCTCCGAAGCGGTCACCGTGGAGGGGCTCACCGCGCGGCTGGAGCACGAGCCCGCGTTCGACGGCGCGCCGCGCGAGCGCTGCCGGGCCTATGGCCGGATGGTGCAGGCGCTGGAGGCGGTCAGCGGCCAGTCCGCGGACGAGCGCTACGCGCGGTTCGCCGGCGGCGCCTGCCGGGAGCTCCCCCTGGGCTCGTTCCTGGCGGACCGGGACGGCAGCCACTAGGAGGTCGCGGATGCCAGGCGCTTCGGACAAACCCCGCGACAAGGACAAGGTCCCGCACGGCTCCCCGTGGAAGTGGCTCCGGCAGATCCGCCAGGAGCGCGGCGCCGGAGGCATCGTCCCGGTCATCGGCTCCGGCTGGAACGCCCAGGCGGTGGGCACGGTGTTCGGCTGGCGGGACCTGCTGGTGGAGATCCGCAAGGCCACCGGCCTCACCTTCACGCTGCCGCCGCCGGAGCAGACCACCGGAAACACCACGCTGATCTGGGAGCGGATGTTGTTCGACCTCTCCAACTCCACCGGGAAGCACCCGCACCAGGTGGAGGCCCAGCTGCAGACGGTGGTGGCCAAGACGCTGCGCAAGGCCTACCCGGTGGGCGGGGTGACGGCCGCCTTCGCGAGGCGGTTCCTCGCGCTGGGGTTCAAGGACATCCTCAGCTTCAACTTCGACCTGGGCCTGCACACGCCCGAGGCGTCCTGGCTGCCCAAGCCCAAGCCGCTGGACCCGGTGACCAACCACTGCAAGGTCGACGGCACGGCGCGCGTCTGGTACCCGCACGGCAGCGTGAGCGATCCGCCCAGCATCCAGCTCGGGCTGCGCGCCTACGGGACGCTGATCAACGAGCTGGAGACCGCGCGGCAGGCGTACAAGCTGACCGAACGGGAGCTGTTCGGAGAGACCTCCCCGGTCCCCCCGGGCCCGGGAGACGCGAAGCGGCCGCGCTCTCCGCCCCGCGGCATGAGCGACCAGTGGCGCACCTGGGCCAGGCACCGCGACCTGGCGCACAGCTGGGTGGCCTCCGCCATGAACTCGCCCCTCGTCTTCGCGGGCCTGAGCCTGGGCCGCGAGGAGTGGCCGCTGTGGTGGTTCCTCAACCAGCGCGCCCGCAACCACGCCCGGCGGAACCTCTCCTGGGAGATCCCCACCTTCGCCATCCTCATCCGCAAGGAGGCGGAGGCCCTGGCCACCGCTGCCGACCTGGTGAACATCACCCTCCTCCCGGTGGACACGTACCAGGAGGCCTGGGACCGGCTGTTCGAGACCCTGGCCTGAAACCAGGGGGTTGGCGGTCTGTAACCAATTGGGCGGGCATTTCGTACACAGGGGCATGAACCTCACCTTCCGCCCCGGGGCGAAGCTGCCGGGTCCCGTCCCAGGGGGTTGAAGCGATACCCCCGGCGCCGGCGGCGTCGAGATGAGGCCCGAGCTGTCCCCGGTGTCCGGCGGGTTGGACGCCGACGAGACCTCCGCCAAGGAGATCGCCCTGAAGTCCGCGGCGCGCGGGACGGACCCGTCGAAGCAGCCGCCGTCCGACGTGCGGCGCCTCTTCCAGGACGACGTCTTCGAGCGCGCCGCCCGCCGCCCGCTGGTCGCGCTCGGGTAGTCTCCCCGCCTTCCGTTTTCCGGAGGTGGGCATGAGGAGCGTCGTCGTCACGGGAGCATCCACGGGCATCGGCCTGGGGACCGCGAAGGTGCTGCTCAAGAACGGCGCCCGGGTCTTCGGCAGCGTGCGCAAGAGCGCGGACGCGGAGCGGTTGCAGCAGGAGCTGGGCGCGTCCTTCACGCCCCTGCTGTTCGACGTCACCGACCAGGCGGCGGTGCAGCGCGCGGCCGCCGAGGTCCGCGAGAAGCTCCAGGGGACCACGCTCTCCGGGCTGGTGAACAACGCCGGGGTGGCGGTGAGCGGGCCGGCGCTGGAGCTGTCCGTGGACGACTTCCGCAAGCAGCTGGAGATCAACGTCCTGGGGCCGTTCATGGTCACCCAGGCGTTCGCGCCGCTGCTGGGCAAGGACCGGTCGCTGCAGGGGCCGCCGGGCCGGATCGTCAACGTCAGCTCGGTGGGCGGGAAGATGGGGGCGCCCTTCCTGGGCGCGTACGTCGCCTCCAAGCACGCGCTGGAGGGATGGTCGGAGAGCCTGCGCCGGGAGCTGATGCTCTACGGGATCGACGTGATCATCGTGGGCCCGGGCACGGTGGCCACGCCCATCTGGGACAAGGCGGACAAGGAGGACCTCTCCCGCTACGACCGGAGCGACTACCGGGAGATGCTGCACAAGTTCAAGGACTTCATGGTGACCAACGGGCCCACCGGGCTGCCGCCCGAGCGGATCGGCGAGGTGATCTGGACCGCCCTCACCGCTCGCTCTCCCAAGGTGCGCTACGCGGTGGTGCCCGGCGCGTTCGCCAGCTGGATCCTTCCCACCACCCTGCCCAAGCGGATGGTGGACCGGCTGATCGCGGGGCGGCTGGGGCTGGCGCGGAAGCCCTGACCTTCACTTGGGGGGCGGCGCGGCGGCCGCCAGCTCCTTCACCGCCTCCGTGCACTGCTTCTCCCTGGGCTGCAGCTCGACGCAGCGCTGGTACTCCTGGAGCGCCTCCGCGGTCTTCTTCTGGTCCTTGTAGATGTCGCCGAGGGCGCTGTGCGGCCCGTAGAAGGAGGGATCGAAGCGGATGGACTGCTTGAGCGCCTCCTCCGCCTTGGACTTCTGGCCCTTCTTCCACAGCGCGACTCCCAGGTAGTAGAGCGCCACCGGGTTGCGCGCATCGGTGGTGAGGACGCTGCCGAGGACCTTGAGCGACCGGTTCACCAGCTCTTCCTCGGTGAACTGCCCCGCCTCCTTCTGGGCGGTGAAGCCGCGCGCGTACAGGCCCCCGAGCTCGGCTCGCGCCTCCAGCATCGTGGGGTCCTTCCGGGTCGCCTCCTCGAGGGGCTCCACCGCCTGGTGCGGGCTTCCCGTCCGGGAGAGGAGGATGCCCAGCCGCGCCAGCACCGCCGGCTCCCCGGGCGTCGACTTCTGGGCCTCCTTGAGCAGGTGCTCCGCCTGCGAATAGTCGCCCTTGTCCAGGTAGAGATCCGCCAGCCCGGTCCAGGCAGCGCGATTCTGCGGATCCTCCTGGAGCAGCTGCTTGAACGCCGGCTCCGCCTTCTCCGCGACCCGCTTCTTGGCGTACGCCCGCGCGAGATCCAGCCGCGCCTCCGGGGTGGGGTCCAGCTCCACCCGTCGCTCGTACTCGCCTATCGCCCCGTCCAGGTCGCCGTTGGCCCACAGCGCGGCGGCCAGCGAGGCGTGGGCGCCGGCGTCGTCCGGGAGCGCCTTCACCGCCGCCTTGAGCACGTCCACCGCGCCGCTGGCCTTGTTCTGGCCCAGGTAGGCCAGCGCCAGCCCCTTGTACGCGTCCGCGCTCTTGCCGCGGCCGTCGTCCTGCGACAGCTCGATGGCCTTCTTGAACGCCTCCGCCGCCTTGTCGCGCTTGCCGGCCTGCAGGTACAGGTTGCCCAGCTGGGTGTACGGGGCGGAGGCGCGCGGCTTGAGCTCCAGCGCCTTCTCGAACGCCTTGGTGGCGCCGCGGCTATCGCCCAGGTTGAACAGCGCCAGCCCCAGGTTGAACGACGCCTCGGCGAAGCCGGGGTCGGACTTGAGCGCCAGCTTGAACTCCGCCGCGGCCTTCTTGCGGTCTCCCTGCCCGTCCAGCGCCACGCCCAGGTTGTTGTGGGCCCGCGCGTGCGAAGGGTCCACGGCGAGCGCCCGCTTGTACTCGGCGATCGCTCCGGGCACGTTGTTCTCCCGCATCAGGATCACGCCCAGGTTGTAGTGGGCCTCGGCGTCGCCCAGCTCGCTCCGCCCGGCCTGCGCGAGGAGCTCCTTGGCCTCCGCGTACTGGAGCTTCTCCGCCAGCGCCTTGCCCAGGTTCACCTTGGCGGAGACCAGGTTGGGGTCGATGCCCAGGGCCTCCCGGTAGCGGGCGATGGCGTCGTCCGTCTTCCCGGCGGCGTGGAGCGCCTCGCCGAGGTTGAAGCGCACCTCGGCGTTCTTGGGGTCCAGCTCCGCCGCCTTGGCGTACTGCGCCACCGCCTCGTCGTAGTCGTTCAGGCTGCGCGCCAGCAGCCCGCGCTCGGCCCGCAGCGAGACGTCGTCCGGCAGGGTGGAGATGACACCGTCCAGCAGCGACCTGGCCTCCTGGGTGTCGCCGGAGAATCGCAGCGCCCGCGCCAGGAGCACGGCGGCATCGGCGGAGGCGGGGTCCAGCTTGACCAGCGCGCGCAGGGGCGGCACCGCCTTCTTCGGCTCGTTCAGCGCCAGGTAGGTGAAGCCCAGGCGGTAGAGCGCGTCGGTGTCGTCCGGCGCCTCCTGGACGTGCGCCTCCTCCACCGCGGCGGTGCGCTTGAGCGCCTCCTTGTCCGAGGCGGAGGGGCCGGCGGGGGCGGGGCCGGCGGAGAGCAGCGTGGACAGCGCGATGAGGAGGGCGTGCATGGCTCACTCCACGTAGGGGCTGGCGCGGGCGTCGAACGTCTTGCGCGCCAGCGCGGTCTTCTTGGCCTCCCAGTCGGCCTTGGAGGTCTCCGCGCGCTTGTTCTCCTGGGTGACGCGCAGTTGCTTGTTCACCACCTCCGCCTGGCACTGCTTGGGCTGTTCCTCGAAGTCCTTGAGCGGCAGCTTCTCCGCGCCCTCCACCTTCGCCTTGCGGGCGGCGTTCAGCTTGGCCAGCTCGTAGGTGGCCCAGGCGCACTGCAGCGCCAGCTCGTCGCGCTCCTGGACGGCGACGTTCACGTCCTGCCGCGCGCGCAGGTAGTCGATGCGCGACCCCGCCTCGTCCACCGCCAGCCTCGCCACCTCGCGGGAGACGGCGTCGTTGGCCTCGCCCACCTCGCGCTCGGCGGCCACCTTGCGGTCGCGGGCGCGGCGGATGGCGGTGCGGGTGCGCAGCACCTCGCTCTCCGCCTCGTCGCGCTGGTCCACCGCCACCCCGAGGTCGTTCTCCGCCTCGAGCAGCTCGATCCGCACCTCGTATGGGAGCTTGGTCACCAGCTCCGGGGGCACCTTCTTGGCGTACCGCGGGCCGCAGGCGGACAGCAACAGCCCGCACGCCGCGGCCAGCCAGGACCTTGGCCTCATCTCACCTTCCCCTGGAAGTTGTCGTACAGCGTCCGCCCGTCGCCGAACTCCTCGCCGAGCACGAACGTCACCGCGAAGTCCCCCGAGGCCTGTCGATCCACCACCGGGAGGCCGTTGAACGTGAGGTGGCCGCGCTCCATGGCCGGGAACGTCTGCCGCGGGTCGTTGAGCACGTTGCGCGCCAGCGCGCCCCGCTGCACCCCGCCGATGTCCTCCGCCAGGTCGATGGTGAGGGGGTACCCCGCGTCCGCCGCGAAGGGGAGGCGCAGGCCGCGGGCGGAGACCGCCAGCACCAGGTCCTCGCCCCGGTTGTCGTCGGTGGAGGGCTTGGTGTAGCGGACCGTCAGGTCGGACGACCCCATCACCACCTCCACCGACTGGTACCGCATGTCCATCAGCACCGACAGGCTGCCCTGGACGCTCCGCGGCCCGCAGGCCAGGAGCACCAGCAGCAACAGGCAGAGCCCGGCGGCGGCGCGCTTCACTTGCAGGACCTCCACTCCGGGTCCACGTCCGTGCCCGCCAGCCCGCTCACGTCCTTGAGCACGGACAGCTCGCGCTTGGCGCCCTCCGCGTCGCCGTAGCGGCAGCGGAGCGCGGCCAGGTTGGCGCGGGCCTTGGCGTAGGTGGGGTCCGCGTCCAGCGCCTTGCCGTAGGAGGCGCGGGCGCCCATGGCGTCGCCGGAGAGCAGCAGCGCCAGCCCGAGCGCGTTGTGCGCCGAGGCCCGGGTGTCCTGCAGCTCGGTGGCGCGGCCCAGCACCAGCTGCGCCTGGTAGAGCTTGCCCTGGTCCAGGTACGCCATCCCCAGCGCCTCCAGGGAGCCGGCGTCCATGCTGGACTCCACCTTCTTGAGCAGGTCGTCCACCGACGCCGCCCCGGCCGACCCCGGCGCCGCGGAGGGCAGCGGGTTCCGGGGAGCGTCCGTCTTGCTCCGGCAGCCCACCACCGCCTGGGAGAACACCTCCAGCGAGACGGAGCGGGAGAGGCAGAGCTTGAACGCGCTGTCCGCGCGGTCCTTGAGCGGCCCCACCTGCCCGGCCACCACCTTGCGGAACTGCTCCGCCTCCTTGGCGCCCAGGCCCGCCGGCATCGGCGTGTTCTCCAGCGTCTCGGCGATGTGCTGGTACGCCAGGCCCATCTTCCACAGCGACGCCACCGCCCACTCCGCCGACCCCATGGACGCGGCCTGGGTGTAGACGCCCTCCATCTGCTGCAGCGTGGCCACCTTCTGGTCCAGCTGGTCGGACGGGATGGCCTTGAAGGACTTGAAGACGATCTCGCCCAGGTACCAGAGCGCCTTGGCGGTGTCCTCGCTCTGGGCGTTGGGCCCCTTGGTCACCGGGCCCAGCACGGCCACCAGCGGCTCCGGCCGCTCGCCCGCGTTGGCCATCAGCTCCGCCAGCACCGCGGCCGCGCCGGCGTTCTGCTTGTCGACCTTGAGCGCCTGCTCCGCCGCGGAGCGCGCGCGGGCGTTGTCGTGGCCCTTGAGCGCCACCTCCGCCAGCGTGGCCAGCACCTCCGACTTGCGCGACCCGCCCACCGGCGCCGCCGCCTCCAGGTCCTTGACCGCCTCGCGCTGCTGGTTGAGCGCCTGGCGGATGCGCGCCGCCGCCATCCAGCCGTCCAGCGCCGCCGAGTCGGTGCCCAGCTTCTCGCCGACCTGCTCGTACCACTGGGCGGCCTCCTCGAAGCGCGCCGCCTCCGCCGCCTGCCGGCCGTTGGTGAGCAGCACGTCCGCCAGGTACTGGGACTTGGGGTAGGAGGCGATGAACTTGGCCCCCAGCTCGCGCTCCTTCTGCAGGTCGCGCTTGTCGCGCGCGGCGGTGAAGGCCGCGTAGAGCGCCTTCTCGCCGATCTCCGAGCCCTTGTTCTGCTCCGCGACCTGGATCAGGCCCTCCACCACGTCGCCGGTCTGCTGGGCGCTCTGGATCGCCAATTCGCCCAGGGCCTCGGACTTGGCGGCGGTGAGGATCTTCCGGACCTCGTCCTTGAAGGCGGCGGGGAGGGCGGCGGCCAGGAACTTGTTGCCGGTCTCCTCCATGCCCTTGAAGTCGTTGAGCTGGCGGAGCGAGTCCAGCGCCAGGTGGCCGGCCACCGGCGCGTCCTTGAAGCCGGGGTTGTTGACCGCGAAGGCGGAGAACAGCGCCGCGGCCTTGTCGTACTCGCCGTCGTCGTAGTGCGCGCGGGCGATGTTGAACTTCACCTCCACCGAGTGCTCGCTCTTGGGGTAGCGCTCCAGGTACTTGCCGCCCATGATCTTGAGCGCCTGGCGCGCGTCCGCCACCTCGAACGCGGTGAGCTTGTCCACGTTCTCCTGGCGCAGCCCGGTGTAGTAGGCCAGCAGCGCGCCGTAGACCGCGGACTCCAGCCCGGCCGGGTCCTTGGCCTCCGAGTACTGCGCCAGCTCCTCGAACTGCCGCGCCGCCTCCGGGTACGACTTGGCGGCGTAGAGCGCGTCGGCGCGGTTCTTCATGATCGCGATCACGTACTGCTGCGGCCGGAAGAGCTGGAGGTACTCTTTGTAGGCCGCCGCCGCGTCCAGGTAGACCTGCCGCTCGTCCTTCTTCTGGGCGTAGGTGTGCAAGGTGGTGGCCAGGTCGCGCGAGAGCTCCTCCAGCTCCTTGAGCGTCTTGGCGCGGGTGGCCTCGTCCTTGACGGGGTCCGTCTTCACCTCCACCGCGGCGCGCACCAGGTAGCGGATGTCCTCCCCGCGCGGGAGCACCGTGCCCTTGGAGGCCTTGATGGAGTCGTAGATCTTCTCCGCCCGCTCCAGGTCCAGCTCCGGGTCCGGCTGGATGTCCATCAGCCGCCGCAGCGCGGGGATGGCCCACTCGTACTGCTGCTTGATGAAGTAGCGGGTGCCCAGCTTCTCCAGCGCCAGCGCGAAGGTGGCGCGCGAATCGGACAGCTTCTCGAAGTAGTTGATGGCGCCCTTGGGCGGGCGGGACTCGGTGTAGCTGTAGACCAGGTCCAGGAGCGCCTCGCGCTTGACGTTGAGCGACTTCTGCGGGTCCACG
>Ga0068860_100004955_pt1 | contig 13573 bp, 12 predicted proteins | sample KBSSwiS32_FD_66597 | JGI IMG/M metagenome (GOLD analysis project Ga0068860, IMG submission 66597) | Switchgrass rhizosphere microbial communities from Kellogg Biological Station, Michigan, USA - KBS Switchgrass S3-2 | ecosystem: Host-associated > Plants > Roots > Rhizosphere > Soil ... | reverse complement strand
TCTGAAATATTCGGCGCACGATATCCGCGGGCGATATTGGCCTTGGCCGACCATTCATCCGAGAAAGCATATGCGATGCCGATGCTTCCGCTGAAACCGGAAAAGACTTTGTGGTAATAGGGAAACTGCATGACCGCACCGATTGTATCCTTGCCATTTACCGGGAAGTCGAAATTTGTCACTGTATCGGTGCGTGTGTACAGTTGTTCATTTGTAAATGCGCGGGTGTCGAACCGGATACCCGCCGTGAATTCCAGCTTGCCCGCGCTCTTCTTCACCATGGCAAAGGGACCGAAATCAAATTGCTTAAAAGAGGGAATGATAAATTCTGTTCCGTTGGTCGCCACATTGTCCTGAAACATTCCATTGATGCCCGTGGTGACTTCCCATCCGTTGAAGGCTGGGAAATAATATTTCAGGTCGTAGACATATGAGTTCAGCTCCAGGTAGAGCCCGGGTATGGTGGGCTGCTCGGGATGCGAGTATTCGCGGCGGACGCTTCTTTCGAAACCAAGGTTGGCGGTGAGCCTGCCGGCGCCCAGCGCAAAGTTGTTGGTGGAGTAAGCGCGGAAATGCTGCACGTGCTGGTGAAGAACCGTAATGGCATAACTGTGCAGTTCTTCATCAGAAACGACGGGCTTGTAAGCATTATCGTCGTCAAATATCTGTTTGGTGAAACGCCTGGTGGCGGAGTCGCGGCTGCCGTCAGGAATTTCCTGCAGGTCGTCGTAAACAGAAATATTAAGATGCGAATAACCGAAAGCCCGGTGCAGTCCGAGGGAGAGTGTCGCGTCCGTTTCATTGAAGGCCGTGTTGTACACGCGGCCGTCGACAGGGTTGGAAAAATTGGACGCCTGTTTATGGGAAATTCTTCCCTGCCATTCAAAACCCCGGTTGGTACCACCGAGCATGGCTGATCCTCCGAACATTCCGTTGTTGGTTTGAAATTCGGCCACAATATCCCCCTGTATCTTTCCTTCCGCAGCAGGAGGCGTGGGAATCAGGTTCACCACGCCGGCGAGCGCATCGGAGCCATAGGTCAGGCTCGCGGGTCCCTTGATCACTTCCACCCTGTCCACGCCATACTGGTCTACTTCGATGCCGTGTTCATCACCCCATTGCTGTCCTTCCTGGCGGACACCGTCGTAGAGTGTGAGGATGCGGTTAAAACCGAGCCCCCGGATAAAAGGCTTTGACACATTGGGACCGGTTGTCAGCTGTGCGACGCCCGGCAGTTTGGCGATGGCGTCAATGATATTTGAGCTGGGTGTGGTGACCAGCGCTTTGTGGGTCATCGTGACAATCGGCACGGGACTTTTCTTTATCTGTGTTGCTCTTGAAAGACCGGTAATGACGACAGGACTCTCTTCCACGTATTGCAGTCCAAGATCAAAATCCAGGTGAGCATTCTCCGTGATCGTAGCATTTTTGATCTGCGTCGAATGTCCCACGGCATGGGCCTCGATGAGGTAGGTCCCGGAAGGAAGATTGGCAAAATGATAGTTGCCTTCGTTGTCGGCGATAGCACCCAGTTTCAGGTCGGCGATATAAACCGTGGCACCGCCGATGCCCTTGCCCGTTGCGCTGTCAGTCACTTTACCCGAGAGCGATCCGCCAAATCCCGGAACGCTTTCGATCCCGATTTGTTGGGCTGATGCGGAATAGATCCATGCAAAGGAAAATACAGCGAGTACAATTAATTTCATGAAAATGCTTTTCTGTTACCAATGGGATTGGCTGGATCAGGAACAGAAAGCAGCGGGCGGCGCGCGTCCGTCGGCAAAGGAGCCGGACTGAACCGGAAAGGAGACCAGCGGTTCATGGTAGCGAATGGAAAAGGTCTGCAGGTTTTTAACTACTGCGGAAACTGTACATGGCAGGAAGGGCTCTACTACTACAAGATCATCAATATGACAATGATAGCCGGTGCTGCCCACCTGGTTAAAAGGCTGTTCATGCAGGGTCTGCTGATCCGTATGATGGGCCAGCAGGTCGTGTAAAAACCGTTTGGGAGTAATACAAAGGGAAAACAGGATCAGAAAAAATCCTGCAGCTAAACGTATCGTGAACTTGGTTTTCAAAAGCAGGGACAAAGATAAGCAGCACCACAGGCGGGGCCTGTTATAAAATTATTGTAAATTTTCAAGGATGCCGGCGATTCCCTGTCCTCCGCCCACACAGGCGGTGACCATGGAATACTTCTTTCCGAGTCTTTTCATTTCGTGTATCAGCTGAACGGTGAGTTTACTGCCTGTACAGCCCAGGGGATGTCCCAGGGCGATGGCACCGCCGTTGATGTTTACAATGTCCGGGTTCATGTTGAGCTTGCGGATAACGGCCAGGGCCTGGCTGGCGAAAGCTTCATTGAGTTCAACCAGGTCTATCTGTGACAGGTTCATGCCTGCCTGTTTAAGCGCACGCGGCACGGCCTCCACGGGTCCTATGCCCATAATCCGCGGATGCACGCCGGCGCTGGCGCAGCTGACGAGACGGGCCAGGGGTTTCAGCCCAAGCTCTTTCATTTTATTTTCACCCATAACGACCACAAAAGAAGCCCCGTCGCTGGTTTGCGATGAATTCCCCGCGGTGACTGTGCCGCCCTGGGCAAAAACCGGCTTCAATTTAGAAAGCGCATCGGGCGAAGTGTCTGCACGCGGACCTTCATCCGTATCCACTAAAAATTCGCGTTCCTGTTTTTTTCCGTTCTTGTCGAGATAAACTTCCTGCACTTTTACCGGAAGAATGCCGGGTTTAAAATAGCCTTCCCTGATGGCATTGAGGGCCTTGAGATGCGACCGATAAGAAAACTGATCCTGGTCTTCGCGGTTGACGCCATATTCTTTTGCCACTGCCTCAGCGGTGAGTCCCATGCTGAGGTAATAGTCCGGGTCGTCTGATGCAATGGAATATGCAGGAACTACCTTCCACCCCGCGGTGGGGACCATGGACATGCTCTCGGTGCCGCCGGCAATGACACAATCGGCCTGCCCGCTGCGAATCTTGGCCGTGGCGATGGCGATGGTCTCCAGTCCGCTGGCACAATAGCGGTTAACGGTCATCCCCGGAACGCCGATACCTACCGCGCGGGCGGCAATGATGCGTCCAACCTGCAGGCCCTGTTCCGCTTCCGGAACGGCATTGCCTACGATCACGTCGTCCACTTGTTTCGGATCCAGGGCGGGCATGGATGCCAGCAGCCCTTTAATCACGGTAATCGCCAGGTCGTCGGGTCTGTAGAAGCGGAATCCTCCCCGTTTGGATTTGGTTACAGCTGTACGATATCCGGCTACGATATAAGCGTCCTGCATATTTTTTTATGATATTTTCTGAGATTTCAAAGGTAGACGACTTGCCGAACTAAACAACTGCGACCGTCGCAATAAACAGCGGAAGTCTTCCTCTTCCCACCCAACATAACAAACGACGGGATAAACTGTTCTATCTTTGCAGCGCGTATGTATCCCTGGCTGCGTTACTTCCTTTTCTTTTTTCCTCCAGAAAGCGTTCACCATTTTTCCATGTCGGTATTAAACTGCGTGGCGGCCACCCGACCCGGTCGTTTTATCCTGAGGAAAATGTTCTCGCGAAACTCCATTCATCGAAAAAAGAGCTTCCTGGGACTCGAATTTAGAAATTCCGTGGGCCTGGCCGCGGGATTCGACAAGAACGCGAAGTATCTGCAAAGCCTGGAAACCCTGGGCTTTGGTTTTGTAGAGATCGGGACGGTAACCCCCCTGGCGCAGGACGGAAATGAGAAACCAAGACTTTTTCGTCTGAAAAAAGACGATGCCTTAATTAACCGCATGGGTTTTAACAATGAGGGTGTAGAGAAGGTCGCGGAGAGGTTGAAACGCTGGAAAGAAAAACCATCCGGTTCGGTCAATCATACCCTGATCATCGGAGGAAATATCGGGAAGAACAAAAACACAGCCAACGAAGATGCCTGGAAGGATTACGTGATCTGTTTTGAAAAAATGCATTCCTGGGTTGATTATTTTGTGGTGAATGTAAGCTCTCCGAATACACCCGGGCTGCGCGCCTTGCAGGAAAAAGAATCGCTAAGGAATATTTTAACCAGGCTGCAGGCACTGAACGGGCAAAAAACTCAAACAAAACCCATACTCCTCAAGATCGCACCGGATCTGACCGACACGCAGCTGGATGATGTCATTGACCTGGCACGCGAGATCCGTCTCGACGGACTTGTTATAAGCAATACCAGCATTTCACGCGAAGGCCTGCGCACACCGCAGGATGAATTGAATAAAATCGGTGCCGGCGGTCTCAGCGGCCGGCCTATCCGGGAGATGTCAACCCGGATGATCCGCTACGTAAATTTAAAAACGTCGGGCCTGCTGCCCATCATCGGATCGGGAGGTATCAGCAGCCGCGAAGATGCAGCAGAAAAAACAGAGGCTGGCGCAGGACTTGTTCAGGTGTGGACTGGCTTTATCTATGAAGGCCCGGGGATTGTGGGAAAGGTGCTGGGTGGATGAAATGCTGGTGTATGGTATATGGTTTATGGTATATGGTTTATGGTTTATAGTAGATGGTGGACTCTATCCCTCAACCGTCAACTGTCAACTGTCAACCGTCAACCGTCAACTGTCAACCAGCGTCATTAAAGCCGCAGCCGCCACGGCAGCGGTTTCCGAGCGGAGGCGGTTCTCTCCCAACTCAACCGCGGTGAATCCGGCATCCATTGCCTGACGGATTTCTTCCTGCGTAAAATCACCTTCGGGACCAATCAGGATGATCCTGGAAGAAAGGGCATTGTCGAGGGAGGCAGAAAGCCTTCTTTTAACGCCCGGTTCGCAATGTGCAATAAAACGCTGACCTTCCTTTGCTTCCGCAACCCATACCGCAAACTCGCGCGGCTCCTGTATAACGGGCATCCATACCTGCTGCGACTGGATCAGGGCACTTTCCAGTATATTCTGCATACGGTCCATACGAAAATTGATTTTTTCCGTTCTCGTGCAACGCAGGGGAATGATCTCTGAAACGCCCAGCTCAGTGGCCTTTTCCAGGAACCATTCAAAACGCGCCGCATTTTTCAACAGCGATAAACCAATCCGGACACGCCGCAGCGGTGGATCCTGCATCGTCCTTTCTCTCACTTCAATGAGACAGCGTTTTTTATTGTCCTCGCGGATAACGGCCAGCGCCGAAAGTCCTTTTCCATCGGTCAGCCGCAGCTCTTCGCCTGGCTGCATACGCAGGGATTGCACAATGTGGCGGGAAGAGTTTTCATTTAAGGCAAACTCGGGTTTCTGATTTGCCAGCGTCGAAAAATAAAAATAAGGAACAGACATTACCGTGAAGTTAAAAGCAAAACAGGACAGGCCCTCGCGCAGAACAGATCTTCACATTAAAATTAACAGCGTATGGAACAGAATATTTGTTCCATCGACCATCGGGTAAAAAGTTATTGGGGTTGCACCGGCCGGTAGTTCCTTAGAACGGGTCTTCGTCGCTGAACGGAATATCGTTCATTTTGCTGCCAGCCTGTATATACAGTTTTGCACCGGGACCGCCGGCTTCGTCTGTAGGAACGGGTTTCCAGTTTCCTCCCGGTGGAAGACCGGTGAAATCGGGGCCTTGTTCGTCGACAAATTTCTGAATATGGAGCAGGGCGCGCAGCTTGATCGTTTCCAGGGAACCGTTACGATGCTTGGCGATTCGTACGTGGGTCTCACCCTTGTTGCTTTCGCCAAATTCATTGGCGTTGATATCATAGTATTCCGGGCGGTAAAGAAACATGACCATGTCGGCATCCTGTTCGATGGCGCCGGATTCACGGAGGTCGCTCAGCTGGGGCATTTTATTGCCTTCTTTTCTCTTCTCGACTTCACGGCTTAGCTGGGAAAGCGCGATGATGGGTACCTGCAGTTCCTTGGCCAGTCCCTTGAGGTCACGGGAGATCTTGGAGATTTCCTGTTCACGGTTACCATTGCGGTTATCGCCGGTGCCGCTCATGAGCTGGAGATAGTCGATCAGGATCAGTCCAACATTGTGCTTGTTTTTCAAGCGGCGGCATTTGGCGCGCAGTTCGAAAATATTGAGGGCAGCGGAATCGTCGATAAAAATCGGCGCCTGGGCAAGACGCTGGATACCCTTGGCATAAAGCTGTTTCATCTCATGTTCTTCAAGCTTGCCGCGGGATATTTTTTCCAGCCAGATCTCGCTTTCCGCAGACAGGATACGCTGGACCAGCTGGCTGGCGCTCATTTCCAGGCTGAAAAACGCAATGGGAACGGGCTTGGTCGGATGCAGGGCAGCGTGCCGGGCCAGGTTCAGGGCAAAAGCGGTTTTACCTACGGAAGGACGGGCCGCCAGGATAATCAGATCGGTGGGCTGCCATCCATACGTGATCCTGTCGAGTGAAGCAAAGCCGGAGGGGACACCGGAAATATCATCGTCCTTGTGACGCAGGTCTTCGATCCGCTGGATGGTTTTCACCAGAACCTGATCGATGGTATCGAAGTTTTTTCGGAGATGGTTGTTTGTAATTTCAAAAAGTTTGGATTCCGCGTCGTCGAGGAGGTCAAAAACGTCGGTACTGTCTTCATACGAATCGGTTATGATCTCTCCGGAGATCCGGATAAGTTCGCGCTGTATGAATTTCTGCAGGATAATACGCGCATGGGCTTCTATATTGGCGGCGGACACCACGGCGTTGGTAAGACGGGTAACGTAGTAAGGCCCCCCTGTCATTTCCAATTCTTCCCGGAAACGCAGTTCCTCGACCACGGTAAGCATATCGATCGGCTGACTTTTTTGCGCCAGCGACTGCATGGCAAGGTAGATGCGCTGATGACTTTCAACATAAAAGCATTCAGGTTTGAGGATCTCTACCACGGTATCGAAAGCGGTCTTTTCAAGCATGATCGCACCCAGCACGGCTTCCTCCAGCTCCCTTGCCTGGGGAGGCACTTTACCGAACATCATGGTGCTGATATCAAGGGGGGATTTGCGACGCAGTTTTCTGTCTTTGTTCAAATTGGTGAGCTCCATGAATCCGGTGGTTTGCCTACTAACGAGTAGCAGCCTTAATTAAGAAATAGTTACGCTACGGTGATCCGAATATTAAGAAAAAGTATCGGGAGGGCGAATATAACGGGCATTGCTTCGCGTATGGGATGTTTTCATTTTTTTAATTTATTACCATCCAATGCACGGGTTTATGCACAGGATAGCCGGGTTTATCCACCAATTCCCTAGAGGGTATCCACAATTTAAAAAAGTTTTTCTCTTTACGGCGGAAGAAATACACACCGTCTGTGCACAAAAAATCTGCCCTAAAAATTTTGTTAAGTTAAAAAGAAACCATCTGGGGAGACCGGTAAAAAAAGTCCCCTTCACGGGGCTGAAGGGGAACATATGAAAGAAAATATTATCTGTATTTTTTATTCGGCTTCCCTCGTCTTTACAGGGTGTGGCTGCTCCTTTGACTTCTCCTCGTTGGGTAAAGCGCGCTGAACCGGTTGTGCAGTTCCCGTATTTCCGGTACCGGCAGGGCGGCCGCCTGTCTGTTCCCTTGGAGAAGGGTTTTGCACAGGTACCGTATTCCCGACAGGGGCAGGAGCCGGTGCAGGACGGGTATTGTCCGGGCGTGCGCTCTGCGGAGTCTGCTGTGCAGGCTGACGCTGTGCAGGCTGACCTGTTGGTCTTGCACCCTGGGGATTACCTGACGGCTGATTTTTGTAACGGTCGAGGTGATCCTGATAAGGGGTGTTGCCCGTTCCCTGCCGGGCATTGTTTGCCGGTGTGTTTGCCGGAACATTGCCAGCAGGCGTACTGTTCCCCGGGGCGGGTGCTGCAGGGCGCGGGTTTACGGGTGAATTATTCACCGGCACGTTGTTTACCGGGTTATTGTTGGCCGGCGCAGGTGCCACAGGTCGCGGATTTACCGGCGTATTGTTTACCGGAACATTATTTACCGGAGCGTTATTCACCGGAGCGTTATTCACCGGACCGTTGTTTACCGGAGCATTATTTACCGGAGCCGCTGCTGCGGGCCGCGGGTTAACGGGCGGGTTGTTGGCCGGCCTGGTATTGACTGGAGCATTGTTTGCCGGCGGATTACTATAAGCCGGGTTCTGTTCCGAAGGACGCACATTGCTGAAATTTTCATAACGAACAGGTGCTGCCGGTCTGCCGGCATCGTTGCCGCGGGTAGCTGTTGTCCCGGATACCCGGGGCTGATAGATCGCATACTGATTGCCGCTATAACGCGCACCCGGCTGATTGGCAGAGCGGATCTGTACGGTTGAAATATTATTGCCGCTCACCCTTCTCACTTCATTGGGGTCGGGACCCGGAGCATAAGCCCAGCGGTGACGGTCCGTGCCACTATAGTTGTTGATGATGGTGGTGTTGTTGATGATGGTGACGTTCCTCGCACCATTTACATAGTAGTTATGCCAATGCGGTGAACCGATATAACGGTTAGGCACAAAGTTCCAGTAATAGGCCGGCGGATTGTAGTTGCTCATGGCCATATCCACGGAAACCCTCGGCCCGAGAGGAGCCCATCCGTAATAGTCCCCGCCACCGCGCCAGCTCACCCAGGCCGGAGCCCACTCATTTCCGGGAACCCACATCCATCCATAGCCGTTTTCATAGAACCAGCGGCCATAGTGAAAGGGAGCCCAGCCCCAGTTATAATCTGAAGCCCAGGTCCATCCCGCATTGGTATACATCCAGTTCCCATTGGTAAAATAGGGCCTGAAATCGGGACCCGCATTGGGCCTCCACACATATCCGTAGCCCGGATAGCTTATCCAGTTTCCATAAGGGGAAAGCTGGTCATAAAAGGACTGGTATGAGATATCTTCCGAAGGTCCCGGATCATAATATGCCGGCTGGGGCGCCGGTTGAGGAGCCGGTTGGGTGGCATACTGCGAAGGTCCGCAGGCCCCCAGGAAAAGTCCCCCGGACAGAATGGCAAAGAGGTAGATGTTTTTCATGGTCGTTCTTTTTCTTTTGGATCGTTTTTCCATACTCAGGTAAAGTCTATTAGTAAACGATTAACAAAGCTTTATAGTCTGAAAAGTGAAAATCATGCCACGGTTTTTGGATGCCTTGTTAAAAAAAACAGCCTCTCCGGCCGAAAATATTCCCGTTTCGGGAGACCCTTTTTCTACCCTGCTCCGGCTTCCGGTTGAACATTTATCTTTACCGGCCCAAAGCATTTGAAATGACCCTCAGTTACCAATGGCTCTGTGATTATCTGCCCGAAAACCTCCATCCCCGGCCCGATCCTGAATCCGTGTCACGGATCCTGACTTCCGTTGGACTCGAAGTGGAGTCCCTCCGCCCTTATGAATCCATTCCCGGCGGCCTGGAAGGTCTGATCGTGGCTGAAGTGATTTCTGCCGAAGCGCATCCAAATGCCGACAAACTGAAAATCACCCGTATCAATACGGGAGGATCTGAAATCCTGCAGGTCGTTTGCGGTGCTCCCAATGTGGAAGCCGGGCAAAAAGTTGTACTGGCGCCCATAGGAACCACTCTCTACCCCGAATCCGGGGAACCATTCCGTATTAAGGCCGCGAAAATCAGGGGCGTTGAAAGCCAGGGCATGCTGTGTGCACCGGACGAGATCGGACTTGGTAAGGACCACGCGGGTATTTTGGTGTTGCCGACTGACCTGAAACCAGGACAACCGGTTTCTGAATACTTCAAACCTTATTCGGATTTTATTTTTGAAATAGGACTTACCCCAAATCACATGGATGCGATGAGCCACATGGGCGCTGCCCGCGAACTGTGCGCTTTTCTTTCGCACCGCGATAAAAAGGATTATCATCTCCGGGTACCAACGGCGGAATTGAATCAGAAGGAACCGCTTTCACCGCGTATAACCGTGGAAATTCAGAACAGGAAGGATTGCCAGCGCTTTTCCGGAATCTCCGTTTCAGGATTCCGGATCAGTGAATCGCCCGACTGGCTCAAAGAAAAACTGAAAGCCGTCGGCGTAAGACCAATCAACAATGTCGTGGACATTACCAATTTTGTTCTTCAGGAGACCGGCCAGCCGCTGCATGCCTACGATGCAACCAAAATAAAGGGACAAAAAATCATCGTGAAGAACCTACCCTCAGGGACACTCTTCACAACACTCGACGAAAAAGTGAGAAAGCTCGAAGCAGAAGATCTCATGATCTGCGATGCAGAATCACCCATTTGTATAGCGGGCGTTTTCGGGGGACTGGACAGCGGCATTACAGAGAAGAGCACAGAACTTTTTCTTGAAGCTGCCTGGTTTAGTCCCGCATCAATCCGTCGTACTTCTTTCCGTCACGGCCTCCGTACGGAAGCAGCTGTGCACTTTGAAAAAGGCATGGATATTTCGGGAACAGTACCTGCCCTGATCAGGGCGGCCACACTGATCGTAGAACTGGCTGGCGGAAAAATCAGCTCTCCTCTGGTCGACGTATATCCTGAACCACGAAAAAAAACGGAGGTTCTTCTCCGTTATGCTTATCTGAAAAAACTCAGTGGAAAGGATTATCCCGTTTCGGCGATCAAAAATATTCTCATTAGTCTTGGATTCGATATCATCCGTGAATCGCCGGAGGAGTTGCTCGTGGCCGTTCCTTATCATAAGGTGGATGTCGTACAGGCTGCTGATCTCGTGGAAGAAATCATGCGCATCGACGGATATGATCAGATTGAGATCCCCGCATCCATACACATTTCGCCATCCGTGGAGACAGGCCGGGCTTCCGCCGCGCTGCAGGAAAAGCTAGCCGGATTTCTTACCGGACTTGGTTTCTATGAGATATTTACCAACTCCATTACAAACAGCGCCTATTTTGATGACAGGGAATTGCAGACCGCGGTCGGGATGATCAACAACCTCAGCGCCAACCTGGATATACTAAGGCCTTCCCTGCTGGAAACAGGACTTGAATCCGTTGCGTGGAACCTGAACCGAAAAAACCAGGACCTTAAATTTTTCGAATTTGGGAAAACCTATGCCTCCCGCGGAACAGGAGACTACGAAGAGACGAACCACTGTTCGCTCTATATTACCGGTAACCAGAGCAGGGAAAGCTGGAAGGGTAAGGCGGCTGCGTCCGACTTTTATTATCTCAAAGGAATATGCGCCGCCATCTGTTCGCTGGCTTCCGTTGACGTTGAAATACAGACAGTCAGGTATCCCAAACTTTCGCTCGTGCAGGAATTCCGGAATAATGGGAAGACCGTTCTGTCCGTCGGGGAAGTTGACCCTGAAATCCTTAAAAAATTTGAAATTCGCCAACCGGTATTTTTTGCGGATATTTATTGGGACTTGCTTACGGAACTGTCTTCGGTAAACCCGATCCTTTTCACTGAACTTCCGAAACAGAATCCGGTAAACCGCGATCTGGCACTCATCGTAGAAAAATCCCTTCCCTTCGAAACAGTAGAGAAAACCGTACTTGGCATCGGCCTGCAAAAATTGCGCGGCCTGCAACTATTCGATATTTTTGAAAGTGAAAAACTGGGTAAGGACAAAAAATCCCTCGCCATCAGTTTTACCTTTCTGGATAGTGAAAAAACGCTTACCGACCTGGAAATTGATGGCATGATGAACCGGATTATGAAAACAGCGGAAGAGGAATTGAAAGCGGAGATCAGGAAATAAACCACTCAAAAAAAAATTCCTTTCATGGCCCAACCGGAGCTCCAGCTGAAAAGAGTACATGAAAAAGTCCTCTCGCTGCTGAAACAATACCAGTCCCTGCAGAAAGAAAACGAAAGGCTTAAGGACGACCTGAAAAAAATGCAGGTTCGCAATGAATCGCTGATGCGCGATGCGGAAAAATTCCGGCTCCAGGCCGAAACGCTCCGATTATCGGGAAGGGGTTTAGAAGAAGACGAAAAAAAGCTGATGGAAAAAAAGCTAAACCAATATGTCAGGGAAATTGACAAGTGCATCGCCCTGCTACAGGAATAATTGGTTTCAAACTCTCTTCACCAGTTTCATCTTCATTTCATCGGCTCCCTGAGAAACTTCCAGGGTATACACGCCATAAGGCAGTTCGCTGAGGCCTTCCCAGTCAAGAAACTGCTGGCCGAAGCTGAGCTCTTTCTGCAGCACGCTGCAAATACTGCCGCTGTCGTCTTTTAAAACTGCCCTCAATAAAGATTTCTGAGCTTGATGAACTTCGAGGCTGAGCCGGTCAATAAAATTCGGAGACTTGATTTTCAAGAACATAGGTACTGGATTTGGATACGAAAAATTGGTCTTCAGATTCAGGCTGCCGTTCTAACCGTAAACTTTCGCTTAACTTCGGATGAACTTTAACCTGATTTTTTAAAGTTAAAACAAGATCCCGGAACATGCAAGAGCTCATACCAATTAATATTGTTATCGGCGACCGGTCCTACCGGATCCGCCTCAAACCGGAGGACGAGGGCACCGTCCGTTCCACTCTAAAGACAATCAACGACAAGATTATAGAGTTTAAAACCCAGTTTGCCGGCAAGGACATGCAGGACTATGTGTCCATGGTCATTCTCTGGTTCGCCACCCAGGCCCAATCCGGGAATGAGTCCTCGCCCGAGATTTCGGAGACTCTTTCTAAACTCGAAGAGCAGCTGGACAGGGTGATGGTGGGATGACGGATGACGGATGACGGTTGACGGATGACGGATGACGGATGAAAGTTGACAGTTGACAGTTGACAGTTGACTGACCAAACCGATAAACGATCTGCAATCTACGATCTGCGATCACCGGCCCACGGCTCACGGCTTACGTCCCACGGCCAGCGGCCAACGGCTACACATTCCCCTGCATAAAATGCCTTATCTTCGCTACCCGTCCATTCTTGCCGCCTGGACGTTAAAAATATGATTCTGAACTTTCTAAACTCAAGTTTCCATGGATTCAACCGTTATATCCATCATAATTGCCGTCATATGTCTCGCCGTGGGTATCCTGGCGGGTAGAATGATTTTTTCGAAGAACACAAAAAAACAGATAGACGAAGCCAACCAGCAATCCCAGAAAATCCTTTCCGACGCCCAGCTTTCCGCAGAAACCTTAAAGAAAGAAAAGCTGCTTGAAGCCAAGGAAAGATTTGTACAGCTTAAATCCGAACACGAAAAGGAAGTCCTGGAGAGAAACCGGCGGATTGCCGACTCTGAAATGAGGATAAAGCAAAAAGAACAAAGCATCAATCAGCGCCTGGAAAGTCTGGACAAACAGGGAAAGGAAAACGAAACCATCAAAGAAAACCTGAACCGGCAGATCGACGTCGTCAGCCACAAGCGGAACGAACTGGAAAAGCACCAGGAAGAACATATCCGCAGGCTTGAAAAAATTGCCGGCCTTACCGGAGAAGAAGCCAAGGCCCAGCTGATCGAAAGCCTCAAACAGGAAGCGCAGACCCAGGCGCTGGCATTACAGCAGGAAATCATTGACGACGCCAAGCAAAAGGCCAATAAGGAAGCCCGGAAAATCATTATCCAGAGCATTCAGCGTACGGCCGCCGAGCAGGCAATTGAAAATTCCATTACCGTATTTAACCTGGAAAGCGATGAGATCAAAGGCCAGATCATCGGCCGTGAAGGA
>Ga0068860_100004953_pt1 | contig 13574 bp, 12 predicted proteins | sample KBSSwiS32_FD_66597 | JGI IMG/M metagenome (GOLD analysis project Ga0068860, IMG submission 66597) | Switchgrass rhizosphere microbial communities from Kellogg Biological Station, Michigan, USA - KBS Switchgrass S3-2 | ecosystem: Host-associated > Plants > Roots > Rhizosphere > Soil ... | reverse complement strand
GGGGTCTAGGACAGGCCGGCCGAGCGGATAGCGTCGGCGTTGAATGGCAACCGATGGAGCCGCAGCCCTGTCGCGTCGTGGATGGCGTTCGCGATGGCTGCGGCGGTAGGACCGACCGAGCATTCGGAAGGACCGAGGTAAGGCTCGCCCGGCCGATCGATCAGGACCGCCTCGACCTCGGGCGCCTCGTCGAAGCGCAGGATCGGGTAGCTCTCCCAGTCGCGCGTCAGGATGCCGTCGGCGGCGTACCTGACCTCCTCGAGCAGCGTCCAGCTCACCGCCTGGTAGACGCCGCCCTCGACCTGCAGCCGCACGCCGTCACGGTCGACGATCTGTCCGGCGTCGGCGGCGATCGTCACCTTCTCGACGTGCACGTTCGCGGCGTCATCGACGCTGAGATCGACGATCACCGCCGCGTACGCCTTGTGATTGTTGTATTGCGCGAACGCGAGCCCGCGTCCGCGCATTGCGGAATTCGCGCGCGCGCCCCAGTTCGCTCGCTCGGCCACCGCGTTCAGCACCGCATGCGCGCGCGGGTCGTCGAGATGAGCGAGACGGAACGCGAGCGGATCGATCTTCGCCGCCAGCGCGAGCGCGTCGATCATCGTTTCGATCGCCAGCACGTTGGTGTAGCTGCCGAGCGAGCGCAACGTCGAGGTTCGCAAAGGCATGCCGCGGACCAGGTGCTTGACCACGCGCGTGCGCGGGAACGTGTACAGCGGATACGCATTGCGATGCACGCCGGCCCACGGCGCGGAAAGGAACGGCTCGGGCACGAACGGCGGCACCGGGTTCTCGATGAAATGCGTCGCGAGCATGCGCCGCGGGCCCGCCTGGTCGGGTCCGGGACGCGGGCGGGTGCGATGCGTGTCGCTCCACGCCTCGTGCGACCAGTCGATCACGCGTCCGTGGCGATCGAGGCTCGCGCGCACTTCGACGACCATCGCCGGTCCGTACGGCTCCCACGCGTGCTCGTCCTCGCGCGACCACTTGAGCATGATCGGCTTGCCCGGCACCGCGAGCGCGACCAGCGCCGCGTCGAGCGCCGCATCGTCGGCGCCATTGTGACCGTAGCAGCCGGCGCCGCGCTTCTGGATGAGGCGCACGTTCGCGGCGTCCATCCCGAGCGATTCGGCGATCGTCATCCGCAGCGGAAAAACGCCTTGCGTGTGCGTCCAGATCGTCAGCACGCCACCGTCGAATTGCGCGATCGCTGCGGACGGGCCGATCGAGCCGTGCATCACATAAGGACGCTCGACTCGCGTATGCAATGTGACCACCGCTTCCTTTGGCGGCGGCTCGAGCGGGGGCACCGGCTCTTCGAAGGCGTCACCATTCCTGACCGGCAGGCTCAACGCCGGCGACCTCGTCAGCAACTCGTGGATGTTCGTCGTGTCGAGAAGGCGCTCGGAGCTCCAGCGCACCGCCGAGGCCACGCGCGCCGCGGCGCGGATCGCCTGATATTCATCCGCCGCGACGACGGCGAGGAAGCTTCCGTTGCGCACGAGCCGCGTCCCGGCGAGTCGATCGTCGATTGCCGGGTCGATGGTCGCGATGCGCGCATGCGGATGCGGCGGGCGCACGAGTCGCGCGTGCAGCATTCCCGGCAATTGCAGGTCGTGCACGAACGGCGCGGTGCCGCTGACGAGATCGACAAGATCGCGCGCGGTGACGGAGCGCCCGATCAGCCGGTAATCGCTTGCGCTCTTCGGCGTGATGGCGAGATCGACCGGAAGTTCGAACCGCTTGTCGCGCATCAATTCCCAATACGTCGTTGCACAGGCGCCGGCGCGTGAGCTGATGCGACCGTCGTCAACATGGAGCGATGAAGCATCGACGCCGAGGCGACGCGCGGCGAGCGCGAGCAGCTGGCGTCGTGCGGTGGCCGCCGCAAGGCGAATCGACTGCCCGCAACGCTCGATCGAATTGCTCGCGGACGTATAGCCTTCGTCGAGCGAGCTCTCGGTGTCGACCGAGTCGACGTCGATCCTGTCGAACGCGACGTCGAGCTCTTCCGCGGCGATCAGCGCAAGCGCGGTCGAGATGCGCTGGCCGATGTCGACCTTGCCGGTGTGCACGGTGACGCGGCCGTCGCCGATCACGATCCAGTCGTCGACGTTCGGATACTGCTGCAGGCTCTCGGTGGTCACTTCTGCACGCTCGGCGGCGCCAGCGCGCGCATCGCCGCGAAGATGCGCGCATGCGTCCCGCATCGGCACAGGTGCGGTTTGAGCGCTGCGCGAATCTGGCGGTCCGTGGGAAGTGGCGCGCGCTTGAAGAGCGCGGTGGCGGCGATGACGATGCCCGGAATGCAATACCCGCACTGCGATGCGCCGGCTTCGACGAACGCGGCCTTGACCCGTTCGAGCAGCGGGTCGTCGCGCGATTCGATCGTGCGGATGTCGCGCCCGGCGAATTGCCCGGCGGGTGCGTTGCAACAGAGGACCGACTCGCCGTCGACGAGGATCGCGCACGCGCCGCATTGCTCGAGGCCGCAGCCGAGCTTCGTTCCGGTGAGACCGAGCTCGTTCCGGAGCACGAAGACGAGCGGCGTCGCGGCATCCGCGCGTATCGCGTGCTCGCGGCCGTTCACGCGCAGCTTCAATGTCTCCATCTTACGAAACACCATGTTCTTCGTATTTCCATGCGATTCGTATCGTCTTGCCATTAAAGCAGCAAGTGAATAGAGTCAGCAATCGATCCCCGACGCGTGAGGGAAGAGGCAAAGTGAAGCTGGTCACGTCCGAAATCCGCGGGAGCTCTCCGCCGAAGCGTTTTCTCGGGGCGTTGTTGTCCGAGAGTTCGATCGTCGATCTCGGCGCCGCGCAGGCGGCGTCGGGCAAGGGGCCTGATTCGCTGCCCGGCGACATGCTGGCGTTCCTCGAAGCGGGGGATGCCGCGCTCGCTTCAGCGCGATCCGCGCTCGAATACGCGCGCGCGAATCCCGGCGCGAAAGCGCCGGACGGCCGCACGCTGGTCTGGCCGCGCGGGGAGTTGCGGCTGCTGCCCGCTGTCCCTCGCCCCGGCAAGATCCTGCACACGTCGGTGAACTTCCGCTCGCACAAGGCGGAGGTGTCCGCGAAATCCGACGCCCCCGCTTCATCCGGAGGCGGGTTCGATTCGGAAGAATGGAAGAAGCAGGACTGGGGCTCGTTCCATTACAAGCACCCGACCGGATTCCTGCAGGCGCCCTCGTCGACCGTTGGCACCGACGCCGAGGTGTTCATCCCGCGGTTCACCGAGCAACTCGACTACGAGCTCGAGATCGCCACGATCATCGGCCGGCGCGCGAAGAACGTGCTGAAAGCGAACGCGCTCGACTACGTCGCGGGCTTCTGCGTCTTCAACGACGTCTCGGCGCGCGACATCCAGGCGCGCGAGCATGCGAACAAGGTGATCCTGCTCGGCAAGAGCTTCGACACGTCGTGCCCGCTCGGGCCGTGGCTCACGACGAAGGACGAGATCGCCGATCCCGAGAAGTTGCAGATGCAGCTTCGTCTGAACGGCGAGCTGCGGCAGGACGCGAACACGAGCGAGATGATCTACAGCATCCGCGAGCTGGTGTCGTGGTGGTCGCAGATCACGCTCGAGCCGGGCGACGTCATCACCTCCGGCAGCCCGGCGGGCGTGATCGCCGGACGCAACCCGCGGGTGTGGCTCAAGCCGGGCGACCGGATCGAGGCGACGATCGAGGGCTTGGGCACGCTGGTGAACCTGATTGCGGCGGCGCGCGATTGACGCGACGCGCGAAGCGTTCAGCCGGCGGAACGTTTCGCCGCATCCGGGGCGGCGCCGAATTGACACCCATGAGCGCAGCAGCTAGATTGCAGAGCGCTTGATCGGTATGCAGTTGTACGCAGTTGCTGTTCGCGGGCGCCGCGCGCAAGGGGAGAGCCGGGCCCGGAGTCGCTCGCGAGCTTTTTCGCCGCACCCACCTCATCGGCCAGGAGATCCTCGGTGAACACTTCCACTCGACGTTGGTACCGATTGCTGCTCGTTGCGATGATGGCGTGCGTCCCGGCGGGCAGCGCGCTCGGCCAGACAATCGAGTTGAAAGTGGCGAGCAGCTTCGCCCGCAACTCGGTCTGGGAGACCGGCTTCTTCATGTTCGTCGACCGCGTCAACGAGCGCGCGAAGGGCCGGCTCAAGCTGAATTACGTCGGCGGCCCCGAGGCGATTCCCGCGTTCCAGCTGATCGACGCGGTGAGAAGCGGCGTCGTCGATGTCGCGAGCGGTGTCGGATCGTACTTCTCGTCGGTGGTTCCGGAAGGAGACGCGATGAAGCTGTCGCAGCTCACCCCGGCGGAGGAGCGTACCAGTGGCGCCTACGCGCTGATGAAGAAGGTCCTCGCGCAGAAAGGCGGCGTCGAGTATCTCGGCCGCATCAACACGCCGGGCGTGCACTTCTATTTCTATACGGTCAACAAGATCGAGAAGATCGACGACTTCAAGGGCCAGAAGCTTCGCGTGGCGCCGCTCTACAAGGCGTTCGCGCTCAAGCTCGGCACGGCGCCGGTCACGATGCCGCACAGTGAAATATTCGCGGCGCTGGAGCGCGGCGTCGTCACCGGCCTGGGCTTCGGCGGCATCGACTTCACGCGCGGCGGATTCCAGAAATTCGTCAAGTACATCGTCGAGCCGCACTTCTATTCGAACGACCAGTGCATCCTCGTGAACCTCGCCACGTGGAACAAGCTGCCGCCAGACATGCAGAAATTGATGAACGACGTGATGCTCGAAGTCGAGCGCGACAGCGCGGCGGCCACCGAAGCCGAAGCCAAGAAGGAGCGCGCAACGATGCTCGCCGCCGGCATGCAGGTCATCCAGATCCAGGACCCCAAGCGCTACTACGACATGGCGTACGACGAGGGTTGGGCGGAAGTGCTGGCGAAGACGCCCGAGAACGGGCCGCAGCTGCGCAAGTTGATGACCAAGCCGTGACTTCGCCCGAGCGCGCCGTGGAGGACCCGCCGGCAACGGGCCTTTACCCCGGCATTGGGGGCAAATTCGTGCTCCTGCTCTGCGCGATCGTGCCCTTCGTGATGCTGGCGGTCAGCTACGAGGTGGGCGTCCGACATTTCTTCGGCCTGGTGCCGTTGTGGGTGAACGAGACGACGGGTTATCTGTTGCTCGCCCTCACCTTCCTCGGCGGCGCGGTTGTCATGGCCCGCGACGGCCATACGAAAGTCGACATCGTGGTCGAGCACACGACGCCGGGCGTCAAGCGTCGCCTGGCGCTGATCAACGCCGTGCTCGTCCTGCTCATCGCGCTCGCGCTCGCCTGCGCCGCCGGATTTACCGTCTGGGACGGCTACCAGCGAAAACTGATGGTCATCGGCATCATCGAGGTCCCGCGCTGGCTCGTCCTGAGCCCGATCTTCGTGGGCAGCGTGCTGCTGTTCTTCGAACGGCTGCGGTTCCTGCGTGCGTTGCGGCGGGGCTCCACCCTCACGCCATCGAACCCTGACGGTGTGCGGATTTAGCTCGGCTGCTGCCGGCGCGACTCCCGGTCGCGCCGCGATGGCATACCGATAAGACGCCGATGGATTGGGTACTGAACCTCACGCTGCTGCTCGGCGGATTGCTGGTGTTGCTGGCGATCGGCCTGCCGGTCGCCTTTTCGTTCCTGCTGATCAACATCGTCGGCTTCCTCGCCTATATGGGCGGGACGCGGGCGCTGCCGGGGCTGGTGCTGAGCATCAGCGACAGCGTCTCGTCGTTCGTTTTCGCGCCGGTGCCGCTGTTCATCTTCATGGGCGAGGTGATGTTCCATTCGGGGCTCGCCCGGCGCTCGATGGATGCGCTCGAGCTGTGGATCGGGCGGATCCCCGGCCGGCTCAGCCTGCTTTCGGTCGTCGCGGGAACGATCTTCGCGAGCCTCACCGGATCGGGCATGGCGAACACGGCGATGCTCGGCTCGACGTTGGTGCCCGAAATGCAGCGCCGCGGCTACAGCAAGACGATGAGCATGGGTCCCATCATGGCGGCGGGCTCGCTCGCGATCATGATTCCGCCAAGCTCGCTCGGCGTGCTGCTGGGCAGCCTCGCCGACATTTCCGTTTCGGGCATCCTGATCGCCGGCATCGTTCCCGGGCTGCTGATGGCGCTGCTGTTCGCGAGCTACGTGATCATCAGCTGCTGGCTGAACCCGGCGCTCGCACCGGCGTATCCGGTACCGGCAACTACGTTTGCCACCAAAGTGAAGAGCGCGATGATCAATGTCGTGCCGCTCGCGATCATCGTCTTCCTGGTGATCGGCACGATCCTGATGGGCATCGCGACGCCGACGGAGTCCGCCGCGCTCGGCGCGCTCGGCACGCTGGTTCTCGGCGTGGTCTACCGGGAGCTCACCTGGCAGGGCCTCAAGCGCGCGATGATGGGCACGATGATGGTGACGGTGATGATCTACTTCGTGATCGCCGGCGCCGCGGCGTTCAGCCAGCTTCTCGCATTCACTGGGGGCGGGCCGGGGATGGTCAACTTCGTGCTCGGCCTGCAGATCTCGCCGATGGGCATCATCCTCTGCATGGTGGGCATCTACCTGTTCCTCGGCTGCTTCATGGAGCAGCTCGCGATCATGATGCTCACGCTGCCGTTCATGATGCCGGTGGTGCGCGCGCTCGGCTTCGATCCGCTCTGGTTCGGTTGCCTGATCCTGATCACGCTCGAGATCGCGACGCTGACGCCGCCATTTGGCCTGGTGCTTTTCGTGATGAAGGGCGCTGCGCCTCCGAACGTGACGATGGTGGACGTCTACAAAGCGGCGACGCCCTTCATCATTTGCGATCTCGTCGTGCTCGCCGTGATGATCGCCTTCCCGGGCTTTGCGCTCTGGCTCCCGCGGTTGATGGCGAGCACTTGAACTGCCGTTGAACAAGATCGAGGAGACGATGCACCATGGCTGCGAATGCCTCGTTGGACAAGCTGAAGAAGGAGCTGCTGCAGAAAATCGACCGCGACGAGATCGTGCGGATCGCGAGCGACCTGATCAACATCTCGAGCCCCACAGGCTACGAGGCCGAGTGCGCCGACTACATCCTCGCGCGCTACAAGGCCAACGGCATCAAGACGATCCCGCAGGAATTCGACGAGGGCCGCCGCAACGCGATCGGCGTGATCAAGGGCGACGGCACGGGGCCGTGCCTGATGTTCAACGGGCACATGGACACCTCGTACATCGGCAACGAGGAGTTCCTGCCGGACAAGCCCGGCTACAAGCCGCACGCCATCGTCGAGGACGACTGGCTCTACGGCCTCGGCATCTACAACATGAAAGGCGGCCTCGCGGCGTTCCTGCACGCCGCGGAAGTCGTGAAGAAGTCCGGCGTGAAGCTGAAGGGCGACATCCTGCTCGCCTGCGTCGGCGGCGAGATCGAGAAGTCGCAGATCGGCGAACGCCAGGGCAAGCTCTTTCGCGGCGGCGGCTGTGGCACCTGGTACGCGGTTACGCACGGCGCGGTGGCGGACTTTGCCGTCGTCGGCGAGCCCACGGGTAACTCGCTGCTGCAGGCGCACGGCGGCTACGTGTGGACGCGCATCACGTTGGTCGGCAACCCGCGGCACACGGTGTTCGGCCAGACGAAGAACAACACGATCAACAACATGATGAAGCTCTGCGATCGCATCCAGCGCTGGGGCGACGAGTACGAAAAGCGCAGCACCTATTTCGGGATGACGTCGAAGGTGACGCTGTCGGCGATCGAGGGCGGCTGGCCGCATCGCTGCAGCCGCGTGCCGGTGTTCTGCACGCTCTACGTCGATACGCGGCTGATGCCGGGACAGAGCCCGATCGACGTGCAGCGCGAGCTCGAAGCGGTGGTGGCCGGTCTGCAGAAGAGCGACCCTGACTTCGCGGGCCTGCATCTCGACATGAACATCTTCATGAATCAGTGGGGCTCCGAGTGCCCGCCCGAGGAGTTGATCTACAAGGCCACGGTCGAGGCCCATCGGGAAATTCACGGCAAGCCGCCGGAAATCAATGCGGTGTCGTTCGCCTCCGATGCCGCGGAGTTGATCGGCCACGGCATTCCCGCGCTCAACTACGGGCCCACCGGTCGCACGCGCGCGCTCTCCGACGGCCGTCACTACGGCAAGGCGGAGAGCGACTGGAACCCGGACGCCGGCGAGCACGCGTCGATATCCGACATGGTCGACGGTGCGAAGGCCTACCTGACGATGATCCTGAACCTGTGCACCAAGACGCGCGAGGAACTCGGCATAGTGCGGCACGAGCCCGGCGATCATCTGCACAAGCACTAGCCGCGTCGCGGCCGGAAAAGACCTGGATCGAGCCATGCGCGTAGTGATCGCCATGATGAAGCACGAGACGAACACGTTCTCGCCCGTGCCCACGCCGCTCGCGCGCTTCGCCCGCGGCCGCGCGACGCCCTACTACGGCGACGAGGTGCTCGACGCGTTTCGCGGCACCGGCACCGGCATCGCGGCGTTCATCGACATCGCGCTGCGTCACGGCGCGGAGATCGTCACACCGATCGCCGCGCACGCATGGCCGAGCGGGCGCGTCGACGACGACGCGTTCGAGCACATGGCCGGCAAGATCTGCGCCGTAGTCGAAGAGGGCTGCGACGCGATCCTGCTCGAGCTGCACGGCACGATGGTCACGAAGTCGTTCGACGATGCCGAGGGCGAGCTTCTTGCGCGCCTGCGCCGGCTTGCGCCCCGCACGCCGATCGGCGTGTCGCTCGACATGCACGCCAACCTGTCGGATGCGATCGTCGAGAACTGCAACGTGATCGCCGGCTACCAGACGTATCCGCACATCGATTTCTACGAAACTGGAACGCGCGCCGCAGAGCCGATCTTCCGTTTGCTCGAAGGCAAGGCGAAGCCGGTGCAGGCGTGGGGCAGCCGGCCGATGCTGCCGCACGTGATGCGGCAGGCGTCGACACGGCTTCCGAACAAGCTGCTGCAGGAGCGCTGCCGCGAAATGGAGCGCGAAGGTGCGATCGCCGCGAGCCTCTTCACCGGGTTTCCGCACGCGGACATCGCCCGCGCGGCGCTGAGCGTGGTCGTGGTCACCGACAACGATCCCGCACTCGCTGCGCGCTATCGCGACGAACTGCTCGATCTCGCGTGGGAGAAGCGCCGCGACTTCGTGTTCCAGATCGAGCCGCTCGCGCAGTCGCTCGCGCGCGCAGCGAAGGCGGAGGAAGGTCCGGTCATCCTGCTCGATCACTACGACAACGCGGCATCGGGCGGCACGATGGACACGATGACGGTGCTGCGCGCAATCCTCGAAGCCGGCTTCGACAACGTGGCTGCGTTCGCGGTCTGCGATCCGGCCGCAGTGCGCGAGATGATCGCTGCCGGCGTCGGCGCGGACGTCACGGTGAGTCTAGGCGGCAAGCTCGACATGCCGTCGATCGGCGTGAAAGGCAAGCCGTACGAAGTGCGCGGCCGCGTGCGGATCATCGGCGACGGCCGCTATCGCAACGAAGGGCCGGCGTTGAAGGGCGTGGCGATGGACATGGGTCCGACCGTCGTGCTCGATACCGGCAAGGTCGAGATCGTCGTCATCAGCAAGCACCAGGAGCCCAACGATCTCGCGTGCTTCAAGTCGGTGGGCATCGACCCGGCGCGCAAGAAATACCTGATGCTGAAAAGCCGCGTGCACTATGGCGCCGGCTTTTCCGCGTTGGCCAAGGCGGTGATCGAATGCGCGGGCACGGGTGTATGCACGTCCGACTATTCGGCGCTCGATTTCCGCCACGTGCGGCGCCCGATCTTTCCGCTCGACGCGGACGCAGCGCCTTAGCTCTGGTCAGGAGCAGATCATGTTGAAGAAGGAAATCGGCATCTGCATGCTGTCCGCCACGCCGATCGCGGAGTTCGTCAAGGTCGCGCGAGTCGCGGACGAGGTCGGTCTCGACAGCGTGTGGGTGGCCGAGGGGTATCACTTCTTCCGCGATCTCGGCGAGCCACGCAGCGCCACGACGGTGGCGGCGGCGATCGCGCTCAACACGAAGCGGATCAAGATCGGCCTCGGCATCATTCCACCGTACACGCGCCACCCGGCGTTGATCGCGATGGAAGCGGTGTCGCTGTCCGAGCTCTCGGGCGGTCGCTTCATCCTCGGTCTCGGCGCGGCGAAGGCGGCGGCGATGCACATGGGCTACACGGCGGAGACGCTGAAGCCGATCCCCGCGCACCGCGACGCGATTGCGATCGTGCGCGCGCTGCTCGAAGGCAAGGCGCTCGACTACAAGGGCAAGACGTTCACGTTCGACGCCCCGCCGCGTCATCCGAAGGAACCCGCAACCAAGGTGCCGATCGCGATGGGGACCACCGGACCGGTGATCCTGAAGCTCGCGGGAGAGATCGCCGACATCGTCCTGCTGCCCACGTTCACCACGCCGGCGTTCGTGCGTTACGCGCGCGGCGAGATCGCGAAGGGCGCCGCTATCGCGGGTCGATCGGTGGACGACATCCCGCTCGGGGCGACGATTCCGTTCTCGGTGCACGAGGACAGCCGCAAGGCGCGCGACGCGATCCGGCAACTGACTGCCGTGTACATCACGAACAAGGTGCAGAACATCAAGAACGACACGCTGATGAGCGCCGCGGGCATGTCGGCGGAAGAAGCCGAGCCGATCGCGCGCGCGAAGACCGAGCGCGGCATCGAAGCCGCCACCGCGATGGTGACCGACGAGATCATGGACAAGGTGGTCATCGCCGGCAATCCCGACGAGGTGAACGTCAAGCTGAAAGCGCTCGGCGACGCCGGCATGACGATGCCGCTGCTCTACCAGGTGATCGGGCCCGATCGCGAGCGTGCGATACGCCTCATCGCCGAAACGGTGCGGCCGCAGTTCGTCGCGTCCTGACGACGCGGGACCGATTGGAAAGGACGGGCGCGCGAGCTAAACTAGAGTCCGGTCGGCAGATCACCCAGGCGTTGTCGCGCGACTTCGGTCGCGAGCTAAACCTGCCGCAGGTCCCCCATGTCCGGTCACGTTCGCTCGCGTGCGCCCGGCTGGAAGACGACAACCCCCAGCCCGAGTTCGGAAGTGCGCACGCGGCAACGGAGACTCTCCATGACCCGTGAAGCAATTCCCTTGGTGGTGCCCGATGTCGGCGCCTTCGCCCGCGCGCTCGGCCGCTCGCTCGCCGAGCGGCCGTCCGACAAGCCGGTGCCGCCCGGACACGTCGAGCTGCTCAACCTCCTTGCCCGCGCTGCCGGTCACCGCAGCTACCAGGGCTTGCGCGCCTTGACACGCCTGCCGGGTGCCGCCGTGGCGCTCGATGCGGCGCCGCCAGCCCAGGTGCTGACCCCGGCCGCGCGCAAGGCGCTGACGCAGTTCGACGCGCTCGGCCGGATGGTGCGCTGGCCGCGCAAGTACTCCGTCCAACGCCTCGCGTTGTGGGTGCTGTGGACGCAGTTCGACGGCAAGCGCGTCTACACCGAGCGCGAGGTCAATGCAGTCATCAAGCGTTGGCATACGTGGGGCGACCACGTGACGTTGCGGCGCGAGCTGATCGACCACCGATTGCTGACGCGCAAGAGCGACTGCTCGGAATATCGCAAGCTTCCCGCCCGGCCCGACGACGAGGCACGCTGGATGCTGCGTGCGTGGCGTGAGCGGCTGCGCCAGGGCGCGTAGGCGCGCCCCGCGGGAAGCCAACGGCCGGACCGGATCTACTCCGCCGCCAGCCCGGAGAAGCGCGTGCGCTCCGCGCAGCCGCCGAACACTTGCGCGGCGAACAGGCGTCCTTCGAAGGATTGTGCGCTCCGTCGCAACTCGGAAACGTCCGCCGTCGTGCTGAGGCCGTCGTTGCAGTTATACGAGGCGCCGGCGATCCGAAGGAGCAGTCCGTTCTGGATGAGCGTGCCGACGAGCGTGCAGCGCAGGCCGCTGTCGAAGGCGAAGACCAGCGTGACGCCCTGATTCGCCTGCTCGGTGACAGTGATGCGCGCATCGCTCTGGTAGCTGCCGTTGTCGGCCGAGTTGGCGCATCCGGCGTAGGTTCCGCGCGCGCTGCCATCGTATCGGCCGGCGACCGGAATTGGTGTCAGCGTCTGCCTTGTCAGCGGGACGTTCGCCGATCCGCGGCCGTTATACGTGAAGACGAGCGTACCTTCGTAGGCGTTGTTCGCGCTCGGCGTGAACGTCGCGGTGCCGACCGTCTGCTCCGTCACGCCGACCCACGGGGCGCCAAAGAACGTGCCCGTCGTGGCGATGAGCTCGCCGGTAAAGCTCGACGTACCGGGGTCGTACGTCAGTTGGGCGATCACCCAGGTCGGGGAGCCGTTCTCCGCGTAGATGAAGAACGTGATGAAGATGAAGTTGTTGGTCTGCACCACGTTATAGCCGTGGCCGGGTTGCAGCGAGTTGTACCAGATGTCGGTGTAGAAGCCGGCGTCGGCACGCAGCGAGCTTCCCAACAGCAGCAGGGCGAGCAGGAATCGGCGGATCATGGCGTCCTCGGCGGCTCAGGCTGGAGGCAACTGCGACCACTGGCAGGAGAGATTGTTGGCGGTCAAGGCGACCTTCGGCGTGTACCACAGCTGCCGCTGGAAAATGGACTGATGAGGTCCGACGAACTGCAGCACCGCGAAATCCAAGCCCAGCGTTCCGGGGGTGGCGTTGATGAACGGCAGCATCTCCGCCAGGCCGGCCAGCTGGATCAGCGTGGCCTGCAGCGGCGGGATCGTCATTGTCTGCCGGCAGCCTTGGCCCGGTTGTCCCGAGGTGTCGATGCATCCGGTCTCCACGTTCACCGGCTCCTTGCCCCAATTGGCGGCGATGAAGACGCCGGCCGTGACGGGCAGGCGCACCGGGCCAGGCGACCAACTCATGCAGCCCAGGTCCTTGCTGAACTTCGGACCGAAGTCGATCGAGTTCGCGGTGAGCGTGGCGCCGTGGAAAACCTGAAACACCTCCCACGGGGCCTGCGACACCGCAACGTCCGACGTCGTGCTGTCCAGGAAGATGTTGAACATCAGCGGCAGCTTGTAATGGCTTGGCCAGGGCTGGCCGTCGGGGAGGAACACCACCGGGGTGCAGGGTTGGCAGACGACCGGCGCCAGCACGTCCACGACCGAGTGCGCCGGGACGGTGACCTGCTGGTAGAACGAAACGTTGCCGTTGCTCGCGAGCACCGCCACGGCGAGGGCGACCGGGTCTCGGTAGAGATTCTGCAGCTTGAACGTCAATTTCTGAACGTTCGTCAGATAGTTCGGACCGGGCGTGAACAATCTGCCGGCCTCCGCGGTAGCGGGCCACGCAACGAGCGTTGCCCCCAGGAGTGCAGCGCAGATGCAAATCATCCGGACGCTGCGGAACATCCCGCTTCCCGACGCTGGATGCTTCATGAGCTCACCCTCCGTGCTGACCTCTTTCGGCGACGCACGCGCGCGCTCGAAACCGCGTGGCACGGTGCGCCCAGATAGTTTATGCCGAAAATGTGCGGCCGGCATTTCTCGCCTGGCCAAGGGTCAGAGCGCCGGGATGTCGATCTCGTTGCCTTCCGGGTGACGCGGAAACACGCGGCGCGGGATGCGCGGAGGACGCATCGGAACGGCATCCCAAAGCATCTTCGGCAACCCGGAATGG
>Ga0068860_100004951_pt1 | contig 13574 bp, 12 predicted proteins | sample KBSSwiS32_FD_66597 | JGI IMG/M metagenome (GOLD analysis project Ga0068860, IMG submission 66597) | Switchgrass rhizosphere microbial communities from Kellogg Biological Station, Michigan, USA - KBS Switchgrass S3-2 | ecosystem: Host-associated > Plants > Roots > Rhizosphere > Soil ... | reverse complement strand
TCGCCACCGAGTCCTACGGCGGCATCGGCTACACCTGGGAGCATTCGGCGCACATCTGGCTGCGCCGGGCGATGTTCAACTACGCCTGGATGGGCGCGCCCGCCGTCCACCGCGCCCGCGCCGCCGACCTGGCCGGCTGGTAGGAAAGATACCCTCTCCCTCCAAGCACGGAGGGAGAGCGCGATCCTCGAACCTATCCCTGCCGCTGGCCATGCACAGGCGTGCCGAGCGGCCCTTCGCCCGGTCCGAACGCCAGGCCTTCGTTGAGCGTCCAGGCGCCGTCCTGGCCGCGCACCCAGCCGCTGGACGCCCAGGTGCCGCCGTCCACCGCCATGTTCACTCCGGTCACGTAGCGGGCCATCTGCGAGCACAGGAACACCGCCACGTCGCCGCACTCGGAGATGTCGCCCTCGTAGCCCAGCGGGATCAGCCGATTGTACGCGTCGGTCTGGGCCGGCGTGCGATGCAGCCACTTGGACTCGTCCACCGGACCGGTGCGGTTGCCGTGGTTGCCGGGCGTGATCGTGTGGTCGGGCGAGATGCAGTTGAAGCGGATCTTATGCTGCGACAGCTCCAGCGCCATCGTGCGGGCGAAGTTGAGCATCCCGGCCTTGCAGGCGGCGTAGACGGCGAAGTTGGGCGCCGCGCGCGAGCCCTCGATCGACGAGACGTTGACGATCGACCCGCCCCGGCCGCCGCGGATCATGATCGGCACGGCCACGCCGGTGGCGATGAACATGCTCATCAGGTTGATCTCGACGTGCCGGCGCCAGCTCCGCTCGCTCTGCTCGAGGAACGGACGCCCGGAGACCCCGCCGGCGTTGTTGATCAGGATGTCGATCCGCCCGAATTCCTTGTCGGTCGCCGCCACCATCGCGCGGATTTGCTCGCTCTCCATTACGTCGGTGGGAATGCCGAGCGCCTTGCGGCCCATGTCGCGGATGCGCCTGGCGGTCTCCTCGCAGCGCGTGGGCTCGATGTCGGCGATCACCACGTTGGCGCCGTGCTCGGCGAGCGCCAGGGCGATCCCCTGACCAATGCCGCCGCCACCGCCGGTGACGATCGCCACCTGGTCCGTCAATGCAGTCTTGTCGATCGTCACGGCGCTGGGCCCTCCATAATGCTATCGATTTGATTTTATTGATCCGCCCACCCCGACGAAGGCCGGGAGGAGCAGAGATGAAAGCGATCCGGCCGCAACCGATCAGGCTCAGCCCGCAGTCTGTCCCTCGGCGATCTGGGGCGCAACCATCGCCGCCAGCGCCGGGCGGCGGATCTTGTTGCTGGGCGTGCGCGGCAGGGCGTCATAGTCCATGAACAGGATACGCTTGGGCACCTTGAAGCTCGACAGCTCGCCACGCAGCCGCGCCTTGACGCTCTGCTCTGTCATCCCGCTACCGGGCTTGGGGGCGATCACCGCCACCACCATCTGGTCCAGCTTGCGGTCGTCGATGGGGAACACGGCCACGTCGAGCACGTCGGGGTCCAGGCGGATGACTTCCTCGACCTCCTCGGGCGAGACATTGGCGCCCGCGGTCTTGATCATTCCGCCCAGCCGCCCCCGGAAGTAGAGGAAGCCCTCCTCGTCCAGGAAGCAGCGGTCGCCGGTGGGGTACCAGCCGTCGGCGTCGAAGGCGTCCCGCCGCAGTCGCTTGTAGAACCCTTCCATCAGCCAGGGCCCGCGGACCAGGAGTTCGCCCATCTCGCCGGCGGGAAGCGGCTGGCGCGTCTCGGGATCGACGATCTTCAACTCCATCTTGTCGAGCGCCTTGCCCCAGGTGATCTCGCCGCCGGGCGGGCGCAGCTCGCCGGAGGGCATCCCGGAGTGCGGGCCGATCGTCTCGGTCATGCCAAGCGAATCCGGCACCTGTTCGCGGCCGATCGTCCCGCCGCCGCGAAGCATGGTGAAATAGCCGCGCTGGCTCGACGTCAGGACCTTGATGCGGTCGAAGTCCGAAGGCTTCCAGCCGTCGACGGCGGCGATGGAGCGCATCACCGCCTCGCTGCCGCCGGCGTGGGTCGCCTCGTCGCGCCGGATCGCCGCAAGCAGCGAGGCCGGGGAATGGTCGTCGATGCACAGCATGCAGGCTCCCTTGATCATGCCGCCGATCAGGCAGTCCAGGCCGCCCACCCAGAACATGGCCGCGGTGACCAGGATCCTGTCGCCCGTCTCCACGTTGGCGGGGATCAGGTGATTGGAGGCGGAGAGGAACTCAGCCTTGCTCACCACCGCGCCGGAGATGTGCACCACCGCCTTGGGCGCCGCAGTGGAGCCGGAGGTGTAGATCATGATGCAGGGGTCCGAGGGCGCGACCTCCCCCTCCACCCGCGCCAGCAGCGCCTCGGAGAAGACCTTCGAGGCCCGGCCTTTCGCCTCGAGGTCGGCGAGCGTCCCCCTCGCCCACTTCGGCGCCTCGCCGGCGACCCAGATCGAGCGCAGGTATGGGCACTCCTTATCGGCGAACACTTCCCGCCCGTCGTGACCGGCCAGCCCCGGGAAGGCCTCTTCCAGTCGGGCGCAATAGTCGTGGCGTAGGTAGCGGTCGGAGGTGATCAGGATCGACACGTCGGCGTGGCGGACGCCGTAGGCCAGCTCGCGCGCCGAGGCGAAGGTCGAGAGCCCGATGGCGATCCCGCCGATCCGCGAGACGGCGAGCCAGCTTGCGATCCATTCGGGGCCGTTGGGCGCCAGGATGCCGATGCGGGTCCCCTTCCCGGCCCCGTCCGCCAGGAGGCCTCGGGCGATGGCCGCCGATTTCGCGTCCATCTCGGCGTAGGTCAGGCTGCCGCGCCCGTCGCGCCGGACCAGCTCGCGCGGCCCATGCCGCGCCGCGATCGCACGCCACCAGGCCGGTATCGCCACGCGACCATCCAACTCGGGGGACCTGCCTTCGGCGGTCGTGCGCGGCGTCATCCTTCAACCTCATGCGTGTTTCGGCGCGAGCCTAAGGGTGACGAGCCCGACGATCCAGCATTCGGTTGCGCGCCATGCGCTGGCCGTCCCGTGCGACCTGCCGAGGCTCTCCTAACGCGCCCTTTTCCCGCTGCGGCCTTTGTCCCAGAGTGCGCCCGGGCGGCCCAGGGCCGCGAGTGCAAGGGAGGATCGGCCATGACCGGGACGGCGGAACAGGCGCGCGTGGCGGACCCCGACCTGCTGGTCCCCGGCGCGCGGCGCATGCGGCCCGACGACGCCTTCATGCTGATGACCGAAACGGACGCCACGCCGATGCACGTGGGCGCGCTGCTGATCCTGGAGGTCCCGCAGGCGAGGAAGGCCGGCTTCTACGACGCGATCCGCAGGCAGATCGCCGAGCGTCTCCCGCACACGCCTCTCCTGGTAGGGGTGCGCGAGGCGCCCGACGGCTACGATTCCGATGTCTGGCTCGACCTGCCGAATTGCGATCTCGACTATCACATCCGCCGCGTGCCCGCCGACCGCGACATGGACGACGCGGCCCTGCACGCCTTCATCGCCGACTGCATCATGCAGCGCCTGGACATGTCCAGGCCGCCCTTCGAGGTGCACGTCCTCGACCGGCTCACCGGCGACCGCTGCGCGATCTACATGAAGGTGCACCACGCCATCACAGACGGCATCGGGTTCCAGACCATCCTGGGCATGCTGAGCGACGAATATCCCCCCGCCGAGCCCCGGACCGCCGAGGGCCGCCTGCCCTCCGACGAGGAATGGCGCCGGCTCGCCGACGAGCGCTTCGCCCGCGAGGCCCCGATCGTCGCGGAGATGTCCGCCCGCCGGAAGGAGGCGCTGGCCGCCCTGGAGCAGATCAACGCCGATCCGGCCCGCAGGCGGGCCCTCACGCCGACCCTGAAGATGTCCGGCCCCACCTCGACGAAGCGGGCCTATTCGACGGTCAGCATCCCCCTGGCCCGGGTCAAGGCGCTGTCGAAGCGCTACGAGGGCACCATCAACGACATGTTCCTGGCGATCGCGTCGAGCGCGGTGCGCCGCTACCTCGTCGAGATCGACGACCTGCCCGAGACGCCCATCGTCATCAACTCGGCCCGCAGCTACCGGAGGCCCGAGCACGGCCAGTTCGGCAACCGCATCGTGGCGTTGCACCCGCACCTGGCCACCGACATCGCGGATCCGGTCGAGCGCCTGCGGGCGATCCAGCACGCCATGGAGCTGGAACGGGCGCGCACGGGCTACGACGAGGCGATGCTGGGCCAGCTCGAAAAGCCCTACGGCGCCCGGGACCGCCGCGCGAAGTTCGCCGCCCGCCACGTCGGCGGCGCTTCGGTGCTTCCGGGCAACATCACCCTGTCCAACGTCCCCGGCCCGGCCGAGACCCGCACCTACGCCGGGTTCCGCCAGATCGCCAACTTCCCGACGCCGCTGCTGGGCAGCGGCCGGTTCCTCAACATCACCTCGCGGCGAAATGGCGATTTCCTCGACATGGGGATCATGGTCGACCCCACGAAAGTTCCGGATCCGGCGACGATCGGCGTCTATCTCCAGGACGCCGTGGCCGAGTACGAGCGCCTGGCGGGGCGGATGTAGGGCTCACCCGCCCATCCCGCCGACATCCAACACGAGAGGTTCCGCCATGGCCCTGGTCACCGTCGAGAAGGATGGCGCCGTTGCGGTCGTCACCCTTAACCGCCCTGAGGCGATGAACGCGCTTTCCCGCGCCCTGCAGCACGCGCTGGCCGAGGCCGTCGAGGCGATGGACGCCGATCCGGACGTCCGGGTCATCATCCTCACCGGCGCGGGCGAGCGGGCGTTCAGCGCCGGCCTCGACCTGAAGGAGGTGGCGACCCACGGCCTGGCCCTGGGGCCCGACGGCGTGCGCGGCAAGAGCCCGGTCAAGGCGATCGCCGACGCCGCCAAGCCGGTGATCGGGGCGATCAACGGCGTGGCCATCACCGGCGGCTTCGAGCTGGCGCTGACCTGCGACATCCTCATCGCTTCCACCAACGCCCGGTTCGCCGACACCCACGTGCGGGTGGGCGTGACGCCGGGCTGGGGGCTCTCACAGCACCTGTCGCGGCTGATCGGCGTCTACCGCGCCAAGGAGCTGTCGCTGAGCGGCAACTTCCTCGACGCCCAGACCGCCCTGGCCTGGGGCTTGGTCGGCAAGGTCGTGCCGCCGGACGACCTCATTCCCACGGCCAAAAAACTCGCCGCCGACATCGCCTCCTGCGACCCGGACATGGTGCGCCGCTACAAGGCGCTGATCGACGACGGGTTCGCCCGCTCCTTCGGCGACGGGATGGCCCTGGAGGCGGAACGATCGGCGGCGGACAACGCCAAGGTCACCGCGGACTCCGTCGCCGAACGCCGCGCGGGAATCCAGGCTCGCGGCCGCACCCAGGTGGGCTGAGATCCATGGACATCCGTCTCGATGGCCGCACGGCCCTGGTCACCGGCGGCAGCAAGGGCCTCGGCCTCGCCACCGCCGCCCGCTTCGCCGCTTCCGGCGCCAACGTCGCCATCCTCGCCCGCGACGCCGCCCTGCTGGACGCCGCCGCGGCGCAGGCCCGCCAGGTCGCGCGCGGCGACGTGGAGCCCTTCGTCTGCGACGTCTCCAGGCTGGACGACCTGGAGGCGACCTACGCCGCCGTCGTCGCCCGCTTCGGCAAGGTGGACATCCTGCTCAACAACGCCGGCGCCCACATGTCCGGCGCCTTCGAGGCCGTCACCGAGGAGATGTGGCGCCAGGACATCGACCTGAAGCTGCTGGCCGCCGTGCGCCTGTGCCGCCTCTGCCTGCCGGACATGAAGGCCCGCGGCTGGGGCCGCATCCTCAACACGCTGAACATCTACGCCAAGGCGCCGGCCGCCAATTCCACTCCCACTGCGGTGACCCGGGCCGCGACCCTGGCGCTGACCAAGGCCCTGTCGGCGGAGGGCGCGCCCTTCGGCGTGCTGGTCAACGGCCTTGTGGTCGGCGTGATCGAGAGCGACCAGCTCCGGCGCGGCTGGGAGGCCGGGGGCCGCAAGCTTCCCTGGGAGGAGTTCCTGAAGCGCGCCGCCGAGCGCCTGCGGATCCCCATGGCCCGGATTGGCCTGGCCGAGGAGTACGCCAACGTCGCCTGCTTCCTGGCCTCGGACGCCGCTTCCTACGTCACCGGTTGCGCCATCAACGTCGACGGCGGCCTGAGCCCCGGGATCTAGCGCGTCACCACGGCGCGATCTGCACCTTGCACTGGTGCGTGCGCTCGCGCAGCGCCTCGAAGGCGGCGGGCGCCTCGTCCAGGCTCACCACGTCGGTGATCATCTCCGAGACTTGCGGCGCGCCGGCCTCGAAGGCGTCGACGGTGATCTCGAACTCCCGGCGGTCGTAGAGGACGGCGAACTCCATCCGCGCCTCTTTGGCGACGGCCGCCGCGGGGTGGAAGGTGTCGGGCGTCACGCAGAACCCCAGCACGACGACCAGCCCCCGCCGTCGCACGCACTCCAGCGAACGTTCGATCATGCCCGGCACGCCCACGCATTCCAGCACCACGTTCGGCGGGCCGCCCAGGGCCTCGGCCACTTGCCGCGACAAACGCTTGTCGGGGTCCGGGGTCACGAAGGCGTCGGCGCCTATGGCCATCGCCAGCCCCTCGCGGCGGTTGGACGACGCCGTCACCGCCACCTTCGCCCCGGCGCGCTTGGCCCAGTAGGCGGCGGCGAGCCCGATCGGTCCCGCGCCGATGACCAGCGCCGTGTCGCCGGGCTTCAGGTCGGCCCGACGCACCCCGTGCAACGACACCGCCATGGGCTCCACGAGGGCCCCGTCGGCGAGCCCGACCCCCGCCGGCAGCGGCACGCAAGCGCGCTCGCCCGCCAGTGCGTATTGGGCATAGCCGCCGGGCGCGCCGCCCATGCCGTTGGCGCGCGATTTGGGACATTCGCTGGGGACGCCCGACAGGCAGGCACGGCACCTGCCGCAACCGATGAACGGCATGACCGCGACGGCGTCGCCGACCTTGAGGCTGCTCACCCCGCGCCCGAGGGCCGTCACCTCGCCGGAGAATTCATGGCCCAGCACCGCGCCCGCCTTCGCGCCGTACGGCCCTGCGTCGGCCTGGGTCAGGTGCAGGTCGGTGCCGCAGATCCCGCAGCGGCCGACCTTCACCACCACCTCCAGCTCGCCCGGCGTCGGGTCCGGGATCTCCTCGACCGTCAACGGACGGCCGGGCTCGTGGAACACGCAGGCGCGCATCGCCCCCTCCTCGAATTCATCGCCGTGACGAAATTCAAACAGATGTTCGTCATTCACCCAGCGGCGGCTTGATTTCGGATATCGTTTTGGCGCCTGTCTGCAAGGACGTATCGGAAAAAGGGGAGACGGTATGAGCGGCGTGGGTATGGAGGAGGCGCGCGCCATTGCGCGCCGCGTGGAGGCCTTCGTCCGCGAGGTCGTTATTCCCTACGAGAAGGACCCCCGCTGCCTGCCCCACGGCCCGGCCGATGACTTGGTGTTCGAATTGAAGGACTTGGCGCGCAAAGCCGGCGTCCTGACGCCGCACATCCTGCCGGACGGCCGCCACCTCAGCCAGCAGGAGACCGCCATCGTGCTGCGCGCGTCCGGCGTCTCGATCCTCGGGCCGCTGGCGGTGAACACCATGGCCCCCGACGAAGGCAACATGTACCTGCTGGGCAAGGTGGGCAGCCCCGAGCAGAAGGAGCGGTTCCTGAAGCCGCTGGTCGAGGGCCACGCCCGCTCGGCCTTCTTCATGACCGAGCCGGCCAGCGACAACGGCGCCGGCTCCGACCCCTCGATGATGCTGACCACCGCCCGGCCGGACGGCAACCACTGGCTGATCAACGGGCGCAAGGCGTTCATCACGGGCGCCGAGGGCGCGAAGGTCGGCATCGTGATGGCCAAGTCCGACGACGGCGCCTGCATGTTCCTTGTCGAGCTGCCGGACCCGGCCATCCGCATCGAACGCGTGCTCGACACCATCGATTCCTCGATGCCCGGCGGCCATTCGGTGGTCACCATCGACAACCTCCGTGTCCCCGCCGACCAGATGCTGGGCGCCAGCGGGGAGGGCTTCAAATACGCCCAGATCCGGCTCTCGCCCGCGCGCCTGTCCCACTGCATGCGCTGGCACGGCGCCTGCGTGCGGGCCAACGAGATCGCCACCGCCTACACGGTCCGGCGCAAGGCGTTCGGCAAGGCGCTGATCGACCACGAGGGCGTTGGCTTCCAGCTCGCCGACAACCTCATCGACCTGAAGCAGGCCGAGCTGATGATCGACTGGTGCGCCGCCGTGCTCGACTCCGGCTCGCTGGGCACCGCCGAAAGCTCGATGGCCAAGGTCGCCGTCTCCGAGGCCCTGTTCCGGGTCGCCGACCGTTGCATCCAGGTGATGGGCGGCACGGGCGTGACCGGCGACACCATGGTCGAGCAGGTGTTCCGCGAGATCCGCTCGTTCCGCATCTACGACGGCCCGACCGAGGTCCACAAATGGTCGCTGGCCAAGAAGATCAAGCGCGATTTCCTGAGCGCGAACCCCTCATGAGCGCCGGTGTCGATGACAACGTCGGCACCACGGCGGTCCGCGACGGCTTCCACTTCGACGAGGCCCGGCTGACCGCGTGGATGGCGGCCAACGTCGAGGGCTACCAGGGCCCGCTGAGCGTCGAGCAGTTCAAAGGCGGCCAGTCCAATCCGACCTTCAAGCTCGTCACTCCGGGCCGCAGCTACGTGCTGCGCCGCAAGCCGCCCGGCCAGCTCCTGAAGGGCGCCCACGCTGTCGACCGCGAAGCCCGCGTGATGGCGGCGCTCGGAACCACCGGCTTCCCGGCCCCGCGCATCTTCGGGCTCTGCACCGACGACGCGGTCATCGGCTCCTGGTTCTATGTGATGGACTGCGTCGAGGGCCGGATCATCTGGGACAACACCTTCCCGGGCATGAGCAAGGATGCCCGCGCCGCCCACTTCGACGCCATGAACGAGACCATCGCGCGGCTGCACATGGTCGACTACGCCGCCATCGGCCTGGGCGACTTCGGCCGTCCCGGGAACTATTTCGAACGCCAGATCGGCCTATGGTCCAAGCAGTACCTGGCCGACGAGGACGCCGGCCGCGATCCCTTCATGGACAAGCTGGTGAGCTGGCTGCCCGACCACATCCCGCCGGGTGACGAGACCACCATCGTCCACGGCGACTACCGTTGCGACAACATGATCTTCCACCCCACCGAGCCGCGCGTGGTCGCGGTTCTCGACTGGGAGCTCTCGACGCTGGGCCATCCGCTGGCGGACTTCACCTACCACTCGATGATGTACCGCATGCCGCCCGACATCGTGGCGGGCCTGGCGGGCGCGGACATCGCGGCCCTCGGCGTTCCCACCGAGGACGAATACGTCGCCGCCTACTGCCGCCGCACCGGCCGCGACGGCGTTCCGCAGTACGACTTCTACGTCGCCTTCAATTTCTTCCGCATTGCGGCGATCTTCCACGGCATCAAGGGCCGCATGTTGCGCGGCACGGCGGCCTCGGAAAACGCGGTGCAGCGCGCGCAGAACTTCCCGCGTCTGGCGGAACTGGCCTGGCGTCAGGCCGAGCGGGCCGGCGCCTGAGATGGCCGGCCGGGGCCGCCGCGGGCGCAGTCCCCGGCGCTTGGGCCTCGTCCTGGCCTGGCTCGCGCTCGCCGCCGCCGCGCCGGCCGATCCCCCCCACCAGCGCCCTTCCGACATGCTGGGCTGGACCGCCCAGCAGCAGGAGGATGGATTCAAGCGCATCGCGACGCTGTTCCCCGTCCACCTCGCCCGGCGCAGCCCCCACCCGCGTCCCCTGCCCCGCAGCCGCCGGCCGCTGCCGATACCGCCCGCGACCGTCGAGGCCTTCATGGCCGCCCAGCGGGTGTCCGGCCTCTTGGTCATCCAGGACGGCCGCATCGTGCTCGAGCGCTACGGGCTCGGCCGTACGCCCGCCGACCCCTGGTCCGCGTTCTCCGTCGCCAAGTCGGTCACCTCGATCCTGGTCGGCGCGGCCCTGCAGGACGGCGCGATCAAGAGCCTCGACGATCCCGTCACCCGCTACCTGCCGGAGATGCGCGGCGGCGCCTACGATCAGGTCAGCGTCCGCGAACTGGTCACCATGACCTCCGGCGTCCGGTGGACCGAGGACTACGCCGACCTTTCCTCCGACGTGGTGCGCATCGGTTCGTGGGCGGGCGAGCCAGGGATCGATCCGCTGGTCAGCTACATGCGCACCCTGCCCCGGGTCGCGCCGCCGGGGACTCGGTTCCAGTACAAGAGCGGCGAGGCCGACCTGGCCGGGGTGCTGGTCGCCCGGGCGGTCGGCATGCCGATGGCGGCCTATCTGGAAAAGCGCATCTGGCGGCCCGCCGGCATGGAGGCCGACGCCGCCTGGATCCACAACGCCGCCGGAAACGACCGCGGCGGCTGTTGCCTGAGCCTTGGCCTGCGGGACTCCGGCCGGCTGGGCCTGCTGATGCTGAACGGCGGCCAGGCCGGCGGCCGGCGCATCCTGCCCAAGGCCTGGGTCGATGCGGCGACCACGAAACAGGTGGACACTGGCTATCCCGACATGGGCTACGGTTACCTCTGGTGGACGAGGCCCGGCGGCGAGTTCCAGGCCAATGGGATCTTCGGCCAGACCATCGACGTGATCCCGGACGAACGGCTGGTGATCGTGGTCAACTCGGCCTGGCCGCGCCCGTCCGACCGGGCGATGGCGGCCGAGCGCGCGGCCTTCATCGACAAGCTGCGGGCCGCCGCACGGACGCGGCCGAACTAGGAGGAGGACGCCATGGCGGTGCGGATCGGGCTTGGACTGGCGGATTTCTCCTTTTCCGGCGCGTCGGCGTTCTGGCGCTGGGTGGACCTCTGCGAGCAGGGCGGCGTGGATTCGCTCTGGCAATCGGATCGGCTGTCGGGCCCGCAGCCCTTCCTGGAGGCGATGAGCGTGATGGCCGCCCTCGCCGGCCGCACGCGGCGCCTGAAGTTCGGCATGAACGTCCTGTCAGTGGCCTTCCGCGAGCCGCTGGTGATCGCCAAGTCCTGCGCGACCATCGACTTCCTCTCGGACGGCCGGATGCTGCCGGCGTTCGGCATCGGCAATCCCAACTCGCCGGACTGGGCCGCCACCGGCCAGTCGAGCGAGGGCCAGGGCGCGCGGATGGACGAGGCCCTCGACATCATCGCCCGGCTCTGGCGCGGCGAGACCGTCGACACCGACGGCCGCTGGTTCAAGTACCGCGGCGCGCGCATTGCGCCGCTTCCGGTCCAGCAACCGCTGCCGCTTTGGATCGGCGGGTCGAGCAAGGCCGCGATCCGGCGGACCGGGCGCATCGGGACAGGCTGGTCGGCGGGGCTGGAAGGCCCGGCGGACGTCGCCCTAGTCGTAGCCGCCATCAAGGCGGCGGCGATCGAGGCGGGCCGGGAGATGGACCCGGAGCACTTCGGCGCCGGCTTCTTCTACCGGTTCGGCGCCCCCGACGACCCCCTTGTGGCGGCGCGTCGCGAGACCCTGCGCAAGGTCTATCCCAAGCGCGACCTCGGCCCGGTCATCGTCTCGGGCGGGCCGCAGGACATCCTGCAACGCATCGACGACTACGTGCAGGCGGGGATCACCAAGTTCATCCTGCGCCCGCTCGGCGCGGGCGACGAGGACCTCTACGCCCAGACGCGGCGGCTGGTGGAAGAGGTCGTGCCGCGGGTGCACAAGCCGAAAACGGCGGCCTGAGCGCGCTCAAGAGCCCTTGGCCGCCAGCTCTGTGGACGCTGGCGTCCGGTCGAACGCCGCCAGCACGGCCTCGTCGCGCCGGGCGACGAACTTGCGGTATTCTCCGTGCGTCAGGATGTAGAGGTCGTCGTTGCGGATGGCGTCCAGGACCCGTTCGCCCACGATCGTGGCGTCGAGGCCGCTTTGCGAGAAGCTGCGGGTTCCCTGCACCCGTTCGCTGCCGGCCGCGAGGGTGGTCTCGCCCAGTCGTGTATCGATCAGGCCCGGGCACAGCACCGAGACGCCGACGCCGTGCGGCGCCAGTTCCATTCGCAAGGTCTCGGTCAAGCCGACGACGCCAAATTTGGCCGTCGTATACGCGCCCAGCGTTGGATTGATCATCAGCCCGGCCATCGACGAGGTGTTGATGATGTGGCCACGGCCGCGCGCCTGCATCTCGGCGGCGAAGGCCGAGACGCCGTTGAACACGCCGGTCAGGTTGATGGCGATCACACGGTCGAAGGCGACGGGATCCATCTCGGCGAAGGGCCGCCCGTCCGGCCCGATGCCGGCGTTGTTCACCAGGATGTCTACGGGACCGTGCCGCGCCTCGGCGGCCGCCTTGGCCGTCTTCCAGTTCTCCCGGTCGCGCACGTCGAGGCGCACGCCGAACGCGCCCTCGATCGTGGGCGTCACCTTGTCGAGCTGCGCCTGGTCGATGTCGGCCAGCGTCACCTTGGCGCCGACGTCCGCCAGCGCACGGCCGATGGCCAGGCCGATGCCGCTCGCCCCCCCGGTGATGAAGGCGGCCTTCCCTGCGATATCCTGCACGCGTGTTCTCCCGTGTTCGTTGCGCCCACTCCACGTCGCCGGCGCATCGCCGTCAACGGGCAGGTCCGTCGTCCTGGCCAGATCCGTCGGCCCGGATCGGCCGGCGGAATTCGACCCCTCCGTTGAGGACGGACCCGATTTGCCCTACGACCTAAGGCGTCAACCGCTCTGTTGACAGATTTGGCGTCCGCGATGAGCAACCGCACCACGATCACCGCAGCAGGCCTTCGGCACGAAAGCGCCCAGGACCGCGCGGCCGGCGTCGCCCCGGTCCTGCGCGTCCCCAAGGCCGCCGAGCTCGTGGCCGACCACATCCGCACGATGATCGTTCGCGGCGAGCTTCGGCCCGGCGACTACCTGCAGCCGGAGGCCCAGCTCGTCGAGCGGTTCGCCACGTCCCGGGCGACGATCCGCGAGGCCTTCCGCATCCTCGAGGTCGAGCAGTTCCTGTCCGTCAGCCGCGGCTCGCGCAGCGGCGCCCAGGTGCACCTGCCCGACGCCGCCAATCCCGCCCGCTACGCCGGATTCGTGCTGCAGGCCCAGGGAACGACGCTGGCGGACATCTATCTGGTGCGCGCCGCCAACGAGCCCTACGCGGCCTGGCTGCTGGCCAAGCGCCATTCCCCGAAGGACGTGGCCGCCCTGCGCGCGGAGCTCGCCAAGGCCGAGGCGCTGCAGGCCGCCGGCGAATTCGAGGCCTACCGCACAGCGCTGGCGCGCTTTCATCGCCTGATCGTCGATCTCACCGGCTCCAACTCGCTGAAGCTGGTGATCGCCATGATCCACGACCTCATCGAGCGTCACCAGGCCCGGCGCCACGACAAAGGCCGCACCGCCGAGGACTGCTTTCACCTGAAGTCGTTCTGGAAGCTCGTCGACTTCATCGAACGCGGCGAGGCCGACCAGGCCCAGGCTCACTGGCACAAGCACCTGCAGACCACCAACGAGGGCTGGCTGGCGGGCGACGACACCCGGCTGGTGGACTTGCTGGACTGATGACCGGCGTCGGGGCCGTCAACCCGCGCTCATGACTTCGTCGACCAGCCTCGCGGCGTCGGCCATATCGGGAATCTCGCACGCCGCGACGTATT
>Ga0068860_100004950_pt1 | contig 13576 bp, 12 predicted proteins | sample KBSSwiS32_FD_66597 | JGI IMG/M metagenome (GOLD analysis project Ga0068860, IMG submission 66597) | Switchgrass rhizosphere microbial communities from Kellogg Biological Station, Michigan, USA - KBS Switchgrass S3-2 | ecosystem: Host-associated > Plants > Roots > Rhizosphere > Soil ... | reverse complement strand
GCGCTGCCTCGGCGAGGTCGGGCGCACCGGCGTGGCCATCGACACGATCGAGGACATGCGGATCGCCTTCGACCAGATCCCGCTCGACCAGGTCTCGACCTCGATGACGATCAACGCCCCGGCGGCGATCCTGCTGCTGCTCTACGAGCTGGTCGGCGAGGAGCAGGGCGTCCCTTCCGAGAAGCTGCGCGGCACGGTCCAGAACGACGTGCTCAAGGAGTACATGGCGCGCGGCAACTACATCTACCCGCCGGAGCCGACGATGCGGCTGACGACCGACATCTTCGAGTACTGCCGCGAGAACGTGCCGAAGTGGAACACGATCTCGATCTCCGGCTACCACATCCGCGAGAAGGGCTGCTCGGCCGTGCAGGAGGTCGCCTTCACCCTCTCCAACGCGATCGCCTACGTCGAGGCGGCGCTCGAGCGAGGCCTCGCGATCGACGAGTTCGCCCCCCGCCTCGCCTTCTTCTTCAACGGGCACAACAACGTCTTCCAGGAGATCGCCAAGTTCCGCGCGGTACGGCGGATGTGGGCGAAGATCGTCGGCGAGCGCTTCGGGGCGCAGGACCCGAGCTCGAGGAAGATCCGCTTCCACACCCAGACCGGCGGCGTGACGCTGCAGGCCCAGCAGCCCGAGGTCAACATCATCCGCGTCGCCCTGCAGGGCTTCGCCGCGGTCTGCGGCGGCACCCAGAGCCTGCACACCAACGGCTTCGACGAGGCGCTGGCGCTGCCGACCGAGCGCTCGGCGCGGATCGCGCTGCGCACCCAGCAGGTGATCGCCCACGAGTCGGGCGCCGCCGACACCGTCGACCCCTTTGCCGGCTCCTACTTCGTCGAGTCGCTCACCGACGAGGTCGAAGCGCGCGCCTGGGAGCTGATGGAGAAGGTCGAGGAGCTGGGCGGCTCGGTCGAGGCGCTCGAGTTCATGCAGCGCGAGATCGAGGAGTCCGCGCTCTCCTACCACGAGCGCTACAAGTCGGGCCAGGACATCGTCGTCGGCGTCAACAAGTACGTCACCGACCAGGTCGACGACGTCGACATCCTCCGCGTCGACCCCGAGGCAGAGGAGCGCCAGCTGGCCCGGCTGAAGACCTTCAAGGAGTCGCGCGACCAGGCCGCCGTCGAGGCCAAGCTCGAGTCCCTGCGCGACGTCGCCCGCGGCGACGGCAACCTGCTGCACCCGGTCCGCGCCGCGCTCGCCGCCGACGCCTCGATCGGCGAGGTCTGCGGCGCGATGCGCGACGTCTTCGGCGAGTACAAGGGCGGCGCCTTCTTCTGAGCATGCTAATGTATGCTCATGTCACTTGAGCACCGGCTCCAGATACTCCTCGACGACGAGCGCCACTCGCTCATAACCGCCGCGGCGCGCGAGCGGGGCGTCTCGGTGGCGACGGTGGTGCGGGAGGCGATCGATCGCGGCGTCGTCGCTTCCTCGGGGCGTCGCGAGGCGGCCGGCCGGCGCCTGCTCGATGCGGACGACATGGATGTGCCGGATGTGCCGGAGTTGAAGGCGGAGCTCGAGGCCCTGCGCCTACGCCGAGCGTGATCGTCCTCGACACCACCGTCCTCGTCTACGCAAAGGGCGTGGAGCATCCGCTCCGCGGGCCGTGTCGCGACTTGATCGGTGCGATCGCCGCTGGCGAGATAGAAGCGACCACGTCAGTCGAGGCGATTCAGGAGTTCGTCCATGTCAGAGCTCGGAGGCGTGGTCGCGACGACGCTGCTGCGCTGGGGCGCGACTACGCCGAGCTTCTGTCCCCTCTGCTCGTCATCGACGACAAGGGTCTTCGCGATGGCTTGGGACTGTTCGAGCAGGTATCGAGCATCGGCGCTTTCGATGCTGTGCTCGTCGCCGCGGCGACTGCGGCTGGGGCGACGGCGGTGGTTTCGGCGGACACCGGTTTCGGCGATATTCGGGGCCTTCCACACATCGTCCCGGATGCGCGGGGTGTGGCCACGCTGCTCAGGGGATAGCAGTCCTCATCTGCACCGTCTCGCCCAGGTACCGATGCCGGGCAGGAACGGGGCGTCGAGGGTTGAAGCGGGGGCGCATGATCGAGGTGGCGCGGACGCTGATGAAGTCAGAGCCCGAGCTGGCAGAGCTGATCGCCGCCGTCGAGGGGGTCGAGGTGACGATGGCCGAGAAGGGCTTCGGCACCCGCGTCGAGCTTCGCGCCGGCGACGACTCCGGCTTCGACGAGGTGGATCTCGAACAGATCCTCGACGGCCTCGCCGAGCCGCGGAAGCAGCCCTTCGCCTAGTCCCAAACGTCTTCAAAGGAGATGAGCGAGTTGAAGCAGCTGAGCAAGCACCTGTCCTTCGCCAACGTGATGTCGTGCATCGCGCTGTTCCTGGCGCTGGGAGGGGCCGCCTACGCGGCCAAGAGCAAGGTGAAGACGAAGGACCTCGGCAACGGCGTGGTGACGACGCCGAAGCTGCACAACGGAGCCGTGACGGCCCCGAAGCTCCACAACCGCTCGGTGATCTCGAGCAAGATCGCGGCGGGCAACGTCGGCACCGAAGCGCTGGCCAAGGGCGCGGTCCGCTCCGAACAGCTCGGCGGCGGCGTCGTCACCGAAGGGAAGATCAAGGCCGGCGCCGTGAGCAGCAGCAAGCTAGCCCCCAACTTCCTCGGCCAGCTGGTCAAGAACGTGGCCTATGCCAACGCCGAAAGCGGCGTGGACAGCGAAGACGCGAAGACAGTCACTGCCCTTTGTCCGCCTGGCAAGGAGGCGATCGGCGGCGGCGCCCGCGTAAACGGCGAACTGGAAGAGGTCGCCGTGACCGGCTCCAATCCCTTCGTCGACGAAAAAAGCGTGCGCACAGGCTGGAGTGCCTACGGCCGCGAGCTTCCCCAGGAACCGGGGAGCAAAAAATGGTCGATCACGGCCTTCGTAGTCTGCGCCGAACTCTAGGCCTAAGACTTTCCCCGAGCTCACGAGGGCCCGCTTCGGCGGGCCCTCGTCGTCTCGGGACACGGCACGAGCGGCCGAAATAGACTCCCCCGGCCCGATGCGAGAGAAGAACCCGATCACCCACGAGGAGAAGCTCGCCTACCTGCGCGAGCTGCGCGAGGAAGCGATCCACTCGGCCTCCGAGGAGGCGGTGGAGAAGCAGCACGCGAAGGGCAAGATGACCGCTCGCGAGCGGGTCGAGAAGCTGCTCGACCCGGGCTCCTTCGAGGAGCTGGACGTCTTCGTCCGGCACCGCACCTACGACTTCGAGATGCAGAAGAAACGACCCTGGGGCGACGCCGTCGTCACCGGCCACGGCACGATCGACGGCCGAACGGTCTTCGTCTTCTCGCAGGACTTCACCGTCTTCGGCGGCAGCCTCGGCGAGGTGATGGCGGAGAAGATGTGCAAGGTGATGGACCTCGCCGCCCAGGTCGGGGCGCCGGTGATCGGCATCAACGACTCGGGCGGCGCCCGCATCCAGGAGGGCGTCGTCTCGCTTGGCGCCTACGGCGACGTCTTCGTCCGCAATGTGCAGTGCTCCGGGGTGATCCCGCAGATCAGCCTGATCATGGGTCCCTGTGCCGGCGGCGCCGTCTACTCGCCGGCGATGACGGACTTCATCTTCATGGTCAAGGAGACCTCGCACATGTTCATCACCGGTCCGGAAGTGATCAAGACGGTGACCGGCGAGGAAGTCGAGTTCGAGGAGCTCGGCGGTGCGATGAGCCACAACTCGAAGTCGGGCGTCGCCCACTTCGCCTCCGAGGACGAGGAGAGCTGCCTCGAGGACGTGCGCTACCTGATGGGCTTCCTTCCCTCGAACAACCTCGAGGCGCCACCGCGCTTCGCGCCTGAGGACGACCCCGAGCGCGAAGACGCCGACCTCGACACGCTCGTCCCCGACGACCCCTCCAAGCCCTACGACATGCGCGAAGTGATCTCACGCGTCGTCGACGACGGCGAGTTCTTCGAGGTCCACGAGCACTTCGCCAAGAACATCGTCTGCGGCTTCTCCCGGCTCGACGGCTTCCCGATCGGCATCGTCGGCAACCAGCCCGCCCACCTCGCCGGCGTGCTCGACATCGAGGCTTCCGAGAAGGCGGCCCGCTTCGTCCGCACCTGCGACGCCTACAACGTGCCGCTGCTCACCTTCACCGACGTGCCCGGCTTCCTGCCCGGCACCGACCAGGAGTGGAACGGGATCATCCGCCACGGCGCCAAGTTGCTCTACGCCTTCACCGAGGCGACGGTGCCTAAGCTCACCGTCGTCACCCGCAAGGCCTACGGCGGCGCCTACGACGTGATGAACTCGAAGCACATGCTGGCCGACTACAACGTCGCCTGGCCGACCGCCGAGGTCGCGGTGATGGGGCCGGAGGGCGCGGTCAACATCATCTACCGCAAGGACATCGGTTCCTCGCCGACGCCCGACGAGCGCCGCCAGAAGCTGATCGACGACTACAAGGCGCACTTCGCCAATCCCTACTCGGCGGCCGAGCGCGGCTACATCGACGACGTTATCGAGCCGCGCCAGACGCGGCCGAAGCTGATCCGGGCCCTGCGCATGCTGCAGTCCAAGCGGGTTGCCCAGCCGAAGCGCAAGCACGGCAACATCCCGCTCTAGCGGTAAGTCAGCCGGCTTCGATCTTCGCGACCCGGCCGGCGATCCATTTCGCCAGCAGGTCCGTGCGCGTGTAGAGCTGGGGGCGGCGGGTCGTGCAGTTGTTGAAGACGGCTTGGGCGACTCCGAACTCGACCCAGCCCCGTTTGCGGTCGAAGGCGACGAGCGGACCGCCCGAGTCGCCAAAGCAGACGCCGGCCGCGAAGCTCGGGAAGTCGACCGCGCATATCCGCCCCCAATAGCCTTCGCAAGGGGAGCCTTGGACGACGGTCTTCGCCCACCGCAGCGATTCCGTGAAGCCCTCCTGCCGGGCGCTCGTCATGCCCCAGCCGGCGATCCGGGCGCGGGTGCCCATGCGCAGGAAACGGGTGCCTTTGGCAAGCGGGATCGAGGGAGCGGTCGTCGGCGTCGCCAGGCCGAGGAGGGCGACGTCGCCGAAGAAGTTGCGCGATGTCCCGTCGGCGAACTTGGGGTAGGGGGCCAGCTGCGTCACTGCAGAAACCTGGCGTTCGGGCGAGGTCCAGTCGACGACCCCGGTCACCACCTGGTATCCGCTCGGGCCGCGAAGCGCGCCGCTTTCCTCGTTCAGGACGCAATGGGCTGCGGTGAGCACGACGCGTGGCGCGATGACGGTGCCGCTGCAGCTAATGACTCCCCCCCCTTCGGCGTCGACGATGAACGCCATCCAGGGATAGGCGCCCTGCGTGGCTTCCTTGCCGCCGACCACCGATGCGCGCGCGGTGGCGCTGCCGGGCTCCGCGTGGGCCACCGAGACGGCGCAGATCGCCACCAGCGGCAGGACGGCCGCGATCGCAGCGAGGAGGTTTGCGCGCATCGGTCGCACCGTTCCCTCATCGGCAGGTCGGCGTCGCCAGTTGAGTTCAGGGAACGGCAGTCGCTTCGGTCTCGACGCCGCCACCCTCGATGCGACCGCCGCGGATCGCGGACGTGCCGCCGTCCTCCTCGCGGGTGAGGCGGTAGGCGAGGTATACGGGGACGATCGAGATCAGGACGACCAGGACGGCGACGGCGTTGACGATCGGGCGCTGTTGGGCGCGGAAGAGGTTGCTGAAGATCCAGTAGGGGAGGGTCTGTTCTCCGGCCCCGATCGTGAACGTGGTGACGATGATCTCGTCGAAGGAGAGACCGAAGGCGAGCAGCCCGCCGGCGCCGAGCGCCGAGCGCATGTTGGGGAGCGTGACGTAGCGGAAGGTCTGCCAGGTGTTGGCGCCGAGGTCGGCTGAGGCCTCCTCGAAGGAGGAGGACATCCTGCGCAGGCGCGCGATCGAGTTGTTGTAGACGACGACTATGCAGAAGGTGGCGTGGGCGACGATCACGGTGAACAGCGAGAGGTCGATGCCGAACACCTGGGTGAAGGTGTTGTTGAGTGCCACCCCTGTCACGATTCCCGGCAGGGCGATCGGCAGGATGACGAGGAAGGAGATCGTCTCGCGGCCGAAGAAGCGGTGCCGGGCGACGGCCAGCGAGGCGAGCGTCCCCAGGACCAGGGCGATCGCGGTGGCGGCGAGCCCGACCTTGATCGAGGTCCAGAACGCGTCGCGTGCAGTGCTTTCGATCGCCTTCGGGAACCACTCGAAGGTGAAGCCGGGCGGCGGCCATTCGAGGATCTTGCTCGAGTTGAAGGCGTAGATCCCGAGGACGATCAGTGGGATGTAGATGAATGCGAGCCCCGCGCCGATCGCGACGCGGAGCAGGATCGTGGATCTTCTCGAGAGCCTCACCGTTCTCCTATACGTGCTCGAAGGCGCCCAGCTTTCGCGCGACGAGCAGGTAGCCGACCATCACCACGATCGGTACCAGCGCCAGTGCCGCGGCGAAGGGAAGGTTGTTGGAGATGTTGTTGAAGACGACGTTGCCGATGAACTGGTTGTTGGAGACCAGCTTGGGTGTGATGTAGTCGCCGAGGGTGAGGGCAAAGGTAAAGATCGAGCCGGCGACGACGGCGGGGAAGGAGAGCGGCAGGATCACCCTGCGGAAGGTGGTGAAGGGTTTGGCGCCAAGGTCCTCGGAGGCGCTGATCAGCGAGTTGGGGATGCGCTCCAGCCCGGCGAAGATCGGCAGGATCATGTACGGCAGCCAGAGGTAGCTCATCACCAGCCAGACTGCGGCATTGCCGTAGCCGGGCCCGCTGAGGCCGAGCGGTTCCAGGACCCAATCGATCAGCCCGCCGCCGCCGATCATGTTGCGCCAGGAGAGGACCTTGACCAGGTAGCTCGACCAGAGCGGGATCAGCACGGCGACGACGAGGATCGCCTTGGTACGGCGACTCGCGACCTTGGCCATGTAGAAGGCAATCGGGAAGGCGAGGACCGCGTCGGTGATCGTCACCAGCGCCGCGATCAGCACGGTGCGACCGACGATGTCGCGGTAGACCGGTTCGTTGAAGAGAATTTCGAAGTTTTCGAAGCTGAGGCTTTTCTCGAGCTCGCCGCTGACGGCGTTGACCGACCACAGCGAGGCGACGAGGAGGAGGGCCAGCGAGCCGAGGTAGCCGACGACCAGCCAGCCGGCAGGGCCCGCTAGGAGCGCCCCCGCCTGAAGGCGGGGGCGCCCGTGGAACAGCTTGGCGAGCCGGCGGCTCAACCCTTGATCGAGGTCCAGGCCTGGACCCAGTCGTTGTAGTCCTTGCAGTCTTCGGACCCGTTGCCGCAGTCGGCGAGCGGGGTCTGCCAGTAGTAGACGCGCTTCCAGAAATTGGGTTCTTCCGCGTGGTATTCAGCGCAGAAGTTCGGGTTTGCGGTTTTTTCGCAAGCCAGTTCCTGGGCCGGCGCCTCGCCGAAGTATTCCGCCACCTGGGCGTTCGCCTTCGGTTCGATGATCCAGTCCATCCACATGTACATGCAATTGGGATGCGCCGCTTCGGAGCTGATCATCCAGGTGTCGGACCATCCCGTCGCTCCCTCTTCGGGCAGGAAGCCCTGACTCGCCGGGCTGGCTGCCACCGGCTTGCCTTCTTCCTTGAGCAGGAAGTACTGGTACTGCCACGTCGTACCGACCTGGTTGTCGCCGCTGGCGAAGGACGAGATCTGCTTTTCGGCTTCAGACCAGTATTCGCCGACCAGTGGCCGCTGTTCTTTCATCAGCTGCACGGCCGCTTCGAACTGTTCTTCGTTCAGCTCGTAGGGATCTTCGATCCCAAGATCGGGGTTGTGCGTCTTCAAGTAGACCGCCGCTTCGGCGATCGACATCGGGTCGTCGTACTGGCTGATCTCGCCCTTGTATTTGGAGGCGACTTCGGGGTCGAGCGTGACGTTCCAGGACTTCGGTCCGGGCTTCACCGAGTCGCTGTTCCACATCAGCAGATTCGCTCCGCGGCCATGGGGTATGCCGTATGGCTGGCCGTCGAAGGTGTTGTAGGGCTGGTCCTTGAGGTCGGAGAAGACGGTCTTGTAGTTCGGGACGAGGCTGACGTTGACCGGGTCGACGTCGTTGCCTTCGACCAGCCGGGCGGTGGCGTTGCCCGAGGCGGAGACCCCGTCGTATTCGCCGGTCCGCATCAACTGCACCATTTCGTCGGACGTGCCGGCGACCTTGTCGCTGACCTTGCAGCCGGTCTTCTGTTCGAAGGGCTTGGTCCATTCCGGTTCGACGTAGCCGGCCCAGGAGATCAGGTTCAGCTGACCCTCGCCCTTGCCGAGCTTCTGCAGCTCTTCGCCGCTGCTTTCGCCGCCGCTCGATCCGCCGCAGCCGGCGAGCAGGAGCATCACCGCCAGCAGGCCTCCGATGACAAGCCACGCCGTTCGCGCGGGGTTTGCGTGCTTTCTCACGATGATTCCTCCTCTGTAGTGGACGAACTGCTGCGGACGGCGACCGTGTGCTCCGGGCGCCACCCGACAACGACCTCCCTACCCTGCTCGGCACGCCACTCGTCGAGCGACGTGCCGTCTACGTTCTGCCGTATCACTTGAAGCTCTCCGCCAGCCTCGAGCGCGACCGTGTAGCGGGTCACCATGCCGGCGTAGGCGACCTCGGCGATCCGCCCACGCTCGGTGCGCAGCCCGTTCGGCGGTGCAGCCGGATCGACCAGCTGGATCTTCTCGGGGCGGATCGTGAAGCGGGTGCCGTCGCGCTCGAGCAGGTTGGAGACGCCGACGAAGCCGGCGACGAACTCGGTGGTCGGGCGCTCGTAGAGCTCGACCGGGGAGCTCACCTGCTCGATTCGGCCTTCGTTGAAGACGGCGATCCGATCACTCATCGTCAGCGCCTCGTCTTGGTCGTGGGTGACGTAGACGAAGGTGATGCCGACCTCGCCTTGGATTGCCTTCAGCTCGACCTGCATCTGCTCGCGCAGCTTCAGGTCGAGCGCTCCAAGTGGCTCGTCGAGCAGCAGCACTCTGGGCCGGTTAACGATCGCCCGTGCTAGCGCGACGCGCTGCCGCTGGCCGCCCGAGAGCTCGCCTGGCCTGCGCTCGCCGTAGCCCGGCAGGCGGACCATCTCCAGCGCCTCGTCGAGGCGCTTCGCCCGTTCGTCCTTGGCGACTTTCGCGATCCGCATCCCGTAGGCGACGTTCTCGCCGACGGTCATGTGGGGGAAGAGCGCGTAGTCCTGGAAGACCGTGTTGACCGCCCTGTCGTAGGGGGGCACTCCGCTCACGTCCTCGCCGGCCAGCTCGATCCTGCCCCCGGTCGGATCCTCGAAGCCGGCGATCATTCGCAGCGTCGTCGTCTTGCCGGACCCCGAGGGCCCGAGCATCGTGAAGAACTCGCCCGCCTCGATCTCGAGGTCGATGCCCGCGACCGCAACTACGTCCCCATAGCGCTTGGAGAGCTCGGTGAGGCGGATGTCGGGTGTAGCAGCTACACGAAAACGTTATCCGAGCGGTCGAGGAAAGCAAGGACAGTCTCACCCCGACCGGTTGGCCGGGGTGGAGTACGGTCCTTTCGCTTGCTCAGAAGCCGGCTGGGTGTCTGGCGACGTAGCCCGCGTTGCTGCGCAGATCCGCGTGCCAGCGGGGGCCGGTGCCGGTGGCGTCGCCGGAGGTGTCCCAGCGGACGCCGGCGATCACCGCGTAGGCGTGCCCGGCGTTGGCGTAGACGGTGATCCAGCGTCCTTTGCCACCCAGGCCCCAGCTCTCCATCGGGCCCGAGGGCAACGGGCTTTCGAGGAATTTGCCGCCGTGCAGCGCGAAGCTGACGGAGCCGGAGCAGTCGTAGCCGCGATCCCACCAGCGGGCGTGACCCCCGCCCCAGACGTAGGGCTTGGTGCGGATTTTGTTGGCGGCGGCGATCACTGCTTTGACCCGTGGCGGTGCCGATTTCGGCGGAATCAGCTGGCCGCTCTTCAGCAGCCTGGCTTTTGCCGTCGGTGTGCAGATGTCGGTTTCGGCGGCCGATACGCCCCCGCCACCGCATTCTGCGGCTGCCGTGTCCGGTGAAAAGGCCAAAGCGGCCAAGGCTCCGAGCGCGGCTATGCCTAGTTTGAGCTTCTGCTTGTTCTGGTGCAAACCGATCTCCTTCGTCGGCCTACGGGGTTAGCTGTCGGGCTGGCGCGAAAGGAGCCTGCGCCCCCACCCAGGTCGGGTGAGTTAGCCCCGAAAACGTGGTTCCCCCGCTCCCGCGACGCCTGAGGCGGGCGGGATTCGGCGTTTCGGTTATTTCGAACGGCGGCAGTGTAGACGATCGACCGGCCGTTTGCTCATGGAAAACAAACATTTTGCGATCTTTCGCACATAGAAGGGCTTTATCCCTTCGACGTCGAGGCTGCTAGCTTGCGCGCTGCGATGGAACTTGCGGGCAAGACGGCGCTGCTGACGGGAGCCACGGGCGGCCTCGGGCGGGCGATAGCCAAGGCCCTGGCGGCTCGTGGCGCTTCGGTTGTGCTCAGTGCCCGCAGCCCCGAGGCGCTGGATGCCCTCGCCGCCGAGCTGCCGGGCGACGGGCACAGCACGTTTCCCGCTGACCTGGCCGAGCCCTGGGTGGCGGAGAAGCTTGCCACCGAAGCAGGCGAGATCGACGTCCTCGTCGCCAACGCCGGCCTGCCTGGGACCGGACGCCTGCCCGAATTCAGCACGCAGAACCTGCTTCGCGCCCTGCGCGTGAACCTCGAGGCGCCGATGATGCTCGCTCGCGGTCTCGAGCCGCAGATGGTCGAACGGAGCAGCGGTCACATGGTCTTCATCTCGTCGCTCTCGGGCAAGTCGGCGACGCCGCTCTCCTCCGTCTACAACGCGACCAAGTTCGGCCTGCGCGGCTTCGCCCTCGGCCTGCGCGCCGACCTCGACCCGCTCGGCATCGGCGTCTCGATCGTGTCTCCAGGCACGATTCGCGAGGCTGGCATGTACGCCGATTCCGGAGCTAAACCGATTCCCGGTCTAGGTACCGGCTCGCCCAAGCAAGTAGCCGACGCGGTCGTCAAGGCGATCGAGCGCAACAAGGTCGAGATAGCCGTTGCCCCCGTGCAGCAGCGTTTCCTCGCCCATTTCGCGTTGGCAAACCCAACCATCGGCGTAAAGGCCGCTAGCGGCGACTCTGGCCAGAAGGCCGCCGCCGCGGTTGCCAAAGGGCAGACCGAGAAGCGCTGATTGGGGACGGGCGGGGCGCCCCTCGCCCGGACAAACGCCGGCCTAATTAGGCCGGCGTTTTGAGTATCCGCCCGTTCGAGGGGCGCCCTGCCCGCCTCAACCAGCGGTTGCCTAGGATGGAGCTGTGAGCTCTTCTGACTCGTTTGAAGCACGTTCGACGCTCGAGGTCGGTGGGCGGACCTTTGAGATCTACAGGCTCGATGCGCTGGCCGAGCGATTCGAGGTTGGCAAGCTCCCGTACTCCATAAAGGTGCTCTTGGAGAACGTGCTGCGACTCGAGGACGGAGTCGCGGCAACCCGCGAGATGATCGAGGCGATCGCGGGGTGGGAGCCAGGGGCCGAGCCGAGCGTGGAGATCCCGTTCCAGCCAGCCAGGGTGCTGATGCAGGACTTCACCGGGGTGCCGGCGGTGGTCGACCTGGCGGCGATGCGGGACGCGATGGCGGAGATCGGTGGCGACCCGGAGGCGATCAACCCGCTGGTCGACGTCGACCTGGTGATCGACCACTCGGTCCAGGTCGACGCCTTCGGCAACGAGCGAGCCTTCGCCGTCAACGCCGAGCGCGAGTTCGAGCGCAACCGCGAGCGCTACTCGTTCCTCAAGTGGGGCCGCGAGGCCTTCGACAACTTCAGCGTCGTCCCGCCCGCGACCGGGATCTGCCACCAGGTCAACCTCGAGCACATCGCCCAGGTCGTCTACAGCCGCGAGAACGACGGCGTCCTGCAGGCCTATCCCGACACCCTGGTCGGCACCGACTCGCACACGACGATGGTCAACGGCCTCGGCGTGCTCGGCTGGGGCGTGGGCGGGATCGAGGCCGAGGCGGCGATGCTCGGCCAGCCGGTCTCGATGCTGCTGCCCCAGGTGGTCGGCTTCAAGCTCGGCGGCGAGCTGCCCGAGGGGGCGACCGCAACCGACCTCGTCCTCACCGTCACCGAGATGCTGCGCGAGCGCGGCGTCGTCTCCAAGTTCGTCGAGTTCTTCGGCCCGGGGCTGGCGACGCTGGGCCTCGCCGACCGGGCGACGATCGGCAACATGTCGCCGGAGTTCGGCTCGACCTGCGCGATCTTCCCGGTCGACGCCGAGACCCTGCGCTACCTGGAGCTGACCGGGCGGCCGACCGAGACGCTCGAGCTGGTCGACGCCTATGCCCGTGAGCAGGGCATGTTCGAGGACGGCAGCGGCCCGGACCCGGTCTTCTCCGACACGCTCGAGCTCGACCTCGGCGACGTCGTGCCCAGCATCGCCGGTCCGAAGCGACCGCAGGATCGCGTGCCGCTGGCCGACGCCAAGGAGGCCTTCCTGGAGGCGATGGAGGAGTTCGACCCCGAGGCGGGCGCTCAGCTGGGCAATGGCGTCGACGAGGCGAACGACGAGTCCTTCCCCGCCTCCGATCCGCCGGCCGAGGATCACGACGACGAGCGTGGCAAGCCCCGCCCGGCGCTGCGCGGCGGTCCCGTGGCGACGATCGGGAAGGGCAGCGAAGACGCGATTGAGGTGACCCTGGCGGACGGCACGGAGCTCGAACTCGACCACGGCCGCGTCGTGATCGCCGCGATCACGAGCTGCACCAACACCTCGAACCCGAGCGTGATGATCGGCGCCGGGCTGCTGGCGCGGAACGCGGTCGGGAAGGGGCTCGCGCGCAAGCCCTGGGTGAAGACCTCGCTGGCGCCCGGCTCGACCGTCGTCACCGACTACCTCGAGAAAGCCGGCCTGACCCGCTACCTGGACGAGCTCCAGTTCAACCTCGTCGGCTACGGCTGCACGACCTGCATCGGCAACTCCGGCCCGCTGGAACCGGAGATCTCCGCGGCGATCGCCGAGAAGGACCTCGCCGTCTGCGCCGTCCTCTCCGGCAACCGCAACTTCGAGGGCCGGATCAACCAGGACGTGAAGGCGAACTACCTCGCCAGCCCGCCGCTGGTCGTCGCCTACGCGCTGGCCGGGCGCATGGACCTCGACCTGACGAGCGAGCCGCTCGGCGAGGGCTCCGACGGCGAGCCGGTCTTCCTGCGCGACATCTGGCCCGACGCGGCCGAGGTCAGGGAGCTGGTCGGCCGCTCGATCGCCTCCGAGATGTTCACCCGCAACTACGGCGAGGTGCTCACCGGCGACGAGAGCTGGCGGGCGGTCGAGGTCCCGGAGGGCGACCGCTACGACTGGCCCGATTCGACTTACGTGCGCCGTCCCTCCTTCTTCGAGGGAATGCCGGCGGAGGCGCCCGGGGTGGAGCCGATCGAGGGCGCGCGCGTCCTCGCCCTGCTCGGCGACTCGATCACCACCGACCACATCTCGCCGGCGGGCGCGATCAAGAGGGACAGCCCGGCCGGGAGGTGGTTGGTCGAACAGGGCGTCGAGCCCGGCGATTTCAACTCCTACGGCTCCCGCCGCGGCAACCACGAGGTGATGATCCGCGGCACCTTCGCCAACATCCGCCTGCGCAACC
>Ga0068860_100004946_pt1 | contig 13582 bp, 12 predicted proteins | sample KBSSwiS32_FD_66597 | JGI IMG/M metagenome (GOLD analysis project Ga0068860, IMG submission 66597) | Switchgrass rhizosphere microbial communities from Kellogg Biological Station, Michigan, USA - KBS Switchgrass S3-2 | ecosystem: Host-associated > Plants > Roots > Rhizosphere > Soil ... | reverse complement strand
CCGGCCGCAGTGCGGATGCGGAACGTCTCGGTGCGCGGCTCCCCATTGCGGGCCCCCTCTTCCACCGGACGCAGACGTCCCTTGTCGTCGGGATGCACCAGATCGGCGGCCAAGGAGCCCACCAGCAGGGGGTCTTCCCAGCCCGACAACGTCGACGTGGAGGGAGACGTCCACGTCAGCTTGCCCTGGGCGTCCACGATGAACACCGCATCGGTCACGTACTGGCCCAACAGCCGGGCCCGCTGATCCGCCGCTTCCCGCCGGTATTCGGAGCGGCTGCGCTGCCAACGCTGGATGGCCACGGCGGCGAGCACCTCCACCTCGTCCAGCGTCACGTCGTCCCACTCTCTCGTCGCGTGGGTGGTGCCCATCGAGAAGTAGCCGAGGGGCTCGCCGTCGTCTTGCAGCGGCACGAACACCGCCGATCGCATCTGGCGCGACGCGAAGAACTCCCGCTCCCGCGTCCAGCTCTCCGGAACATCAGAGAGATCGGCGAACGAACAGCGCTCGCCGCGCCGCAGCTTCTCCGCCAGATTCGGCAGCGCCACCTCGAGGGGCCCCCGCCGCTCCACGAGCAACACGGGCGCGTCATTCGCAACGTTGGTCACCACCGCCTGCATGCTGTCGTCCTCGTCGAGGTGCACGCTGCTGGCGAAGTCGACGTCGAAGAACTCGCACATCTGGCGCTGCAACTCGTGCAGGCGGTCGACCTGCTGGGCGAACGGGGTGGCGCCCAGGTCGCCCGCCATGCGCAAGGCCAACGCGTTGAAGGCCGCTTCCCGACGCACCAACTGCTCGCTCAGAATGCGGGCCGACACGTCGTGCTCGGTGGCGACCACCCCCCGCACCGCCGGGTTGTTCAGCAGATTGAGGAAGGTGTTCTCGAGGTAGATCAAGCTCCCGTCGGCTCTGATGATTCGCAATTCGAAGCGGATCACCTCCTCGGGATGGTCGAGGGCCTGGCGGAAGGCTTCGCTGACTTTGGCTCGCTCTTCCGGCAGCACCAGTCCGTCGAACCGGAAGGGGCCCAACAGCTCCTCGGGCTCGATGCCGTACAGGTGTCGCGACGCCGGTGACACGTACACAAAGTTGCCGTCGACGTCGATGATCGAGATCTTGTCGTGAGCGTGCTCCACCAGGGCCCGAAAACGCGTCTCGGCCCGCGCCCGACCTCGGGAGCTGCGGAGGTTGGCGGTGGCCAGCACGAGGGCCACGACGACCGCCACGATCAACAGGATCGTCGTCATCCCTCACTCACCATCGTTGACCTCGGCACCCGGTATTCGAACGGACTCAGTGACGGTAGCGCCACGGGGCGTCGGGCTTCATGGTCGCAAGGCCGACTGGAAGAACAGCCGAAGGTGGTCGAGACGGGCTTCGAGGACAGCCGGCTCCAACGGATCCCGATCGAGCAGGCCCTCGAGCAGCGGCGCGTCGCTGAAGTAGCTCAGGAGCGCGCCGTATCCGGTGAGGAGAAGCTGCTCCGGGTCGTGCGGCCGGTATCGGCCGGCGGCCATCTCCCGGCGGAAGTAGGCGGCGGCCCGATCAAACAGGGGCCGCAGCGCTGCCGCGAGGTCGATGCCCAGGTGAGAGCCACCGTCGAGGGCCTCCCGCCGCAGCAGACGCACGTAATCGGCCCGCTCCTGGAAGAAATGGAACCCGGCCGTGAGCACGTGGTCGACGTAGGCCCAGCCCTTCAGATCCTGGGTGGCGGCGGCCTCCAGACGCAGGTACCAATCCGACAGCAGGCGTTCGAAGACCTCCCGATACAGGGCTTCTTTGGATGGGAAGTGGTGCAAAAGGCTGGGTCGTCGGATGCCGACGCCGGCCGCGATGTCGTTGAGCGAGGTTCCGTCGTAGCCCTGGTCGGCGAAGCACCGCACCGCCTCGACCACGATGGCTTCCCTGGTGGTGAGCGGTTCACCGCCGGAACCCGAGCCCCGATCGTCACCGCGGCTGGCGGTCCCCTCACTCATTGTGGACCAGGATATCCCCACGTTGTTGTCTACCGACCAGTAGGTAGGGGTAACTTGAGGACGTCATGCGCCTGCTCATTTCCCTCCTCGTCGGGTTCGCCGTGTGCCAATTGGCGATTCTGTTCACCACCGTCTATCTGCACCGAACGCTGGCCCACCGCGCGGTGGCGTTGCACGGATCAGTCATCTTCATGGCCCGGGTGGTGATCTGGATGACCACGGGTATGAAGCCTCGGCAATGGGCGGCGGTTCATCGCAAGCATCATGCCCACACCGACGAGCCCGAGGATCCCCATTCTCCGGCCCAGGTCGGATGGCTGCGGGTGCAACTCACCAACGCGGCCATGTACCGCCGGGTGGCGATGAAGCCCGAGACCACCCAGCGCTACGCCAAAGACCTCCAGCCCGACAAGTGGGACAGGGTGCTGTTCGACCGGGCGTGGCTGGGTCTGGGCACCGGCATCGCCATGCTCTGCATCGTGTTGGGTCCGGTGTACGGCCTCATCGCGGCGGCCACCCACATGGTGTGCTACCTCGGTCTGGCGGGCGCCGTGAACGCCGCGGGCCATGTGTTCGGGCGTCGGCCCTATCAGAACTCGGCTACCAACCAGCGATGGCTGGCGATGCTCACCGCGGGCGAAGGCTGGCACAACAACCACCATGCCCTGCCGACCTCGGCGCGGCTGGGCCTGAAGGCCAGCCAGACGGATTTCGGTTGGTGGTTCATCTCCACCCTCAAGCGCATGCGCCTGGCCGTGGTCCGTCACGACCGGCCGGTACTCAAGTCGTCGCAGCCTCGTACGCCGAGCACCGTGAGCTGAAGGCCAAGCGCACTCCGCCCACCTAAGCACTACGGTCAGCGGGATGGACATCGTCTCAGCGTTGTTCGTCGAGAGCTTCAACCTTCGTCAGGCTCCCGGTCCCTCGACTCGGATCGACATGACGGGTGTGTTCTTTTCGATGGCGGCCCCCAGTCCGGTTCCGGTAACCATCGAGCCCCACCTCGTGGTGCTCATTCGCTGCCGGGCCGACGAAGCGGGAAGCGGGGTCCTCGAGGCCGCGTTTCATCGGGGCGACGACGAGATCGCCCGTAACGTGAACCCCTTCACCGTGGAACCGGGAAAGTTCACGTACCGCCTCGTGCGGGCGGAGTTGGAATTTCCCGAGTACGGACTCGTGGAGGCCTCGGTCAGGATCGATCGGGGCCCGTGGCTGGTGGTCCCGCTCACACTGTTACCCCCGGCGTGACCACCTACGCCGCCGCCCTCTCCGAGCATCCGGATGCCACGGAGGCGGTCGGCGAGGTAGTGGGCCGGCTGCTGGAGACCCTGGGGGACCAGCCCGACCTCGTGGTCGTATTCGTGACCGAGCCGTTCGCCGCCCTCATGGGTGATATCAGCCAGACCATTCGGGGCGCCCTTTCCCCGCGCCGCCTGGTCGGGGCCACCGCGGTGTCGGTGATCGGTGGACCCCGCGAGGTGGAATTCGGGCCCGCCATCTCGTTGTGGGGCGCTAAATGGGACGATTCCCCCACCGCCGTACACGTTCGGGTCGAGCCCACTCCCGAGGGCTTCGAGTTCGCGGGATTCCCCGACGACGAGGCGGCCAGCGCCAGGTCGCTGCTGCTCCTGGCCGACCCCTTCTCGTTTCCGGTCGAGCGATTTCTGAGCGGCTTAGCGCAGACACACCCTCACCTCAGCGTGGTCGGCGGCCTGGCCTCGGCCGGTCGAGGTCCGGGCATCAACCAATTGGTGCTCGACGACCTCGTCGTGGACCGAGGGGCCGTGGGCCTCCTGTTCGATCAAGACGTGGCTCCCCATACCGTGGTGTCGCAGGGCTGCCGCCCGATCGGCGAGCCGTTCACGGTGACGAAGGGCGAGGGGAACCTCCTCTTGGAGTTGGGCGGCCAGCCGGCTCTCACCCGCTTGCTCGAGAGCGTGAACTCCTGCTCGCCCGAGGATCGGATGCTGGCCCAACGGGGACTGCACTGCGGCATCGTGGCGAACGAGAGCCACCTCGACTATCGGCGCGGCGACTTCTTGATCCGCGGGGTGCTGGGCGCGGTGCAGGAGCGAGGGGCCGTGGCGATCGGCGACACCGCCACCGTGGGATCCATCGTGCAATTCCAGGTCCGCGACGGCGCCTCGGCCGACGAGGATCTTCGGGAACTGCTCACCGGCGAGCGGGCCAGCGCGGCGCTGGTGTTCACGTGCAACGGTCGCGGCGTGAGCCTGTTCGGCGAACCGCATCACGATGCTGAGTTGGTATCGCGTCTGCTCGACACCGGCTCGGTGGGCGGAATGTTTTGTGCCGGGGAGTTCGGGCCGATCGGGGCCCGCAACGCCTTGCACGGTTTCACCGCGTCGATCGCCCTCTTCCGATAGAAGGGCGTCCGTCGTCGCCATCGGAGCGGCTGACCCGCGCCGCTAGGGTCGCGCCGTGACCGACGCCGAACTCGACGAACGAATCATCACCCTCACCCGCGGGCTGGCCATGGACGCTCCCCGGGCCGCCAACAGCGGCCATCCGGGCACTGCGATGGCTCTGGCTCCACTGGCTCAGGTGCTGTTCGGTCGGGTGATGAAACACGATCCGGCCGACCCTCACTGGCCGGATCGCGACCGGTTCGTTCTCTCGGCCGGCCACGCCTCGATCCTGCTCTACTCGATGCTCCACCTCCACGGCTACGACGTGTCCCTCGACGACATCAAGGCCTTTCGTACCTTCGGTTCTCGCACTCCGGGGCACCCCGAGGTGCACCACACGGCCGGTGTCGAAGTCACCACCGGCCCTCTCGGTCAGGGGGTGGGCAACGCGGTGGGCATGGCCATCGCCGAGCGAGTGCTCCGCAACCGGTTCGGGGCCTCCGCCTGTGACCACCACACGTTTGTGATCGCCGGCGACGGTTGCCTCGAGGAGGGCATCAGCCACGAAGCGGGATCGTTGGCCGGCCATCTCGGGCTCGGCCGGCTGATCTGCATCTACGACGACAACCACATCACCATCGACGGTGAGACGGAGCTGTCGTTCTCGGACGACACCGCGAAGCGGTTCGAGGCCTACGGCTGGCACGTCGAAGACTTGGGTGAGATCGCCAACGACACCGATGCGTTGGAAGCCGCCCTTCGCCAAGCCAAGCAGATCGAGGACCGGCCCGTGCTGCTGATCTTGCGCAGCCACATCGGCTACCCGTCCCCCAAGTTCACCGACAATCCCAAGGCGCACGGCGATCCCTTCCCTCCCGAGGAGATCGCCGCCGTGAAGAACATCCTCGGCATTCCGGCCGATCAAGCGTTCTACGAAGACGCCGACGCAGTCCGGGCCAACCAGGAGCGCAGTCGGGCCCGCGGCGCGGCGGCCCATGACGCGTGGAACCAGCAGCTGCAGCAGTGGAACGGGGATCGGGCCGGCTGGGACGCGGCCTGGTCGGGCCGGGGGCTGGCCGGTTGGCAGGATCAGCTGCCGCGGTGGGAGGCCGGCGACAAGATCGCCACCCGCAACGCGCTGAAGAAATGCCTCGACCCGATCGTGGAGTATTTCCCGGGGCTGGTGTCGGGAGCGGCCGACCTCACCGGCAACACCGGAACGTTGCTGGCCGACCAGGAGCACCAAGGCCCCAAGCATCCGGGCGGCCGCCAGATCTACTTCGGAATTCGCGAGCACGCGATGGCGGCCTCGATGAACGGCATGGCGCTACACGGCGGGATTGTTCCTTTCGGGGGCACCTTCTTCGTGTTCAGCGACTACATGCGGCCGGCCGTGCGGTTGGCGGCCATCAGCAACGCCAAGGTGGTGTTCGTGTGGACCCACGACTCGGTGGGTCTGGGGCAAGACGGTCCCACCCATCAGCCGGTCGAGCATCTGGCCTCGTTGCGGGCCATGCCCGGCCTGCGGCTCATCCGGCCCGCCGACGCCAACGAGACCGCGGCGGCCGTGCGCATCGCCCTCGAGTCGACCGGCCCGACCGGTTTGGTGCTGTCGCGCCAAGACCTCCCGGTGTTGGAGGGAACCAGCGCCGACGGGGTGGCTCACGGGGCCTACGTGTTGCGCGATGCGCTCGACTTCAAGGTGGTGCTCATCGGCACGGGTTCCGAGGTGCATGTGTGCGTGGCCGCGGCCGATCTGTTGGCGGCCTCGGGTGTGGCGGCGCGGGTGGTGTCGATGCCCAGCTGGGATCTCTTCGAGGCCTTGGGTGACGCCGACCGCAAACTGGTGCTTCCTCCCGGGGTGCCGGTGGTCAGCGTGGAGGCCGGTACCACCTTCGGGTGGAGTCGCTGGGCTCAAGCATCGGTGGGCATCGATCGCTTCGGCGCGTCGGGTCCCGGCGACGTGGTGCTGGAGAAGTTGGGCATCACGGCCGAGCACGTGGTGGCGACCGCCAAGGATCTGCTGATTCAGTAAGGGCAACGGTGCCGCAGAGAGGCCGGCAACGGTCTCGTGGCCAACCCCTCGGGGTAGCGTGATCGGCATGGAACGCCTGGTTCGCCTTTATTCCGAATACGGCCAGAGCCCATGGCTCGACAACCTGCGCCGTGGGTTCATCACTTCCGGCGATCTGGCCCGATGGCGAGACCGCGGCATCCGCGGCCTCACCTCCAACCCCACGATCTTTCAGAAGGCCATTCAAGGCTCCCCCGACTACGACGAGCAGTTCGCCGAGTTGGTAAAGCAGGGAGGCTCGGTGGAAGACCAGTACTGGGCACTCGTCACGCAAGACATCCGCAGCGCCCTCGCCGTGTTCGAGCCGGTCCACACGTCGTCGAATGGCGAAGACGGCTACGTGAGCGTGGAGGTCGCGCCGGAGCTGGCGCGTGATACCCCCGGCACGGTGGCCGCCGCTCGACAGCTCCACCAAACGATCGATCGCCCCAACCTCATGGTGAAGATCCCCGCCACGGCGGAAGGGGTGCCCGCCATCGCCGAGATGATCGGCGAGGGACGCTCGATCAACGTCACGCTCATCTTCTCGCTTGAGCGCTACGCCGAGGTGATGGAGGCCTACATCAGCGGTCTCGAGACCCTGGCCCGCCGCGACGGCGCCGCCGATCTCTCCAAGGTGTCAAGTGTGGCCTCGTTCTTCATCAGCCGGGTCGACGTGGAAGTCGACCGCCGGCTCGAGGCCATCGGAACCCCGGAGGCACTCGAACTGCGGGGCAAGGCGGCGTTGGCCCAAGGAAAATTGGCCTACGAACTGTTCCTTCAGACCTTCGTGGGCGACCGCTGGCAGGCGTTGGCCGCCAGGGGGGCCCGGCTACAACGGCCCCTGTGGGCCTCCACTTCCACCAAGAATCCGGCCTATCCCGACACGCTGTACGTGGACAACCTCATCGGACCGAACACGGTCAACACCCTGCCCGACGCCACCATTGAGGCGTTCTCCGACCACGGAACGCTGGCCCGCTCCGTAGACGCCGACCTGCCCGAGGCTCATCGGGTGTGGGACACGTTGCCCAAGATCGGTGTCGACCTGGATGATGTGGCCCGCAAGCTCGAAGAGGAGGGCGTCAGCTCGTTCACCAAGAGCTTCGACGAGCTCCTCAGCGCGCTGCGCGAGAAGGCCACACAACTCAAGCCGCGCTAGTAGTCGGCGTCGTCGGGCTCCCGCAGGATGGCCGCGGCTTTCTCCACCGCGCGGCGCGCCCGCGTGAGCCGCCGCTCATCGACCGGTAGCTCCGTACCGCCGGCGTCGATCGACTCGCGCAATCGCACGATGGCCAAATCCGCCAACTCTTCGGAGATCAGTTCCAAACGTTGACGAATGTCGTCGAACTCGCCGGCCATCGCCGCGAGAGTAGTGAATCAGCCCGCGGCGCGGCGCGACGCCGTAGTGTTCTTACATGGCGCCAGCTCCCGAGGACCTCCACGAATGGGTCTCGTTCGAAGACCCCGACGAAGAACGAACGTGGGTGTTCGATCTCACGTTCCTGACGAGTTCGTGGACCTGCATCTACGGCCAGGGATGCCAAGGCGTGCTCACGGGACCGGCACCCGAACTTGTGCACGGCTGCTGTTCCTACGGTGCGCACTTCATCGACGACGATGATCTCAAAGAGGTAGAAGAGGCCGCGGCCCAGCTGACCGCCGCCGACTGGCAGTACAAGAAGAAGGCCGACAAGGGCGGCTTCCTGAAGGTCCACAAAGATGGCACCCGGATCACCCGGGTGGTCAACGGCGCCTGCATCTTCCTCAACCGTGTCGGTCACCCCAACGGTCCGGGCTGCGCGCTGCACCAGAAGGCGGTGTCGTTGGGTGAGCGCCCTCTCGACTGGAAGCCCGATGTGTGTTGGCAGCTTCCGCTCCGCCAGCACGACCACGTCGACGAACACGGCTACGTGACCTCGACGGTTCGAGAATGGAAGCGGCGCGATTGGGGTGACGGCGGGCAGGAGTTCCACTGGTGGTGCACCGAGACCTCAGAGGCCTTCGTGGGCCACAAGCCGGTGTATCAGGAAATGGCCAATGAGATCACCGAGCTCGTGGGCAAAAAGGTCTACGCGATGTTGGTGGCAGAGTTGGGCCGCCGCGCCAATCGGGTGATGCTCCCTCACCCGGCCCTGAAGCGTCACTCCAGCAGCTAGCGAACCGCCCGCATCGATTGCTCGATGAGCGCAGTGGCGGTGCTGGCGTGCACGGGATACACCGCGGTGCCGATCAGGCTCCGATAGCTCCGCGGCGCCAGCCCGCGCGGACGGATGGCCGTGTCCACCGCGATGCGAACCCGGATCTCCAACGACGTGGCCTCGAGCTCGTCGGCATCGGGTACCAACGCCAGCAGATGGTCGTCGTCGATCCGGCACAGCCGACATTGTCGAACCACGTCCGGCAGGGTCTGAGCGGCCTGCTCCAGCATGGCGTCGATCCGCTCGCCGGCGCCACCACCGCGCAGACCCGAAGCGCCCTCGATCGACACGGACATCAGACACACTCCGGTTCCCCGCTGGTCGGCACGGTGCATGGTGGTTCCGAGCACCCGCTCCATCACCGGCCCGGTGAGGAACCCATTGGCGGGATCCTGCTCGTCGACGTACATCGTGACCCACGCCGCGTCGAGTTCGTTCAACAGGCGCTGGACGCCCGTGGCGGCATCGTTCAGCACCGAATGGGCCACCGATCCGGGAATGCCGAAGAACCCGTGGAGCGCCAGCGTCACGGCCGAGTGCGATCCGCTGACGTGGCGCTCCAGGTGGCTCGGACCGGTCGACCAACCGCGCTCGAGCACGATCTCGTCGAGCAGCCACGGCGCCTGCACCGTGACCGTGGCTCCCACCACCTCGGGTAACAGCAGCAGTGCGCTGGCCAGTTCCTGCAGCCGGTTCACATCGTCCAACGCCCCCAACTCGCGCACCGCCGCGTGCACCCGCTGCGGAGCCTCGGCCCGGGCCAACTGTTCGGTGCGAGCCACCGCCGCCAGGTCACCCGTGATCTGATCGCGGACCCGCGTCAGCAGATCGCTGCGCCCCACCACCAGGGGCACGCTGCCAAAGGCCAGCGCCCCCACCACGATGCCCTCCACCACCAGCGGGGTAAGGCAATGGGTACCCGGCAGGTCGTCGCCGGTGCGCGCCGCGGCAAGCGTGGCCTCGGCGGCCGACGCAACGTCTCCGAAGGAGGCCGACACCGGAGGGGAACCGGGCAGGTCGATCACGATCAGCGCCCCTTGGGTCGGTACGAATTGCGAGATCACCCCCACGGCACCGTGAGCCCATTCCACCAACGACGACTCGGCCCGCGACAGCTTCACCAACTCGAGGATGCAGGCGGTGGCCAAGACCTCGAGCAACGCCGGGATCTCCTCGGCCATCACATGCAGACGCGTGCGTTCGGCCCCCTGCGCGGCCTCGACCCGACTCAACAAGCTCATGCCCCGCCTCCGGCTGCGCATGAATACCTATGGTCGCTGCGGGGCTCCGCTGCGCTGAGCCGATGCGTCTCCGCTCGGCAAGCTCGCTGCGCCTCGTGCTCCTCGCTCATGCTCCGCCTCCGGCTGCGCATGAATACCTATGGTCGCTGCGGGGCTCCGCTCCGCTGAGCCGATGCGTCTCCGCTCGGCAAGCTCGCTGCGCCTCGTGCTCCTCGCTCATGCTCCGCCTCCGGCTGCGCATGAATACCTATGGTCGCTGCGGGGCTCCGCTCCGCTTCGCTCCTCGCTCATGGTCACACCTCGTGCAGACCGAGGGCGCCGGAGAGAAGTCGCGCTTCGGCATGCAGATCGCCGAGCAATTCCTTCGCGCTCACGTGGGTCAGCCCGATGACGACGAGCGCCTCGGCCAGATCGGGGCCCGGATCGAACGGTCCGGCTGGCTCGTAGAGCGTCGCCAACGCCGTGCCCGCCGCTACCACCTTGCCGATCGCACCCACGATGGTCGCCACCGGGAGATGGTGCTGGCGAACCGCCTGCACCAGATTCACCGGCACTCGTACGGTGGAGAGCAGATCGGCGCCTACTTCCGAATGGGTCGCGCCGAAGGCCTCCCGTTCGCCCTCCAGCAGGCGGGCGCTCGACATCCCGGCCAGCTCCCGCACCGATTGGTAGGCCCGGCCATGGCGCTGGTGCAGGATCGCCGCCCCGACATCGTGCAAAAGGCCGGCGGTAAAGGCATCCAACGGCGACACCGCGGTGCGGCGGGCGATCACGCTGGCACCGATGGCGGCCGCCACCGAGTGGGACCAGAAGCCCTTTTCGTATCGCTGCTCGTTGGTGTCGTCGGCCAGATCGCACACTGCCGTCACGGCGAGCGCCCGCACGGTGGTGAAGCCGAGCAACGACACGGCCCGGCTGGCCGAGCCGACCGTGCCTCCCATTCCGTAGGCGGCGGAGTTCGCCAACCGAAGCACCTGCAGCGACAACATCGGGTCGGTCTCGACCACGCGGGCCAGCTCAGAGGTGGAGGCGTTGGGATCGTCGGCCAGGGCCAGCACCCTCATCACTGATAGCGGTTGGGCGCCCAAGGTGAGGATCTCCTCGATATACCTCGACTTGCTGGTGATCGGGTCGGGAGCCACACGCCTGGATCGGCCGTGAGCGTCATGCCTTGAGCGGTCCAATCCTCAACATCTGCCCGCGCCGGACGACCAAAGGGGGGTGGGAACCGACGTTCGCCGGCGGGCGGCTGAGCAGGCGGAGTTCCTCTGGGAGCACTCTCCCGACGTAAATCTGCTGTGCCGCCCCGACGGCACCATCGCCGGAGTGAACCCGGCGGGACGGCGATTGGGGTCGTACGAGCACATCCGCGAGCTCCTCGGCGAAACCTGGCAGCACACCTTCGTGTCCGAGATCGTGTCGTGGCTTCGCCATGAACGGGTGTGGACGGGTCAGCTCGATCTGACCATCGCGGGAGGCATCCCGGTGACCTGGTCGGCCACCGCAGTGGCGGTCTACGACGACGATGACGAGCTCACCGAGCTGTTGCTGGTCGGTCACGACATCACCAAGCAGCAGCTGCGCACCGCCCACCTCACCCATCTCGCGACCCACGACGGGCTGACCGGCCTGCCCAACCGCACCAGCTTCGTAGAGCGCTTGCGCGGCGCCATCATGGTGCGCGCTCGAATGGATCGGCCCCTCGTAGTGATCCTGGCCGATGTCGACCGGTTCAAGTTGATCAACGACTCGCTCGGCCACGAGCTGGGCGACGAGGTGCTCGCCTCCGTTGCCCATCGCCTGCGCGACCTGGCTCGCACCAACGACCTCGTGGCTCGCGTCGGGGCCAATCAGTTCGCCATCCTCTGCGAGGCGGTGAGCGACGAGAAGATCGCGGTGGTGCTGGCCGAACGGATACGGCTGGGCCTGGCTCATCCGCTGTGGGTCGACGACCGGGCCGTGCCGATCTCGGTGTCGGTGGGCGTCGCGGTGGCCAACGACGATTCGGCCGAACGAGTCTTGCGCAACGCCGATACCGCCATGCTCGAAGCCAAGCAGACCGGACGTAACCGCACCGTGCTGTTCGACCAGACCCTGGCGCAGCGCGTCGAGCAGCGGCTGTCGATGGAACACGCGCTTCGCCGTGCGCTGGAGCTCAACGAACTGGCGTTGGTGTATCAACCGCAGGTTGCGTTGACCAACAACGCCATCGTGGGCGCGGAGGCCCTGGTCCGCTGGAACTCACCCCAACTCGGATCGGTTTCCCCTGCCGAGTTCATTCCGGTGGCCGAAGACACCGGTCTCATCATCGGGATCGGGCGTTGGGTGTTGCATCACGCCTGCCACGAAGCGGCCCGCTGGCACGAGGTCAACCCGGCGGCGAGCGACCTGGATGTGCACGTCAACCTGTCGCCCCGGCAGTTCCTGCAACCGGACCTGGGGGAGATGGTGGAGCGGGCCTTGCAGGCGTCGGGGCTCGCCCCGCATCGCCTCTGCCTCGAGATCACCGAGACGGCGGTGATGCACGACATCAACCTGGCCCTCACCACCCTCACCTCGTTGCGGCGCCTCGGTGTGCGGGTCGCCCTCGACGACTTCGGGGTGGGGCATTCATCGCTGAGCTACCTGCGCAGCCTCCCGGTGGACGTGTTGAAGCTCGACAAGTCGTTCATCGATCGGCTGGGCCAGGACCAGCGCGACGCCGACATCGTGACCGCAGTGATCAACCTGGCCCGAGCGCTCGGCCTCAGCGTGGTCGCCGAGGGAATCGAGACGGAGGACCAGCGACGAATCCTGCGATCGCTCGGCTGCACGCTGGCACAGGGGTTCCTTTTCTCTAAACCGCTTCCCCCCACCGCCTTTCGCGATCGGATCCGCTCCACCACCCTCTAGCGCGCCGCATTGGTCACCGGTGCTCCAACAGCAGCGACGCCACGGCCAGCGCGAAGCGGCCCGACTGGTCGTAGAGGCCGGCTTCGGATGAGCCGATGCCATCGGCATTGATCTTGGCGACCGCTCGAATGCCGATCCGGTCCCCCACCGGCATCCGCCAGAAGTGCACCGTCATGTCCGGGTTGATGGATGTGTAGTCGGCGAGATCCAACGTCAGCCCGATCCCGCTCGAGATGTCCGAGGCCCACATGGCGTGGATGAGCGCCGTGTTGGCCACCCCATCCACGAGAGGATTGCGGAGCCGGGTCCACATCTGCGCGGTACGGCTCTTTCGGTGCACCGCCGAGACTCGCTCCGTCTCACTGGCCTGCAACACGCCGGCCACGTGGGCCCCCGGCGAACTCTTCGGCGGTCGCACGTTCGGATCGGGCTTACCGGGAGGACTGTCGAAGCCATCGGTGTGATAGTCGGCGTTGAACTGCACCGGTCGGTAACCGATCCGCATCCGCAGGCCCGTGGCCCTCGCCACTTCGCGCCCGTTGTGCAGCAAGCGCGATTCGAGCACTTCGATTCGGCGACCGGCGCGCACCACGGCGGTCTGCGCCGTGAGGGGCTCGAGCGGCACCTCACGCATTAGGTCCGCCGTTATCCGTACAAATTGCATCGGCGACGACGACGGCACTTGTTCCATAAGCCAAGCCAACAGCGCGACCACCGGGCCGCCGTGCTGCGCATGCGGATTCCATGGTCCCTGGGCCAGGATGGAGGGCACGTATTGGTCGCCGCGAACGGTGAATACCGGTCGATCAACGCCGGTGGCGTCCGTATTCACGATGCAATGGCAGAGCTAGAC
>Ga0068860_100004939_pt1 | contig 13590 bp, 10 predicted proteins | sample KBSSwiS32_FD_66597 | JGI IMG/M metagenome (GOLD analysis project Ga0068860, IMG submission 66597) | Switchgrass rhizosphere microbial communities from Kellogg Biological Station, Michigan, USA - KBS Switchgrass S3-2 | ecosystem: Host-associated > Plants > Roots > Rhizosphere > Soil ... | reverse complement strand
CTTGGGGCAGGTGCTCAGGAAGGCACTGGTGGGCATCCCGCTCAGCCAGTCGCTCACCGACTTCGTGCGCGAGCTCGACGAGCACAACCGCGAGGTCCGGGCGCGCCGCAGCGCCCGCGACGCCCTGTTCGGCGAGCTGGGCAGGGCCGAGCCGGCTCAGGCGTGGCGACAGATGGCCGGCCTGGCCGAGGTGCTCCTGCCCGCCTACCGAGCCACGCGGCTCGCGGCCACCGTCGACCCGAGCCGCCTGGCCCGGCACCGCGGCCTGCGGCTCGTGGCGCGGGAGGCAGGGCTGGGCGACCTGCTCGACCTCCGGCCCGGACACGCGCCGTGGGTGCCAGAGCGGCTGGCGGTCGGCGACGACACCTGGTGCTGGGGCAGCTCGGCGGTCAGGCGGCTCGCGTCGGTGCTGCTCACGTGGGTCAACGCCGTGGCCGAGAAGGCCGACGCCGCCACGGTGAGCGAGCTGATGGCCATCAAGGCCGACATCGCCGGAGCGCGGGATCGCGCGGAGCGCCTCGCGCCGAGTGCAGGAGTCCTCGCCGACCTGCTGGCCGACGAGCTGGCCCTCGACGGGTCGTCGCTGCCGGCGGCGTTCGAGCGCGCCTGCACCCGCTGGCCCGGGGGTGCAGCGGCACCCGCGGTATCGATCCGCGCGCTCAACGCCGAGATGGCCTCGCTGGCAGACTGCTTCGCCCGCTTCGTCGACCTGGCGCGAGAGCAGGTGGATCGATGGCCGGACGATCCGGAGGGCCAGGCGCTGCGCGGGGTGGTCCGGCTGGCTGACACTGCCTCGAGTGAGACAGACGGGCTGCCGAGGCTGCTGCTGTGTGTCGAGGTCGTCGAGGCCTCGTTCGCCGGCGCCGACCCCCGGCCGGACCAGGAGATCCGGCTCGTGCAGTTCACCTCGACCGGCCCCTGCGACATCGACCCCCTGCACCGGGACGACCCCCGGGAGAAGTTGGCCGGTGTCGAGCTGGCCCACTTCGGCGCCTTCCTCAAGGGCTCATGGCGAGCCAACGACTGGCTGTGGGGCAGGCTCGACGCCGCCCAGCGGCTGCTGCGGCTGCTGGACGCTTCGGTCGGCAACCGGCTCAGCCGCGATGGGACCCTGGAGCAGCACACCCGTGCCCTCCAGGCCGCAGTGCTGCGTGAGGAGCTCCCGACGCTGGTCGCCGAGCTCGCGCGCGACGCCGAGAAGGGGGCCAGAGCGACACCGGAGGCGGCGGCGTTCGTGCACGCGGTGAACCAGGTGGCGACGACCACCGCGGACGGACGCGTCGACCTCTCGGCCGCCGACGACGACCAGCTGTGCGAGCTGTTGCGCCTCCAGCTGGTCGGCGCCGAGGACATCTCCCTCGAGGCCGGCTCGAACCTGATGACAGTCACCTCGATCGGCGCCCTGCGCACCGGTGCGCGGGTGCTCCACCAGCAGGGTCCCCGGGCACTGCACGGGCCGACCCGCCTGCTCGGTGCCAGCTCGTCCCTCGCGTGGCGACTGACCAAGCGCGGCTGGGGCCTCAACGCGCACACGGCCCTGGTGGTGCTGCTTGCCGTGACCGGAGGTGTCGGTGTGGCCGGCTCGTTCCTCGGCCTGCTCACCGACCTCACCCCGGGCTGGTTCAGCTACGTGTCGCTGGCCTGCCTGCTGTTGGCCCCGGTACTCGCCGTGCTGGCGGCGCCGTGGCTGCTGCTGGGGGTCGGTCGCCGGCAGGTAGCCCGGGAGCGGCCGGCCCGCAAGCGCTGAGTCGGGAAGAGAGGCAGGTCAGGCGCGGGTGACGACAGCCTCGAGCTGGTCGAGGCCCCACGTCAGGTCCTCGGGCGTGATGACCAGCGGGGGTGCGAGCCGGATCGTGGAGCCGTGGGTGTCCTTGGCCAGTACGCCGCGAGCCATCAGCGCCTCGCAGACCTGACGTCCGGTGCCGACCGCGGGGTCGATGTCGACACCGGCCCACAGGCCGCGGGTGCGCACGCCGACGACGCCGTGGCCGACCATCGCGTCGAGGCGCCGGCGCAGGAGCTCGCCGAGCTCGCGGGCGCGGGCCTGGAACTCGCCCGTGCGCAGCATCTCGACGACGGTGTGGCCGACCGCGCAGGCGAGCGGGTTGCCGCCGAAGGTGCTGCCGTGCTGGCCGGGGCGAAGGACGCCGAGCACGTCCTTGTTGGCGACGATCGCCGAGACCGGGACGATCCCGCCGCCGAGCGCCTTGCCGAGGACGTAGATGTCGGGGACGACGTCCTCGTGGTCGCAGGCGAACGTCTCGCCGGTCCGGCCGAGGCCGGCTTGGATCTCGTCGGCGGCGAAGAGCACGTCGTGCTTGGTGCACAGCTCGCGGACCCCGCGCAGGTAGCCGTCGGGCGGGATCACGACCCCGCCCTCGCCCTGGATCGGCTCGATCAGCACGGCGGCGGTGTTGTGCGGGTCGGCCGCGATGGCGGCTTCGAGCGCGGCCAGGTCGCCGTAGGGCACCGTCACAAACCCGGGGGTGAACGGGCCGAAGCCCTCGCGCGCGTCAGGGTCGTCGGAGAAGCCGACGATCGTGGTGGTGCGGCCGTGGAAGTTGCCGGAGGCGACGATGATGCGGGCCTGGTCGGCGGGGATGCCCTTGACCTCGTAGCCCCACTTGCGCGAGACCTTGATGGCGGTCTCGACGGCCTCGGCGCCGGTGTTCATCGGCAGCACCATGTCCTTGCCGCACAGGTCGCCGAGGGCGGCGGTGAAGTCGGCGAACCGGTCGTGCACGAAGGCGCGGCTGGTCAGGGTCAGCTGGTCGAGCTGGGTGTGCGCGGCGGCGAGCAGGGCCGGGTGGCCGTGGCCGAAGTTGAGCGCGGAGTAGCCCGCCAGCAGGTCCAGGAAGCGGTTGCCGTCGACGTCGGTCATCCAGGCGCCCTCGGCATGGGCGACCACCACCGGCAGCGGGTGGTAGTTGTGCGCGGTGCGCGCCTCGGCCCGCTCGAACTCGCCCTGCGAGTGCGTCGTCGGGTCCTGGATCGCCGTCATGTGGTCGCCTCCTCCGTCGTGAAGATTGTCTGACAATCTTGGTACGTCGTCAGCGTAGCCGCACAGCGATCGTCGTGCCACCCGGCGCGCTGTCCAGGCTCACCGTGCCGCCGTGGGAGCGGACGATCGCCTCCACCAGGGACAGCCCGAGCCCGGCCCCACCGGTGCGCTCCCGGGCCTCGTCGACCCGGGCGAACCGCTCGAAGGCCTTGTCGACGAAGTCCCCCGGGAACCCCGGGCCGTCGTCGTGGACGTCGAAGCCGTCGGGCCTCCCGGTGACCGTGACGGTGGTCCCGGCGGGGGTGTGCTTGCGGGCGTTGGTCAGCAGGTTGGTCACCACCTGGTGCAGCCGCTGCTCGTCGCCGGTGACCTCGAGCGGCTCGTCGGGCAGGTCGAGCCGCCACTGGTGGTCGGGGGCGAGGACCCGGGCGTCGGAGACCGCCTCGAGCAGCAGCCGGGTCAGGTCGACCGGCTCCCGCTCCAGCGGCCGGCCGGCGTCGAGCCGGGCCAGCAGCAGCATGTCCTCGACCAGGGCGGTCATCCGCGCCGACTCCTCCTCGACCTTGCCGAGCGCGGTGGTGACGTTGTCCTGGCTGGGCCGGCGCTGGGCCAGCTCGGTGTAGCCGGCGATGGTCGCAAGGGGGGTGCGCAGCTCGTGGGAGGCGTCGGCAACGAACTGCCGGACCTGCTGCTCGCTGCGGTGCCGCGCCTCGAGCGAGCTCTCGACGTGCGCGAGCAGGGTGTTGAGAGCAGAGCCGACCTGGCCCACCTCGGTGCGCTCGTCGGTGAGGTGCGCGGGCACCCGCTCGGACAGGTCGATGTCGCCCTCGGCCAGCGGCAGCTCGGCGACGGCGTGCGCGGTGTCGGCGACCTCCCGGAGCGGCCGGAGCTGGCGGCGTACGAGGAGCAGCCCGCCGCCGAGCGCGACCAGCGCCCCCAGCGAGATCAGCAGCGCCTCCCAGCCGATGAGCGCGTTGACCGCGTCGTCGGCCTGCTTGGTCGGCAGCCCGGTGACGTCGACGATGTCGGAGTCCTCATAGCCACGCGCGAGGACCCGATAGGTGCCGAGGCCGGGCAGGTCGACCTCGTGGATGCCCCCGTCGGCCGGGACCTTGGCCAGCACGTCGAGCTGCGCGCCGGTCAGGTCCTGACCAGCGCTGGGCGGGAAGCTGACGAGGTAGCCCTCGCTGTGTCCGTTCGCGTAGATGCGCGCCACGACGGTCTGCGGTCCCCGTCCGCGCGTGTCGTCGAGGTCGCCCTCGCCCTCGCCCTGTGGGCCTGGCGGCAGCGTGGTGCCCGGACCAGGGCCCGGGCCGGGAGCCCCGGCGAACGAGGCGCGGCCGGCGCGCTTGAGGTCCTCATCGATCTGGTGGTTGAGCTGGGAGTTGAGCGCCGCGGTCGCGGCCACGCCGATCAGCACGGCGACCAGCACGACCAGTCCGACGAGGGTGAGGACCAGGCGGGAGGTGAGCGAGGCGAACAGGTTGCGCACGCGTCAGCCCGCGGGCTTGAGCACGTAGCCGGCGCCGCGCATGGTGTGGATCATCGGCTCGCGGCCGGCGTCGATCTTCTTGCGGAGGTAGGAGATGTAGAGCTCGACGACGTTGGCCTGGCCGCCGAAGTCGTAGTTCCACACCCGGTCGAGGATCTGGGCCTTGCTGAGCACCCGCTTCGGGTTGCGCATCAGGAAGCGGAGCAGCTCGAACTCGGTCGCGGTCAGCGCGATCTGCTCGCCCCCGCGCGAGACCTCGTGGCTGTCCTCGTCGAGCTCGAGGTCGCCGACGACGAGCACCGAGCTGGTCGCGGCGCGCTTGGCACCCGAGCGGCGCATCAGGCCGCGCAGCCGCGCCACGAGCTCCTCGAGCGAGAACGGCTTGGTGACGTAGTCGTCACCCCCGGCGGTCAGCCCGGCCACCCGGTCCTCGACAGCGTCGCGCGCGGTGAGGAAGACGACCGGTACGTCGGGCAGCGAGGTGCGCATCCGGCGCAGCACCTCGAGGCCGTCGATGTCGGGCAGCATCATGTCGAGCACGACGGCGTCGGGCACCAGCTCGCGGGCGGCGTTCACCGCGGCGGTCCCGGTGTGCGCCATCTGCACCTGCCAGCCCTCGTAGCGCAGCGCCATCGAGATCAGCTCGGCGATGTTGACCTCGTCGTCGACGACGAGGACCCGCAGCGCGGAGCCGTCGGCGCGGGTCAGGTCGGCAGCGGGAGCGGTGCTCATGGCAACAGCCTGCATTCGTCGTCTGTGGGTTTGCTGTGAGGAACCTACTCGCCGGCTGGGGTTGTTCAGATGCCGCGCACAGGCTCCGCACAGGTGGTCGCGCCACGCTGCTGGGATGAGCGATACCCAGCCCACCGCGGCCGCGCCGGAGCCGCACCAGCAGCCCGACGTCGAGCCGGTGGCCGCAGCCGAGCACCCCGCACCGGCGGCACCGTTGCCACCGGCGGCGCCGCTCGCGCCGCCCGTGACGGAGCGGACCCGGCTGCGCGACCTCGTCTTCGGACTCAGGTCGCTGGTCGCGGTCGCCGTGGCCGGAGTGGTCGTCGGCGGGGTGGGTGGCTACGCCCTCTCGGCGGCGACCGACGACGACAGCGGCCGGATGGGCCGCTTCGGCCCGGGGCCGGGGTTCCGCGGCGGGCTCGACGGAGGCCCTCCGGGCGGCTTCCAGGGCGGCTTCCAGGGCGGACCCGGACAGCAGCTCCCCGGCCAGGGGCCGGGTCAGCTGCCGGGTCAGGGGCCCGGTCAGCTGCCGCCCCAGCAGGTGCCGCCGTCGGCATCCGCCACCCCGTCGCCGAGCCAGAGCTCGTAGCAGTTCCCGTTCCGAGCCAACCGATCCGGGTTCAGCCTCGTCAGAGGGGGTAGAACTGGCTTCGGTCACGGAAACGGAGCGGCATTGGTTGGCGGGACTCGGGACGACGGCTTCACGGCGTACGTCGCCGGTCGCCGCGCGCACCTCTACCGCACGGCTTACCTGCTGTGCGGTGATGCGCACCGCGCCGAGGACATCGTGCAGAACGCGCTGGCCAAGCTCTACGTCGCGTGGCCGCGGGCCTCGCGGGCCGACTCGGTGGAGGCCTACGTCCGCAGGGTGATCATCAACAGCCACCTCGACGAGACCCGGCGGCCGTGGCGCCGCGAGGCGCCGACCGAGGACGACCGGCTCGACCGGGCCGCCCCAGCGGGGGTCACGCCGGAGGACGCCGACGCGCTGTGGACCGCGCTGCGCCAGCTCGGTCCGAAACAGCGCCGGGTGGTCGTGCTGCGGCACTACTGGGGCCTCTCCGTCGAGGAGACCGCCGCCGACCTGGGCGTCAGCCCGGGCACGGTGAAGAGCCAGACCTCGGCGGCGCTGGAGAAGCTGCGGGCGGCGCTCCTGCCCGAGCCCGAGCCGGTGGCCCAGCGAGGGGGGCAGCGATGAGCGACCCCGCCGACCGCTTCCTCGAGGAACGGCTGCACGCGCTGGCCCGCGGGGTGCCGGTGCCCGTCGTCCCCACCGACGCCGACGTACGACGGGGCCGCCGCAGGCTGCTCCGCCTGCGCGTGGGCATGGCTGGTGCGACCACGGTGACCTTGGCGGTCGTGCTCGGCGTCACCGGGCTGACCGCAGGCGACCCGAAGGCCACCGAGCCTCCGGTGGTCACCCCGCCCTCGCGCACGACGCTGCCGGCGACGCCGAACAGCGCGCGGACCGACGGCGGCGGCAACGGCGGAGCCGACCCGGTCGGCCGGGACACGGGGCAGGACAGCGACGGCAGCACCCAGCTGAGCGACCCCGGGACCGTCGGCGGCGGCACTCAGTCGGTCGCCGACGACGCCGCCAAGGATGCCCCGACCGGCCCCACGACCACCAACGCGAGCGCCGGCGCCGGGCACCAGCCCTGGGCTCCGCCCGCCGGCGAGCCCGGCAGGCCGCCGACCGCCACGGCGAGCGGCTCCGCGACGGACCCGGCCACCGCGACCGAAGCGCCGACGACGCCGGCCGGGGCCCCCACCGAGACGGCCACCGCATCACCCACCGAGACACCGACCGAGACACCGACGGTGCCGCCGACCCAGACCGGCGAGGTGCGGGTCCCGAGGGTGCTGGCCTACTACAACCAGGTGCTTGCCGACCGGGTCGACCCGGGCCGCGACCACCTGCAGGCCTACGCGCGCCGGCTCGACCCGAAGGTCGCCACGACCGCCGCCGGCCGGGTCTTCGCGCTCGGCGCCACCTACCGCTGGCTCGACGGCCGGTCGTCCGACGCGCTCGGGGTCACCGTCTCCAGCGGTTGGGACCAGGTCGCGTGGGAGTGCGGTGCGACGAACACCGAGTGGCGGTGCCACGACGCCGGGGCCGGGACGACCGCCGAGGTCGCGACCCACGACGACGTGCGCCAGGTCGCGGTGGAGCACGCCGACGGCCAGGTCGTCGTCGTGACCGCCGACCTCTCGATCGCCGTCTCCGAAGACGACCTGGTCGCCGCCGCCACCGACGACCGGCTGATCCTGCCGGGCGAGGCCCCGGTGTCGCCGCCGGTCATCGACGCCGACGCGTTCGCCGCGGCCGGCCTCGCCGCGCTGGTGCACCCGGGCGAGTCGTTCGAGCAGACCTCGGTCGACCGGAGTCCGCGGGTGCGCGGCAGCTGGGGCGTCGACGGGACGGAGGGCGGCACACTCTCGTGGGTGATGGCGCCGGTCTACAGCGGCGCGGGCTGGGAGTGCGCCACCTCGTTCCGCAGCTGCGCCGACGTGGTCGTCGACGACGCGGGCACCACGGTGCACGTCGCCGCGGTCAAGGCCAGGGCGGGTGGCGGCTGGGTGGTGGAGTACGACGGACCGTCCTACGCCGTGCGCGTCTACGCCTCGGACCGCAGCTATCCGAGGAAGCGCGCGTTCGCCTTCGTCACCCAGGAGTCCTGGCAGCCGGTCCGGTGACCGCACCCGGGAACCGGAGCGTGACCTCGGTGCCCCGGCCCGGCTTGCTCGTCGCGGTGGCGCTGCCGCCGTGCGCCTCGACGAGCTGACGCACGACCGCCAGCCCGAGGCCGCTCCCGCCGGTCGCCCGGCTGCGGGACGGGTCCACCCGGCGGAACCGATCGAAGACGTGGGGCAGCTCCTCGGCGGGGATCCCCTCCCCGTCGTCGGAGACCGCGATGGCGTCGGCGGCCCCGCGCAACACGACCCGGCCACCGCCCGGGGTGTGCCTGATGGCGTTGGCGACCAGGTTGGCGACCGCCTGGCGCAGCCGGACCGGGTCGGCCACCACGATCGCCCCGGCCGCGGACTCGACGTCCAGCGCGACGCCGGCCTCGCGCGCGCTCGGCCGGAACGAGGAGGCGACCTGCTCCAGGAAGGACCCGAGCTCCACGGTCTCGCGCTCGAGCCGCAGCTCGCCCGCGTCGCCGAGCGAGAGGTCGTGCAGGTCGTCGACCAGCCGCTGCAGGTGCAGGCTCTCCTCGAGCAGACTGTCCATCAGCTCGTCGTCGGGCTCGGCCACGCCGTCGCGGGCCGCCTCGACCCAGCCGCGGACGTTGGCCAGCGGGGTCCGCAGCTCGTGGGAGACGTCGCTGACGAGCTGCCGGCGGGCCTCCTCGAGCTGCTGGCGTCGGTCGGCCATCTGGTTGAACGCCCGGGCCAGCTGCCCGACCTCGTCGCGCCGCCGGGCCGGGACCCGGGCGTCGAGGTCACCGTCGCCGGCCCGCAGCGCGGCGGTGGCCATCCGTCGCAGCGGGACGGCGATGGTGGTCGCGAGCAGCGCGCAGAGCAGCAGCGTCAGCACCAGGACCGCCCCGGCCAGCAACAGGATCCGCCGCTGGCTGTGTCCGGACAGGTCCCAGAAGACCCGTGCCGTCGAGCCCTGGCCGGTGACCTGCAGCAGGGCGGGCGGGGCGACGTCGGCCGACAGCACCGTGCGCAGCGCGTCGTCGAGGCAACCCGAGACGACCCGGCGGTGGTCGTTGTAGGGCACCGCCACCTCCAAGTCGTCGAGGAGCTGGGAGGTGGGGGGCAGCCCCGCTGCGGTGAGGCACGCGTCGACCCGCGCCTGCAGATCGGCGTACGCCGACCGGGCGCCGTCGCCCTCGAACGGCCCCTCGATGCGCGGGTCGAGGGCCAGCGTGGGGCCCACGACTCCCTGACGGCACTCGTTGGGCACGACCGGGCCGGTGCAGTCCTCGTCGACGGGCTCCGGCTCCCTGGCGGTGCTGCCCGTGGCCGGGCTCTGGGCCGGGTCCTGCGAGGTGCGCATCAGGACGGTGTCGACGTCGAGCGGGTCCAGGTGGGCGCGGGCCCGCGCGGGGTCGAGGTGGGCCGGCCCGTCCGGGGACGAGCTGACCAGCACGGCGCCGTCAACGTCGGTCACACTGATGGTGCCGCCGTGCTCGCGGGCCAGCCGGTCGACCAGGTCGCCGGCCCCGGCCCACGACCGGTGCGTCGCCGCATAGCCCAGCAGCGCGTCGTAGGACGCCGCGTCGGCGTGCAGGGTCTCCTGCTGCTGGTCGTGCACCGCGACGGTGGTGGCGCGGACCGTCGCCCAGGTGGCGGCCGCGACCGCGACCACCGCGATGAGGGCGCCGAGAGCGAAGACCCGGACCACCAGGCTGCGGTGCCACGGCACCCGGGCGACCTCCGCGCGGCTCACCGTGGCTCCCTCACTTCGGCTGCGCCATCGCGTAACCCACGCCGTAGACGGTCCGCACCAGCGCCGGGTCGAGCTTCTTGCGGAGGTTGGCGACGTGCACGTCGACCGTGCGCCGCGAGACGTGCTCCTCGGTGCCGTGCACGTGCCGCAGCAGCTGGTCCCGGGTGAAGACCCGGCCGGGCTCGGAGGCGAGCAGCTCGAGGAGCGCGAACTCGCCGGGGGTGCACTCCACCGGCTCAGCGCGGTAGCTGACCTCGCGCGTCGAGGGCGACAAGGTGAGCTCACCGACGCTGATCGGAGGCCGGGCCGCCTCGGTGGTGGCCGGGCCGCTGCGGCGCAGCAGAGCGCGGCCGCGGGCCATCAGCTCGCGGGGGCTGTAGGGCTTGGTGAGGTAGTCGTCGGCGCCGAGGTCGAGCCCGCGCAGCAGGTCGTCCTCGCCGGCCCGCGCGGTGAGCATCAGGATGGGCAGGGAGGCGGACTCGGGCGCGGCACGCAGCACCCGGCAGACGTCGTGCCCGTCGAGCGCCGGCATCATCACGTCGAGGATGAGCAGGTCCGGGACGGTGGTGCGCACCGCCTCGAGGGCCGAGCCGCCGTCGCCCACGACCGTCACCGAGTGGCCCTCGGCGACGGCGTAGCGACGGATCAGCTCGGCCTGTTTGGGGTCGTCGTCCGCGACCAGGATCCGTGCCACCCCGCGAGTCTGCCAGCGCTCCGTCGCTGCCTGGCTCAGTCGCTGCCGAACGTGCCGATCAGGCAGTCGTCCTCGATCGCGCCGTTGTCGTCGGGCACGTCGTAGCCGGCGCGGTAGGTCCAGTCGAGGTTGTCGTCGTTGAGCAGCCGCACCCACTCGCCGTGCTCCTGCAGGCACGCGACGTAGGTCTGCGCCTGGGCGCCGAACGTCGGATTGGTGGCGGCCTCGAGCGCGGGCGGGTACGCCGGGTCGACGTCGGCGCACGCCGCGCGAGCGTCGTCCGGCGGCGGCCACGCGAGCGTCACCCCGTAGGTCGCGGACATGTTCTCGGCCGGCACCGGGCGAGCCTCGGCGTTCGGGTCGATCGTCGGTGCCCCGTGCTCGATCAGGCAGTCGGTGTAGGCCTGCAGGAGCCTGGTGCGGCGCTCGCTGCCGTTGCTGGTGATGTCGCGCACGTGCAGCACCGGAGGGCCGGACTGCTCGGCCGAGGACGCCGGCGCGGCGGCCGTCGGCGTCGCGGTCTCCGGCGTCAGCGCGGAGGCGACGGTCGGCGCCAGTACCAGGGCCAGCGCGGGGGCAAGGGGAGCGGCGGTCAGGGCGAGGAGTCGTGTCGTCTTCATGACCAGGACTGTGCCGGGCGAATGTCAGGAGACTGTCAGGACGATGTTCGCTCCCGGTCAGCCCTTCAGGTTCTGCAGGGCCTCGATAGCCAGATCCTGAACCGCCAGGGCTGCGAAGACCATCGCCGAGCCCAGCGGGGCGCCCGGGCCGGGGTAGACCGGGCCGAACACGGACGCCGCGGTGTTGCCGGCCGCGTAGAGACCGGGGATCGGGCTGCGGTCCTCGCGCAGCACCCGACCCGCGGCGTCGGTGACCAGGCCGCCCTTGGTGCCGAGGTCGGAGAGGACGAAGCGGGCGGCGTAGAAGGGCGGGGCGTCGAGCGGGGTCAGCGCCTTGTTGGGTCCGAGGCCGGTGGCGAAGAACGTGTCGTACTCGTCCTCACCCCGACCGAACTCCTCGTCCACGCCGGCCTCGGCGTAGCCGTTGAACCGCTCGACGGTCTCGGCCAGCGCGTCCGGCGGCAGCCCGCCGGCCGCGGCCAGTTCGGCGAGGGTGTCGGCCCGCACCCAGGTCCCGGCCTCGAGATGTGCGGCTGGGTCGCCCTCGGGCATCGCGATCGCCGGGAGACGGCCGTCCTCGTGGGAGTCGAAGACGAACCAGGACGGGATCCGCTCCGGCGAGGCAGCCATCTCGCGGCCGAACCGGTCGTAGGGCAGGCACTCGTTGGCGTAGCGGCGTCCGCTCTGGTCGACCATCAGCCCGCCGCGGAAGCCGAGCGTGAACGACCCGCCGCCGTCGGGCTGCTCGAGCCCGGGGCAGAACCAGCCCAACGGCGAGAAGTCGGTGGCCGCCCCGATGGCCACTGCGGCCTCGATCGGCTCGCCGGTGTTGGTGCCGCGGGGCGCCATCGTCCACGCCGTCTCACCGGGTACACCGTGCGAGGTGCGCATCGCCTGGTTGCCCTCGAATCCGCCGGCGGCCAGCAGCACGCCGCGGCGGCCGCGGATCTCGACCGGTCCCTCGGGTGACATCGCGGCCACCCCGGTGACCCGGCCGTCCGGGTCCGTCATCAGGCCGGTCACCGGCAGGTTGGTGCGGATCGTCCCGCCCTCGCGGACCAGGATCGTCGCGAGCCGGGCGATCAGCGCCTGTCCGCCGCTGAGGGTGTTGCGGCCCCCCTCGCCGGCCCGGTCCCGCTCGACGGGCGGGCGGAGCAGCTCGGCGACCTGCTGCGGGAGCTCGGCCCGCTTGATGTTGGTCGGCTGGATGGACCGGCCGAACGGCACCCGGCCGGGCGCGTCGTAGTACTCCGAGAACGGCAGCCACTCGAAGTCCAGGTCTGGATCGGCCTCCAGCTCGGCGACGAGCCGAGGGGCGGTGGCCAGGAAGGCCTCGACCTTGTCGTGGTCGGGGTCCTCGAGGATCGCGTCGAGGTAGGTGCGGGCACCCTCGGTCGAGTCCGGGATGCCGGCGCGCTGCTGCACCTGGCTGCCGGGCAGCCAGCAGGCGCCTCCGGAGTAGGCCGACGTGCCGCCGATCCGGTCGGTCTTCTCCACCACGCAGACCGAGAGCCCCGCCTTGGCCGCCAGCGCGGCGCCGGTCAGGGCGCCACCGCCCGAGCCCACCACCACGAGGTCGTAGTCGTCCATCGGGCGATCGTCGCAACTAGAACGTGTTCTAGGCAAGCGCACGGGGGCTCCGCCCCCGTGGATCCCCCGTGGACCTCGTTGGTCAGATCCGGGCGAGGGCCTCCCGCATCGGGTCGAGGCCGAGCGAGCCGAGGTCGAGCGCGGCCCGGTGGAACTCCTTGAGGTCGAAGGCCGAGCCCTGCCGGGCCTTGACCTCCTCGCGGGCCTGCAGCCAGATCCGCTCGCCGACCTTGTAGGACGGCGCCTGCGCGGGCCAGCCGAGATAGCGGTTGACCTCGAAGACGATGGTGGCGTCGTCGGACCGGACGTGCTGGCGCATGAACTCCAGGCCGAGCTCGCCGGTCCAGCGCTCGCCGGGATGGAAGCCGAACGGGTTGTCGCGCGGGATCTCCAGCTCGAGGTGCATGCCGATGTCGACGACGACCCGGGCGGCGCGGAAGCCCTGGCCGTCGAGCATGCCGAGCTTGGTGGCTGGGTCCTCCAGGTAGCCGAGCTCGTCCATCAGCCGCTCGGCGTAGAGCGCCCAGCCCTCGCCGTGACCGGAGACCCAGCACAGGCTGCGCTGCCACCGGTTGAGCACGTCGCTGCGGTAGGCCGCCTGCGCGCACTGGAGGTGATGGCCGGGGACGCCCTCGTGGTAGACGGTGGAGACCTCACGCCAGGGGTGGAAGGTCGTCACGCCGTCGGGGATCGACCACCACATCCGGCCGGGCCGGGTGAAGTCCTCCGACGGCGGCGTGTAGTAGATCCCGCCGTCCTGGGTGGGCGCGATCCGGCACTCGATGCGCCGGATCGGCTCCGGGATGTCGAAGTGGGTGTCCGCCATCTCGGCGAGGGTGCGGTCGGCGAGGTCCTGCATCCACTCGCGGAACCGTTCCTTGCCCTCGATCGCCCGAGCCGGGTCGCTCTCGATGTGGGCGACGGCGTCCTTGATCGAGGCCCCGTCACCGGCGAGCTGGGCCGAGATGGCGAGCATCTCGGTCTCGATGCGGTGCAGCTCCTCCCAGCCCCAGGCGTAGGTCTCGTCGAGGTCGATCTCGGTGCCGAGGAAGTAGCGGG
>Ga0068860_100004937_pt1 | contig 13591 bp, 15 predicted proteins | sample KBSSwiS32_FD_66597 | JGI IMG/M metagenome (GOLD analysis project Ga0068860, IMG submission 66597) | Switchgrass rhizosphere microbial communities from Kellogg Biological Station, Michigan, USA - KBS Switchgrass S3-2 | ecosystem: Host-associated > Plants > Roots > Rhizosphere > Soil ... | reverse complement strand
GCGCTTGGGTGGCCACTGCGGGCGGAGGCGCGGCCACTGCCGGCGGAGGCGCGGCCTTCGGCGGAGGCGCGGACCGGTCCGCCAGGACGAACTTCTGCCCGGTGGACCGGAGCCACTCCACGTGCTTGCGGAGGTCCGCCACCACGGAGGCGATCTCCTCGGGGTCAGCCATTGCCCCTCCCCAGCAGGACGTCCCAGATCCGCGCCGCGACCTCATGCTTGCTGCCGCTCAGCTCGACCGGCGAGCCGGCCGCCGGCAGCACGTGCACGTGGTTGGTGTCGGCGCCGAAGCCGGCGCCGGGCTCCGAGACGTCGTTGGCGACCACGAAGTCCAGGCCCTTCTCCGCCAGCTTCTTCCGGGCGTACTCGAGCACCCGATCGGTCTCCGCGGCGAAGCCCACCAGCACCGGGCGCCGCGCCGCCTGGCGGACCTGCCGGGAGACCTCCAGCAGCACGTCGGGCGTCCGCACCAGCTCCAGCACCTCCGGCTCCTCCGACTTCTTGATCTTCTGCGGCGCGGCGTGCTTCGGCCGGTAGTCGCTCACCGCCGCGGTGGCGATGAAGAAGTCCGCCTCGCCCGCCCGGGCCAGCGCGGCGGCGGCCATCTCCTCGGCGGTGCGGACGTCCACCACCTCCAGCCCGTCGCGCGCGGCCTCCGCCACCGGCCCCAGCACCACGGTCACCGAGGCGCCCCGGGCGCGCGCCTCGCGGGCCAACGCCAGGCCCATCTTCCCGGTGGAGGGGTTGGAGATGAACCGCACCGGGTCGATGGGCTCGCGGGTGGGCCCGGCGGTGACCAGGACCTTCTTCCCGTCCAGCGGCCGGCCGCCGAACGCCCGCTCGCAGGCCGAGGCGATCTCCGTCACCTCCGCCAGCCGGCCCGGCCCCACGTCCCCGTCCGCCAGCAGGCCCGAGTCCGGCCCCACCGCCCGGTAGCGCGCGTCGGCCAGCAGCGCCCGGAGGTTCTGCTGGGTGATGGGGTTCTGGTACATCGCCACGTTCATCGCCGGCGCCAGCACCACCGGCCCGCGGAACGCCAGGAGCGACGTGGTCACCGCGTCGTTCGCCATCCCCGCCCGCACCCGCGCCAAAAGGTCCGCGGTGGCGGGCGCCAGCACGTACAGCTCCGCCCAGCGCGCGAGGTGGAGGTGGCCGAACAGCGCCTCCTGCCCCGGGTCGAAGTAGTCCGTCAGCGCGGGGTGACCCGACAGCGACTGGAAGGTGAGCGCCGTCACGAACTGCTGGGCGGCGGCGGTGAGCGCGACCCGGACCTCGGCGCCGCGGCGGCGCAGCTCGCGGACCAGCTCGCAGGCCTTGTAGGCGGCGATCCCGCCCCCCACCCCGACCGCGACCCGCCGCCCGCTGAGCGCTTCCATCCCCCCGCGGTCTACCACGCGGGCCTCACGCGTCGTAGGTCGGCGCGAAGGCGTCCGTCTCCCGGATGGGACGGCGGCCGGCGAACCCGGTGTCCAGCTCGTGCCAGTGGTCCACCCGCTCCTCGCCGAAGCGCCAGCAGAGGTACACCGTGCGCCCTTCGAGCAGCGCGCGGAAGTCCACCAGCCCGTCCAGCGCCTTCACCTCGATGCCCAGGTCGGTCAGCGTCTGCAGCTCGCCCTCCACGCGCCGGATCCGCGCCGCGCGCTCCTCCGCCAGCCGGTCCGGGGCCGGGTGGGCGGACCGCCCCAGCCCCTGGTCGATCTCCTGGAGCCGCTGCAGCTCCGCCCGCACCAGCGTGAACGTCCGCTGGAGCAACGGCACGTAGCGGTTCGCCTCCGCGACTCCGAAGTGGCGCGCGTCCATCTGAGCGGCCCGCCGCTCAGGCGCAGGCGATGCCCGCCCGCTGGCACATCCCGTCCAGGAACGTCCAGAGGGCGTCCGCCGCCTCGCGGGTGGCGCGCTCGGCGCTCTCCGGCTCGCAGTGCCGGTCGATCAGCGACGCCACCGCCTCCGAGTGCCGCACGTCGTACTTCACGTGCGCGGTGAAGAACTCCAGGGTGCGGGCGTCGTCGATCCCGTAGAACGCCTTCAGCCCCTCGATCTTGGTGCGCGCCACCTCCGGCACCTGCGACTCGTAGGCGAACAGCGCGCACAGGCCCTGCGTCCAGTCGCGCGAGGTGAGCTCGAAGAACTTCTCCACCGACGCCGAGGTCTCCGGCAGCGGCGGCTCCGCGCGCACGCCGTCGCGGGTGGCGCCCAGCCCTTCGGCGAACTGCATCCACAGCTCCGGGTGGTCCTTGCCGTGGATCTCCTCGTCCGCCAGGTTCTCGGTGAGCAGCTTCCGGGCCTCGATCTCCGGGCAGCGGCTGTGCACCGCGGAGACGAAGCGCGGGAACTCCTTCACCTGGGCGAAGTACTGGCCGGCGTAGTCGCGCAGGATCTCCCTGGTCAGCCGCCCCTCCGACCACGCCCGGTAGAACGGGTGCTTGAGCATGCTCCGCTCGGCGATGACCGCTTCCAGTCGCTGTGACAGCTTCATTGGCGTGACCCCTCCTAGAGCTTCTTCTGCATCACCAGGTGCGGCATGCCCGCCTCCTCGAAGACGGCGCCCACCGGCTGGTACCCGTGCTGCTTGTAGAAGTCGAGCGCGGTGAGCTGGGCGTGCAGCACGACGCCCTTGACCTCGCGGCGCTGCGCTTCGGTCTCCAGGGCGTGGAGGATCTTCGATCCCACCCCCAGCTTGCGGCTGGCCTGCAGCACCGCCATCCGGCCCACCCGGGCCCAGCGGCCGGACTCGCCGGCGGGGGGATCGGGCAGGTCCACCACGCGCCCGGTGCCGATGGCGTGGCCACCGTGCATCGCGAGCACGTGGAACGCGCGGGCGTCCTCGGCGTCGCGCTCCTCGGCCTCGGGGACGTGCTGCTCCTCGATGAACACGACCTCGCGGATCGCGAGCGCCTGCGCCAGATCGCCCTCGTTCTGGACCGGCGTGATGGTGACCTCGGGGGGTCCTTCCGGCTGGGCCATGGGCGGCGCGCACCCTAACAAGAATCGCCGGTGTGCTAAAGGCGAAGCCTCCGCCATGGGACCGGTCCTCATCGCCGGGGTCGTGCTGCTCGCGATCTTCCTGTCGCTCGCGCTCTTCGCGCGCGGCGGCCCCACCGAGACCATCGGTCCGGGCGGCCTCGCCCCCGAGGCGCGGGGAGTGGCCACCCTGGGGCTGGAGGAGCTGGGCAGCGTGGCCGGCCGCCTCTTCAACGAGCTGGGCTTCACCGGGGTCAGCCAGGAGCAGCTCCCCGGCCGGTTCGACCTGCGGATGGAGGACCCCACCCCCCTCACCGGGCAGAAGGTCTACATCCGCTGCCTGCTCCTGCCCGAAGCGGGGGCGGTGGAGAGCGCGCAGGTCCAGGCCGCCCTGGACACCGCCCGCCACGAGCAGCTCAGCAAGGCCGTGGTGCTCACCGTGGCCACCTTCTCCGACGAGGCGAAGCTCCTGGCGCAGGGCGGCGGCGTGGAGCTGATCGACGGCAACCAGCTGGCGGGGCTCTTGCGGCAACACCTGCCGGACGTGGCCAACCGGCTCGGGCTGCCGCGGTGAGCGACGCCCGGACCCAGCCGGCGCAGGTGGCGGGGGCGCTCCCGCTGGGCGGGTACTACCTGCTGCACTTCGCGGGGATCGGCATCGTCCTCCCCTTCCTCCCGGCGTACCTGCGCTCACTGGAGCTCTCCCGCGCGCAGATCGGGTGGCTCCTGGCGATGAGCCCGCTGCTGTCGCTGATGGCGCCGCCGGTGTGGGGGCGCCTGGCGGACCTCACCGGCCGGTCGGACCGGGTGCTCTCCGTCACCGCGCTGGGGGCCTCCCTGGGGTTCCTGCCGCTGCTGGCGGCGCGGTCGTTCCCGCTCCTGGCCGCCACCTGCTTCGCCTATGCCGTCTTCGCCTCGTCGATCACCACGCTCGCCGACAGCCTCACCTTCCGGCGCGTGGAGGTGGTGGGCGGCAGCTACTCGCGGCTGCGGCTGTTCGGGTCGCTGGGGTTCGTCCTCTCCTCCACCGCGTTCGGCTTCCTGGTGGCGCAGGTGGACGCGCGGGCGGTCTGGGCGCCGCTGGGGCTGATGTTCGCCTCCTTCGCCTGGAGCCTGTCCATCCGGTCGCCGTCCACCCCGTCCCCCGGGGTGTCGCCGCTGGCCGGGCTGGCCCTGCTCCGCGAGCGCGACATCGCGCTGCTGCTGGCCTCCACCGCGCTGCACTGGATCGCCTCCGCGCCGTACCACGGCTCCTTCGCCATCCACGTCGGGGAGCTGGGCCTGCCGCCGAGCGTGGTGGGGATGGGCGCCGGACTGGGGGTGGTGGCGGAGATCGTGGTGCTGTTCGTCTACCCCGGCACGTTCGGGCGGATGCAGCCGCGGCACGTGCTCTCCCTGTCCTTCGCGGCCACCGGGGTGCGCTGGCTGTTGATGTCGTTCCTCAGCAGCGGCCCCGCGCTGGTGCTGGTGCAGGTGCTGCACGGGCTGACCTTCGGCGCGTTCTACACCGCGAGCGTGTCCTCGCTGTCCCGCCGGGCGCCGGCGCAGCTGCGCGCCTCCGGGCAGGCGCTGTTCGCGGCGGTGACGTTCGGCGTGGGCGGGTTGATCGGCTACCCGGCCGCGGGCGCGGGCTTCGACGCGCTGGGCGGGCACCGGCTGTTCGCGGTGGCGGCGGCGCTGGAGCTGTTGCCGGCGCTGCTGGTCCTGCGCGTCCGGCCGCCGTCGGAGGTCGTGATACGTTCGACCTGATGCGCCGCGCCGCCCTCCTGTTCGCCCTGCTCTCCTCCACCGCGTTCGCCCAGGTCGGCGCCGGCCTGTTCGGCGGGTCGAAGCCGCCCCTGTTCCGCGAGCAGGAGCTGGACCGGCGGTTCAAGTTCTCCAAGGTGAACAGGCTGCTGATGAGCGGGCAGGTGGAGGGGAACCCCTGCCTGCAGCTCACCGGCGCGCTCTTCGTGTCGCTGGGGGAGATCGCCCCCTACCTGCACAAGCGGGACGAGAAGTTCTACCTGGACCCGGCGCTGGGGCAGTCGTTCTCGATGCAGATGGACAGCCAGCGGTTTCCGGGCTCGGTCTACCTGCTGGCCATGGTGCGGCGGGTGCTGATCGACGGGCGGATGCCGCGGGAGTGGCTGGTCACCGCCGCGCAGGTGAACCAGACGGTCGGCATCATCGACATGGCGAAGCTGAAGTACCTCACGGACGGGGTGCAGCACATCGACAGCGCGTACTTCAGCTACGAGATGCTGCGGCAGCGGCTGCACGACGAGGTCGGCGCGGCGACGACGGCGGCGGCGGGCACCGCGGGGATGGCCTTCCGGGACACGTACCTGGACCGGCTGGTGACCTGGGGCGGGCTGCAGGTGATCGACGTGGGGGCGGAGCGCCGCGCGCCGATCAAGGGGCGCAAGAACGGGCCCGCCATGATGGTCGAGCAGGGCGGCATCGTGGCCCACCTCCAGTGGCAGGAGCCGGCGCCCGACAACTCCCTCTTCGGGGGGATGGAGTCCAACGTCAAGCTGCCGAAGATGCCCGGCAGCACGCCCAGCAGCATGTCGTCCATCTTCGGCCAGCAGAAGCGGGCCAAGGCGGTCATCACCGCCAGGCTCCTGGACCAGCAGTACACGGACATCTACGCGCTGCCCAAGGGCGGGCGGGTGATGGTGAAGGGGCGGCTGTTCGAGATGAACAACGACGTGTCCCAGATCGTGATCAAGGACGCGCTGCTGTTCAGCGACCGGGACTGGTCGAAGGGCGCCATCCTGGCGGACCCGAACGTGATGCTGATGTGCCCGGCGGCGGTGAACGACGTCACCGGGACCGCCGGCGCGTACCAGCCGGGCGCCTTCGGGCAGCACTCGCCCGGGCACTAGCCCCAGGTCAGGGGTGCTCCAGCGCGGCGCGGACGGTGCCGATGGCAGTCCCCACCTCCAGCGCCAGCGGGAGGCGGCGGGAGTCCGTGGAGATCCACAGGCGGACCGGGTACCGGACGGAGGCGTCGTCGGCGCGGGTGGCGACCGCCTCCAGGCGGATGGCCTGGAAGCTGCCGGCCGGCGTGTCGACGCGCTCTTCCCCGCCCGCCCGGTGGCCGCTCAGCCGCCAGTAGCGGCTGCCGGCGGCGGTGTCGAAGCAGAAGCCGGCGCCCGGGGCGAGGTCCATGGAGCGCAGGTAGTAGATGGCGGAGACCGCGTCGAACACCGACCCGGCCTTGACGAAGGCGTTCATGCCCCGGCTCGACCCGTTGGCCCATTCGACGCGAAAGGCAAGCCCCGGGCGCTCCATGTCCCCGTGGCTGGTGCGGTGGACGCCGTCGCTGTCCAGTTCGTCCTGGAACCGCCGCGGCTTGAGCGTCTGCGGGCCGACCGACGAATGCGCGCTGCCCCGCACGTTGGCGAACGGGACGCTGAGCTGGCCCTCCGCCGCCAGCTCGAGCCCCTGGCCCTGGCTGGTGGCGCTGAGCACGCAGCTCCCTCTCCGGCCGCCCGCCAGCGCCGTGACGCTGTAGGTGAGCCGTTCGCCCCTGGTCCAGGCGAGCTCCGAGAGGGGGTGCGGCAGGGGCGCGCAGGCCGAGACGGCCGGGGCACCGGCCAGGGTCAACGCGAGGACGGCGGCGGCGGGCAGCATCGGACCGTGGGACGGGCGGTCCGGCCCGGGAATTCAACCCACAATAAGACGGCCCGGGCGCGATGGCGCCCGGGCCGCCGGTGCGAATGAAGCGAGACCTGGCGACCTACTGCTTGGTGACCAGGAAGTGGTAGCTGGACGAGCAGGGAACGGCCGCGAAGGACGTGCCCGACGAGCAGTCCCCGCTCTCGGTGGCGACCGAGAAGGTGAGCGTCAGCGCGCCGGCGTCGTTGGCGGTGATGTCCCCGACGACGTTCCGGTGGATGCGCGTCACGCAGGTGGTGCCGAAGGCCGCCGTGTAGTTGGCCTCCATCGGCGTCTCGATGGCGTTCGCGTTGATGGTGGCGGTCGGCAACGTGTTGGCCGGGGCCTGGGGGTCATTGGCCAGGTTGAAGGTGATCGTGGTCCCGCTGACGGTGATGCCGATCACCTTGGCCGGGTCGGTGTAGGCGCCCAGCAGCCCGCACTGGTCGTTCGCCGAGGCCAGCGTCGCGGACGACACCTTGTAGGTGCCGGAGCTGAGCGTGTAGGTCTCGCCGCCGAACAGGCCGCAAGACGTCAGGAGGGCAACGGCGGCCAGGGTGGCCGCCCCGAGGGCATAGCGAAGGGTCATGGTTGGCTCCGTGGGTGAGGCGATCAGAAACCGGCCGCCTTGGCCTTCTGCTGCGTGGTCGCGTCGTTCGTCTGCGTCGGCGCCTTCACGTCCGCCTTCTCGACGGCCTGCTTCAGCTCGGCGGCGGACTTCTTCTTCTCCGCGGCCTTGCCGGCGGCCATCTTGCCCGCGGTGGCCTTGTCTGCCGCCTCCTTGTCCGCGGTGGCCTTGGCGGCGTCGTCCGCGGCCTTCTGGTTGGCGGCGAGCTGGTCCTGCGCCGTCTTGAGCTGCGCCTCGAGGGCGGCGACCTTCTGATCGGCCGCGGCCTTCGCGGACGTGGCGTCGGCCTGGGCCTTGGACAGGTCGGACTTGCACGTGGCGAGATCGGCCTCAGCCTGCTGATTGCAACCAACGAGGAGCGCGGTGGTGACCGCGCAAGCGATGAGCAGTTTCATGTGACTCCTATCCCTTCAGTTCACGACATCCGCGGGCGAGGGATACGCACGCGGTCGTGTTCCTAGCACGAAGACGCTCCGAATGAGCCAGCTGTTCCTTGGTAGGACTCGGTCGGCTGGCCGCTACTGGGCGAGGTTCTTCTCGAGGTGGAGGGGGAAGGACATCTGCCCGGATTTGATCTGGGCGTCGAAGGCGATGGTGGCGGTGCCCTTCCGGAGGGCGGCGGCCGCGGCGGCGGCCTGGGCGAAGTGGACGGTGACGGGGAGGTTGACGGGCTGCTGCGCGTGGGGGGCGATGAAGCCGAGGTCGGGGCCGGAGACCGTGCCCACCTTGGAGCCGGAGACGATCACCGCTCCGGACAACCCGTTCACGGGCATCCCGAAGTCGTTCGGATTGGTGACCACCAGGGGCAGCTCCAGCGTGACCGAGGTGAGGGTCATGTCCTTCAGGCGAGGCGGCTGGAGCGCCACCTGCGGCAGCTTCGGGACGGGGAAGGTGCCCTCCTGCTTGATCGTGACGGGGAGGACGACGCCGATCGGGGTCTTCAGGCCGATGGAGCCTTCGGCGCGGTAGGCGGCCGTGTCCTTGGTCAGGAACGTCTGCACCACCGGCGCCACGTCGGCGAACTTCACGTTGGCCGGGAAGACGAGCTCCCGGCTCCCCGAGGCGGGGATGGTGAGCCCGTTCGGCGGGCTCCCGGCCACCACCTGCTTGCCCTCCACGAAGAAGGAGTAGCTCACCGAAGCCAGGGAGAGCCCAATGGGGTTCGGGTTCTTCAACTGAAAGGCCAGGTTGACGGTGGCCGAGTCCAGCGACACGTCCGCCAGGGTGACGTTCTTGAACGTCAGGGTGGGCACCAGGACGGCGCTCTTGAGCGTCTTGGTGAGCTCCGCGCACCCGGCGAGGAACGACGCGGCCGCCACGGCGGCGACGAGGAAGTGGAACTTGCGCATGGTCATGGGACGTAAGCACGCCGCCTCGCATTCGGCGACATCCATCGAATTTCGATCCTGGACGGGTCGCGCGCGGTCGAGGGCGTGATTTCGGTGGGTTGAAGGTGGCACGCGCCCTGCTCTGTCGGCTGGTCATGCGCGTGGAGCGAACCTCCCAGCCCCAGCCCTCGAAACCAAAGCAGCCGTTCCCGAAGGTGCCGGCGCGGCCGGTCACCTCGAACGCCATCGCCTCCCGCGGTGCGGCCCATGCGACGACCGCGCAGGCGCTCCAGCGCGCCCGGGCGGGACACGTCGTCACCGCGGGTGAGCTCCAGCGCGCGCGGGCGGGGCACGCCGTGGAGGCGCACCGGCCGCCGGTGGATCAGCCGCCCCCCCGGTTCCCGCGCGGCGCACGTGAGCGCCTCATCCAGGCGCTGGAGCAAGGTCCAACCCCGCAGCAGCCACTCGCGCCGGGTCCGGAGCGCGCTGAGGCGACCGCGCCCACCTCGAACGCCTCGAGCGCGCTGGAGCTGGTGGAGCGCATCCAGGTCTTCCTCCGCTCCGGGCGGCCGCAGCTGGAGCTCTCCGTGGGAGGCGCGTTCCAGGCGGAGGTGCTGCTGGAGCGCACCGGCCCGCGCGAGGTGGCGGTGATGGTGCGCGGGAAGAACGGACCGCCGCCCCCTCAGGAGCTGGCGCGACTGCGGGAGGAGCTGCAGCGGCGCGGGCTGAAGCTCAGCTCGCTGAGCATCACTTCATCCGCAGCGACACGTCCTCCATCATCCCCTGCAGCCCGCGGTTGAGCCACGCGCCGCCGTCGATGGTGAGGCAGTTCCCGGTGATGTACGAGGCGAACGGGGACGCCAGGTAGGCCACCGCGTCCGCGACCTCCTCGGCGGTGGCCAGCCTCCGGGCGGGGATGAGCGAGGTGAGCGCCTTCTGGACGGTGGGGTCGTCGTACCCGAGGTTCTTGGAGGCGCCCTCGGTGACCACGATGCCCGGCGCCACCGAGTTGACCCGGATCTTCCTGGGCCCCCACTCCGCGGCCAGCGTCATCGTCATGTTCCACACCCCGGCCTTCGCCGCGGCGGAGTGCACCACCCCGGGCGCGCCGGTCCAGGCGTAGGTGGCGATGACGTTGACGATGGACCCCGGCAGCTCCTTCTCCAGCCAGTGCCGCCCGGCGGCGCGGCTGCACAGGAAGGTGCCGTTGAGCACGATGTCCACCACGCTGCGGAAGCCGTTGGGGGACAGCTCCTCCGCCTGGACGACGAAGTTCCCGGCGGCGTTGTTGACCAGCACGTCCAGCCGCCCGAAGGCGTCCAGCGTCCCCTTGAGCAGGGCGTCCACCTGCCCCGGGTCGCGGATGTCGGTGGGGATGGCGCGGGCGGTGAGGCCCTCGGCGGCCAGCGCGGCCACCGCCTGGTCCAGCACCTCCTGCTTCCGGCTGGCGATCACCACCTTGGCGCCGGCCGCGGCCAGCGTGCGGGCGATCACCTTGCCGATGCCGGTCCCGCCCCCGGTGACGATCGCCACCTGGTCCTTGAAGGTGTCCCTGGGGAGCAGGCGCGCGGCGGCCGCCGTCACGGCGGGTCCATGTCCAACATCGACCGCTTGTCCGCCTTCTCCTTGAACTCCTCCGCTTCAGGGAGGGCTTCCTTCTTCTCCGCGATGTTGGGCCACTTCTTGGCCAGGTCGGCGTTCAGCGCGGTGTACTCGGTCCATTTCTCCGGGAGGTCGGACTCCGGGAAGATCGCCTTCGTGGGGCAGACCGGCTCGCAGGCGCCGCAGTCGATGCATTCATCCGGGTGGATGACGAGGAAGTTCTTCCCCTCGTAGAAGCAGTTGACCGGACAGACCTCGACGCAGTCGGTGTACTTGCACTTGATGCAGGGCTCCGCGACGACATACGTCATTGCGCGCTCTCCTTGGGGAGCTTCGAGAGGAAATCTCTTTCCGGGGCCAGACTAATCAAAGTGCTCCACCGCGACTAGAAGATCCCCTGGGCGCGGAGCTCCTCGGCCACCAGGATGGCGCCCTTGGCGGCGCCCATCTTGGTGTTGTGAGAGACCAGCACGTACTTGATGCCGTTCTCCAGCACGCCGTCCTCCCGGACCCGGCCCACCGTGGTGGCCATCCCCCCGTGGGTGTCCCGGTCCAGGCGCGGCTGGGGGCGGAACGGGTCGTCCAGCACCTCGATCCACCGGGGCGGCGCGGACGGCAGGCCCCTCGCCACCTCCGCGCCCTTCCACTCGCGCATCGCCGCGGCGACCTCCTGCACGGAGGCCTTCTTCTTGAGCGACACGAAGACCGACTCGGTGTGGCCCTCGAGCACCGCCACCCGCGTGCAGGTGCAGGAGATCTTCGCCGCGTGGGGCTGGATCGCCCCCTTCTGGAACGCGCCGAGGATCTTCTTCGTCTCCACCTCGACCTTCCCCTCCTCCTTGTGGATGTAGGGGATGACGTTGTCCAGGATGTCCAGGCCGATCACGCCGGGCGACCGCCCCGCCCCGCTCATCGCCTGCATCGACGTCATCAGCACCGCCTGCACGCCGAACGCCTGCTCCAGCGGCGCCAGGCTGATCGCCAGGCCGGTGGTGGTGCAGTTGGGGATGGGGGCGATGAAGCCCTTGATGCCCCGGCGGCGCTGCATCTCCTGCAACAGCGGCGCGTGGTCCGCGTTCACCGGCGGGATGAGCAGCGGGACGTCGTCCTCGTAGCGGAAGGCGCTGGCGGTGGAGATGACCGGGATGTCCTTGGCCAGCGCCGGCTCCAGCTCCCGCGCCACGTCCGCCTCCACCGCGGAGAACGCCAGGTCGTAGTCCCCGGCCTTGATCTCCCCGCTGTTGAGCACGGTCATCCCGGCGACCGCCTGGGGGAGCGGTTCGGGGACGAACCAGGCCAGCATCCCGTTCCCGGCGCGCAGCGCGTCCGCGTAGCTCTTGCCCGCGGAGCGCGGCGACGCGGCGACCGCGGTCACCTCGATGGACGGGTGGTCCTTGAGCGCGGAGATGAACTGCTGCCCCGCCAGACCGGTGGCGCCGATGACGACCGAACGAAGCTTCCGTGCCATGGGTTCGAAGGCTCCTCGAGCGCGCGAACGGCGCGCCTGAGAGCGCTTCTACACCGTCTCGACGCGGCGAGTCACGCGAACGGCCGGTGGCCTACCCCTCGGCGGGCGGGACCTGGCGGCCGTCCTGCGCCGGGGGCGCGGTGACGACCTTCGCCTCGTCCGCGGGCGGAGGAACGGGCGCGGCCTGCGGCTCCGGCGCGGCCTGCGGATCCGGGGCCACGAAGGGCGAGGCGGTCTTCTCGGCGACCGGGCCCGACGGCGGCTGCTCGCCGGCGGCGATGGAGACCGGGTCGAGGTTGTCGAGCTCTTCGGCGGTGAGGATGTGCGCCCCCTCGGGGAGCAGGCCCTGGAGCATCTTCTCGTCGTGCTGGTGCTCGAGCTTGGTCGTCTCGCCGTCGGGGTTGTCCAGGCTCCAGGTGTCCACCTTCGTCTCGCCGAGGTTCCCCGCGCCGACGTCGCCGGGCTTCATGAAGAAGGCCACCGCGGTGAGCGACCCGTCCTCCTTGCGGCGGACGCCCATGGGGACGCCGTGCTGGTCCACCCCGGCGGCGCGCCCCGCGTCCAGGATGGGGCCCAGGTCCTTGGTGGTCGCGCCGGGCGGCAGCGGGCTCTGGTAGTCCATCAGCGACCCGTCCGGCCGGAAGGTGAGGATGCCGTCGTTGTCCAGCTCGATGGGGGCCTTGCCCTTGCCCGGAAGCTGCCGGAGCCGGACGTGGACGATCTGCGCGCCGTTGTCGTCCAACTCGTGGTTGGTGACCTGGAGGTCGTAGCCGGAGCCGATGCCGAGCTTGGTCAGGTTGTTCTTGACCAGGCTGTTCACCGCGTCGTCGTTCTTCTGCCCCCACAGGTTCAGCTTGGGCAGCGCGGCCTCGTGCGCCTTGAACTCGTTCACCGACCCGTCGTCGAAGATCTCCCGGCGCTTCAGCTCCTCCGAGATGACGCTGGAGTACTTGCCCTTGAAGTACTCCTTGTCCACCTTCAGCCACGCCTTGCCCACGTCCTCCAGGGACAGCGAGTCGTGGGGGACGTGCTCGGTGGCGCGGGTGTTGAGGGTGCCCATCACGTCGCCCGCCACCTGGAGCGCGTCCAGCTGCGAGCGGCCCTTGGCGATCTGGTCCTGGTAGACCGACTGGAAGATCTTGTACGAGGCGCCGGTCAGCACCTGCGAGCGGTCGTGCACCTCGGGCGAGGTGTTGGAGACCTTCAGGTCCTGGTACGCGTCGCGGATGCTGTTCCCGCCGCCCACCAGCACGGCGAACGCCTCGCCGATGCGGGTGAGCGAGTTGGACTTGCCCGGGTCGCCGTTGATCTCCGTGAGCAGCGCCTGCGCCCGGTCGCGGTCCTTGAGCGACGACCACATCGCGGTCTGGTCGGCGAACGACTCGCCCCAGGTGTTGAAGCCGGTGTCGGTCGGGTCCACGTTCGGCATCAGCGCGTGCTGGATGGCGTGGCCGGACTCGTGCGCGACCATGTCGTACGAGCTGGCGGTCTCGAACATCTTGACCGTCGGGTCGCCGGGGGTCCTGTACGGCACCACCCCGAAGAACATCTGCCGCGCGGACGGGCTGTAGAAGGCGTTGAAGTCGATGAAGGCGTGCGGCTCGGCCTGCAGCTGGCCGTTCCGGCCCCAGTCGATCTCCCGGCCCGCCCACGACTCGGCGGCGCGGGAGGCGGAGTTCATCCCTTCGAAGGCGGTGGCGGAGCCGATGCTGAGCTGGTTCGGCGTCCAGACCTGCAGGCCGTCCTTGACGACGGCCTTCCCGTCAGGGCCGCGCGTCGGGTTGTGCGGCGGGAACCGCGGCTCGTTGAAGACGAACTGGCCGTCGGCGTTCGGCTTGATGTCCTTGGGCCAGGGGTTCCACGCGAAGGGGACGTACTCGCCCTTCGAGTTCTTCCGGAAGATCTGGTCCTCCTCCTGGATGGCGGCGCGGTTGCCGTGCAGCCCCGTCGGGTGGCCCT
>Ga0068860_100004936_pt1 | contig 13597 bp, 11 predicted proteins | sample KBSSwiS32_FD_66597 | JGI IMG/M metagenome (GOLD analysis project Ga0068860, IMG submission 66597) | Switchgrass rhizosphere microbial communities from Kellogg Biological Station, Michigan, USA - KBS Switchgrass S3-2 | ecosystem: Host-associated > Plants > Roots > Rhizosphere > Soil ... | reverse complement strand
GAAAGCGATACGATGATCGCGGCCAGCAATGGAAAGAATATCAGAAATGAAAGCATGTTTCAATTTTTGCAATCGCGCCCGGAAATTTAATGTCGCAAGAAATCCGATCGCGATTGCGAATTATTTTAACCAGAGTGTATACGCCAACATGGCGATGATTCCAAACACCATCGCAAAGATGTATAACCCGATATTTCCTGTTTGTACTAAACGCAACATCCCCGATGCGCGAACGACTGATTTATTTACGGAGCCGACGAGGCCATTGATGATTTTTAAATCGAGGAATGAATAGAACCAATTGCCAATCGCCATCAGCGGACGGACAATGATCGCATCATAAACCTCATCTACATAATACTTTCTGTACAGCAGTTTGCCCACCGGCTGAAGGTCGTTTTCGTTTGCCGGAGGAATTTTATTCGCGGAAACAAAACGCCGGTAGGTTACAGGAATCAACAGTGCGAGAACGATCACTGAAACAAGCAAGAGCGACCATTCAAAGAAATGACTTGGTCCTTCTGCCGGCAATCCCGATGGCCGGGAAAGAATCGGTTCCAAAAATCCGGCGAAGAGATGTTTGCTTCCGAATATTTCCGGTATTCCAAGGAATCCGCCGATCGCTGATAAAACGGCAAGGATAATCAGCGGCCCGGTCATCACTGCAGGAGATTCATGTGCATGGCTTTCCACGGAATCTTTTCCGCGAAAACTTCCATAGAATACAAGGAACAACATCCGGAACATATAGACCGCGGTAAGTACCGATGTGATGGAAAGCAGTGTAAATAACGGACGGTTATACACCCACATCGAGGAAAGAATTTCGTCTTTTGAAAAGAAGCCCGAGAGCGGAGGAACGCCGCTGATCGCCAATGTTCCGATGACAAACACGGCGAAGGTTATTGGAAGTTTTTTACGAAGGCCGCCCATCTTTCGAAGGTCCTGTTCGCCTCCCAATGCATGGATGATGCTTCCCGCAGCAAGGAACAGCAATGCTTTAAAGAACGCGTGCGTGGTAACATGAAAAAGTGCCGATGAATATGCACCCGCGCCAAGTGCCGCAAACATATATCCGAGCTGGCTGACGGTCGAATACGCCAGAATTTTTTTAATGTCGGTTTGGACCAGTGCAATTGTCGCCGCAAAGATGGCGGTTGCTGTTCCGACCATCGCGATGATGCTTAGTGTGAATGGCGCAATCGAATACAAAATATTTGAACGGACAATCATATATACGCCTGCCGTTACCATGGTCGCTGCATGGATGAGTGCAGAAACAGGAGTCGGGCCGGCCATGGCATCAGGTAACCAGGTATAAAGTGGTATCTGGGCGCTCTTCCCGCATGCTCCGACGAACAAGAGCAGTGTGATTGCAATCATTACAGGCTGATTATCGGGCATTAATTTCGCCGAAGCAAAAACATGGTCGAACGAAAGGGAACCGAAATGCACATACATCAGGATCATTCCAAGCAGGAAGCCCAGGTCGCCGATGCGGTTCATGATGAATGCTTTGTTTGCCGCATGATTGTATTCTGTATTCTTAAACCAGAATCCAATCAGCAAATAGGAGCACAGTCCGACACCTTCCCAGCCGGCGAACATCACCAGATAATTTGAACCCATGACCAGCAGGAGCATGAAGAACACAAACAGGTTCATGTAAGCAAAGAAGCGATCGACGTTTTCATCGTCGTGCATATAGCCGATTGAATAGATATGGATAAGTAGTCCGACCCCGGTAATAATCAAGAGCATGATTTCCGAAGCGGGGTCAATCAGGAAAGAAAAACTGATATCCAGGTTGCCCGAATGAATCCAGCTGAACAGGTTAAGCGTGGTCGCCTCCGGTGATTGTTGCAGGAAAATTCCGGCCGAAATGATAAAGGAACAGGCGACAGTAGCGCTGCCAAGAATTCCCGCAAATGATTTTGAAATACCTTTTTTACCCAGCGCAATAATCAGGAAGCCCAACAATGGAAAAACGGGGACAAGCCAGGCTAAATGGATCATTTTTTTACTGAAATTGTGGGGCAAAAGTACTATTTATGACGAGAAAAGAAAGCCGGAAGCCTCCACGTGATGCTAATTCGAAGCTTGTTTCAATAAGAAATTAAAATAAAAACGCCCCGCAAAATTGCGAGGCGTTTGATATGACAGGGGCCGGCTTAATTGTTTAAGATGATTTGATTTTCGGAGTTGTTTCTTTGCCCGCTTTCTCGAATACCTTTTTACGATTGTTTGCCTTTTCGCCAACCGTTACTTTTTCAGTTGCATAGAAAGCGTAGCCTTCTTCTTTATACTCAGACATATAAACATCCAGGTCGATGTCGATTTGAGCGGCCAGTTTTTCTATTTTTTTAAAATACTGACCGAGCTGTTCGAGTTCTTTTTTTTGTTCGCGGGTAAGTGACATTGTCGCGGTTTAATTAATGATTTCTACAAATTTAATCGCAACAGCGCGGCTAATGTTTCAGCTTTAGGTACGGATCTATAAACGTTATGAACCGCAACTGTTCATAACCCTGTTCGTATCGTCAAAATCCTGTTGAAAAGCCGGTTAATATCCAGATGCTTTTTAATGTCGTTTTTGCTGCAAGTGGTAATAGAATGGCTGTTTTGATAATTCATTTGCCGATTTTACCTGTCATTGTTGCCTTTTTATTACCCGTTTGCGGGTCGATAATTTTTGCTGTGAAACTCGCTTCAAATTGTCCCGTCTTTTCGTTCGACTTTTGAATCTCGATGATGACTTCGTCAGCCGGATTTTCAACCGTATAAACAACAATGTCAACCGGTGCATTCGGCCCGGCGATTTCCAATCCAAAATATTCCCAGGTTTTCTGGTCTGCGTCTTTGTCGAGGCGGATTTTGTGTTTGCCGGGCGTCTGTACGACCATCAAATTAAAAGTAACAACGCGGTCTTCAAAGCTTCCCTTTAATTCCATTTGCATCACATGTTTGCCGGCGGTGTCGCGATACGTAATGCAACCTTTATCCTTTTCGCATCGAAGCGAGAGGGTTCGTTCTTGTTTGAAGTCGTCGCCTTTTAAAACGATCGTCGCGGATTGGCTGAATGAATTCGTATTCCAAAGTAAAAACAGGAATACATTATATATGAATACAGTTCTTTGATTGGAAACACACATAACAAATCAATATAAAGCCATTTCAATTCCCACATGATACAATGGCAATTCAGGCAAGTTGTATTTATTCTTGAAAAGATCGGTTAATCTCCGGTTAACAAAAATCGACGCTTTGTAAAACCCAAGTCGTACGAAGACGATTGATTCAAATGCTTCGGTATACGGCAAACCCTTCTCGCGAATTTTTATTTTGCTTCCGTCGGGCGCTTTTTCTTTTACAACGTACCGGGAGTCAAAATTCCATCCTCCGTGTATTCCAAGGTCGATAAATTTTCCCAAAACATTTCCACGTCCCGGATCAAAATTCGTTCTCAGGAATGCACTTAAACCAACCGATGAAAATCCCAATCGTGCAGCCTGATGTTTAATGGTATCCGGAAATTGTTTGCTGTCCGTTTGGTCGAGTTTATAAATTTCCGTCCGGAAACCCAATTCATAGCCTGCAGAAAAAACAGGACTGAGTTTAAATTTATTCCGGATCCCGATCGAGAACTGTGGTGAGAGGAAATTATTAATCGGGGCTCCGTTTCCGCTCTTATCCGCTGTAAGTCCTGCGGCAATAAACCAATGGACAAACATCGGCAGGTTCGGCCCCACACGCGACGGAATAGAATCAACAGCACGATCGACATGAAGCAGAACTGTTTGTGCCTTTATTTTTTGTGGCGTCCCGGAAAGCACTGCAATAATTATCGCCGCTCCGGAAATTATGCCGTTTAATTTATTCATGCATTCATTCAGAATTTCTTATTGAGAAATATCATTGATGTTTAAGCTCCGGGTATATCCTTCGAAATGTACTGTGATGACGTCGCCCGGTGCAAAATCACTTGCCTGGAAATTCAGTATCTCTTTTTCCTGCGCGATTATGACCGTATAACTTCTCATTTTTCCCTGGCGGTCTTCTATTTTATAAAATAAATTACGCTGCGCTGCATAGCCAAGCGAAGCTTCTTCGGCCGGGTAAGAAAAACGCTCACTCAACACAACTTTAATATCATTGTTGACGATCACGAAATTAAACGTTGGTTCAGGTTCGGTCCATTCGTCGAGAACTTTTCCCGCTTGTGGAATTCCGTATCCATGCGCATAATCGAAATAAGGATATAGGCTTCCCGACTTTTCAATATCGTGAAGTAATTCGATGCAGGAATTTTTTCGTTTCGCCTGCCATGTACACGCAGCGAACCCTGCGACCAGCGGAGCAGAAAACGAAGTACCATATCGTATCGTCAGTTTGTTTGCGAACATCACAGCTGCTTCGCCCGGAGCACAAACATTTGGTTTAAGACGACCGTCGTGCGTGGGACCGTACGAGCTGAAATAAATATGTGAATCGCTTCCCGGATCCGTTCCTCCGACCGTAAGAATGCTGTCGGCATCGCCCGGAGTATCGACAAATCTCCAACTTTCCCCTCCCTCATTACCTGCTGCGTTTACAATTAAGATCCCTTTTCGCGCAGCCATCGCCGCAGCCTGAGCGACCAGGCTTTTTCGGCCATCCATGTCGGTATTAAAATATCTTTTTTCTGTATAGCCAAGCGAACTGCTGATGATGTTCACGCCAAGCCGATCGGCCCATTCGGCAGCAGCGAGCCAGTTTTCTTCTTCCGAAAAAACTTCTACGGCATTCCGTTCGGTCAGCGCCAGGCAAAATTCCGCGCCGGTCGCCATCCCGATCGGAATGCTGTCGTAGATTCCTGCGATGCATGAAAGTGTTGCTTCGCCATGCCAATGGCCATGATAAACGTTTTCCTTTTTCCCGACAAAATCATAGGTTGCTATAAATCCATTTCGCGCGCGGATGTGCGTGAACGCTGTGCTCGTATTTACATCCGGAAATCCGGCGTCCAAAACCGCGATCCGTATTCCTTTACCGTCGAGATTTTTTTTTCGAAAAATTTCAGCCTGGGAGCGATCGGTCTGATAATGTAATAACGAAATTACCCGTTGAGTTTTCACTGTACTCCGAACACCGGGCTCTGTCGTACAGGAAATCGTTTTCGATGTCATTGGTTCAACTGAGCGAACGAATGGCAGGCTTGAAATGGATTTAATCCTGGATTCATCAGAATAAACTGCGATACCATTCAGCCAACGGCTCGCCCAGGAAAGCGAATCGGTGAAGAATAATATTCGTTGAATATATATTTCAGATACCGGCGCATCGGTGCTGTCAAAAACCGGAATTCCCGCAGCTTGTCTTTGCGTAATTGCACGCGGATCAAAGTAGCTCTGCGGATCAAATGAAACATTTTTCTTATCCGTGAAACTCACCCAGTATTTCTCCGAAGCCATGGTGTGATTCGCGTGAAACACGATCATCAAAAGCAAAACCCACACGGCGCGAATCGGTCTCATTGAAATTTTCCGGATTATTTTTTGGGTGGCGCTTCCGGGAAAAGCCGGGTCCATTTCAGAATATTTGCAACGCGGGTTCCTTCCTCATAACTCTGCTCAAAACGTTTTTTCAAATATTCGTCCGGGAAGTCGTAGGTGTATTCCATTTCGCCTTCCTTGCTGATAACCGCATGGGTTTTTGATTGCTGCCCGGTTTCAGGAAAATAATTCTGGTAGAGGTAAACGCCGCGGACATCGGTAGGAGTAAACACAACATTATACGTTTCGCCGTTCATGTCGAAGGTTTCAAATTTGCTTTCCTTCTTTAGAATGGCAACGCGTCCGGCTTTGGGATGTTTTTGAACATCGTATAATGTATCGTATGAATAAAATTCCTGTGTTGAGGATACGTTCCAGATTCCTTCGATCGGATCAAGTGTACTAATATTCGAACTGAAATAATCCTGAAATGCCTTTTCGTTATGCAGGTCCTGCGAGGATACGCTGCCGGCCAGCAAGAGCATCAAAATCAGAAGGCGATGATTCATCCGTCGAATGTACAAATAATGCCGGGCAGCAGGTGATGAAGGATGGTTGTATTATGCCGTTGTCGGAACAGGAATTTTATTCACGCGAAGTGAATGTCTTCCGCCTTCAAACGGAGTCGAAAGAAAAATGCGGATCATCTTCATTGCGGATTCAAGTGAAACGAATCGTGCAGGCAGGCAAAGGACATTTGCATTATTATGCTGCCGGGATAATTCAGCAACATCTTCACGCCAGGCAATTGCCGCACGAATGCCTGCGTGTTTGTTTGCCGTGATGGCAACTCCGTTTGCGCTGCCGCATAACAGAATTCCCAATTCGCACTCATTATTTTCTACTGCGGTTGCGAGCGGATGTACAAAGTCCGGGTAATCAACTGAAGCGGCGGAATTGGTACCAAAATCCCGGACCGAATAGCCTTCGAGCCGCAATTGTTTTTGAATTTCTTCCTTATATAAATAGCCGGCGTGATCCGAAGCGATGGCAATACTGGGTTTTTCCATGATGTGAACAGGTAATGACCTGATATCAAAGGTACTTAATTTGAAATGAACATCCATTTCTTTTAACGTCCATATTCGGCTGGAAAATAGACCGATGGAGCATTGCGTTATGAACAGTACCTTTGTGTATTGATTTTTATTTGGTTCTTAACTAATCATAACAAAGGCTTGCATTGTTGATTGCAGATATGGGTTGATAAAAAAACCGGGCAATCAAAAAAAAGATGTGCGTAGTTGTTTCATTTTTATAAACAAAGTTGTGCGTGTTTATCGCGTATTAATCCGGAGATTTTGTTCACAGGCTCCCGTAATACAGCATTGTTTATATCCGGTTGGACGAATCAAAATCAAACGCTTAAAACAAACAGTCCTGTTTATAACATCCGTTAAAAAGTGTGTAACTCAAAAGTCAAGCATTGCGCTTCTATTTTACAAACAGAATGAACAGGCTAATAATAATACCATATTTATAAATAAATAAAATATATTATTATTATGTCTATTGAAAATATGGATCAACAAAATTTAATTCTGGCGAAAAAAGGCTGGCTTGAAATCAAAACAGATCCGTCGCTCGATTTATTTGCGGACATTGCCCGCATGAAAAAAGAGAAAAATGCCGTGATCCTTGCCCACTATTACCAGGATCCCGACATCCAGGACGTAGCCGATTACATCGGCGATAGCCTGGGGCTCGCACAGCAGGCAGAAAAAACAAATGCCTCGATGATTGTTTTTTCCGGAGTTCATTTCATGGCGGAGACAGCAAAAATTCTAAACCCAGATAAAAAAGTTGTGCTTCCGGATTTACGTGCAGGATGTTCGCTGGCCGATGATTGTCCGCCGGCGCAGTTCGCAGAATTCAAAGCACGTTATCCGGATCATACCGTGATTTCCTACATCAATTGCACGGCCGACATCAAAGCGATGAGCGATATTATCTGCACCTCATCGAATGCCGCAGCGATTGTAAATTCACTTCCTGTGGATGAGAAAATAATTTTTGCGCCGGACCGGAACCTCGGGAAATACATCATGAAAAAGACCGGGCGTGATATGGTTTTGTGGAACGGCACCTGCATGGTGCACGAAATTTTTTCACTGGAAAAAATCACGCGGCTTAAAGCCCGTCATCCTTTGGCCAAAGTGATTGCTCATCCTGAATGCGAACCGGTGGTCCTGGAAGCAGCAGATTTTATCGGGTCTACCACAGGACTTTTAAAGTATACCCTGAACAGCGATTCGACGGAATTCATTGTCGCCACCGAAACCGGAATTTTACACCAGATGGCCAAAGCCTCGCCCGGAAAAACATTTATCCCGGCGCCTCCAAACAACCAATGTGCATGCAACGATTGCCCGCACATGAAATTAAACACCCTCGAGAAATTGTATATTTGTTTGAAATATGAATTGCCCGAATTGATTATTCCCGAAGATATTCGCGCGCGCGCATTGATTCCGATGCGGCGAATGCTGGACATTTCAAAGGCGGCCGGTTTATAAACCATTTCAAATTCCATTCATAAAAATAAGCTCTGTTGAAATTCGTTTTTAGCTATTCATAAGTCAGCGTATCACGGCATGCGTACCCGGCAGAAGATAAATACCGTTTCATTTTTGTGCATTATAATGTGCATCCTGTTTTTCTTTGGATGGAATAATCTCCAGGCGCAGGACACGACAGGTTACACCAAATTTTATTTTCCGAACGGAAAAATTTCCAGTGAAGGAACGATGGTCTCCGGTAAACCGAACGGATACTGGAAAAGTTATTTTGAAAGCGGAAGGATCCGCTCCGAAGGGAACCGGGTTAATTTTAAACTCGACAGTCTTTGGAAATTCTATAACGACAGCGGGTTTGTTGTAGCTGAGTATAATTACAAGGAAGGACTGAAGCACGGCGTACAACGGATTTATTCCGAGACAGGAATACTTCAATCGGAAGAGACCGATTCGATGAGTGTTAAAAACGGCCTGGCCCGTTATTATAATGCAGACGGAAAATTAATCAAACAAGTTCCATATGTGAACGGAGTGGAAAATGGATTGGTCAGGGAATTTGATTCGAACGGAACACTGATCCTGGTTGCAAGCTACCGGAATGGATACTGGCAAAAAGAAGAAAAAATAAATCGCAAAGACCGGAATGGTTTGAAGCAGGGCGTCTACAAAGATTACTACGATTCGGATCAGCTGAAGACCGAGGGAAATTACAAAGACGATTTGAAGGAAGGAATGTTTAAAGAGTATTCGGCCGACGGCCGGGTGATCAGCAAAGAAGAATACAAACACGGAGAACTGGTGTTACACCAGGAAGAAGAGAAAGAAAAGTTTGAAGTCAAACGGAATTATTACAATACCGGCGCAGTCCGGATTGTGGGCACATATAAAAAAGGAATGCCGGAAGGTGTTTTCCGTCACTACACTGAAAACGGAGACATCGATAGCGGAAAAGTTTTTTCAGCAGGACATTTATTGCGTTCGGGCCGCATGGACAATAAAGGACAGGAACAGGGAGAATGGCTGGAGTATTATGAGAGCGGCCATTTGCGCGGGAAAGGAAATTATGTCGATGGAAAACGGGAAGGCCCATGGGTTTTTATGTTTGAAAATGATTCGATGGAGCAGACCGGAAAATACCTGAAAGGGAAACCGGAAGGACCATGGAAATGGTTTTACCCGACCGGACAACTTCGCCGCGAAGAATCCTATACGACCGGAAAAGAAAACGGGTACATGAAAGAGTACAGCGATTCAGGCACAACGATCGCAGAAGGAAATTATGTTGACGGCAACCAGGAAGGCGAATGGAAATTCCGCAACGGAGAATATATCGCGGAAGGAAAATTTGTGGAAGGAAAAGAAGACGGAGTCTGGAAGCAATATTATGATAATGGAAAACTCGCATTTGAAGGCGAGTATCTCGAAGGACAGGAAACCGGTCCACAAAAATATTATTGGCCGAATGGGCGCTTACGCGAAGAACGGAACTATCGGCTCGGCCTGGCTGACGGTCCCTGGAAATTGTTTGACGAGAAAGGCACGCCGGTTGTCGAGATCAACTATCGGAACGGGGAAGAAAAGAAAGTCGATAACACCGACGTTCCCGAAGGCGGTGAACGCGGAAACTAAATTTGCCCGCGAACCAGGCCGTGCAGACGCACAACGAAAAAATCCACCAGGGTCGATTACAAAAAGACAGCGAGGGGCGAACCCCGACGATAATTGCTGTCACAGGAATTATTCTCTTTTCATTTTTTAATTTTTCGATCCGGTATTCGCCCTATGTTAATTCGGATGCAGCCATGGATGTGCTCATGGCTTTCCGTTTTAAACTCCCGCATGATTTTTATTTCTGGGGACAGGATCGCGGAGGATCGCTCGTTCCGCTGATTGCGCACATATTGTTCATGATATTTCATCTGTCGCCATTATGGTCTGTATCGTTGACGCATTATTTCATTTTGATCGCCGGCTATTTTTCTTTGTCTTCATTTCTAAAAAAGAATTTCACAAAAATAATTTTAGCAGCATTCCTGTTTTTGCCGGGCTATGGTTTCATAGACTTGTTATGGTACTTTATCGGAACGCAATTATGCCTCGTTGGAGTCCTGTTGTTCTTGTTTAAAAAGACTGAAGAGTCAACCGGAAAGACTTACGCGGTGAATGGATATTTATTTTCAGCAGTAATAATTTCTTTGCTTGCAATCTGGGTGTCGGATATTTCTGCCGCTTCCGTTTTGCTTGCTGTTCTTTTCTTCCTGTTCCGGAACCGCCGCAACAAAAATGTTTTAAAGATTACGACGGCATATTTTCTCCCGGCCCTGGTGTTGATTCCGGCAACGATCGTATTGATGAAATCGACTGCGATGGCGCGTGCAGAAAATTACAGCTCGATCAACAGTCCGGAAATAGCATGGAAAGGAATCGGAATCGTGCTTGATACCATCTCGGGCATATTATCATTTTCAACATATAATGTTTTTGTTACAGCGTCTGTTTATGCGACGATTTTATTGGGAATCTTTTTCCTGTTCGTGCGTTTGCGACGAATGGTTCAGTTTTCTGAAACCAAATATGATTGGGTTTATTTTTTCATCCTGAACGCAGTGATGATTTTCGCGATGGTATTATTTTCACGTTGGGCTTATTTAAATGATTTGGGCCGGCGTTATTTCATTTCTGTTTATGCCGACATCGTTATGATCACGCTACTATTTGCCGAGCGCATTCAGAATTTTAAAATGGAGCGCGTTGCTTTTATCCTGATTTTATTTATCGCATTGTGCGGGCCGGTAAGCACCATCTATCATTATAAATACATTGACCCGAGAAAACTGGAATCAAGCACCAGCGAAGCAATGAAGTTTGATCAACTTGGACCATGCGGACTGATCGGCGATTATTGGAGCGCGTATTTATGTGGAATGTCGCGGCCCGATCTCGTGATCAGCACACCGCACGAAGGCAACTGGGACCGCAACCCCGAACTTTCGCGGGAAGCCGTAAATCAACCGGCTGTTTATTTAATGAGTTACGATTGGCTGGATTCATTTCCGGATTCCGTAATTCAATTCCGGAAATTATTATTGAAAGACGGGGAAGAATTCCTGATTGGCAACCGGCACATTTGTAAATATCGCCCTGAAAAAATCAATTAAAGCAGAAAAAGACATGCGCGTTGTTGATTCGGGACGGGAATAAAAACTTTATTATCTTCACTCTGCAAGTTAAAATCAATCATACTTTCCTTCATGACGGTCGCTGGTAAAAAAAGAGAATTAAGCCGCTCGTTCCTTGGCGATCTTCTTCAGGAGTCGCCGGAAGGAATTATTACCCTTGATCGCAATAATAAAGTAACCAGCTGGAACCGCCAGGCGGAACACATTTTCGGCTGGAGCGAACCGGAGCTTCTCGGGCAAAATTTTCCGGAAGAAATTTTCACGGAGAACGCTGCAGATTTTTTTTCCCGTGCGAACAAAAAACCGGTGAAGCTGACCGATGTTCGTTTGCGGAACAAATCAGGCGAAGAATTTCCTGTGGAGATTGTCTTGCTCAGGTTGGGAAAAGGAGATGAGGAACAAGCATGCGCATTCATTCGCAACATCGACGAAGAACAGCGATCGAAGGAGGCATTACAAAAAAGCGAAGCCCGGTACCGATCACTGATTGACCAGGCATCGGACGCCATCATGATCACGGATCGTTTTGGAAATTTTGTAGACGTAAATATTGCGCTTTGCAAAATGTTCGGGTACTCGCGCGAAGAACTCCTGAAGTCGAACATTTCGATGCTGATCGATCCGGAACAACTCGCGACCGATCCGATTTTATTCGATAAAATTCTGGCCGGGCTGGCTGTTCTTCGCGAGCGAAGAATGATGACCCGGAATAAAACCATCATTGAAGTAGAAGCAAATGTAAAAGCGCTTCCCGACGGGCGGGTGCTCGCAATTGCACGCGATATCACCGAACGGAAACGCGCGCAACAACAAATTCTTCGCGAGAAAAACCTGTCGGACTCCATCATCAATAGTTTGCCGGGTGTTTTTTTCCTGCAAGACAACCAAGGAAAATATTTACGTTGGAATACTGAATTTGAGACAGAGTCCGGCTACAAGGCATCTGAAATTGCGAATATGAATACGCTGGATTTCTTCGACGAAAAAGACCGGCCGGCGATTCGGGAAAAAATTGCGCAGGTTTTTTCGCGGGGATATGCCGAAGTAGAAGCGCAGGCCATTTTAAGCGGGGAACGTCGCGTTCCTTTTTTCTTTAAAGCACAACTGATACAATACGAAGGCAAGCCGTGCCTGATTGGAAGCGGAATCAATATTTCCGAACGTAAAAAAGCAGAGGAGGAGCGAAGCCGGTTGGTTTCGATTATTGAAAACACCTCTGACCTTGCTGCAATAACCCACATGGATTCGGAATTAATTTTTATGAATCGGGCCGGGCGAAAAATGCTGGGTATCCGGGATGATGAAGACCTTAGCGGCACATCGATCCGGCAATATTTACCTGAGTGGGCGGTCAGGCTCGTTCGCGGAACAGGCATTCCATATGCCATTAAACACGGAACCTGGAGCGGTGAAACCGCATTGTTGACCAGGCACGGAACCGAAATCCCGGTTTTGCAGGTGATGATTGTAAACAAGGATGAGCGCGGGGAGCCGATTTATCTTTCTACCATCGCGCGTGATTTTACCGAGCGCAAAGAAACCGAGCAACGCCTGATGGTTTCAGAAGAAAAACTCCGGAAGCTTTCCTCACATCTCGAAATTATTCGTGAAGAAGAGCGAACAAATATTGCGCGTGAAATTCACGATGAGCTCGGTCAGCAACTCACCGGACTGAAAATGGATGCTTCGTTCCTGTCAAAAAAAATCCCTGCCACCGATAAAGCCACCCGCGAGCGGATTGCCGGAATGATGACGCTCATTGACGATACGGTGAAAACGGTTCAACGGATTTCATCTGAACTGCGGCCAGGAATCCTGGATGATCTCGGATTGATCGATGCAATAGACTGGCAAAGCCAGGAGTTTCAAAAACGCACCGGCACAAGCTGTATCTTTACGACATCGCTCAGCGAAATGAAATTTGACCGGGATTTAGCTACCGGGATTTTCCGGATATACCAGGAAACTCTTACAAATGTTGCACGGCATGCCCGCGCCTCCAGCATTCAGACAAGACTTGAATTCGGGAGTAATGAATTGCTTTTTACAGTTGAGGATAATGGAACCGGTTTCCATGAAAAAGAAATCAGGAATAAAAACACGCTGGGACTTTTAGGGATGAAAGAGCGCGCCATGATGTTCGGCGGAAAGCTAACCATTGACAGCCGGATTGGTAAAGGAACAACGATCGCAGTACAGGTTCCGTATTTCGAAGGTGCGCGGAAAAACACTGAACACATATGAATAAAATTTTAATAGCCGACGACCATGGAATTGTGCGTCGCGGACTGAAAGAAATATTGTCGGATGCATTTCCCGACGCAGAGATCGCCGAAGCCGGCGATGGAACGGGATTGATTCGCAAGGCGCG
>Ga0068860_100004933_pt1 | contig 13601 bp, 9 predicted proteins | sample KBSSwiS32_FD_66597 | JGI IMG/M metagenome (GOLD analysis project Ga0068860, IMG submission 66597) | Switchgrass rhizosphere microbial communities from Kellogg Biological Station, Michigan, USA - KBS Switchgrass S3-2 | ecosystem: Host-associated > Plants > Roots > Rhizosphere > Soil ... | reverse complement strand
ACTGGCCCTTCAAGAAATCGGTCAGACCCATGGGGTGCTCCTCGGGCTATAGGGGGAACGTAGTCAGGACGCGACCCGCGGCATCCGGATCGGCGTGTCGGGGGGGGATTCTATCCGGTTCGGGGGATGCCGAGACTCACAGCCCCAAGATGAGCCTCAGCCCGTTTTCGACCCCCATGAAAAGTCGTGGAGGTACCTTTCCAGCGAGTTCCGTCAAGAGGCTCTTGTCCACGGCGAGAAGTTGGGAGACGTTCGCGACCGAATCGGAGGGAAGGCCGGTCAGATTCTTGGGGAGGAACGTATTGCCAGGTGCTTCCGCCAACTCCAAAGTGGTCGTGACGGATACGACAAGGACGGTGCGAAGGCGGCTTGCCGTGAACTCCTCCGTCTGGATGACGATTACCGGCCTACGATAGCCAGGCTCGGAGCCTGAAGGCTCGGGGAGCGAGGCCCACCAGATCTCCCCCCGCCGGATCACCAAGGATCCCGTTTCAGGGTAGCCAGTTGAAGGGCTTCCAGAAAGGGATCGGGCGTCTGGTCGATCTTCTCGTAAACTCGGTCGAGCGCCTCTGTGATGCCGTTCCGATTCTGCGCCTGGACGAATTCCCGGATGGCCGTGGCATAAAGCTGACTTCGGGAGATGCCCAACTCTGCCGCCATCGCCTCGGCGGACTCGAAGAGGGGGTCGGGTAGCGAGATCGCTGTCTTCATGAGCCTAGTATAACTCGGTCATACCGCAACTCACACCACCCTAATGGGGAAGAGCACAGTCCCGATCCGGCGAGACCGTGCGTCGGCCGGCAGTCAAACCGTTCGACACCCGAAACAATCTTGACAACCCGACCGGCCCGGATTGATAATAAACCTCGCAGAAAATAGTTCTTTCGATTCGTTCAGGCTCGCCGCGAACGTAGCGCTCGGCTTTCGATAGCCATTATCGGAACTTGAACGAACGCACCGGATCGCAACGTCGGCGGTTGCCAAGTTGCAGTGGCGACGGTGGCTTTGAGACCGCCACCGTCTCACGATTACGGTAATCGGCTTGCAATTGCCGCAATCGCGCCTGCCACCGCGGTAATTTCCTCGAGATAGTGTTTAGTCGAGCCGCGACTACGGTGAACGCCCCGGCGATTACCGTAATCGCGGCGCGATAGCGGTAGATTCCTCCGCGATCGTCGTAATCGCGACGGCGTGACCGTTATTTTTCCGCGGTGGTGCCGGTCGCGGAAGACCTGGCGCCACCTAAAGACTTGAAGGGAAAGAGTTTTCCCCTCGGCGCCCACTTACTCGACAACCAGCTTGACCCGCCGGCTGCGAAACGCTGGAGGATCGGGGCAGGTGTCTCCGTCGTCGCTCAGGATGACCAGCTCGGCGGGGGCGGCGGGATCGAAGAAGACCGCTTCGGGCACCAGCGTGCCCAGGTCGGCGTTCTTGATCGGCTTCGGTTTGCTGCTGGCCTTGCCGGTCCAGCGGTAGGCCTGGAATATCCCTCCGTCCGCGACAGAGCCGGCGATGATCACGTAGGCCTTGGCGGCCGGCCAATATTCGAGACTGCGGATGCCGAGGCTCTTGAGCTTCAGCCGGATTGGAGCGCCGAAGGAGGGCTTTGCGCCCGCGAGCACTTCGCGTGGGTTCTTCAAGATCGCGATCAGCGCTTTCTTTTTCGAGATGGGATTGCGGAAACCGATCAGCAGCGCCCCCTCCGGCGTGGCGGCGAGCCCTTCGATGTTCAACCCGCCCGGCGCGATCGGCGGGAGCTTCGCGGCATCAGGTAGATGGAAACTCGCGTAGCGGCCGTCTTTATCCAGATCTTCGATCAAGGCGAGATAGGGCTGGCCGACCGCTTCGAGGGCGTGACTTCCGGCCTTGACCGAAATGGCGAACAGGCGGTGGCGGTCGAGATCCTCCTCGCCGCTGTTCTTTCGGCTGTGCGAGCCGATCCAGTAGATCGCGTCGCCGATTCGTGCCGCGCCTTCCAGGTCCGCCTTCTTCTTGAGGCCGGGAAGGTCGGAGATCTTGACGATCTCGGGATCGCCGGGCGTGTCTTTCTTGTAGATCCGGAGGTCTTTCTGGTCGTCATCCCCGACCAGGAACAGCCCCGGTTCGAGTATCACCGCGGCCGAGGGCTCGCAGGTTCCGGGATAGAGAACCTCCGCCGGGGCCGCGACGGGTTGGGCGCGGGCGATGCCGGCAACCAGAAAGCCGACGATCAAAAATCCTTGGGTTCGGACGCTCATGTGCTCCTCCGCCGAAGGTGGACGGACCTACCCTTCATTTTACTGCCCAAACACCAGGTTAGGATCGAATCCATCATGCCGGCCGATCCCTCCGAACCCCTCGACACCCTTCGCACGAGTTACGACGCCGTCGCGGCGGAGTACGTGGAGCACCTCTACAACGAGTTGGCGGGCAAACCCCTCGACCGCCACCTCCTCAACCGCTTTGCCGAAGAGGTTCGCGATCGCGGCTTGGTGGGGGATCTCGGCTGCGGTCCGGGGCATGTGGCGCGCTACCTTCACGATCTGGGCCTGCCGGTGCTCGGGGTGGATCTTTCGCCCGAGATGATCCGTCAGGCGACGCGGCTCAATCCCGAGGTCGAGTTTCGCGTCGGCGACCTTCGCTCTCTGGATCTGCCCGACGATTCGCTCTCGGGAATCGTCGCCTTCTACTCGGTGATCCATTTCGACGACGCGGAGCTGGGCGTCGTGTTCCGCGAATTTCGGCGGGTGTTGGCTCCCGGCGGGGTACTACTCGTGGCGTTTCACGTCGGGACCGAAACGATCCACCTCGACGAGCTGTGGGGGCGGGCGGTCTCGCTCGATTTTCGGTTTCTCGTTCCCGGCGAGATCGTCGCGGCCCTTCGCGCGGCGGGGCTCGCGGTCATCGAGTCCGCGGAGCGCGAGCCGTACGAAGGGGCCGAATACCCGAGCCGTCGCTGCTACCTCTTGGCCAGGCCCTACTGAACTTCAAACGCTCCGATGTCGGTGCCAAGCCCCACGGTGCGGGAGAAGCCGGGCCCCCGCTGATCGGTGGCGAGGATGCCCGGGTTGCTTCCCGCGTTGATCGCCGGACTGGTCGAGAGCAGCGGGATCGTCCAGGTCGGTCCGCCGTTTGCGCCGAGCGAACCGACTCCTGCTGCCGCCACGCCGCAAAGGTTCGCTCCCCCCAGGGTCGAGGTGGCGCAGACCACGCCCGGTGGAAGGCTCGCGGCATCGGAGTGAAACAGGTTGTAGGTCGCGTCGACCGCCGCCCCGGACGGGTTCACCGAAATGTCGCGCAGCTCGTGCTTGCCGAACAGGTTGGAGACCAACCGGACGGTCGAGAGGTCGACGTGCAGCACTCCTCCGCCGCCGGGAAAACCGGTCACCTTGTTGGCGTAGAACGTCGAGTTGCGCACCGTGATCGGCGCTTGGGTCATCACCACGCTGCCGGTCGAAGAGGAGTTGCCGGTGAAGGTACAGTTCTCGATGGTCCCCGAACCGGCGGTCCCAGCCATGAGCAGACCCGAAGGGCCGTCCTGAAGATCGACGTTGTCGCGAAACAGCATCCTGCGCACGATCCACGGCCCGGGCGGGTAGAGGACGACCGCCGAACCCAGGTACTGGCCGAGGTTGTCGCTGAATTCCGAATCCTCGATCAGGGCGTCGCCGAAATGAAAGATCGCGCCGAAATCCGATTGGTTGAAGCGGACCAGGGTACGGCGCAGGACCAGCGATCCGTACGAGGTGATCGCCGCGCCGCGCGAGGCCCCTTCGAAAGGTACCGAATTCGCGAGGAGGACCGAATCCTCGATCACGATCGTCGTCGGGTTCGCCGGGACGGTTCCGCCGATCTCCATTCGAATGCCGCCCCCCTGGCCGTTCCAGCCGCCGGGCGCCGCGGAGCCCAGCCCGTTGCGGATCGTGACGCCGCGAACGGTCAAGAACGGCGGCCGGAGCAGATCGAGCACCAGTACCGACATCACCTTGCCGCCAGAGATCGAGAGCTGGCTCGCGCCCGGACCTTGGAGCGTGAGCGCCGGCTCGGTGAGCCGTAGCTCGCCCAAGGCGGGGTCGAGCCGCAGGGTCCCGGTGACGCCGGGAGCGAATCCGATCGTGTCGGCCGCGGGATCGAACAGGCCGCATTCGTTGCCCCCTTTCTGGCCGGAGGAGTTGTGCGCGAAGATCGCTTCGCGCAGCGAGCAACCGTCGCCGATGTCCCAACTATCCAGGAGATGCGCCACTTTGTAGTTGGCGGCGCTTGAAGGACCGGCACAAAGGGCGACAATGAGACCTGCCATGAATCGACGTTTTCCGAGCATGAGCCTCTCCAGTTCGAGGTGCGCTGTTTCTTCTGCCACCCCTAGAGGCGCAGAGGCCGGCGATTCGGGGCCACTCTTTCGTGGAACGTTTTAGATACGATCGGCGCCAGAATCGTAGGCACCTCAAATGCGGAGCTACTTTTGAGCGAACGCTCTTCCGGCCCATCCGGCGCGGAGCCCGACCCGCGCGAGATCACCGAGTTGCTCGCCGTCTGGAGAAGCGGCGACGACCAGGCGCTCGAACGGTTGGTTCCGGCGGTCTATCTGGAGCTGCGCCGGCTCGCCGACCGGCAGCTGCAGGGCGAACGTTCGGGGCATACCCTGCAGCCGACCGCGTTGGTGCACGAGGCGTTCTTGAAGCTGCGCGGCCTGCGTGACATCCAGTGGCACGACCGCACCCATTTCTTCGCCTTCTCCTCGCGGATCATGCGGCGAATTCTGGTGGACCACGCGCGGGGAAAAATGGCGGCGAAGCGCGGCGCCGAGACCCCGCACGTCTCGCTGTTGGATAGCGACGCGGGCGGTGTCGAATCGACGCTTTCGGCCGCCGAGCTGATCGATCTCGATCGCTCGCTCGACCGGCTGTCGACCGAAGAGCCGCGTTTGGCCCGGCTGGTCGAGGTGCGTTTCTTCGGCGGCCTGACGGTCGAGGAGGCGGCGGAGGTGTTGGAGTGCTCGCCCCGCACGGTGAAACGCGATTGGGCGTTCGCCCGCGCCTGGCTGCTCAAGGACCTCGGCGCCCTGGGCACCGAGGCGGCGCCGCGATGATCGGCGAGCCGCGGTTCAGCCGCCTGCGCGCGGCGTTCGACGAGATCCTCGAAGGGGACCCCGCCGGGCGCGACGAGGCGATCCGTCGCCTGAGCGGCGCGGACCTCGCGTTCGAAGCCGAGCTGCGCGCCCTGCTCGCCGCCGACGAGCGCTCGACCACGCCGCTCGACACGCCCCCTCTCCGCGCCCTGCGCGAAGCGAAGGGTCCCCCGCCGGAGGCGGGCGCGCCGGAGGGAGGCGCGCCGAAAGCCGACGCCTTGGAAACGATCCCCGGCTTCCGCCTGCTCGAGCCGATCGGCCGGGGCGGCAGCTCGACCGTCTACCTGGCCGAGCAGCAGGGAGAGGGCTTCACCCGTCCGGTGGCGCTCAAGGTTCTCGGCCGCTGGGTGGACGCTTCGCTGCTTCGCCGGTTCCGCGCCGAGCAGCGGATTCTCGCGGCGCTCGAACATCCGGGCATCGCCCGGCTGTACGACGCGGGAATCGGTCCCTCGGGGCGCCCCTATCTCGCGATGGAGCTGGTGCGCGGCACCACGCTGATCGAGCACTGCAAACGGATCGAGGCTTCGCTCCCCGACCGGATCGCGCTGTTCCTGTCGGTTCTCGCGGCGGTCGAGCATGCGCACGCCTCGTCGATCGTCCATCGCGACCTGAAGCCCGGCAACATCCTGGTCTCCGAGCGGGGCGAGCCGAAGCTGCTCGATTTCGGCATCGCCCGGCTGCTCGAAAGCGAGAGCGGCGAAGAGCCGGATGCGACGCAGACGCAGCACCGCGCGATGACCCCCGCCTACGCGAGCCCCGAGCAGGTGCGGGGCGAGCCCGTAGACCGCGCGTCCGACATCTATTCGCTCGGCGTCGTCCTCTACGAGCTGCTGACCGGCCGCCGCCCGTACAAGGTCGGCGATACCAGCCTCGAAGCGCTGGAGCGCGCGATCCGCGATCAGGATCCGGAGCCCCCGGGACTGGGCGGCGATCTGGACGCGATCCTGGCCAAGGCGCTGCGCAAAGAGCCCGCGGAACGCTACGCCTCGGCCGCCGACTTCGCCGCCGATCTGGAGCGCTATCGGGACGGCCGGTCCGTCCTCGCGCGGCGCGGCTCGGTGGCCTATCGGATCGGCAAAGAGGTCCGGCGACGGCGCGGGTTGTGGCTCAACGCCGCCCTGGCGGCCGCCCTGCTCGCCGGCGTCGTGGTCTGGCTGTCCGGGGGATTCTCCGGCTCGGCCGCGGGCTCGGTCGATCCCAACGCGTCGCCCTGGCTCGCCCTGCCGGTCGCCTCGCCGGCCCGGGCGAGCTACGCCCAGGGCCTCGACGCCCTGGCGCGGTCCGAGACGACGGTGGCGATCGCCAAGCTCCGAGAAGCTGCGGCGGCGGATCCCGACCAGCCGCTGGTCCATGCCGCCCTCGCCACCGCGAACGCCCGGGCAAGCCACGACCTGATCGCCCGGGCCGAGGGGCAGCAGGCGCTCCAGCTGGCGACGCACGCGCCGCGCGAGAGCCGGCTGTTGATCGAGGCCGTGGCGCTCCAGACCTCGGGCGACAAGCCCGAGGAGCTCAAGCGGCGCCGCTCGCTCTGGCTGCTCGCCCCCGGCAACTTCGAGGTCGGCCTGCTGCTCGCCAAAGCCCTAGTCGAAAGCGGCGCTCCGGAAGAGGCGCTGGACGTGGCGGCCAAGCTCCGCGCCTTCCCCCCGGGGAACAAACCGCCGTGGGCCGACCTGCGGATCGGGCTCGTCGAGGGCGAGGCGCTGAACGCGCTGGGGCGGCCGCTCGACGCCTCGAAGACCGCCCACGCGACCGTCGCTGGGGCCAAGGCGCGCGGTCTCCCGGTCGTCGCGGCCCTGGCGCTCGTGCAGGAGAGTCAGGCGCAGGACGGCCTGGGCCAGGCCGATCTCTCGGAAGCCCTGGCGGAGGAGGCCCGGCGCCTGTTCGAGCCGCGGCGCGAGAGCGGCGGGGTCGTCCGGGCGCTCAACATGGAGTGCATCGGAGCGGTCCGGCGGGCGCTCCACGAGAAGGCCGAGAGGGTGTGCGGCGAATGCGCGCGCCGGGCGGAACGGGTGGGCAGCGCGAGCGGCGTCGCCCGCGCCCTGGCCAACCTCGGGATGTCGCGGCGGCGCCAGGGCCTCGTCCTTCTCGCGCGGGAGGCGTTTGCCCGGGCGATCGAGATCGAGAAGCTGGGCATCCTCGGCGACCGCGTCAACCAGGCCCGCTATCTGCACAACCTGGCGAACCTCGACACCGATCTCGGACGCCTGCCCGAGGCGGAGGACGGTTATCGCCGGGCGATCATCATCCTGCGCGAATCCGGCAACCAGGCGAGCCTGTTGCGCTCGCTGGGATCGCTCGCGGTGCTCTTGATGTATCGCGGCGCGCTCGCCGAGGCCGAGACCGTTCTGGCGGAAACCGAACCCCTGGCGCGGCAGGCCGGCTCGCCCCGCGACCTCGGCAACACCCTTTGGCAGCGCGGAGATCTCGCGAAGCTCGAAGGAAAGATCGACGATGCCCGGCGCTGGTACGACCAGGCGGCCCTACCGCTCGCGAGCGTCTCGGGCGACATGGTCCCCCGGTTCCAGGCTTCGAGGAAGCAACTCGCGGAGCCCTCGGAGCGGGCCTGCCGCGATCTCGAATCGTCCGAGCGGGAGCTCTCCCGGCTCGGCGATCGGACCTCCGTCGAGATCGCCGTCGGCCTCTCGCGCTGCTGGAGCGAGGCGGGATTTCCGACCCAGGCCAAGCGCTGGCTCGACCGCTCCGAGCGGGAGGCGACCGCGTCGCAGCTGCCCTCGATCCGGGTCGAATTCGAGCTCGCCCGCGCCGCCGTGGCGCTCGGCGCCCGCCGCTGGTCCGAGGCGGACGAGGTGCTCCAAAACGCCGCCGCGGAATGCCGCCGCGTTTCGCTCGGCTATCACTTGATGGAGACCCGGTTGCTCGAAGCCCGGCTCGCGCTCGCCCGGGGCGATCATCCCGAGCGGGTGCGCACGCTCGCCGAAGAGCTGGAGCGGGACGCGCTCGCCGGGCGCTTCGGCAAGATCGCGCGCGAAGCGGGCGAGATCCTCCGCGCTCCGCGGCTCGCCCGCGGGTGAGGCGGCCGGACCGGAACGGCCGCGGATGACCAGCGAGCCTCTGTTCGGCCGGCTCCGCGCGGCGTTCGACCGGGTGCAGGACCTCGCCTGGTCCGAGCGCGACGAGGCGATCCGCCGTCTCTCGATCGACGATCCCGAATTCGAGGTCGAGCTGCGCGCCCTGCTCGCCGCCGCCGAACGCTCGACCACGCCGCTCGACACGCCGCCGCTGCGCGACCTGGGGGCCGCCGCGGAGTCGCCCGAGCCGATTCCCGGCTACCGGATTCTTCAGCCGATCGGCCGCGGCGGGAGCGCCACGGTCTACCTCGCCGAACAGCTCGGCGAGGGGTTCACGCGCCAGGTGGCGCTCAAGGTTCTCGGCCGCTGGGTCGACGCCTCCAGGCTGCGCCGGTTTCGCGCCGAGCAGAGCATCCTCGCCGCGCTCGAGCACCCCGGCATCGCCCGCCTCTACGACGCGGGGATCACCCCGTCCGGGCAGCCCTATCTCGCGATGGAGCTGGTGCGCGGCGCGACGCTGATCGAGCACTGCGAACGAATCGGGGCGAGCTGCCGCGAACGGCTCGGCCTGTTCCTGGAGGTCCTCCGCGCGGTCGAGCATGCGCATGCCTCGTCGGTGGTGCATCGCGATCTGAAGCCCGGCAACATTTTGGTTTCCGAACGCGGCGAGCCGAAGCTGCTCGACTTCGGCATCGCGCGGCTGCTCGAAAATGAGCTTGGCGAGGCGGCCGATGACACGGAAACCCAACACCGCGCGATGACCCCCGCCTACGCGAGCCCCGAGCAGGTGCGCGGCGAACCCGTCGAGCGCGCCTCGGACATCTACTCGCTCGGCGTCGTCCTCTACGAGCTGCTCACCGGCCGGCGGCCCTACCGGCTCGCCCAGACCGGGCCCGAGGCGCTCGACCGCGCGATCCGCGAGCAGGAGCCGGAGCCCGCCGGACTGGGCGGCGACCTGGATGCGATCCTCTCCAAGGCTCTGGAGAAGGAGCCTGCCGCGCGCTACGCCTCCGCCGCCGATTTCGCCGCGGATTTGAACCGCTACCTCGCAGGGCGGACCGTGCTCGCGCGGCGCGGCTCCTGGCTCTATCGGATCAGGAAAGAGATCCGCCGCAGGCGTTTGTTGTGGCTGAACGTGGCCCTCGTCGGAACGCTACTGGCCGTGGCAGCGCTGTGGATCTCGGGCGCCTTGCGGGGCAACTTTCCGCCCCTGGTCGACCCCAACGTCTCGCCTTGGCTCGCGATGCCGGTTGCCGCATCCGCCCGGGCGAGCTACGCCCAAGGGCTCGACGCGGCGGCGCGTTACGAAACGACCGCGGCGATCGCGAGCTTGCGCGCCGCGGCCTCCGCCGACCCTCGCCACCCTCTCGTCCACGCCGCCTTGGCCGACGCCCTGGCGCTGGGCGATCGAGACGAGGAAGCGCACCGCGAGGGGCAGAGAGCTTTGGCGCTCAGCGCGGACCTACCGCGCGAAAGCCAGCTCCTAGTCGCCTCGATCGCGTTCAAGACCTCCGGCCAGCGGAGCAAAGAGGCCGAGGTTCTGCGCTCGCTCTGGCTGCTCCGACCGAACCAGGTGGAGGTCGGCCTTCGGTTCGCCGAGAGCCTGGCGGCCGGCGGTAAACCCGCCGAAGTTTTGGAGCTCGTCGCCAATCTGCGGACCTTGATTGCGGCCGGTCCGGAGCGACCCGCGGCAGCCGATCTACGGTTGGGCGTAATCGAGCTCGAAGCCCTGGCGCCGCTGGGCCGCACGCGCGAGATCCAAGAGCGCGCCGAAAAGCTCTCCGCCGACGCCGCCCGGCGCGGTTTCCCTGCTCTCGCGGCTCGGGCATTGCTCTGTTTGGGCGGCGCACACGACGCGCTCGGCGCCAACGACGAAGCGCGTTCGGCGGCGACGCGTGCCCAGAGCCTGTTCCGCGCTCAGGGTGAAACCGGGGGCGTCGCCCGGTCCCTCCAGCTGCTCTGCACCTCGCTGATCCGCGACGCCAAGAACGACGAAGCCGAGCGCGCCTGCGAAGAGAGCTTGCGGCTGCGGCGGCAGTTGGGTAACCCGGCGGGCATCATGCGGGTGCTCAACAACCTCGGGATCTTGAAGCGTCATCGCGGTCTGGTGATCGAAGCCCGCGCGACGATCGCCGAAGCGTTGCAAATCGCGACCCGCGGCGCCGTCGGCGATCCGGCCGAGGAGGCACGATTCCGGTTCAACCTGGCGAACCTCGACGTCGACCTCGGCCACCTGACGGAGGCCGAGGCGAACGCGCAGAAGGCGCTCGACCTCTACCGCGAAGCGGGCAACGTGATCGGCACGAACCGCGTCCGCGCCGTGCTCGCGACCATCCTCCAACAGCGCGGCGAGCTCACAGAAGCCGAAGCGCTGCTGGTCGAAATCGAGGCCGTGGACCGGAAAGCCGGGGCGCAGCGCGACCTCGCCACCCTCTATTGGCTGCGGGCGGAATTTTCCGCCGTCTTGGGCCAAGACGCCCAAGCCCTCGAATGGTTCGATCGCGCCGCGGCGCTGTTTCCGGAGGCGGGCCGGGCGAGCGATCTGCCCGTGTTGCTCGCCTCGCGCCAACAGGTGGCCCAGCCATCCCCCTCGATCTGCCGCAACGAAGAAAAACTACTGCTGCCGCTCGAAGGAACTCTTCATTCGGCCGCCGAGCTGAACCGCATCCTGATCTCCCGCTGCTGGAGCGAAGCCGGATCGCTTCGGAAGGCGGCTTCCTGGGTCGAGCTTGCCGGCGCCTCGGCCCACTCGCAAAGGCTGGAGACCCGAGTTCAGTGGTGGCTCGCGGCGGCCGCCGTCGCTCGGAGTGCTCAACGCTGGACCGAGGCGGAGCGCCTTCTCGCCGCCGCCGAAGCCGAATGCCGCACGAACTCCCAAGGCACCCTGTTGATGGAAACCCGCTTGGAGCAAGTGCGGTTGGCCCTCGTTCGAGGCGATCACCCGGAACGCGTCCGCACGCTCGCCGAGCAGCTGGAGCGGGACGCGAAAGCGGGGCGCTTCGGCGAGATCGCCCGGCAAGCGGGAGAAATCCTCCGCGCCCCGCGTCTCGCGCGCGGGTAGGGATTTGTTTGCCTCCTCGCTCCTTCGGGCGCCTTCGGCAGCTTCCAGTCGCTGCGGGACAAACAAACCCACTACCCGGTGAGTGACGTCACCCGATCAGGGCGGTCCAAACGCGAACAGCACCGACTTCTCGGTCGTCTGAGCCACGACGTAGAGCCGCCCTTCCAGCGTCAAGGCCGGGGGCGACGTACGAAATTCATCATGGACCAGGGCATGCGTGAGGCTCCGCAGATCGTGAGCCCAGATCCCGAGCTCCTGAAGGTTCGGGACCACCACTTCGTTCAAGCTCGCGGCCAAGCCGGTCGCCGAACCCAAGGTGTAATGGGGCTGCGCCCGCGCCGTCGGGGCCAGAGAATCGGTTCCGGGCTTGAGGAAATGGACCGCGTATTCGGACGGCACGATCCAGGTATCGGGCGCCAGGGCGGGCGGGTGCATCACCGTGTAGGTCGAGTCGAACGAGCACTTGAGCGACAGGGTATTGAGATCGTAGATCCGCACTCTGTAGCAGCTGGTGCCGAACACGATCAGCCCTTCGGGGGTGACGGCCGGGCTCGACATCTTCGTTCCTTCGGACTCGGTATCGGCGCCCCAGCGCTTGACCAAGCGCCCCGGCACCGTCGCCGCCGCGGGATCGAACTGGAGTACCTCCAGCCGCGGATGGCAACTGTGATCGGTGACCGCGACGAGCGGACTCCTGGGCGTCGAGAAGCCGTGCAGGGGCGAATCCATGATCGCCGGGGTCGAGTCCGGCCAGTCGGTGGTCACAGTGACCTGCGGAGCCAGTTCGGCCGGAGGCTCGGAGCCGCTTGAGCTCTTCGGCGGTTTGGCGTCCGCGCTGAACCAGCCGCCCCCGTGAAGCTCGATGCACGTGGAACCAACGGGGTGCCGGGCGAAGATCTGACCCCGCTCGTCGAAGACGACCAGCTCATGGAAGGACCACGGCGCCAAGGACAGATCCCAATTTGAAAAGAGCACGTGGACGAAAATGAACGGGTTGCCGTCGAGCGTCCAGATCTTGGCCGATCCGGAAGTAAAGCTGGGGTTTCCGAACATGGTCGGCAGGTCGACCTGCCAGACCACACTGCAATCGGGCGCCAGTCGCGCCAAGGCCGTCTGCTGCTTTTCCCCCGCGGGCCGGGTGACGAGGATCCCAATGTCGCCGTTGGGAAAGATCGCGGGAACCGACGAGATCTTCGACCCCTTGAAGATCCGTTGGCACTGGACGTTGCCGTCCGGCAAGAGCGCCCAGAACGTTCCGTTCGCCGTTCCGAGATAGATCGTGCCGCTCGCAGTATCGACCGCCGGCCCGCTCGTGCCCACCTCTCCATCCAGCGTGAACGACCAGTTCGGCACCACGGAAACGTTGGTCGTGGCATTGACGAAGCTGGTGTTCGACAGATTGCCGTACGCCTGATCCCAACCGCCCGCGGCCCGACCGGGCGCCGACGCGGCAAGCAGTCCCGCGAGAATTCCCAAACCGGCCGAGATCCGCCGGGCTCCTCCCCAACGTGTACGCATGGCTCTCTCCTTGGCTATCCGAAAGGTGATGCCAAGGAGAGGCGGGAACTCCGGAAAAAGGGGGCCAAGCTCAAGGCGGGCCGAACGCCATCAGCCACGACTTTTCGATCGTCTGCCCCACGACGTACAGCCGTCCTTCCGGCGTGAGCGCCGGGGTCGAGGTGCGGAACACGTCGTTGGTCCGAGCGTGCGTCAAGCTCACCAAGTCGTGGCTCCAGATCCCCAACTCGTCGAAATTCGGCACCACGACCTCGTTCAAGCTCGCGGCCAATCCGGCGAGCGAGCCCAAGATCGGGAAAGGCTGCGGCCGCGCCGTGCCGAGCAGACCGCCGGTCACGGGCTTGAGCAGATGGACCAAGCGGTCCGACGGGACAATCCAGGCATCGGGAGCGAGAGCGGGCGGATGCATCACCGGATAGGTCGTGTCGTACGACCAGCGGAGCGACCGGGAGAGAAGGTCGTACATCCGCACCCGATGGCCGCTGGTGCCGAACACGACCAACCCTTCGGGCGTCACGGTGGGGCTCGACAGGAGCGTCCCTCTGGATTCGACCTCGGTGCCCCACGTCTTGAGCAATCGATCTTCCGGCGCCGAATCGGGATCGAATTGGAAAACGTCCAGACTCACGGCGCAGTTGTGATCGGTGACCGCGACCAGCGGGCGCAAGGGGGTCGAATAGCCACGGATCGTCGAATCCATGATCGCGGGGGTGGAATCCGGCCAGCCGAAGGCCCGATAAAGCGGCGAAGCCACGTCGAGCGGAGGCCAGAAGGTCAGGAAGTTCCAAATGTCGCCGTAGATCGGATCGCCCGCGGCGTTGGCGGAGAGGAATCCCCCGCCCCCGCTGACCGTGATGCACCAGTTCCCGGTTTGACGCCGAGCGAA
>Ga0068860_100004925_pt1 | contig 13608 bp, 15 predicted proteins | sample KBSSwiS32_FD_66597 | JGI IMG/M metagenome (GOLD analysis project Ga0068860, IMG submission 66597) | Switchgrass rhizosphere microbial communities from Kellogg Biological Station, Michigan, USA - KBS Switchgrass S3-2 | ecosystem: Host-associated > Plants > Roots > Rhizosphere > Soil ... | reverse complement strand
ATGCCGGTGATCCTGCTCTTCTGCATCGTCGGCGCCTTCGCGATCAACAACACCGCGTTCGACGTCGGCGTCATGCTGGTCGCCGGGCTCGTCGCCTGGATGCTCGAGGAGAACGGCTTTCCGATCACGCCGCTGATCCTCGGCGTCGTCCTCGGCGGCATGCTCGAGGAGAACTTCATCTCGTCGATGATCAAGGCCGACGGCAACGTGCTGGCATTCTTCAGCCGGCCGATCGCCGCGGGGCTCGGCGCGCTGACGATCGCGATCTGGTTTTGGCCGCTGCTGCGGCGCCGGCGCGCGGCGCCGGCGGCCTAGCGTCGAGCGACCTAGCGGCCGACCGTGACCGTGCCGTGCATGTACGGGTGCACCGAGCACACGTAGTCGTAGCGGCCGGCGCGCGCGAAGGTGCGCGAGAACTCCTGGCCGGGCAGCAGCAGGTCGCTCGGCGGCGCGCCGTCGGCGAAGGCGATCGCGTGCGGCGCGCCGTCGTCGTTGCGCCACGCGACGGTGCTGCCGGCCGGCACCGAGACGGTCGCCGGGGCGAACGCGAAGTTGGCGATCGAGACGCCGCCCGCCGCTGCGGCCTTTGCAGCTGCCGGCTGGACGACGATCTTGCGCGGCGCGTTGCCGACCGCGATCGTCGTCGTCTTGCCGCTCGCGAGGTCGACCGCGCTGACGTCGTTCGAGCCTTCGTTGGTGACCCACACGGTCTTGCCGTCGGACGCCATCCAGTGCGGCTGCTTGCCGACCGCGACGCTGCGCAGCGCCGCCTGGCTCGCCGGGTCGAACAGGAGCAGCTCGCCCGGACCCTGGACGACGATCGCGCCGACCGCAGCGCCGGCGAACCACTTGCCGAGGTGCGGCGACGGCCCGGTCGCGATCTCGGCGACCTGCCGTTCGGAGGCGACGTCGATCACGCGCAAGGCGTTGACGCCGGCGGTGGTGACGTAGAGGAACTTGCCGTCGGCGCTGAACTCGGGATCGCGCGGCGGCTTGTCGAGGTCGATCCGGCGTGCGACGTTGCGCGACGCGAGGTCGACGACGACCAGCGCGAACTGCCCCGGCTCCTGCGATGCGACATAGGCGACCTTGCCGTCGGGGCGGACGGCGATCGTGTGCGGCTTGGCGACCGGCGCCGTCGCGACGATCGCGCCGCTGGCGACGTCGACGAAAGCGATGCGGTCCGCACCGTAGACACCGACCAGGACGGTGCGGCCGTCGGGCAGCATGGCCAGGCCGTGCGGCGACGGGCCGACGTCGACCGTGCGAACGACCGTGTCGCTCGCGGTGTCGATCACGCTCACGCTGCTCGACGCGTCGCCGGCGACGAACACCAGGCGGCCGTCCGGGCTCACCGCCATGCCGTGCGGACCGGCGGCGACGGCGATCGTCTTCAGCACCGCACCAGCGCCGGTGTCGACGACACTCACGGTCGAGTCCTTGAAGTTGCCGACGTAGGCCTTGGGGCCGGCGGCGCCGGCGAGCCCGCCGGCGAGGGCGAGGGCGGCGAGCGCGAGCGGGCGCGCGCGGCGCAGCGCGCGCAGGGCGAGGAAAGGAACCGGCATGCTGCGATCTCCTGGAGTGAAGGACGGGGCCGGCCGCCGCCTTCGCGGCGCAGGGCGACCGGGCCCGGCAAGTCCTACCGCCGGTCGGGCGTGTTTATTCCGCCGCCATGCCGCTGCGAGGGAATAAAGAACCGGCGCGCGCGGTAAGGCTCGAACGATCCTTCACCGGCCCGCCATGACCGACATCGCCCGCTTCGAGTCGCTGGTGCTGCCGCACCTCGACGCGGCGTACAACCTCGCGCGCTGGCTGACGCGCGACCCGCACGACGCCGAAGACGTCGTCCAGGAGGCATGCGTGCGGGCGCTGCGCTACCTCGCCGCATTGCGCGACGGCGAAGCGCGGCCCTGGTTCCTCACCCTCGTGCGCCACGCGACCTACGATTGGCTCGGCCGCCAGGGGCCGCGCGGCAGCGACGAAGGGCTCGCCGAGGTCGCCGGCGACGCCGCCGCCGAGCCGCCGCAGTGCGCCGAGCGGCGCGGCGATTCGCGCGCCCTCGCCGAGGCGATCGCCGCGCTCGCGCTGCCGTACCGCGAGGTGATCGTGCTGCGCGAGCTCGAGGAGCTGTCGTACCGCGAGATCGCGACCATCGCCGACATCCCGATCGGCACCGTGATGTCGCGCCTGGCGCGCGCCCGCGCGCTGCTGCGCCGCTCGCCGGCGCTGCATGCGATCGCCGCGCAGCGCGCAGGGGGCGAGCCATGAGCCGCGGCGGAGTCGATCGATGAACTGCGCAGAAGCTTCTGCCGGGCTCGGCGCGTGGCACGACGGCGAGCTCGCGCCGGATGCGGCCTCGGCGCTGCGCGAGCACGTCGCCGCGTGCGCGACGTGTCGCGGCGAGCTCGCGGCGCTCACGGCGCTGCGCGGCGAGATCCGCGCCGAGGCGCCGCGCCATGCGGCGCCGGCGTCGCTGCAGGCGCGTGTGCGCGCCGAGCTCGCGCGCCATCGCGACACCGCGACGGCCGGGGCGCTGGCGGCCGGTGCGGCGCCGCACGGCGGGTCGCCGCGCGCCGCGCCGCCGCTCGTGCGCCAGCGGCGCCGCTGGTTCCTCGCCGGCGCCGCGGCCGGGGCGCTCCTCGCCGTCGGCATCGGCGCGCTGACCCAGCTCGTCGTCTCGCAGCGGGCGAGCGACGACGTCACGATCGAAGCGGTCGACAGCCACGTCCGGGCGACGCTCGGCCAGCGCCTGATCGCCGTGGCCTCGTCCGATCGCCACACCGTCAAGCCGTGGCTGTCGGCGCGGCTTTCCTATGCGGCGCCGGTGCCCGACCCGGTCGACCCGGCGTTCGTGCTCGCCGGCGCTCGCCTCGATTCGCTCGACCGTCGCCCGGTCGCCGCGCTCGTCTATCGCTACGGCAACCACACCGTCGACGTGTTCGTGCGGCCGCTCGCCGACGCCGGCGCCGCGCCCGCGCTTGCCAACGTGCGCGGCTTCACGGTCGCGCTCGCGCTCGGCGCCGGCATGGAGTGGCGCGCGGTCGCCGACGTCGATGCGACGGTGCTCGCCGGCTTCGTCGAGCGGCTCGCGGCGGCCGCCGCGGCGCCGCTGCCGGCGGCGCGCTGAAGCGCGACCCGATCGCGCTGGCATCGCGGCGCCGATCGCACGGCAGCGGTCGATGGCCGAGCCGAGCGCGCGAGACGCGCGCGCGGCGCGTCAGGGGCCGGATGCGCACAATGGGGCGATGCAAGCGCACGCCGTCGATTCCCGCTACGCCTGGGGCCGCCTCGTCATCGCCCTGATGCTGATGACGATCGGCAGCAGCGCGATGTACGTCGTCGCCGTCGTGCTGCCGAGCGTGCAGGCCGAGTTCGGCACGGCGCGCGCCGACGCGTCGCTGCCCTACATGCTGCTCATGGTCGGCTTCGGCATCGGCGGCGTCTTCATGGGGCGCCTCGCCGACAAGCGCGGCATCGTCGTTCCGCTCTTCATCGGCGCCGCCGGCCTCGGCATCGGCTTCGTCGCCGCCGGGCTGGCCGGCAGCATCTGGACCTTCGCGATCATCCACGGCGTGCTGCTCGGCCTGGTCGGCAGCTCGGCGAGCTTCGCGCCGCTGGTCGCCGATACGTCGCTCTGGTTCGAGCGCCGGCGCGGCATCGCGGTCGCGATCTGCGCGAGCGGCAACTACGTCGCCGGCGCGATCTGGCCGCCGATCGTCCAGCACTTCGTCGAGACCGTCGGCTGGCGCCAGACCTACATCGGCCTGGGCGTCTTCTCGGCGCTGACGATGGCGACGCTCGCGGTCTTCATGCGCGGCCGCCCGCCGGCGCTCGCGGCGGCGGCCGAGACCGGCGCCGCGCGGCGGTCGGCGCGCGAGGCCCGGCCGTTCGGCCTCTCGACGCGCGCCGCGCAGACGCTGCTCTGCATCGCCGGCGTCGCCTGCTGCGTCGCGATGTCGATGCCGCAGGTCCACATCGTCGCCTACTGCGGCGACCTCGGCTACGGCGCGGCGCGCGGCGCGCAGATGCTCTCGCTGATGCTCGCCTGCGGCGTCGTCAGCCGGCTCGTCTCGGGCGCCATCTGCGACCGGATCGGCGGCCTGCGCACGCTCCTGCTCGGCTCGCTCCTGCAGGGCACCGCGCTGCTCCTCTTCCTGCCGTTCGACTCGCTCGCGTCGCTCTTCGTCGTCTCGGCGCTGTTCGGCCTGTTCCAGGGCGGCATCGTCCCGTCGTACGCGATCATCGTTCGCGAGCACTTCCCCGCCGCCGAGGCCGGAGCGCGCACCGGAACGATCCTGATGTTCACGCTGTTCGGCATGGCGCTCGGCGGCTGGATGTCGGGCAAGGTGTTCGACCTGACCGGCTCGTACCACGCCGCGTTCCTCAACGGCATCGCCTGGAACCTGCTCAACCTGAGCATCGCCTTCTTCCTCCTGCGCGGCGCGCGCGGCCAGCGCCGGCTCGCCCAGGCAGTCGCGTAGACTGCCGCCGCTTCGCGAGCGCCGACCATGCCGACCCCTTCCGAGAACGCCGACCTCGACTTCGTCGAACCCGGTGGCGCGCCCGCCGGCGGCAAGCCGAGCGCGAGCAGCGGCGAAACCGGTGACGACGTCGCGCGCGCCCACTCGACCGGCATCGTGCCGAGCCAGGACCTGCGCGCGATGGCGCTGCGCAAGGAGATCTTCGCCCTCGAGCCGATCGCCGACGACCAGTTCCAGCCCGCCAGCCTCGATCTCCGCCTCGGCGCGACGGCGTACCGGGTGCGCGCCAGCTTCCTGCCCGGCAAAGGCTCGGTCAAGGACAAGCTCGACGAGTTCGCGATGCACGCGATGGACATCACGGCCGGCGGCGTCCTCGAGAAGGGATGCGTCTACATCATCCCGCTCCTCGAAGGCCTCGACCTGCGCCACCGCACCTCGGCGATGGGCAACCCGAAGAGCTCGACCGGCCGACTCGACGTCTTCACCCGCCTCATCACCGACGCCGGCACCGCCTTCGACCAGGTGCGCGAGCAGTACAGCGGCATGCTCTACGCCGAGGTGTCGCCGCGCACCTTCAGCGTCCTGGTGAGGAAGGGCTCGCGCCTCAGCCAGCTGCGCGTTCGCCGCGGCAAGCCGATCGCGAGCGACGGCTTCATGCGCCGATTGCAGCAGGAGCACGGCCTGGTCCAGTCGCCCGAGGCCGACACCGGCGACGCGCGCGCGGTCGAGATCGTCAACGGCGTGCCGGTCCGCGTCGACCTGCAGGGGCGCCGCTCGGGCGGGATCATCGGCTACAAGGCGCGCAGCCACGCCGGCCTCGTCGACATCGACCGGGTCGGCCACTACGAGGTCGACGAGTACTGGGAGCCGGTGCGCGCCCCGGCGCGCGGCGGCCTGATCCTCGATCCGGCCGAGTTCTACATCCTCGCTTCGCAGGAAGCGGTGCGCGTGCCGCCCGGCTATGCCGCCGAGATGATCGCGTACGACACGCTGGTCGGCGAGTTCCGCGTCCATTACGCCGGCTTCTTCGACCCGGGCTTCGGTCACGGCGACGCCGGCGGCGAGGGCTCGCGCGCCGTCCTCGAAGTGCGCTCGTACGAGGTGCCTTTCGTTCTCGAGCACGACCAGCTCGTCGGCCGCCTCGCTTACGAGCGGCTGACGTCGACGCCGGCGGTCCTGTACGGCCAGGGCATCAAGTCCTCCTACCAGGGCCAGGGCATCAAGCTCAGCAAGCACTTCAAGGCGGTGCGCTAGCAGCGCCGCGAGCGCACTCGCGCCGAGAGCGGGGCGGCGGCGCTAGCGGTCGAAGAGGAACGGCCGCTCGGCCTCGAACTCGCCGACCACGCTCTTGACGATTCGCGCCACGACCGGCTTCATCGACTCCGGCCCCTCCCACGTCGGCGCGTCGACGTCGCCGGCGACGCTCGCGACGACGAAGCGCGTGTCGTCGCGCCAGGCCGGGTCGGCGCGCAGGCGCCGGTTCAGCTCGTCGACGAACGCCCGCGCGTCGAGCGCCACAGCCTCGCGCGCAGGCCGGCGCAGCAAGCGCTTCCAGTGGTCGCTGCTCGGGCTCGACGATCGCCGGCCGCTTCCTTCACGCGCCTGAGCGGCGCCGCTTGCTGTTTGCTTGACCACGGGTACGGCACATGCGAGAACAGCCGGGTGGCAAGCGTTGTGCCGCCGAAGGCGGCGCGATCAACGCGCGCTGACCGGAACCAGTCGCGTGTGGGTGTCGACGAGGGTGAACGAGCCGTCGTCGTTGGCGACCACCGGCAGGCCCGCGTACGCCGTGCGGTAGCTGTGGCGGGCGTGGCCGCCGGTCCCGTCGCGGCCTGCTTCCTCGACGAGCGTGTAGCGGGCGCCGGTGACCGAGCGGACTTCGAATCGATTGCTGGGGCGGCCCGGCGTGGGGCCGGTCGAGGTGTCGGCGTCGTCGATCATGGTCATGGAGGGGCTAGCGCGCGCCGCGCCGCCGCGTGGCGGCGCCGAGTAGGTAGGCGCGCTTCGAGCACCCTTGGCAATCGTCGTGCACCCTCCGCCCGCGACGTCATCGGTCGAGAGGACGAACGGCCCTGTCATGGGCACGGGCTTTGCCTCCGAACGACCATGAGCCTCGGTCCCGCCAAGCTTCCGGCACCCCTCCGACGCGGCGATCGCCGCCGCGGGCCAGTGCCTCGCCTCGCCGGGGCGGACGGTGTCGTCCCGGCGCACCCTGCGGGCGAGCCCGAAGACGACATGCGGCCCGAAGCCGAGCCCCCCGAGCCGGGCTGGCGCGGCTCGTCCTACGACCTCAAGCACGGCCTCGACGTCGTCGAGTTGCCGACCACGCTGCCGGTCGAGGTCCTCGACCGGTTGTTCAACGCCCCCGGCAAATAGCCGTCGCCGGGTCCGCCGCTGCCGGCCGTCGCGAATCGCTCTTCTCGGCGTAGGACACCGGCCTCTTCGCTTGTCCACTCCCTTCCGCGCGCCGGTGCAGTTGCCTAAGGTCCGTGTTTCCTGCCACTCCGAGGAACGACCCATGCCTGCAGACACGACCCGCGGGCGCGCCCCGGCGAACGCCTCGTCGCGCGACGCGACGCCCGATGCGACCCGCCTCCTCGCCGAGGACCACCGCGAGGTGCATGCGCTGTTCGAGCAGTACCGAAAGCTCGCCCGGGGCGGCGCCAGCGGTGATGAGCGTCGACCGCTCGCCGAGGAGATCTGTACGCTGCTCACGGTGCACGCCGCGCTGGAGGAGGAGATCTTCTATCCGGCGGCGCGCGCGGCGGCGATCGACGCCAGCGTGCTCGACGAGGCCGAGGTCGAGCATGCGTCGGCCAAGGACCTGATCGCGCAGATTCGCGACATGGAGCCTGACGCGCCGCTCTACGATGCCAAGGTGAGCGTCCTCGGCGAGTACATCGATCACCACGTCGGCGAGGAAGAGCACGAGCTCTTCCCGAAGTGCCGGGCGTCGGCAATGGACCTCAACGACCTCGGCATCCGCATCGCCGCCCGCAAGGACGAGCTGATGGGCGAGATGGCCGAAGGGCTCGAAGTCGTCGACTGACGTTTTCCCTCAACCCACAGAAAGCACCCCATGAGCCTCATCAGTTTCATCCAGGAAGCCGGCGAAAAGCTGTTCAACCACCCGAAGGCAGCGCCTGCCGCCGCAGCCGCTGCGCCGACGCCCGACATCAGCGCCCTCAACGCCACGGCGGGCCAGGCGATCGAGAAGTACATCGCCTCGCAGGGCCTGAAGGCCGACGGCCTCGATGTCCAGTACGACGGCGCCTCGCAGACGGTGACCGTCAGCGGCGTCGCCCCCGACCAGGCGACCAAGGAGAAGATCGTCCTCTGCTGCGGCAACGTCGCTGCGGTAGCGAAGGTCAACGACATGCTGACCGTCGCCGACGGCGGTGGCCAGGAATCGACCTACCGCGAGGTGAAGTCGGGCGACACGCTGTCGAAGATCGCCAAGGAGGCGTACGGCGATGCCAACGCCTACATGAAGATCTTCGAGGCGAACAAGCCGATGCTGTCGAACCCGGACAAGATCTACCCCGGGCAGAAGCTGCGCATCCCGCCGAAATAAGACGACCTGAGGACCCATGAGCGAGAACGCCGTCGCCGCAACCGCGGCGCCGAAGCAAAAGCCGTCGCTGCAGACGTGGTGGACGCTGATCAAGGCGTCGGTGTCGTCGTGGCTCGACGACTACGCGCCGAGCATGGGCGCGGCGCTCTCGTACTACACGGTGTTCTCGCTCGCGCCGCTGCTGCTGATCGTCGTCTCGGTCGCGGGCCTGGTGTTCGGCGAGGACGCGGTGCGCGGCGAGCTCTTCGCGCAGCTCCAGGGGCTGATGGGCGCCGACGCCGCCAAGGCGATCCAGGACCTGCTCGCGAGCGTCAACAAGCCGGCCCACGGGATCGTCGGCACGCTCGTCGGCGTCGCCCTGCTCGTCTTCGGCGCGACCACCGTCTTCGGCGAGCTGCAGGACGCGCTCGACCGCATCTGGCGCGCGCCTGCGCGCAAGAAGGGCGGCCTGTGGTCGCTGCTGCGCGCGCGCCTGCTCTCGTTCGGGATGATCCTCGGCCTGGCCTTCCTGCTCATGGTCTCGCTCGTCCTCGGCGCGGCCATCGCCGCGCTCGGCAAGTGGTGGGGGCCGGCGTTCGGGGGCTGGGAGACGCTGCTGCAGATCGTCAACCTGGTCGTCGGCTTCGGCCTGACGACCGTGGTGTTCGCGATGATCTACAAGATGATGCCGCGCGTGAAGGTGCAGTGGCACGACGTCTGGCTCGGCGCGCTCGTCACCTCGCTGCTCTTCACGGTCGGCAAGTTCCTGATCGGCCTGTACATCGGCAAGAGCGGCGTCGCTTCGGGCTTCGGCGCGGCCGGCTCGCTCATCGTCGTCTTCATCTGGGTCTACTACTCGGCGCAGATCTTCCTGCTCGGCGCCGAATTCACCTGGGTCTACGCCAAGACGCTGGGCTCGCTGCGCGGCCAGGAGGGCGTCGCCGAGGTGGCGCACAAGGCAGCGGGGACCGACGAGATTCCGGCGCGCAGCGAAGACCCGTCGGCGCCGTCGAGCGCCGGTGCCGGCCCGCGCAACGCGCGCCCCGCACCGGCGCGCGGCGCGCCGGCCGCGACGCTCGGCGACGTCGGCGCGGGCGTCGCCTTCTTCGTCGCCTTGCGCTTCCTGATCCCTCGCCTGCTGCGCCGGCTCTGAAGATCGCGACCTGGAACATCAACGGCGTCAACCGGCGCCTGCCGCTCCTGCTCGAGTGGCTGAGCGAGGCCGCGCCCGACGTCGTCGCGCTGCAGGAGCTGAAGGCGGCCGACGCCGAGTTCCCGCGCGCCGCGCTCGAGGACGCCGGCTACGGCGCCGTCTGGTCGGGCCAGAGGACGTGGAACGGCGTCGCCCTGCTCGCGCGCGGCACCGAGCCGATCGCGTCGCGGCGATCGCTTCCCGGCGACGACGCCGACAGCCACGCGCGCTACATCGAGGCCGCCGTCGGCGGGGTGCTGGTCGCCTCGATCTACCTGCCCAACGGCAACCCGCAGCCGGGCCCGAAGTTCGACTACAAGCTGGCCTGGTTCGAGCGCCTGCTCGCCCACGCTCGCTCGCTCGCCGAGAGCGGCCACCCGGTGGTCCTCGCCGGCGACTACAACGTCGTGCCGACCGACGCCGACATCTACGCGACGCGCTCGTGGCTGAAGAACGCGCTGCTCCAGCCGGCGCCGCGCGCGGCGTACCGGCGCCTGCTCGCGCAAGGCTGGACCGACGCGATCCGCGCGCTCCATCCCGACGAGCGCATCTACACCTTCTGGGACTACCTGCGCAACGCCTGGCCGCGCGACGCGGGCCTGCGCATCGATCACCTGCTGCTGAGCGAAAGCGTGCAGCCGCGCCTGCAGCGCGCCGGCGTCGACCGTCACGTGCGCGGGCGCGACAACGCGAGCGATCACGCGCCGGTCTGGATCGAGCTGGATTGACCGGCGTTGCGCGTTCTGCGCGCCCGGCCACTGATCGCGACGGGAACGTCGCTTGCCGAGCCGTGACGTGACCGACAAGCGAACCCAGGCCGGCGCCGACACCGGCAACATGGAGAAGGACCCGGCCGACTGGGTCACAGGCGACGAGCCGATGACCGGGGCGCAGAAGTCGTACCTGAAGACGCTGAGCGAAGAGGCGCACGTCGACTTCGACGCGAACCTCACCAAGGCCGAAGCGTCGCGCCGGATCGACGAGCTTCAGCAAAAGACGGGCCGCGGCCGCGTCGGTGGCGCGAAGGACGCGCCGGCGAACCCGGGCAGCGCCGGTGCGTCGGGCGACGAGGCGACGGTGTCGATCGGTCCCGACTGAGCAAGCGACTCGGCGCTGACCGGCCGGCGCTACGCGCTTGCGCGCGCCGTCACATCACCGCGCCGAGCGACCAGGGAACGAACTCGTTCTGGCCGTAGCCGTGCACTTCGCTCTTCGTCTTCTGCCCTGACGCCGTCGCCAGCATCAGGCGGAAGATGCGCTCGCCCATCTCGTCGATCGAGACCGTGCCGTCGACGACGTCGCCGCAGTTGATGTCGATGTCGTCTTCCTGCGAGGTCCACAGCGCCGTGTTGGTCGAGAGCTTGAGCGACGGCGAGGGCGCGCAGCCGTAGGCCGAGCCGCGCCCGGTCGTGAAGCAGATCAGGTTGGCGCCGCCGGCGACCTGGCCGGTCGCCGAGACCGGGTCGTAGCCCGGCGTGTCCATGAACACCAGTCCCTTGGCGGCGACCGGCTGCGCGTACTCGACGACGTCGACCAGGTTGGTCGTCCCGCTCTTGGCGATCGCGCCGAGGCTCTTCTCGAGGATCGTCGTCAGCCCGCCGGCCTTGTTGCCGGCCGACGGGTTGTTGTCCATCGCCGCGTCGTTGCGCTCGCAGTAGCGCTCCCACCAGCGGATCCGCGCGACCAGCTTGTCGGCGACTTCCTTCGAGACCGCGCGCCGCGTCAGGAGGTGCTCGCCGCCGTAGATCTCGGGCGTCTCGGAGAGGATCGCGGTGCCGCGGTGGCGCACCAGCCGATCGACCGCGGCACCGAGCGCCGGGTTGGCGCTGATGCCCGAGTAGCCGTCCGAGCCGCCGCACTGCAGGCCGACCATGATGTGGCTCGCCGGCACCGGGGTCCGGGTCGCCTTGTTCGCTTCCTCGAGCAGCCACTCGACGAGCTCGATGCCGTGCGCGACCGTCTTCTTGGTGCCGCCGGTCTCCTGGATGTTGAACGAGTGCAGCGTCGGCCCGGAATAGGCGGCGCCGCCGAGATTCTCCTGCTCCATCAGGCCGCTGATCTGGTTGGTCTCGCAGCCGAGGCCGACGACCATCACCGAGGCGAAGTTGGCATGCCGCGCGTAGCCGCCGAGGGTTCGGCGCAGCACCTGCAGCGGCTCGCCGGCGCTGTCGGTCGCGCAACCGGCGCCGTGCGTCAGCGCGATCACGCCGTCGACGTTCGGGAAGCGCTCGAGCGCGCGTGGGTTGGTGTCGCGCCGGAAGTGGTCGGCGATCGCTCGCGCCACCGTCGCCGAGCAGTTCACCGAGGTGAGGATGCCGATGTAGTTGCGCGTCGCGATCCGGCCGTCGGCGCGGACGATGCCGGCGAACGTCGCCGGGTGGGCGACGTACTCGGTCGGCTTCGCGCCGCTCGCCGCGGCGTACTCGCGCGCGAAGCTCGAGAACTCGAGGTTGTGGGTGTGGACGTGCTGGCCCGGCGCGATCATCTGCTTGGCGCTGCCGATGATCTGGTCGTAGCGGCGCACCGGCGCGCCGGCGGCGATCGCGCGCGTCGCCACCTTGTGGCCGGGCGGGATCAGGCCGGCGACGGTGATGCCTTCGCTGTCGATGCGCGTGCCGCCGACCAGCTGGCGTCGGGCGATGACGACGTCGTCGTTGGGATGGATGCGGATGACCTGCGGGTCGTTCACGGTGTTGCCTCGGGATGTGGACGTGCAGTGTATTTCCGCCCGCCGCGGCCGCTGCCGTCGCCGGTCAACCCCCGCGTTCGCGGCATAGGCGCTCGTATCGCCGGCGCGCACGATGATCGCGCCCCCCGCCGCGCCTTGCGCCAGCACGCGCTCGCGGCCGGCGCCGACTTGCCGCCCCGCCTCGACGGGGCTCCACCCCACCCCTTCGCCAGAAAGGAGCTTTCATGGAAGCCTTTCGCTCTCCGTCGCCGCCCATGTGCGCCGCGTTTTGCGCCGCCGGGCTGGCGCTGGTGCTCGCCGCCGGCGCGAACGCGCAGGTTCGCGTCGACGTCACCCCCCTGGTCACCGACGACCCGACCGCGCACGCTGGCCAGATCGTCGACCCCGGGCTCGTCAACCCCTGGGGCCTCTCGTATTCGCCGACGAGCCCGTTCTGGATCTCCGCGAACGGCACCAACACGGCGACGCTCTACACCGTCAACCCGACGACGCAGGCGACGAGCAAGGTCGCCCTGACCGTCTCGGTGCCGGTCGGCGGCGTCACCGGACAGGTGTTCAACGGCGCCGCCGGCGCGTTCAACGGCGACAACTTCCTCTTCGTCGGCGAGAACGGCACGATCGCCGGCTGGCGCAACGCGCTCGGCACGACCGCCGAGAAGCTGCAGCTGGATTCGCCGAACAACGTCTACAAGGGCGCCGCGTTCGCGACCCAGGCGGGCAACAGCTACCTCTATGCCGCCAACTTCAGGAGCGGCGCGATCGACGTCCTGAAAGGCGCGGCGAGCGAGCCCGACCTCACCGGCAGGTTCACCGATCCGAACCTGCCGGCCGGCTTCGCCCCGTTCAACATCCAGAACCTCGGCGGCACGCTCTACGTGACGTATGCGATGCAGGACGCGGACAAGAAAGATGAAGTCGCCGGCGCCGGCCGCGGCTTCGTCGACAAGTTCGACCTGCAGGGCAACCTGATCGGGCGCCTCGTTTCGCGCGGTGCGCTCGACGCGCCGTGGGGACTGGCGTTCGCTCCCTCGTCGTTCGGCGCCCTCGCGGGCGCGCTTCTGGTCGGCAACTTCGGTGACGGCCGGATCGGTGCCTACGACCCGACCAGCGGTGCGCTCCTCGGCCAGCTCGCCGCGCTCGACGGCACGCCGCTCGAGATCGACGGCCTCTGGGCGCTCGCGCCGGGCAACGACGGCGGCGCCGGCAGCAGCGCGCGGATCTACTTCACCGCCGGCCCCGACGACGAGTCGCACGGCATCTTCGGCGTGCTCACACCGCAGGTCGCGGCAGTGCCCGAGCCGGCGACGATGCTGATGCTGCTGCCGGGGTTGGCGGCGATCGGCGCGATCGCGCGGCGGCGCCGCGCCGCCTAGGCCGATCGTCGGGGGCCCGATCAGTCGTCGATCAGCTTCGGGTCCCAGGCCGAGACCTTCTGCCGCTGCTCGCCGAGGCCGGCGATGCCCAGGCGCATCTCGTCGCCGGCCTTGAGGAACACTGGCGTCGGCTTCATGCCGAGCGCCACGCCCGGCGGCGTTCCGGTCGTGATGAGGTCGCCCGGCCAGAGCGTCATGAAGCGGCTGCAGTAGGCGACCAGCTCGGCGACGCCGAAGATCATCGTCTTCGTGCTGCCGTCCTGGCGCCGCTGGCCGTTGACGTCGAGCCACATCGCGAGCGCCTGCGGGTCCTTGATCTC
>Ga0068860_100004923_pt1 | contig 13611 bp, 10 predicted proteins | sample KBSSwiS32_FD_66597 | JGI IMG/M metagenome (GOLD analysis project Ga0068860, IMG submission 66597) | Switchgrass rhizosphere microbial communities from Kellogg Biological Station, Michigan, USA - KBS Switchgrass S3-2 | ecosystem: Host-associated > Plants > Roots > Rhizosphere > Soil ... | reverse complement strand
TCGCGACGGACGAGGACACCGCCCTCTCGATCCACTTGACCGGCACTGACGCCGACGGCGACGCGCTCACTTTCGCGCTGACCGCGACGCCTACCCACGGCACGCTCTCCGGCACCGCGCCGGATCTCGTCTATACCCCCGAACCGGACTTTTTCGGCGACGACTCGCTGAGCTTCACGGTCAGCGACGGCCAGGCGACCAGCGCGCCCCGGACGATTCCGATCTCGGTCGTTTCGGTCAACGACGCACCGGTCGCGAATTCAGGCAGCCTCGCGACCGACGAAGACACGGCGGCCGGAATTCTCCTCTCCGGCTCGGATCTCGAAGGCTCGGCGCTCACTTATGCGATCGTCGCCGCACCCGCCCATGGAACGCTCTCGGGCACGGCGCCGAATTTGACGTACACACCGGCGGCGAACTTCAACGGGGCCGATTCGTTCACCTTCACGGTGAGCGACGGCGAGGCGAGCAGCGCGCCCGCGACGGTTTCGATTTCGGTCGCGCCGGTCAACGACCCGCCGGTCGCGAACGCCGGCTCGCTTTCGACCGACGAAGACACGGCGGCCGCCATCGTGCTTTCCGGTTCGGACGTCGAAGGCTCTGCGCTCAGCTACACCATCGTCACCTCACCCTCACATGGAACGCTCTCGGGCACGGCGCCGAATTTGACGTACACCCCGGCGGCGAACTTCAACGGGGCCGATTCGTTCACCTTTACGGTGAGCGACGGCGAAGCGACCAGCGCCGCGGCGACGGTGTCGATCTCGGTCGTTTCGGTCAACGACCCGCCGGTCGCGAACGCGGGCTCACTCTCGACCAACGAAGACACGGCGGGTGGAATCGTCCTTACCGGTTCGGACATCGAAGGCTCGGCGCTCAGCTACGCGATCATCGACTCGCCCGCTCATGGAACGCTCACGGGCACGGCGCCGAATCTGGTCTATACGCCTGCGGCGAACTACTTCGGGGCCGATTCGTTCACCTTCACGGTGAACGACGGCGAAGCGACCAGCGCGCCCGCCACGGTTTCGATTTCGGTCGCGCCGGTCAACGACCCGCCGGTCGCGAACGCCGGCTCGCTCTCGACCAACGAAGACACGGCGGCCGGAATCGTTCTTTCGGGCACGGATGTCGAAGGCTCGGCTCTCACCTATACGATCGTCACCTCGCCCGCTCACGGAACGCTTTCCGGCTCCGGGGCAAATCGGGTCTACACGCCCGCGGCGAACTACTTCGGAGCCGACTCGTTCACCTTCCGGGTAAACGACGGCCAGGCCAACAGCGCGCCCGCCACCGTGGCGATTTCGATCGTCGCGGTCAACGACGCACCGGTCGCGGTGGCGGATACGGGCACCACGCAGAAGAACACGGCGGTCGTGCTCTCGGTCCTCGCGAACGATTCGGATGTCGACGGCGATTCACTCACCCTCACCGCGGCCGGACCCGCCACCCCGAGCGGAACGGTCACGATCCTCGCCGGCGGAACGACCGTCCGCTTCACCCCGGCCACCGGCTTCACCGGCACGGCTACGTTCCCCTACACGATCAGCGACGGTCACGGCGGTTCGGCCACCGCGACCGTGACGGTGACCGTGACGAAGAAGTAACCGCGGTTCCCGGCAGAACCCCCGATCCGACGAAACTCGGGTCGGGGGGCGCCCGCCCCCAACTAGCCGCCGCCGCAATTCGCCTTCCGCAGCGGCATGCGCAATTTCGCGGCCGCAAGTCGCTCCCTGGAGCCGAAATCCCTGAGACGGCGCCGCAAGCCCATTCCGAAGCCCGCAGCCCGCTATCGGCGGCCGCTGTTCCGGTCCTGGGACCGCCGATCCGGTTCCGGGACCGCCGATCCGGTTCTGGGACCGCCGATCCGATTCCGGGACGGCTGATCCGATTCTGGGACCGCAGATCCGGTCCTGGGACGGCTGATCCTGTTCTGGGGCGGTTGATCCGATACTGGGACCGTAGATCCGGTTCTGGGACGGCTGATCCGATCCTGGGACGGATAACCGCTATCCAGCGCGGATAGCCGCTATCGACGGCGTATAGCGGCTATCCGAAAGCGGAAGTCGCTTTACGAGGTAGGAAATCGGTTTCGGAGCTGGAAAACGGCTATCCGGGGTGTATAGCGGCTTGCGGCGGCGGGGAGGCTGCCTCGACCGGGGAAAGAGGGTTTTCGGGACGGCAAGCGGCTAGCCGGAGCCCAAACTGCCGTGCACGATCAGCCTTCATCGTCGGACCACAGGAGATCCTGCGTAGCGCACGCTACCGAGCATCGTCGTCCGATCGGATGCGGGAAGCGGATTTAGCGGCTCCCGACAAGCGAGATCGGTCCACGAGTGGAAATCGGTTCCGGGCGAGTCTCCTCGACCTCGATCCGGACCGCCTCGAATTTCGTCTTGATTCGCCGGTCCTTCATCACGCGCGAGAGACTGCCTCGATTCTTGAGATAGTCGGATTAGAAAAGTAGGCCAGCAATATCGCTCACAGCGTTTAATCCGCCTCGGCGGTCACCGCCGGTCTTAGGGAGGGTAAATGTGTAGCGATCGTCGCCTTGAAAAATGAGCTTGTAGTGCTTGCCATCGGCTGAGATCTCGAAGCCCAGGTCTTCCAGTCCACGCTTTATTCTTGAATCCATTGATTTGAAGCCACGCAGTAGCGATTTGAGTCGATCTCGACGAGATTCGGCGGTGTCAGATGAGGGGTTGGCCAATGCAATGCTAGCCAAAATGTGCTCTCGCCTGCCGTCCTTCCGTGCCAGTTTGAGCGCACCTTCAATTGCGTCACACGCGACGCCGCGAACTTCTCCCGGGTATAAGTCCTGTTCTTGACCAGAACGAAGGACAAATCCCGCCTGCATGGGATCTCGAGTTCTATAAGTCCTAATCTCAACCCTTAGGCGCTCGATTTCCTGTTCGGCCTCCGAGAGTCTCTCCTTCTTCGCTTGTAGCTCTTTCTCGAATTCCTCAATGTATTTGTCAATTTCGGTATCGCCCTCTGCGCGCAATGCTTCGAGCGCCCTTCGCGATTGAGACTCTTGTACAAAGGCCCAAGTGCAGCGCGGCTGTGACCTTCGGTTGGCAAGGGCATCCTGGACTTCTTCTTTCACCGCATGCGCGAGCTTGTCCGATGATCCAAATTCAGGCCCAACAAAAAAAGACCGCCTTCCGCCGCCATCGGGCCAGTAGACGCCGACTGATCCGCCAAAAACATTCTGTGAATTCACCTCGGTCATTAGCCGAAGGGAAAATGGCCGATTCGGTTCGACGACAACATGTGCCATACCAGAAAGGTCTTTTGCCAGAGACTCTGAATCGACCAGATGGCCGCCTTGAAAACTGGAGCTTACGTAAACGATAGGGAGGCGAGAGCCCGCACTGCCTGAGATGCATCGAGCCGCGATATCAATGTCGACGTTCTTTAGATACAGTGGAGACTTCCCAACCAAAAGAGAGCCATCATAGTCGCCTCCTAAGTTGTTCAGTAGGATTCGAACTAGGACAGGCTTTTTGGTGATAGGGAGGCGTGTGGTTGGGCTCTGGGATTCACAGAAGATCCTGATCCCGACCGAGCTGCTTTGTTGGTCTCGCGAGAAAACTGCGGTCGTGACCCAGGCGATACCACGTTGGTTCTTCGTGTAACGGATTGCAGCGGAGTCCTCGTTGTTCTCTGTGTGCCGCAAGCACTCTAGTCGCTCGGCCAAGTTCTGTGTTGCCCAGCTGTCCTGGTTCCCTAAGTTCTCAAGATCGCCTTCACTGAACCGGGTGTGTCTGGAGCCGAGGATCCACTCACGGATCGAAGCCAAAAAATCCAACGAGCTACACCTGAAAGAAACTGGAAACTCCGTTGCAAATGGCATACGGCCTCCCGATCTGCGCAAGAATAGTCATGCTGTGATTCGTAGATAATAGCGCATTACCGACGTGACTAGAGCCACCTAAGGTACTTGCATCCGCAATAGCCGCGATTGGCCGTATGTCGGGAGCTTCCTCGCTCACGCGCTATCCTCCCTCGCACCCATGCGCATCGACACCTTCGCCTCCCACCTCTCCGAGCGAGAAGCCGCCGAGATCGCCTTATCGGTCTGGGTCTTTAGGGGAACCCTTCAACGCCTGCTCGGCGAGTACGACGACAACTTCCGGCTGACCCTCGCCGACGGGTCGGAGCGGGTGCTCAAGGTGATTCACCCTGAGAGGGAGGCGTCGTTCGTCGATCTCCAAACCACGGTGCTCGCGCATGTCGAGCGGAGGGCTCCTGAGCTGGAGATGCCGCGCGTTGTACCCACATCGGCGGGCGCAAACTGGACTCAGGTCGAGACGCCGAACGGATCGCGTTTGGCTTGGATGCTCGGCTGGGTGCCGGGCAAGCCGCTGGCGGAAGTGGTGACGCGGACTCCCGAATTGCTCGGCAGTGTCGGCCGCCTGCTCGGCCGGCTGGGGGTGGCGCTTTCGGGGTTTGCGCACCCGGGGCTCGATCGGGAGCTGCGGTGGGATCTCGTGCGGGCGGGGTGGATTCGCGAGCGGCTGGAGGCGATCAAGGATTCGGGCCGCCGGGCGCTGGTCGAGCGCGCTCTCGCCCGGTTCGATGCCGAGGCGGCGCCGGCTCTTGCCGCGTTGCCGAAGGTCGCGATCCATGGCGATGCGAACGATTGGAACGTCCTCGTGCGCGGAGAGCGGGGCCGGTCACCCGAGGCGGTTTCGCTGATCGATTTCGGAGACATGGTGCGCTCGGCGCGGATCTGCGATCTGGCGATCGGAGCCGCGTATGCGCTGTTCGGATCGGCAGATCCGCTCGCGTCTTTGGCGCAGGTGGCGGCGGGGTATGCGCGAGTGGCGCCGATTTCGGAAACCGAAGCCGAGATCCTCGCTCCGCTCGTCGCGATGCGGCTCGCGGTCTCGGTTACGAATTCGGCGATTCGGCGCTCGCTGGCTCCCGACGATCCCTACGTTTCGGTGAGCGAAGCGCCCGCCTGGGCGACGCTCGAAGCGCTCGATCGGATTCCACCGCGCCTGGTGCGCGCGACGGTTCGTCACGCTTGCGGGTTGGCTCCCCTTGCTGTTTCTTCGATCGAAAGCCTCAAGAACGAAACGCCCGCGGCGATTCTTGCGCCGCCGGTTCTCGATCGCCTGTCGAGGATTCGCCCGCTCGATCTTTCGGTGGGGAGCCTGCTGCTCGGTGCCGACCCGCGGAATCTCGAACCCGGGGGGCTCCGCGCCCTGATCGAGCATGAGCTCGGAGTGGGGGAGACGGCGGATCTGGGCTTCGGGCTTTACGGCGAGGCGCGGCTGCTCGGGCCGATACCTCCCGAGCCGGGCACAGAGCCCGCTACGATCCATCTCGGCGCGGATCTGTTCCTGCCCGCGGGGAGCGAGATTCGTTCGCCGTTCGCGGGGACGGTGGTCGAGGTTCTGGAGACGGCGGCGGGGCCGCGGGTGTTGGTCGAGCACGAGGCGAGGGCTGTCCATACCTTCTGGCTCGGTCTCGCCGCGGATTCCCTTCCCGCCCTCGGTACCGCAATCGACCGCGGTGCCCTCATCGGACGAGTGGCGGAACCAGAAGGAAACGGCGGCTTGCCGCCGCACGTCCATCTTCAATTGCTCGTGGACGATCTCGGCCTCGGCGCGCGTTTTCCGACCGCGGCTCGACCGAGCGCGAAGGCGGTCTGGCAGGCGCTCTCACCCGATCCGACGGCGTTGCTCGGCGTGCCGGCCGATCGCCTGCCCTCGCCGCTTCCGACGTTCGACGAGATCCTCGCCGCGCGGCGCTCTCGCGTGGGGCGCAACCTTTCGCTCTCCTACCGCCGGCCGATCGAAATCGTGCGCGGTTTTCGCCAGCACCTGTTCGACGCCGACGGGCGCGCCTACCTGGACGTCTACAACAACGTCGCCCACGTCGGGCATCAGCACCCGCGCGTGGTCGAGGCGATCCGCTCGCAGGTGGGTCTTCTCAACACCAACACCCGCTATCTTCATCCGAACCTGGTGCGCTACGCCGAGCGGCTGACCGCAAAGATGCCGGCGCCGCTCTCGGTGGTCTACGTCCTCAACTCGGCGAGCGAGGCGAACGAGCTGGCGCTCCGGCTCGCCCGGGCCGCGACGGGAGGGCGCGATCTGATCGTGCTCGAAGCGGCCTACCACGGCCACACCACGAGCTTGATCGACGCGAGCCCCTATAAGAACGCCGGACCGGGGGGCGCGGGGGCGCCCGATTGGGTTCATACCGCGCCGATTCCGGACGACTACCGCGGCGCGTGGAAGCGCGGCGATCCTCTGGCCGGTCCTAAATTCGCGCGGCCGGTCGAGGAGATTGCGACCCGGCTCGCAAAAGAAGGAAAGCGCTCGACGTTTCTCGCGGAATCTCTCCCCAGCGTCGGCGGGCAAATCGTGCCGCCGCCCGGGTATCTCGAAGCCGTCTACCGCGCGGTGCGAAGCAACGGGGGTATCGTGATCGCGGACGAAGTGCAAACCGGCTTCGGCCGCTTGGGGTCCGCGTTCTGGGGCTTCGAGCTGCAAGGCGTAGTGCCCGACATCGTGGTGCTCGGCAAGCCGATCGGCAACGGCCATCCGCTCGGCGCGGTGGTGACCACGCCGGAGATCGCCGCCGCGTTCGACAACGGCATGGAGTTTTTCTCCACCTTCGGAGGCAACCCCGTCTCCTGCGCCGCCGGCATGGCGGTGCTCGACGTGGTCGAAGCGGAGGGACTGCAAGAAAACGCCCGCCGCGTAGGGGACCGCCTGCTCGCGGATCTCCGCGCGCTCACCACGAAACACGAGATCGCCGGAGATGCCCGCGGCGTCGGCCTCTTTCTGGGCCTGGAGCTCGTCCGCGATCGCGAGACGCTCGAACCCGCGACCGAAGAAGCCGCCTACGCCGTCGACCGCCTCCGCGACCTCGGAATCCTCGCCGGCACCGACGGCCCGCACCACAACGTGATCAAGCTCCGCCCCGCGATGATCGTCGGAGACGCCGATGCGGATCGGCTGATCGCGGGGCTGGATCGGGTTTTGGGGGAGTTGGGTTCTGGAGATCCACTATAGTTCCGTTGTCATCGAACAATGAAAGGTCTGCCATGCCCGAAGTCACGCGTCGCCGAACGGGGGAGCTACTCCGGAAACTCTTCGAGATCCTCATGCCGCATCCGGAAGGTATTCAAGCCCGCGATGCCCTGAACGATTTGGCGCGACGTGTCCAGCTGACGCCTTATGAGCAAGGCAGTTACGAGTCTGGTGGGAGGCGCTTCGACAAGATCGTGCGCTTTTCGACGGTCGACTGCGTCAAGGCCGGCTGGCTCCAGAAGAACAAGGGGCGCTGGATCATCACTGAGGCTGGAAAGAGTGCGTTTACATCGATTCAGGACCCCGAAGCTTTCTACCGCCGCGCGGTCAAGCTCTACCACGAGTGGAGGGCGAGCCAGCCCGACGTGGGCGTGGAGAGTCCCGAGGAATCTCCAGACTCGAGCAGTGCCAAAGCCGCGAGCATTACGTTCGAGGAAGCCGAGGAGCTGGCGTGGGTCGAGATCGAGCAGTACTTACGCGGCATGAATCCTTACGATTTCCAGGAACTCGTCGCTTCCCTTCTGCGAGGAATGGGCTATTACGTTTCGTGGGTCGCGCCACCGGGAAAAGATGGTGGGACGGATGTCCTCGCTTGGACAGATCCCCTTGGAACTCGCCCACCGCGGATCAAAGTCCAGGTGAAGAGGCAAGTTCAAGCCGTGAGCGTAGATGGGCTTCGGTCGTTCATGGCCGTGCTCGGTGACGATGACGTGGGGATCTTCGTGTCGATTGGAGGGTTCACTAAGGATGCGGCCGAGGAGGCACGGACACAAGAGAAGCGAAAGGTGACGCTAATCAACCTCGAGATACTTTTCGATCTTTGGGTCGAGCACTATTCCCGATTGAGTGACGACGCCCGGCGCCGCTTGCCCTTGCGGCCGATCTATTTTCTCGCTCCGGAATCATGATGAAGAAGGAGTACAACTTCAGCTCCGGACAGCGTGGTCCTGTAGTTCCGATGCCTCCGGGCAAGAGTCGGATCACGATCCGCCTGGATGACGACTTGCTCGAGTGGTTCAAGGAGCAGGTCCATGCGGCAGGAGGCGGAAACTACCAGACACTGATCAACGCGGCGCTACGGGAGCACATCCGGAAAGCCTCATGATTTGGAAACCCTGGAGGTGCAACCGATGAGATGCACCGTTTGCGGCGCGAAACTGGAAGTGACGAGCGCTGACCTGCCATTCAATGCGTCCGATTCAGGCACCGTACTGGTCAAGGGTCTCCCGGTGCTTCAGTGTTCCCGCTGTCCGCATCGCCTGATCGCGGACGAAGCGCTTGCCCGCGTCGACGAGATCCTCGATCGGCTGGGCAGTGGGACCGTTCGGGAAGTTGCCCCCTACCCAGCTTGAAGGCGATGCCGGGTGTCGGCGCCGTCGTGCGATGCTATCAAGCCGGTCAGTGGGGATTGACCGGGGAGAAAAAGGCCGGGCTGGACGCCGTGGTGTTGATGAAGGCTGGGCAGCTCGCGGCATCCCTGCTCGGCAACTCAGGTGGATTGCAGGCTGTCTGATTCCCGCATGTCACGACGATGCGTTTGCCGGGGCAGGTGCACAACGTATTCGGCGACTCCGGAATACACCAGCCCGGCCAATCACAGGGGGGCGGAAGCGCCTTGGCGGGCGAGCTGGCCAGTGCGGCGAGGACTAGACCAAGGCAAGGAACGAGGATTCTGTTCACACGTTTCTCCTTTCGCTACCGGGGGCGCTCGGAGCAGTGCCCGACTACAAATATTAAGTGCGGTAGGAAGAGAATAACGAGCCGTTGTTCAAGCCCGGGCGTGCATTTCGGCTTGAGGGGCCCGAGACGCAAGGGTGCCAAACAAGTTTCTCCGGGTGATTCGGGAGTACCGACGGGAAGTGGTACCGCCCCTTACCCCTTCGGCGCCATCCGAAACTCCGCCCGGCCCCAGATCGTCGTGCCGTCGCTCAAGCCGCCGATGGTGAAGGCCATCTTCTGGTCGACGTTGCGGATTTTGATCACGGTCTGGAAGCGCGCGAGCGTGCCGGCGGGGAGGGTTGCTGGCAGGTTCACCTGCAGGCGCGAGCCGGCGAGGTCGGAGCGGCGCCCTTGGTCGTCGAGAATCGCGACCGCGAGCGGCAGATCGACGCGCTGCGGACCGGGCGCCCTTCCTTCGAGCAACAGCTCGACCGGCACGCCGAGCGTTACCGGGACCTCGATCTCCTTCCGGTTCAGCCGTTTTGGTGCGCCGAGCTGCACGTACAGGCGCTGGCGGCTCGGATCTCCGCCGAGCAGGAGGACGCCTTCCGCGCGGGCCGCCGCGTCGCGGCTCGGCGAACGGTCGAGGAAGGAGCCGCGGGTGCGGACGGTAAGCCCCGTTCGCGCGACTTTGACCTCCACTTTGTGGCGGGTTGCGTCGGCCTTCCAGGTCGGGCTGAAGCCGAGCAGGTAGTAGGAGCTGGTGTCCTGCTCAACCGCGGGAAGGATGCGCAGGTCGGCGGCGACCACGGCGCGCCCGCCCGTGGCGCGGCCGAGCAGGTCGAACGCCGAGACCTCCCGCGCGCTCGAATTCGCCAGGTCGACGGGATAGATCGTGTAGCCGTTCTGGTCGGCGGCGGCGAGCAGCGGCCCGAACAGGTGGCCCGCCACCTGCATCGACCAGGCGCCCGAGAGCATCAACATCACCTTGCGGCCCGGGGGTGCGTCGAGCCCGCGCAGGGCGGCGGCGAGCGCCGCCGTCACCTTGCCCACCTCGGTGCGCGCCTCCGGGCTGATTCGCTTCGACATTGCGGCGACCAGTAGGCCGGCCGCGTTGGCCCGTGGGTCCAGATCGCCATCGGCCAGCGCGTCGCCGTTTTCCTCGATCCAGTCGGCGTCTCCGGCCAGGCGCCTTTGGTCGGCGAGCAGCTGATTGCCCGACGCAGGGCGTTGCCGCGCCCGGTCCAGCGCCGCGGCGACCTGTTTCGAGTCGCCGGTCCACGGGCAGAGGACGTCGATTTTCTTGCCGTTGAACGCCAGTATCGAAACGCGATCGGCCGGCCCCAGGGTCGAAAGATCCGTCGCGAGCCGAGCGAGCACCACGTCGCGCACGTTGGCGAGGGCGAACACCTCGTCGATGTAGATCAGATAGTTGCGCGCCACCCGCTCGGGGGGCGCCGGCGCGGCCGTCGGAGCTTTCGCCGTCGTCGCCACGGGGGCGCTCGGCGGCGTTACTTCCGTACCTTCGGCGATCTCGGAGAAGTAATCGACGCCCACCTTCTTGCCGTCCACGATCAGCTCGAAATCGTCGCGCCCGAGGGCGCGCACGCGCTGCCCGGCGGAGTCGGTCACGACCGCTTCGACGTTGACCACCCGAACCTCGACCTCCTCGCCCTCGATCCGGGGCGGTGGCTGATCCTTCGCCGTCGCGGCGAAAGCCGAAACGAGGCCGAGAGCGAGGGTGAAGAACAGGGGTCGCGCCATGGGGTGATTCCTTCCGCCGAACCGTTGAGGCCGCGAGCGTACGCCGATCTCCGCCCGCGTGCGACCCGGGGTGGGACGAACGGCGCCAATTTCGTTCTCGCGTACCTCTTGCACCTGACGTAACGTGAGGCCCTACCGTGCTCTTCGGATGGCACGCCCGGGGAGTCCCGGCGGCCGGCCCGAGGAAGGTGGGAGGCTTTATGAACGAACGTTTTCGAGTGGGCGATCTGGCGGAGCGGGTCGGGCTTTCGGTCCGGACGCTTCACCATTGGGACGAGGTGGGTCTGTTCCGCCCCTCGGAGCGGACCGCGGCGGGGCACCGTCTGTACAGCGAGGCGGACCTCTCCCGGCTCCAGCGGATCTTGTCGCTGCGCCAGTTGGGCCTGTCGCTCGCCGAAATCGGCTCCTGGCTCAGGCGCTCCGATCGTTCGCTCGCCGACGACCTCGAGCTGCACCTCTCGCGACTGGATCGCGAGATCCGCGAGCTCGACGCGCTGCGCCGCCGCCTCGCCCGGGTGGTCGGCCATCTCCGCGCGACGGGGGCGGTCTCCGTCGACGACCTATTCGCTTGCATGGAGAGCACGATGAACGTAGAACGGCATTTCACGCGAGAGCAGATGGAGGCGATCGAACGGCGGGGCCAGGAGCTGGGGGCCGACGCGATCACCCGAACCCAGGACGAGTGGACCGAGCTGATCGCGGAGGTCCAAGCCGCAATGGCCCGCGGCGCCGATCCCGCCGGCGCCGAAGTGCAAGGCCTCGCCGCACGCTGGCGCGAGCTGGTCGAGCGCTTCACCGGCGGCGACGCCGGAATCGCCGAGGGCGTCCGCCAGGTATGGCGGCAGGAAGGGGACGCGATCCGCGCGCAGCACGGCGGTCCCGACCCCGCGATGTTCGAGTACATGGGGCGCGCTTTCGCGGCGCGCGGCTGAGTTGAGAGACGGCAGGAGAGGCCTTCCGGATCGGCCTCTCCTCCGTCGTGTTCGCTCCACTCCACCGGCTGAGCGGCTGCGGGCCTTTCTGCTACTTGCCGCGCCCGCCGGCGAGCAGGAGCGCCCCGCCGACCACGATGCCGGCGACTCCCGCCCAAGTCGGAATGTGGACCGTTTCCTTGTCCTTGACCGAAAACTCGATCGGGCCGAGCTTGGCGTCGTGGGTTTCCTTCGTGTAGCTGAAACTGCCGTAGGCCAGGGCGGCGATTCCGGCGACGATCAAGACGATGCCGATGATCTTGGCTGCGCTCATGGGGATTCCTTTTGGGTCGGTGGGGCGTGCAGTACTCGCCTATGCACAGATCCCGCCGGGAGCTTGCCACGGGTAATTCGGGCGGCACCGAACTTGCTCTTTGAGCCTGCATCTCGGCAAGGTGCTCGGGATCGAACGGATGGAAAGATTCGACGGACAGCACCGGCTGGCCGATCGGTTCCCGAACTGTACGCTTTCGAAGGAGGAGTCAAAATGCTTTGGACAATCGTAGTGATTCTCCTGGTGCTTTGGGCACTGGGCCTTGTGACCTCCTACACCATGGGCGGATTGATTCACATCCTCCTGGTGGTCGCCATCATCGTCATTCTGGTCCGCGTCATCCAAGGTAGACGACCGATCTAACCCACCCGTCCCGCCCGGGCCGGCTCGCTCCGATACGCCATGGAGGGGCCGGCCCCGCTGCACTCAACCGACCGATCGGCCGGCAAGCCTTTCCGGTCTCCAAGTCCCGCACGAGAAAATTCCCGCTTCTCTTAGTGGAACACCCTCTCCGCCCGCCAGGCCGCCGGCCAGGGGATCCGACCGCCTTTTGTGGCAGAGTAACGGGCTGGGATGTATGACGAGTTCTACGGCTTCACCGAGCCACCGTTCAACCTGACGCCCGATCCGCGGTTCCTGTTCTTCTCGGACCGCCACCGGGAGGCGTACAACCACGTGCTGTTCGGCCTCCAGGAGCGGAAAGGCTTCATCCAGCTGACGGGAGAGGTGGGAGCGGGGAAGACCACCATCTGCCGCGCTCTGCTCGAACAGCTCGGCTCGCGCTACAAGACGGCGCTGATCCTGAATCCGGTCCTCACCTCGGCGCAGCTGATCCGCACGATCCTGGTCGAGCTCGGCCTGCCGCATCATTCGCGCATCGATCGGGTGACCGCGCTCGAAACGCTCAACCGCTTCCTGCTCGAACAGCTCGATCTAGGCAACGACGTCGTGCTGGTGATCGACGAGGCGCAGGATCTAGATTTCGACCTGCTCGAACAGGTGCGGCTGCTGTCGAACCTCGAAACCGACCAGCGCAAGCTCCTGCAGATCGTCCTGATCGGCCAGCCCGAGCTGCGCGACAAGCTGAACGACCGGCGCCTGCGCCAGCTGCGCCAGCGGATCACGGTGCGCTACCATCTCGCGCCCTTGAGCCTCGCCGAAACCGAGCAGTACGTCCAGCATCGCCTGCAGGTGGCGGGGGCGAACGGCCGGCCGACCTTCACCCGCTGGGCGATCCGCAGCATCCACAGTTATGCCGGAGGCGTGCCCCGTTTGATCAACGCGGTGTGCGACAAGGCGCTGCTCTGCGGTTTCGTGCTCGGCGCCGACGAGCTTCGATTCCGCCACGTCCGGCGGGCGATCCGCGAGCTCGAAGGAGAAGCCCATTGAGTCTGATCGACGAGGCGCTCAAGCGCGCCCGGCACGAAGCCTCCCGCCAAGAGGCGGTGAAGCGCGACGCCGCGCGCCACGACGGCCCGCGCCCGATCCCCAAGCTCTACGCCGAGCGGCAAACCTCGCGCGCCCCGCTCTGGGCCGGCATCGCGACGGGAGCCGCGGTGGCGCTTCTCGGCGTGGTCGCCTGGCTGCTCTGGGGGCGGAGCCCGATCGCGGCACCCGTTGCGCCCCAGGTCACAGTCGCCCAGGTCCCCGCGGCCTCCACACCGCCGGCTCGACCGGCGACGCCTCCCACCGCGTCTCGGCCACAAAAACCGGTGCCCGCACCGCAGGATTCCCGGCCGGCCCCAGTCGCGCCTCTCCCTTCGACCGCTCCGCCCGTGCAGGCACCGGTTGCCCCGCCGCTTGTTCGCGAGCAGCCCCCCAAGCCGACCGAATCGCCGGCCGCCGCGCCTAAGCCGGTGACGCCGCCGCGCGCCTCGTCCTCCGCCGCCCC
>Ga0068860_100004922_pt1 | contig 13612 bp, 15 predicted proteins | sample KBSSwiS32_FD_66597 | JGI IMG/M metagenome (GOLD analysis project Ga0068860, IMG submission 66597) | Switchgrass rhizosphere microbial communities from Kellogg Biological Station, Michigan, USA - KBS Switchgrass S3-2 | ecosystem: Host-associated > Plants > Roots > Rhizosphere > Soil ... | reverse complement strand
ATCAATACATAAGAATCTTCGGGCACCTGCTCCAGCTTGGTTTTAATAATAGGTTTGTTTAAAAATGACACGTCTTTCCGCAACCGGAACAGGAACCTGTTATCATCGTTTACCACAAAAACCGCCGATTTGAAATTGCTGCGCAGCAGGAAGAAAAGGCCCATGGCACAACCTACCAGGATGCCCACCAGCAAATCGGTAAACAGGATAGCCAGTATCGTAATCACAAACGGCAAAAATTGGTTCCAGCCCTTGCGGTAGAATTCTTTGAAGATAGAAATCCTGGCCAGCTTATATCCCGTATAAATCAATATTGCTGCCAGGGAAGCATATGGAATATGATTCAGCAAACCCGGTATAAACGCTACGCACAACAACAGGAATACGCCGTGCATAATAGCCGACATTTTTGTTTTGGCACCGGCATTGATCCCTGCAGAAGTTCGAACAATGACCGAAGTAAGGGGAAGTCCACCAATGAGTCCTGAAACAATATTGCCCACACCCTGCGCCTTCAGTTCGCGATTGGTGGGCGTTACCCGCTGATAGGGATCTAAATCATCCGCAGCCTCTACATTCAACAAGGTTTCAAGGCTGGCTACTATGGCGATTGTTAAAGCGGTTGTCCATACGCTGTAGTTAGCCAGGTAGCTGAAATCAGGAAAAGTAAAAAAGGAAGTAAACTGGTTAAAAGAGGCAGCTACAGGAATATTAACCAGGTGAAATTTACCCAGTGCCAGCGAAGGATAACTGATTTTTAAAACTTCGTTGATACCAACGCCCGCCAACACTACCACCAGTGGTGCCGGTACCAGTTTAAGTGCTTTGATCTTTTTCACGAGCACCTTATCCCATATAATTTGCAGCAGTATCGATAATACACCAATGGCCAGGGCAACCGGTAAAATATGTTGTAACGAAAACAACAGTTCAGAAAAAGTATTTTTGCCGTCTTTCTGCTCAAAGGCTTCATCGCCCAAAAAATCTGCCTCGTAGCCTACAAAATGCGGTACCTGCTTTAAAATAAGTATCAGGCCAATAGCCGCCAGCATCCCTTTGATTACGCTTGAAGGAATATAATCGCCCAATACACCCGCCTTCAGGTATCCAAGTATAATTTGAAAAACTCCCCCTATTACAACAGCGGCCAGAAATGCTTCATATACCTGCAACCTGCCAATAGCAACCGCCACAATAGCGGTAAGCCCGGCCGCAGGTCCGCTTACACTGAGCTGGGACCCGCTTAAACTGCCGATTACAATTCCTCCCACAATGCCGCCGATAATTCCCGAAAACAACGGTGCATTACTGCCCAATGCAATGCCCAGGCAAAGTGGCAAAGCCACCAGGAACACGACCACGGAGGAGGGAAAATCCGAACCAAGGCTGCCAAGATAATTTTTTGCTTTTTTCACAATAAAATAGTTTGATGATACATAAACAGTTCCGGCGATATGACCGGCATACCAATAACAACTGTGCCTGCCTGTTACTATTGCTGTTTGTTGCGGCAGTAAATAAATACTGTGCCGGTAGCTATATAAACTTTAATAGCAACCGCGCATGCTCAACAACCAGTAAGGCAAGTCAATAAAAATTAAATAAATGGAAAACTATACCGGCATTTTGGGAGGCGGGGTCAGCAAATCAGGATGCTGAACCGGAAGATTGATGATATCGTGCCGGTTACCAAATGAAGCAACGCATACCGGGTGAAATACCGTGTGCTGGTGATCGTGCAGGTATTCCGACAGGTTCTGCAAAGTATTGCTATTCTTTTCTTCTACCGGGTTGGGAACAGTGGTATCGGCATCCTGTTCTTCATCTGATGTATTGGACAAAGAAGAGACAGCTCGTTTTTCACTTTTGCATCCGTATGCCCAGAAATTGGCAGTTGTCAGAAACAAGAGCGCTATTATCATCAGCACTGCGGAGACTGCTTTAAATAATATGGAGATCCTTGGTAACATCAGGCGGCAAAAATACTTTAAAGTGATAAGGAATCAAACCCTTTTATTTTTTTTAACAAACCCCCTCCGTTTATTTTAGCAGTTTGTATCTTCATGCGCCATTTTACGGTCCGGTAACAGCATTTAATTTTTATCAACTACGATATCATGTCATATCCATACCAAATCACTTCATTGGATCAATATAAAGCAGATTACAAACGAAGCGTAGAAGATCCGGAAGGCTTCTGGTCGGCAGTAGCGGATAATTTTTATTGGAGAAAAAAATGGGACAGGGTGCTCAACTGGAATTTTAAGGAACCGAAAATCGAATGGTTTGCGGGTGGAAAACTAAACATAACAGAGAACTGTATCGACCGGCACCTGCCGGCCATGGCCGACAAGCCAGCTATTATATGGGAGCCAAATAACCCGGAAGAAAGAACCCGTATTGTCACGTATGCCCGGCTACACAAGCGTGTTTGCCAATTTGCACAGGTATTAAAAAACAACGGCGTAAAAAAAGGCGATCGTGTTTGTATCTATATGGGTATGGTACCCGAACTGGCCTATGCAGTTTTGGGTTGTGCCAGAATAGGCGCTATCCACAGCGTGGTATTCGGCGGTTTTAGCGCACAGAGCATTGCCGACCGGCTGGAAGACGCCAAAGCCGAATATATTGTTACCTGCGATGGCGCCTATAGAGGTGGAAAAGATATTCCGCTAAAAAGCGTAATCGACGATGCATTAATTGGCAACAAAACAGTTAAACGCGTAATCGTGTATACCCGCACGCGCACACCCGTTAGCATGATAAAGGGAAGAGATGTATGGTGGGAGGATGAGATGGAACATGCCGAAGCGCAGGTAGAAAAAAATGGAACTGTATCCTGCCCTGCTGAAGAAATGGATGCTGAAGATCCACTGTTCATTTTATATACGTCCGGCAGCACGGGTAAACCGAAAGGGGTGGTACATACCTGTGGCGGGTATATGGTATGGACCAATTATACATTTGTGAACGTATTTCAATACCAGCCAGGCCAGGTGCATTTCTGTACCGCAGATATCGGCTGGATAACCGGTCATTCATACATTGTTTACGGACCGCTGAGTGCCGGCGCTACCTCATTGATGTTTGAAGGTATTCCTACCTGGCCCGATGCAGGCAGGTTCTGGGATATTGTTGATAAACACCAGGTAAACATTCTTTATACCGCACCCACTGCTATCAGGAGTTTAATAGGATTTGGATTTGACCCTTTAAAAAATAAAAATCTTTCTTCATTAAAAGTACTGGGAACCGTTGGTGAACCTATTAATGAAGAAGCCTGGCACTGGTACGATGAAAATATTGGGAAAAAACAATGCCCGGTTGTTGATACCTGGTGGCAAACGGAGACGGCCGGTGTATTGATCTCTAACCTTGCAGGGGTTACTCCGTCCAAACCATCCTGGGCCACTTTGCCGCTTCCCGGCGTACAGCCATTACTGGTAGATGAGAATGGGAAAGAGGTGACTGAAAAAGGGGAAGAAGGTTTTTACAAAGGTAACCTATGTTTGAAAGCGCCCTGGCCCGGTATCTTGAGAACTACCTATGGCGACCATGAGCGTTGCCGCACCAATTATTTTGCTACCTATGAGAATATGTATTTTACAGGCGACGGGGCGCTAAGGGACGATGCAGGCAATTACCGTATCACCGGCAGGGTAGACGATGTGCTGAACGTAAGCGGCCACCGCATCGGTACAGCAGAAGTGGAAAACGCCATCAATATGCATTCGGGTGTGGTAGAAAGTGCCGTGGTAGGCTATCCGCACGATATCAAGGGGCAGGGCATTTACGCATTTGTAATTTACCAGGGCAGCCGCGGTGATAAGACCTCCGACAGTAAAAATATAACGGAAACGGTCAGCCGTATTATTGGCCCGATTGCAAAACCAGACAAAATACAATTCGTTAGCGGCCTACCCAAAACCAGGAGCGGTAAAATCATGCGCCGTATTTTGCGGAAGGTGGCGGAAGGGCAGCTGGAAAACCTCGGTGATACCTCTACCCTGTTGGATCCCGCGGTAGTAGATGAAATTAAAAAAGGAAGGCTATAGTATTGTACATTAGCCGATTATTTGCTGCCGGATGGTCAGCAATTTTTTCCTTTTATCGGCAGAAAGCCTTTTCCATCTTTTTCGCCAGCGGATTTCCTGCAGCCAGCCACTGTATATATAAGTGAAAATGCCTGTACTAACCATCAGCAGCAATAATCCCAAAGCATACAACCAACCAATAAAAGCCATAGCTGCAATTAAAATCAACAGCCACAAAAAATAAATAACTGTACAGCAGGCCACAAAAATCCAGCTGTAAAAATCTTTGCGTAATACTTTTTTGTCGGCAATCGTTCTTCCAATTAATACCGGCAACCCGTTCAGCAGTAAGCCCATCAAATAGAAAGGGCATCCAGCTACCAGCAATACTGCTTTCCCGGCAGAAAAACGACTGTTTTCCCTGGCTATTTGGTCGTTCAGCCTGGCGGCCATCAACGATGAGAAATATGATCCTGCTTTTTGCTTTTTTGTCTCGAAATATATTCCCGAAGCCTGGTTAATATCATGGCAGATTTGTTGTTCCCGCAATAATTTTTCCCTCGATTTTATTTTCCATGATGCCCTTGCCTGCGCTGCATCGATTCTGCTAAGCGCGAGGTAGTGCTCCAGTGTTTGCAGCCGGTTTTTATTTGTCACATGCAATACAAGTTTATTGACCGCCAGTTGAGCATCTTTACAGATATGCAATAATGCGGCGGCAGGATTATGCTGGTATTCATCTTTGTAAGCAGAAAGCAGCAGGGGTTTATCTGCATGCACCTGAACGGTTGTTCTGGAGGCCACCGGGTCATCGTACGTAATACCAACCGGTATAATGGGTATGTCGAAAGAAAATTGATGTTCTGTGGCCGTATTAAAAGCCAGCCTGAAAACACCTTTCCGGAAAGGCAGGAGCTGGTGCTCAATATGACTATAGCTTTCAGGAAAAAATACAATAATTCCGCCGGCAGAAAGTATTTGCTGGCCGCTGGAGAAACTATCATGATTGGCATCCAGCGTTTTTTTCCCGCCCTGGTGGCTGTGCACCGGCATCATATGCAGCCACCACAGTATTTTTTGAACCGGCTTATTCACAAACACATCGCCCCTGGCAAAAAACCAGGCCTTTCGCTTCAATAATATACCCAGCAGGGCCGCATCCATTAAAGAGGAATTGTGATTGGCAATAATGATTGCCGGACCGGTTGAAGGAATGTTCTCAAAACCGGTAACATATATATGCCGGTAGAAAAAACGCAAACCCGCCGTCATTAAAATTTTTGCAAAGGAATAAAGCATAAAAAATATTCCGCCCGCAGGCCGAATATTTTAAAGATAGGCAAGGTTCAGGACGATGCCCTGTGTATGCATTTATTGTTTAATATAAGTTGACCCGGAACAATTAACGTTGAATAGTAACAGCCGTGCCAATAGGGATAATACTATAGAGCTCTTCAATTTCATTATTTTTTAACGATATACAGCCATTGGTCCAGTTCTGGAAAAAATCCACAGCCATATCATCGCGCTGCCAGGTGCCATGGATGCCGATGCCACCACCAATCTTTGCATTTTTTGGAACCAGGCCCTGCGCCTTGCGCTGATTAAACTTTTCGTAATCCGCTTTTGTTGGGTAATCAATCAGCATCATCCGATCCCATTTTTCATGCGGCCGTTTAGAAGCAATTTTGTAAGAACCCTCCGGTGTTTTACGATCGCCTTCTGTCATTTTATCATCCAGGCTTTTACTGCCAAAAACCACCGGATAAGTGGCATACCAGCCGTTATCGTCGTATACCCTTAATTCGTAATCAGATTTATCAATGATGATATAGGGCTTGCCAACCAGCTCGTCATTAAAGAAACGATGTTTTACAACCCTTTTGCTTTCGTGTTTGGTAAAAGCAAATAAAGCAAGCGCAATCAATACGGTGGAACCGGCAACTACCTTTTTCATGGTGATCATTTTTTACAGACCTGGAAATAAAAAACTGGTTTAAGCGTAAAAAATTTTTAACATGAACACGCAAATTTTATGCAATAAAACGTACAGAACCGCAGTATATTTCCATAGTGGAAAAGTTTTAAGGATTCATTGGCTAACCGCCTTGTACAGAGACATTAACAAAAAAAATCAAATCTTTTCAAAAAACCGGAATTTTGACCGCTATTGCAGGGGTACCTGCAGCGCAAACAAATTATGAAAGCACTCTTTTATATACTCCCCGTATTGGCCGGTGTGGCCATGGCCATTCAGTCGGGTATCAACAGCCAGTTAAGGATTGCCATTAATCATCCCTTCCTGGCAGCGTTTATTTCCTTTTTTGTGGGCACCGTTGCACTGGTTTTAATTCTATTATTATCCAGGCAAACTCTTCCGTCATTGGCAGCTTATAATGCGGTAAACTGGTACAAATTCAGTGGCGGACTGTTTGGTGTATTTGTGGTTACGGTTACCTTGCTATCGGTGAAGGAGATAGGTGTTGCCAATATGTTTGTGCTGGTGGTAGCCGGCCAGTTGATTACTGCCGTTTGCATGGATCATTTTGGCGTGCTGGGTTTAAACGTGTCGCCGGTAACACTTAAAAAAATAGCCGGTATTCTCTTCCTGGTAACGGGTGCCTGGCTGGTTAATAAAAAATAAACCGGCATGTAGTATGCCGGTTGCACGCAATAAAACTATTGGCTGCGGTATCCTCAACATCTATCACCAGTTACTGAAACGCAGACCCACATTATAAGGTGTTTGATCCAATCCTTTTTCAAACATACTCTGGGTGGCCAGAGAACCGTATAATTTAACAGGCCCCAGTTGAAGTTCTGCTATATAACTGATCTTAAAAGGCCGGAGGTACATATCGTCGTGTATTTTTTGTTTGCCATCCTCAGAGGTAATCATTTTCTGCCTGGAAGAATACAGGTAGCCCGCGCTGACACCCGCGCTGAACCCAAATGATTTATTATAAAAATTATTGGGTGTGAAATTAAAATTCAGCATTAGGGGCACCGTAAGATAATCCGCAGCCAGCTTATCTTTTTTGTAATGCCGCACCACGTCCTCGATAAAAATATTATTTTTCTTATCGTAATACACGGGCGATTCATAGCGATAATTGTTTAACTCGATACCCAACCCGTATTTAAGGTTTACCACATGGCTGATTACATTCAACCGCTGCATAAATAGCCAGATATTTACATCAATAGATTTCCCGTTGCGCAGGTTAAACTTCTCCTTGTTCAGCCCTGGTGCTACCACACCCGCAGTTACCGCGCTGGTATAATTTGTTTTATCATTGTAATTCGCGAAGCCGAGGTCAAGAATAAGCCAGTTGGTGCTCACGTTCCGGTGGCTGTGATTAATCCTGGATACGCTCACCGAGCCGTCTTTATTTTCATAGTGTCCATCACTCTTTTTTACAATTATGAGGTTACCGATATGAATGGTATCCGGCTTTTTTTCCTGGCTGGCACTGCTATCTGTCTGCGCCATACCCGTTAATCCAAGGCATAATCCTGCCAATAGTAAATACATTTTACTCATACAATAATGTTGATTTTTTTTAATAAATTTTAGCGTACCGCTATTTCGAAACCACCTATAAGGATCCCCTTGCGCCTGCCATCTTCATTGCCTGCATCGGTTTTTTTGGCTATCAGCCGGGAGGCCTTTCTTATAAATCCACGCAATGCGTTTTTGGTGTTAACCGTGGTATTCAGCACTTCTACATTGTCATTGCTCAGTGATGCATATTCCACTTTTGTTTTGTTTTCATCAGGATTAAGAATAATAGCCGGCTGATCAATCATCGGTTCTTTTGCTGCAGCAATTAAAGGTCTTTTTATATCAGCGTTTTTTATTTTTTCCCGTTGTATCGGTTCAATGGTAGTGCTTTTTAAATTATTATCCGGAACTACCGCGATCGCTTCCTCCTGTAATACGTTTTGTTGCTCCGGAATGTTACTTCTCTTATTATTTATTTTGCTTTTTACAACAGCCAGCGCCGGGCGAACCTGTTTTGTATTTTTTATATCATTTTTTTCCTGAACATTGGTTGCCGCAATTGTTTCAATGTTGCGTTGTTCTTTATTATCAATTTTCTTAGTGATAGGATCTTTTATAACGGGCTGTGGCGCCGGCTTAACGTTGTTTGGCGGATTCCCAATAACTGCTATTGGCTGGCCCATATCTTTTTTGCTGTTATTTATCCAAAACAAACCCGATACAAATAAGAGTACCGCAGCAGCGGCCGCCATTCTTCCCCACCGGAAAGGAATTATTTTTTCATCTTTTTCATGACGGTACAGGGTTTCTTTATTTTTGAATGTGATATAGGTATCTGCGGTTAGCCTTACCTGTTGCAGTAATTCAAATTCATCCTGCAGCGATGGATGCCGGTAAACGAAATTCTCTACCGCTGCTTTTTCACTGTTTGAAAGCTCGTCATCGGCATATAATACAAAGTAAGACTCATAGTTATCCATTGCAATATCAGCCCGTTCTTCCTGTTTCAGCAAAGAAGCCTTATTGTTAAATACCACTGCCGTATCAGGGCTTACTTTGAACTGCTGAAACAATTCCAGCTCATGTTGCAGATCAGGATTGTTCGCAACAAATTCCTCCACCTGCTTTCTTTGTACTGCAGGCAGTTCATTATCTGCATACAGCATAAAAAATTCTTCGTAATTATTCCTGTTAATGTTCATCTTTATTTGTTTTGATACGGCTTACATCACATTTTCCGGGCTAACCAGGTAATTTTTCAATTGCACCCTGGCCCTGTAGAGATACACTTTCACCTGGCTTTCATTTAACCCGGTAATAGAACCAATTTCTTCATAACTATAGCCCTCATAATCCTTTAATAAAACAAGACTTCGCTGGGTCTCGCTCAGGGTTTCCAGGGCTTGCTCCAGCACCTTCTTCAGGTTATTCGCCGGCCTGTCAACCACCCGGCTATTCTCATTAAATTCTTCTTTCAGGTAAATCTTTTTTGTTTTACGGATATGATCGATCATCTGGTGATAAGCTACCGTAAACAAATACGATTTCATTTTTGCTGCGTCTACTTCCTGCCTGCTGCGCCATAACTTTTCAAAAGCCGTCTGTACAACGTCGCGGGCATCTTCTTCATGCCGCAGGTTTTTAAGTATAAAACGGTATACGTTGTCTGCATACAGGTTTACACATTCATTGTATTCTTTCTCAGTCATAAAACAGTTCTTCTCTTAGTTGTACTATTGGCAATTTGCTCCACTATTCACCGCTCCTCCTGGATTAACGTGCCGTTCCCGTAATACGGATACTCATATCCTAAAGTTACAGGCCAGCCCGTATTTTTTTTAAAAAGAAACCCGCCTAAGGGGCGGGATTACATACCGTGATATATATTGAGTTGTTATTGCACAGCACTTAGAAGGTGCCTCGACACAGTTTCCCAGATCATACCGCCATCGGCAGACTGTAATCGGGTGTCGTCATCGTCCGAGCTTACCACAGCGCCCTGGGGCAGCGGTTTGGCCTGGCTGCTGTGAATAGTGAAAGCCAGTAAAACACCGGTCAATATCGTTAACAGCAACATGCAACTGAAAAATGTCTGGGCTTTCATAACCATTTATTTAAAATAATATGACGAAGGTATCCGTAAAATGTTACAGGCAATAACAGAATTGTGCGAATCGGGTATTTTAACCGACAAAACAACTAAATCAGCCGGTGAACACAATACCCGTGACCTGTAACGGTCAACTCCTTCTTTCCACTATTTTTGTAGCCAAAAAAACTGTATGAACCAGGCTTTTGCAGAACGCATCGGTAAGGAAGTGGAAGAAATAAAGGCGGCAGGGCTTTTTAAAACCGAACGTATTATAACCAGTGAACAGGGGCCGGAAATTGTGGTAAATGGAAGAACAGTACTGAATTTTTGTGCTAATAATTACCTTGGGCTGTCTTCTCATCCAGCGGTAATAGAAGCTGCCCATAAGGCCATCGATACGCATGGTTACGGCATGAGCAGCGTTCGCTTTATCTGCGGCACACAGGACATTCATAAAGAACTGGAAGAAAAAATAGCCCGGTTTCTGGGTACGGAGGATACGATCCTGTACGCAGCGGCTTTTGATGCCAACGGAGGCGTATTTGAACCACTTTTCGGCGAACAGGACGCCATCATCAGCGATGCTTTGAACCATGCATCCATTATAGACGGCATTCGCCTATGCAAGGCACAACGCCTCCGATATGAACACAATAATATGCAGGACCTGGAAACCAGGTTGAAAGAAAGTATGGACTGCAGGAGCAGGATTATTGTAACAGATGGCTCATTCAGTATGGATGGAACTATTGCGCAACTAGATACGATTTGCGACCTGGCCGACAGGTACAATGCCATTGTAATGATAGATGAATGCCATTCAAGCGGCTTTTTGGGCAAAACCGGGCGGGGAACGCATGAATACCGGAATGTGATGGGCCGTATCGACATTATAACAGGAACATTGGGCAAAGCGCTGGGTGGCGCAAGCGGTGGTTTTACCAGCGGCAATAAAGCCATCATTGAACTACTGCGCCAGCGGTCAAGGCCTTATTTGTTTTCCAATACCCTTGCACCTTCTATTGCCGGTGCTTCTATTGCGGTGCTGGATATGTTGAGTGAAACCACTGAATTAAGAGACCGCCTGGAACGCAATACCAGGTATTTTCGCAGCAAAATGACGGATGCCGGTTTTGATATCAAGCCCGGCGACCATCCCATTGTTCCCATTATGCTATACGATGCAGTGATTGCGCAAAACTTTGCAGCGGCACTATTGAATGAGGGTATTTATGTAATCGGCTTTTTCTTTCCGGTAGTGGCAAAGGGGCAGGCGCGCATCAGGGTACAGCTAAGTGCTGCACACAAACAGGAACATCTGAATAAAGCCATTGAGGCGTTTGCCAGGGTTGGTAAGGAGTTAAAAGTTCTTAGTTCCTAGTTCGTTGTTGCTTCTGAACTAAGAACTCCGGAACTATGAACTTCGAACCGGCAACTATTTCCCGCCTATCATACTGATTTCAACATTTACGTTTTTAGGTAGGCCTTTTACAGCCACTGTTTCCCGCGCAGGAAAATCGCCCGAAAAATATTTGCCATATACTTCATTCACCGTTGTAAATAATGACATGTCGCTCAGAAAAATAGTCGTTTTTAATACATGGTTGAAGTCCATGCCCGCTTCCGAGAGAATTGCTTTCAGGTTGTGCATCACCTGATGTGTCTCTCCAATAATATCCGTTGCTTCCACATTGCCGGTGGCCGGGTTAATGGCCACCTGGCCAGATATGAACAGCAGGTTGCCAAATTGTATTGCCTGGTTATAGGGGCCAATAGGAGCCGGTGCGCTGCCGGTATTGATAGCTTTTTTTTCCATGGCCAAATGTATATAAGGTTCCGCAGTTTTGACTAAAATGAAGTTCCTTTGTTAAAACAACCATCCGTGAAACTTGCGATTGTTTGCGATGAAAAGCTGAAGGATGCTTTCCTTTCAAAAAAAATAAAGGGAAACGCCGAACCCTGCTTCGTTTCCCTGCCGCAGCATATACCGCCAGACGCGGCTGTTGTCATTGATTTGTTATTTGAACCCAAGCCTGAAAGGATTTCGTTGCTGAAACAGTTCCTGCCCCGTCCTGTTTTTGTTAACTCCGTGGGTGATACACTGGCCAGCATTGGCCAACCTTTTATCCGGATCAATGCCTGGCCCACATTTTTTACAAGAGAAATTATCGAGTTGGCCGTTTTGCCCCCGCAAGAGGCATTGGTGAAAGATCTACTGGGGGAAATAGCATGGCCCTACGTTGTTGCGCCCGACATAGTGGGTTTGATAAGCGCAAGAATCATCGTAACCATCATAAACGAGGCTTATTATGCACTTGAGGAAAAAGTAAGCAGCCGGGAAGAAATTGATACGGCCATGAAAACAGGAACACATTATCCATTTGGACCCTTTGAATGGAGCCGACTGATTGGACTCAAAAAAATATATGATATGCTTGTTTTACTGCGGGGCGACAATACTGATGCTGGAGTTTCAATTCTGCTGAAGCAGGAAGCGCAGTCTGATGAGATTAAAAAAATACAAGTTTAATCTGTCAATGAAATATAGTTTGTTAAAAATTATTATAATTACCTAAAAAAATAAATACTGGTATTGCCGATACGAAAAATAAAATTTTCGCTGCAAACATTAAAAAACTATTAAACCTGCGTGTTTAATGAATATTAATGCAAACTAGGGGAAGGGTATCAAAAGATGGCACTTATTTTACATATTGATACTGCAACGGATCAGGCAAGTGTTTCCATTGCAGGTGAAGGAATTTTGCTGCATCAGCGTGTGAACGGCCGCGCCGTGGATCATGCCGCTTGGATACACACTGCTATCAGGGAAATGGTTGATTCGGGAGGCGATGCATGCCAACTGAATGATATAGCCGCTGTAGCAGTAGTGGCTGGTCCTGGCTCATATACAGGTTTACGTGTGGGTATGGCTACTGCAAAGGGTCTGTGCTATGCGCTGAATATTCCTTTGATCAGTTTAAATACCCTAAAGCTGATGGCTTATGCAATCAAAAGAGAGGCTGTACCACCTCAACTGTTGTGCCCTATGCTGGATGCGAGACGGCAGGAAGTGTTTACAGCGCTGTATAATTTTGACCTTGAAGAACTGGTAGCGCCCTGTGCAATGATACTGGAAAATGATTCTTTTGCTGATTGGTTAAATACACACCGCATCATTTTTTCAGGAAATGGCAGCCATAAATGGAAATTGATGAAGCAGCATGACAATGCAATTTTCAGGGATGTTTTTTATACAACCCGTGATATAGCCGTAATGGCCGCCGGGACTTTCAGGGAGCAGGCATTTTCAGATATCGCATATACAGATCCTGTTTATTTGAAAGATTTCTATTCGTACCATAAATGAAAGAACAATATCTTTTTTTAACCATTTTGTACCATGGTTGCAGGCATTGGCGGTATATATCGTCTGATGGTTGCTAACCAAAACCTTGTTAAATATGAATACGTCTGTAAACCATTTAATTGTAAGGCAGCAAGAAGGAGAACCTGTAAAAATTGATTTTTTACAGGTCAAAAAAGCTGCCATTACATTGCGTGCCATTAACCACAAATTAAGACAACAAATTATGCGTCTGCTGGAAGACCATCAGCGAATGACCGTCACAGAGATCTATGTACAATTAAGGTTGGAGCAATCGGTGGCATCACAGCACCTGGCCATTCTGCGGCGGGCAGGGATTGTAGATACATTCAGGGATGGAAAGTACATATCATACTCTATTAATGCTGAACGGCTTGCACAATTGAATAAGCAAGTACTGGGCATAATAAGTTAAAACCACTGGTTTGCAGGCAGGGCGGCTATCCGATGGGTTGCCGCCTTTTTTGTTTTTTAGTACCTTTACCGTTCCAAATAATGCCCATGTTTATTAAACAATTGTACACAGGCTGTCTCAGTGAAGCTGCTTATTATATTGAAAGTGAAGGAGAAGCTGCTATTATAGACCCATTAAG
>Ga0068860_100004921_pt1 | contig 13613 bp, 10 predicted proteins | sample KBSSwiS32_FD_66597 | JGI IMG/M metagenome (GOLD analysis project Ga0068860, IMG submission 66597) | Switchgrass rhizosphere microbial communities from Kellogg Biological Station, Michigan, USA - KBS Switchgrass S3-2 | ecosystem: Host-associated > Plants > Roots > Rhizosphere > Soil ... | reverse complement strand
TCTTTATCGCGTATTTTGGAACCAATCATTAGTCCATAGCTTTCTTCACCGCCAACAATATATTCTTCTTTGCCTTCTTTTTCCTTGATCAGTTCGGCTATCCATTTAAACCCGGTGAGTACATTGTAACAGGCAATACCGTTTGCTTTGGCTATTTTATCAATCAGTTCGGTCGTTACAATGGTTTTAATCACCATATCATTGGGCTTTGCAATGCCCTTGGCCTTGCGCGCTTCAATCATATAATTACAGGCCAGTACGGCAGTTTGGTTACCATTTACCAGCAGCCATTTGCCTTTATTGTCTTTAATAGCGATACCCACCCGATCGGCATCCGGATCCGTCCCCAGTAAAATATCGGCGTCCAGTTCTTTGGCTTTTTTTAACCCAATGCTCATGGCTTCGCTTTCTTCCGGGTTGGGATACACCACTGTTGGGAAATTACCATCCGGCACAGCCTGTTCTTCAACAATATGAACATTTGTAAATCCGAAACGCTTTAATACTTCCGGTACCAGTTTAATGCCTGTACCATGAATGGGCGTATACACAATTTTCAGATCGCTTTGCTTTGCTATCACTTCCGGGTAAACGCTCAGGCTTTTCACCATTTCCATATAAGCGTTGTCTATATCGGCACCAATCAGCTTAATATTGGCTTCCCCCCCGTTCCACTTTACTTCATCCACCGAGGCAATCTTATCAACTTCTTTAATAACATCTTTGTCGTGCGGTGGCACCAGTTGACCGCCATCGTTCCAATAAGCCTTGTATCCATTGTATTCTTTGGGGTTATGAGAGGCAGTACACACCACACCGCCGTTTAAACCGAGATGGCGTATGGTAAAGCTCAGCTCCGGCGTGGGCCGAAGACTTTCAAACAAAAAAACCTTGATGCCATTGGCCGCAAATACATTTGCCACTGTTTCGGCAAAAAACCGGCTGTTGTTACGGCTGTCGTGCGCAATAGCAACCTTTATTTCGCCTTTTAGCTGTGCTTTCATATAATTCGCAAAACCCTGGGTAGACATACCCACGGTATATTTGTTCATGCGATTGGTACCCACACCCATGATACCACGCAATCCGCCGGTGCCAAATTCAAGGTTGCGGTAAAACGATTCTTCCAGTTCTTTGGGGCTTTCTTTCTGCAAACGTATTATCTCGTCTTTGGTGGCCTGGTCAAAATTTCCTGCTAACCATGTGTTTACTTTGTCCTGAATCACAGCGTTCATACTGAACTATTTTTAAATGAATAATTGCGGGTCTAAGTTATTGATTTCTGGTGATTGACAAACTATTAACCGGTCTTACCCGTATTTTTGTTCAACAGTTGTTATCCGGTATTTTATGTAAAAAAATTTTGACTGATTTGCTGAGAAAAATACATATATCATGCCTGTTAATGATGGCTGGTCTGAGTACGCTTGCACAGGATGCTGCATTCTACGAGCCTTACCCGGGAGCAGCTGCTATGAAAAAAGTTGATGCTTCGGTATACAAACCTTACCATTCTCCGTCCGGCAACACTCATAAAACCCGTCCCTGGCTGGTTGCCGGTTTGCACGCAGCGTTCTGGACCGGTTCTTATATTGCGCTGGATAAAACATGGTACAGCAATTACCCGCGTTCTTCTTTTCATTTTTTTAACGACAACAGCGAATGGGAACAGATGGACAAAATGGGGCATGTATGGACAGCCTATAACCTCGGTCGGGCATCCGCAGAACTCTGGTCCTGGTCTGGCATATCCAGGAAAAGAAGTGTTGTCTATGGCGGATTGAGCGCCATCGCCTACCAAAGCATCATTGAGATCCAGGATGGCTTTTCTGCCGAATGGGGGTTTAGCTGGGGCGATATGACCGCTAATATCGCAGGCGCCGCAGCTTATGTTTCGCAGGAACTGGGTTGGAAGGATCAGCGCATCCAAATCAAAATGAGTTATTGGCCCTATGGTTATTCACCTGATCTCATTGCCCGCCGTAACCAGTTATTCGGTACAGGCCCCATAGAAAGAACCCTGAAGGATTACAATTCACAAACCTATTGGGTAAGTGCCAACCTTAAGTCCTTCTTTTCAAAAAGCAACTTACCTGCATGGTTAAACGTTTCTCTTGGTTATAGCGCGGATGGCATGCTGGGCGGGGTAGAAAACAAATGGACCGACAAACAGGGCAATTATTTCGATCGTACCAATATTCCGCGGGTGCGGCGCTTTTTTATTTCGCCGGATATTGATCTTACTAAAATCAAAACCAGGAGCAAACTGCTGAAAACAATTTTCTTTACGCTGAATATATTGAAGATACCCGCACCCGCTATTGAACTGAATTCAAAGGGAAAATTGACAGGACATATTTTTTATTATTAACAATAGTAACAAATAAAAGATAATGGTGAAGCGAGCATTTGTACTTCCAGCGGCACCGGTTGCGTCGCACACTTGTACTATGGATTATTCATCTGCAAAAAACATTCAACCGCTGCGCGGTTGAGAGCCACTCATTACTTGCTCCACGGATTGCATCCGGGGTTATTAATGTTACGCCCCTTTGGGGCTGCCCGATCTAAGTCGTGAGTCGTCAGTCATGAGTCGTGAGTCAACCCTTCACCACCTTCACCTAACAGCTTTTACCTTACACCTGATCATACACCTGGCATCATACATCTAACATCATACATCTGACATCATACATCTTACATCTACTTCCGCCTCCAGACTAAAGACTAAGAACTAAGAACTCACTCCAGGTACGCTCCCTTAATCACATCTCCCTCGGCTTCTACGTAAATATGCTCCTGTAAAGTGGTGGCAATAGACAACCCTACATAGTCTGGTTTTACCGGGAAGGCCTTGTGACTGCGTTCTACCAACACCAGGGTTTGTATTTTTTTTGGATGAAACAGAAGAAAAGGTTTCATGGCATAGAGCAGGGTTTTGCCGCTCATGGCCACATCATCAATTACAATAATCACCTTATCGTCAAAATTGGCTTCCTTACTCAGCACAACATCCGCGGGCCGGTGTTTGTCCAGTGAAACAGTAAAAAACTCAGTTTTAATGGTACTGATTTCAGCCAGCAGCTGCTGAATATTTTTTGCCATAATGGTACCGCTTTCGCGGATGCCGGCCAGCACAATACCTTCTTCACCGGTATTGTTTTCAATAATCTCGTAAGCCATGCGGCGCAGCTTTTTTGCAGCGGTCGTTTCATCCAGTATATAGTTCTTATCTTTTGCCAATGAACAGGTTTTAAAACAAAATACAACAAAACTACGCACTAAAAGCAAAACCTTTAATTTAGCTGGTATAAAATTGTGCCATGCAATTTGTACCACAGGTTTTGTTTATTATACTGGCAGGAACAGCCACCTGGTTATTTGCCAGGAAAATAAAATTCATCCGCCGCAATATCCTGCTGGGAAGGGAAGAAGATTATAGCGGTAATGCTGCGGCCCGCTGGAAAAACGTGCTGCTCCTGGCATTCGGCCAGAAAAAAATGTTTAGAAATCCGCTGGTAGCCTTCATGCATTTTATTATTTACGCAGGTTTTATTATCATCAATGCGGAAGTACTGGAAATTGTGCTTGATGGTGTGTTTGGCACGCACCGGTTATTTCTGGCTCCTTTGAAAGGTTTGTATGAGGTGCTGATCAACAGTTTCGAATTTTTAGCCGTGGGGGTTATTACCGTCTGCGTAGTATTTTTGATCCGCAGGAATGGCATCAAATTGAAACGTTTTATCAGCAAAGACCTGGATGGCTGGCCCCGCAGTGACGCCAATTACATTCTTATTTCGGAGATAATCTTAATGACGCTGTTCTTAACCATGAACGCCGCTGATACTGAATTGCAGGTTAAGGGATATGGCCACTATGCTGAACACCACACCGGGAACTTTTTATTCTCTTCAATATTGCACCCGGTACTGGCCGGCTTCAGCCCGTCCGCGCTGGTGATCATTGAACGAAGTTGTTGGTGGTTGCACATCACCGGTATATTTGCTTTCCTGAACTACCTGCCGTATTCAAAACACCTGCACATATTACTGGCATTCCCCAATGCATATTACGCAAGGTTACAGCCCGCCGGCAAAATGCACAATATGCCCGCAATACAGAATGAAGTCTTGTACGCCATGCAACCGGAACTGGCCCCAGCCGATGCACCGCCCCCTGCAACATTCGGAGCAAAGGATGTAATGGACCTAAGCTGGCGCAACCTGCTGGATGCTTATAGCTGCACAGAATGTGGTCGCTGTACGGCGGCCTGCCCCGCCAATATCACCGGCAAACGGCTGTCGCCGCGTAAAATAATGATGGATACCCGCGACCGGCTGGAAGAAGTTGGAAAAAATATTGACCGCAACGGCCAGTCTGTTGCTGACGGCAAGACCCTGCTGCATACCTATATCAGCACCGAAGAATTACGCGCCTGTACCGCCTGCAATGCCTGTGTAGAAGAATGCCCGGTCAGCATCAGCCCCCTCGAAATTATTTTGGAGCTCCGCCGTAACCTGGTCATGGAAGAAAGCAATGCTCCACAGGAATGGAACGCTATGTTCAGCAATACGGAAAACAATTTTGCGCCCTGGAAATTTTCGCCGGATGATCGCGACAAATGGACAACGGAAATTTAAAGGCTGGCACCTGACATGAAAAAAATAATCCTGTTCAATATTCTGTTCTTTTTTGTGCTTATGTGCATCTTCCTGGTGGCCGCATTTGCGATGGGCTATGCCGCCAACAACAAGTACGGAACGGATGCCGGCATATTATTTCTGCTCATAGTTACCCTCCACCTGTTTCTTAATTACCTCATCATGCACCGGCAGCCGGGTATTGGCACCCGGCAAATATTATATGCCAGTGCGGTTATACTTTGCGTTTACCTGTTGGTGTTGTTTCATTAACAAAAAAGGCAGGCAGGTTTTGAAACCTGGCTGCCTGCAAGACTAGGTAGTATATATAAATAGGGATTAGCTGTAAAGAAAAAACAACCGGTGAAGGTTGTTTTTCAAGAGAAATTTGAATTTTCCACTGGTTTTTACGGAAGGATTTGGATAGCTTTCATTGAATACCGGATCGGATTTTTGGACATTGGACGGTTGCAAATGGTTTGCATATCAAACATAAATTAAAAACATATCAACTCATATTTTTTTTATGTATTTTTTACACTTATTCCGCGATCATGATCAAAATCAATTGGAATTTTGATAAATGTAGTTCTAACACTACAAGCCCGCAGGTGGGTACCCTTAGCTGCTGATCTTGCCGAAGAAGGTTCTGATGTGGCCGCCCTTCTGTATAATTGCCGGTAACCTGTGAATATTTCTGCATTGGCTTTCGTTAACAGCCCTTGGCCAACTACAACAAATCTTCTTCTTTAAACTGGTAGCGTTCTTTTATTTTCCGCATCACTTCATCCATTGAAGGCCGGTGGTCTTTGCTGCTCCATTCGCCACGCTCCCACTTTTCCAGCTCTTCATCAATATGCTTTTGCTGCAAAGCCGTCATTTTTTCTGCCAGCTGGCCAGAGACTTCTTTCTGCTTTTCATAAAACTGTTTTTTTCTTGCATAGGAAATCTCTTTGTCTTTACGAATATCGTTTTCAGCCGCCGCCATCTGCAATAATTCTTCTTTGGCCAGCGCAATATCATACGGCCCTACCTGCATAATCAGCTTGGAAATAATCGGGCCTGTTTCAATTAAAATAATCAACAGTGAAAGTAAGATGCTGGTCCACCGTACACTGGCTTCTTCGTCCGACAAATCAGAGAGCGCCTTGTTCCGTTCCAAAAAACCGATATTGTTTTTTACCGTTGTTTCATATTGCTTTCTTTTATCTTCCATACCCGCTCTTGTTGCGGCAATAATGCTGTCCTGCAGCGCAATGCCGGTTTCAAGTTGTTTCAGTTCGGGCGCAGCCTGAGCCAGCAAATGGGTGTATGCATCCATTTTTAAACGGGTAAGGTTTTCAATTCCACGACGGCCCGATCCGCCGGTACCATCGGCTTCCTGTATATAAGCTTGCTGCAGCCTTTGCACGGTATCCTCAATGGATAATTTTCTTGACAGCAGCCGGTCTCTTTCCGTGGTAGCTGCTGCAACCTGCGATTGCGATTCGCGCTGTAATAAACTATCGTTCAGTTGTATTTTGTGGTGCATGTTCTGCACCACTTTTGTATCGATTTCTTTTTCAAATATTTTAAGTTCCAGCGGTCTTGCAATGGTTACGCCAATTAAAAGCGCAAGTACCACGCGCGGCAAGGCCAGCCATACCTGTTTGCTGCTGCTTACCCCATATTTGCGCATGGTAGACACCAGGAAACGATCGAAATTAAAAATGATCAATCCCCATATACAGGCAAAAGCGACTGTCCATCCTATATTGCCAAACACGCTGTAAATAGCATAACCCGAAGAGAGGGCAGCAAGTACAAAAGTGGCCAGGATAACGCCGCCCAGGCCAGCATATTTACTATGTTCTGAAGGAAAATCTTTTAATAATTGCTGGTGTGCACCGGCGCACCACCATAAGAATTTTGTGTCGCTGTCCTTTTTTTTGTTCCCGGAAAAAGAATCGTAGCTGTACAGGCTGTCTGCCTGGCCATCATTGGTGTTAGCCATAGTAATAGTTAATTACGGTGATAAATGTAAAGTTGCCTTATAGGAGTTGAAGCGGGAACAGGCAAATAACGCGCATTCAGGCCGGGAAATTGCAAAGGAAAAGTGAAAACCGGTTCCCTGTTCAGAAGTTCCTGGTTTTCGCCACCAGCGCCTTCGGGGTAGAAAAGCCGAACTAATCAAACTAATGGGTATGAAACAAATCAACAATAGTAATAACGCCCATCAAGCCCATTATAACAACCACTGCCCAACCTGCCAGTTGCATCCAGAGCGGATGTTTGTAACCTTTCATTAAGGCCGGTTTGGTAACTGCAATCAATGTTATGGTTAAGGCCACAGGTAATATCAAACCATTGATGGCACCCGCTGCTATGAGTAACTGCCTTGGTTTGCCAATCCACACAAAAATGCCGGTAGAAAGTACAATAAAAATTGAAATGCACCATCGTTCGTATTTTGCTATCATCGGATGTAAGGTCTTAAGAAAGGAAACAGATGTATAAGCCGCACCCGCTACTGAGGAGATAGCTGCACTCCATAAAACGATGCCGAAAATGCGCAAACCCAGTTCTCCTGCCGCATGTTTGAATACGGTGGCGGCCGGGTTGGCGCTATCAAGTGTTACTCCCTGCATTACCACACCCAGTACTGCCAGGAACAATATATACCGCATGATGGTGGAGATCACAATCCCGCTTATCGCGCTCCTGTTTATTCTTTTCAAGTGCTCCCGGCCAGTGATGCCTGCATCCAGCAACCGATGAGCACCGGAGAAAGTAATATAGCCACCCACAGTTCCGCCAACCAGTGTAACAATGGCAATACTGCTGATCTTCTGTGGCCATACAGTACGGTGCAGCGCTTCTAACAGGGGTGGATGTGCGCTGAATGCAATAAAAAGTGTCAGTGAGATTTTTACGATGCCCAGTATTTTTGTAAAGCTGTCAAGCATTTTACCGATTTCTTTTAACCAGAACAATAGCAGGGCTATTACGCAACTTATAATAGCACCGGTTTCAAAAGAAACACCGGTGAGCACATTTAACCCAAGCCCGCAACCGGCTATATTACCTACATTAAAAGCAAAACCACCCAGTACTATGAGGGCTGCCAGAAAATAACCAAGGCCGGGCAAGAGGCGGTTTGCCAGATCCTGTGCACGCAAACCGCTCATGGTAAGTACCCGCCAGGTATTCAATTGCACACCAATATCCAATAAAATGGAAACCAGTATCACAAAGCCAAGACTGGCCAGCAGTTGCTGCGTAAACACCGAAGTCTGTGTAAGAAATCCCGGTCCGATAGAAGAATTGGCCATCAAAAAAGCGGCGCCCAGTACAGCGCCCCCCGTTCCAAACGAAAAGGATTTTTTTGTGGCAGCCCCCGCCTGGTGGTTAAACGGGTTTGATTTCAATACCTTTTTCTTGAAGTGCGTGATGAATGAGTTTTGCAAATGTCAATGCATGCGCGCCATCTGAATGTACGCAAACCGTACCGGCCTGAACATTTATTGTTTTGTTGGAGACTGTCAGTACTTTACCATATTTGGCCATCTGAATAACCTGCTGCACACACCGCGTTTCATTATCTATCATCGCATTGGGTAAAGACCTGGGCGTAAGACTGCCATCGTCTTGGTAACTGCGGTCAGCAAAGACTTCCGGGCATGATCGCAACTGTATGGTTGCCGCTGCATTTATCAGTTCACTGCCGCTTAAACCATATAATATTAAATTGGCATCAAAGTCTTTCACTGCCTGGCAAACTGCCATTGCCATTACAGTATCTTTTGCCGCCATGTTATACAAGGCCCCATGTGGTTTTACATGATGCAATTTTGTTCCATTGATTTTTAAAAATGCATCCAGCGCACCAAGCTGGTAAATGATGAGATCATACACTTTGGCCGGTGGCAACTGCCTATTTGTTCTTCCAAAATTTGGCCGGTCTTCAAAACCAGGATGCGCGCCTACTGCTACACCGGCCAGCAACGCCGCCTCCACCAGTTCGTGCATCGTATAGGCATCACCGGCATGAAAGCCGCAGGCTATATTAGCAGATGTTATATAGGGCAGCAGTGCCGTATCATTTTCGATATGGTAATACCATAAGGCCGTGCTTTCGCCCATATCGCAATTAATATCTATTTTCTGCATACCAGGTTATTAAGCTGTTCGGCACAGGCCGTTTTTAAGATAGCCAGTTCTTTTTGCCGCGCCACCAAAAGATCTTCAGCTTTTTGCAGGCTTACTTTTTTAAACTGGATGCAATCACTCGGCCGCAATTGCGCCAGTTTGGGCAGGTGTGCGGAAACAACATGCCCAATTCTCGGGTACCCGCCGGTTGTCTGGTGATCGGCCATTAGTATTACCAGCTCTGCATTGGGCATCAGTTGTATGGTACCGAAACTGACACTGGCAGACACCAGCTCTATTTTTTCTTTAAGCACCAGTTCCGGTCCCTTTACCTGGTAACCCATCCGGTCGCTAAAAGGATGGATAATAAAATTATTATCGACGAAATTGCGCGCAGCTGTTTCAGACAACTGGCTGAATTCGTTTCCTTCTATAAAAAAAATCTCATTCGGGTATTGGTAAACGTTAGCATAGTCTGCACGCCAGCGCAAAGGCAGTACGTCCCTGCCCTGTTTCATTAACCCGGCAAAATAAATCCTGTTTTCCCGGGCATTCAGCTCATCACCTTTTTCAAATTTCCTGCCCTGGTAGCCACCGATGCCAGCCTTCAGGTTGGTACTGTAGCTGCCCAGCCATGATTCAATACAAAAGCCGCCGTGAATAGCAATATAGCACCTTGCTCCCTGTTGAAGTTTGGGAAAATGCAGGATGGTGTTTTTTCTGATCAGCAAAGGTTGCCACAAGGGCAATAACTCATCATTTAAGGTGGGGGTAAAATCTGCGCCGGTAATACTAATAAGTGCATTCTGTTCAAACAGCACCTGCGGACCGGGGAAATGAATTTCCATTACCGCTTCATGCTCATCATTGCCCACCAGCATATTGGCCACCTGTGCAGCATACCGATCCATGGCGCCACCACAGTTGATGCCCAGGCTGCCATAGCCATAACGGCCCATATCCTGTATGGTACCCAATAAGCCGGCTTTAATGATCGAAATACTCATGGGAGAATTTAGTGATTGCTGATTTTGATATTTTGGGATTTCCTTTTTGCGGTCACATGGGTTATACTAATCTTTTCATTTGCGTTGACTATTTAAAATATTCCTACCTAAACCGTATTATGGCTAAAGCGCGATCCATCATTTACCTGGATCTCAAAATCCCCAAATCCCAAAATCAGCAATTATTTTTCCATTTTCACATTTCCACATTTACCACATTTCCACATTTTCAAATTCTTCTCTGCTAATGCCATAAAACTGCACGTTATCGCCCACTTTTAATTTAACCAGTTCTTTGGTGCATGCGTCGAATTGTTTTACCGGGGTGCGGCCAATGATATGCCAGCCTCCGGGACTATCGAGTGGGTAGATGCCTGTTTGTGCACCCGCTATGCCAACACTGCCGGCTGCAACCGGCTCGGGGCTGGATTTTCGTGGGGTAACCAGTTTTTCATCCAGGCTTGCCATGTAAGAGAACCCCGGCAGGAAACCAATTGTATATACGCGATAAATCCGTGCTGTATGCAATGCAATGATTTCCCAAATACTCGTCTGTTTACCGGTTGCCAGGGCACGCAAATCAGGCGCAAAAATTTCATCATAACAAACAGGGATGCGGATGATGGCCGTATTGTGATGCGGTTGAATGACTGAACGCGCAAAAGCTGTTGCCAGCCTGTCTTTAACCCATTCAAAAATACTGTTGTGCAGGTGATAATGCTGTTTAACCAGGAAAGGATCATATAATATAGTAAGCGAACTGTAAGCTACAATAATATCTCTTTGTCCTTGAAAAGTATTTGCCAGCAACCATTGCTGCATGGCGATCACTTTTTCGTTCAGGGATACATTAATGGTATTGCCAAGATCGATTGTAGCCGCAGAATCGCCCAGCGGAAATATGGTATAACCCCGTTCCAGTATGTTTATTTAGATGAAGTTAATTTTTTTTGGCAAATTATATTGCTCCAGCGCAACAGGCTTTTTGCAAGGCGCGCCGACGCGCAGTATTACCGCGGCATTCGTGTGCGACGCAACAACTGCTGAATAGTGCTGCGAATGCCGGTTACACAATAAATATATAACACTTATCCGGTTCTACGTACTCACAGCTGCATGTACCAATTTGTTCATTTCGCCGTTATACACTAAACTTGCACGCCATTAGGCCTGTTTAAAACCGATTTAATTTAATGTATGGCGAAGAATTTATTGATAGTGGAGTCACCGGCGAAAGCCAAAACCATTGAAAAAATCTTGGGTGAAGATTTCGAGGTAAAGAGTTGTTACGGCCATATACGCGACCTGGAGAAGACCGATATGGGCATTGATTTAGAAAAGAATTTTGAACCACGCTATATAGTGCCGGAAGAAAAGCAAAAGGTGGTAAAAGAATTAAAAAGCATAGCAAAAAAAAGTGGTGAAGTGTGGCTGGCATCGGATGAGGACCGTGAAGGAGAAAGCATCTCCTGGCATCTTGCCGAAGTGCTGGGCCTGAATCCAAAAACCACCAAACGGATTGTTTTTCATGAAATCACCGCACCGGCGATCAGGAAAGCAGTAGAAAACCCGCGCGTGATTAATATGGACCTGGTAAATGCGCAACAGGCAAGGCGTATACTCGACAGGATTGTAGGTTTTGAATTGAGCCCGGTATTGTGGCGCAAGATTGGCATGCAGCGCAGTTTGAGCGCAGGACGTGTGCAAAGCGTAGCCGTTCGTTTGATTGTGGAACGCGAGCGGGAGATTAATAATTTTACTGCAGTCAGCACCTATAAGGTGGAAGCATTTTTTATTGCAGACGACGTAAATGGAAAAAAAATTACGTTTAAAGCAGACGGACCGGCCAAGCTTAGCTCAAACGAAGATGCGGCGAAATTCCTGGAAAGCTGCAAAAATGCAAAGTATACCGTCAGCGATATTACAATTAAACCTGCCAAACGTACGCCAGCGGCACCTTTCACTACTTCTACCCTTCAGCAGGAAGCCAGCCGCAAACTCGGCTATTCCGTTAGCAAGACCATGCTACTGGCACAGAAATTATACGAAAGCGGTAAGATAACCTATATGCGTACCGACAGCGTAAGTCTTAGCGATACTGCGGAGGAAATGATCCGGAACGAGGTAAAAAGTTCTTACGGTGATAATTATTATCAGCCACGCAAATTCAAGAATAAGAATGAAAGCGCGCAGGAAGCGCATGAGGCTATTCGCCCAACCTATATGGATAGCCGCACAGTAGACGACAGTGATCTGCGCCGGCTGTATGAACTGATTTGGAAACGCACCATTGCCAGCCAGATGAGCGATGCAGAGTTTGAAAAAACAATTGCCAAAATTGATATTTCAACCAATAAGGAACAGCTGACTGCCAACGGTGAGGTAATGAAATTTGATGGTTTCCTGAAAGTATACCTCGAAGGGAAAGACGATGATGAGGAGGAAGAAGATACGGAAGGCATGCTGCCGCCATTAAAAGTAAAACAGCTGCTTGATTTTAAAGAGATGCTGGCATCAGAAAGATTTTCAAGACCGGCGTCCCGCTATACAGAAGCTTCGCTGGTTAAGAAGCTGGAAGAGCTTGGTATAGGGCGGCCCAGCACTTATGCCCCTACCATTTCGACCGTGCAGAAAAGAAATTATGTAGAAAAGCGTGATAAGGAGGGTGTGCCCCGCATCAGTAATTTGCTGCGGCTGAACAAGCAAAATGAGATCGCGAAAGAAACGCAAACAGAAAATACCGGTGCCGAACGCAGCAAACTGTTCCCGACCGATCTTGGCATGGTGGTAACGGATTTTCTGAAACAGCATTTCCAGACGGTGATGGATTATAGTTTCACTGCCGAGATAGAAGAAGAATTCGATAAGGTAGCCGAAGGTAAAATGAAGTGGAGCACGATGCTGGCAGATTTTTACAAACCCTTTCACAGCAGTATAGAAGTAACGCTGGAAACAGCGGAAAGAGCAAAGGGAGAGCGAACCCTGGGTACCGATCCCACGACGGGCAAACCGGTTACGGCACGTATGGGACGCTATGGCCCCATGGTACAGATTGGCGCGCAGGTAGTGGAAGAAACAGATGAAAAGCCGCGTTTTGCAAAACTGAAACCCACACAGAGCATTGAAACCATTTCGCTGGAAGATGCAATGGAACTTTTTAAGCTGCCGCGCAACCTGGGCCAATTTGAAGACAAAGATGTAGCGGTGAATATTGGCCGCTTTGGTCCGTATATTGCACACGACGGAAAATTTTATTCTTTGGGAAAAGAATTTGATCCTTATACCATCCTGCTGGAAGAGGCGGCGCCTATTATTGCAGAAAAAAGAACTGCCAAAGAGCAGCGTACCATAAAAATATTTGAAAAAGAAAAAATACAATTGCTCCGTGGCCCCTATGGCCCTTATATTAAACAGGGCCTGCGCAATTATAAACTAAATAAAGACCAACAGGAACGCGTAGCGGATTTAACCATTGAAGAAGTTAAAGCGATCATTGAAGAATTAAAAGCCAATCCGCCGAAGAAGACATTCAGGAAGAAAAAGACCAGTTAGCTGGAATTGGGAATTTGTAATTGAGTTAAGATATATTTGTTTAAATCGAAACAATAGGGCAGTCATTAATAGAGGTGGGATACAATTTTCGCACTCATCAGCGCAAAAGCCCAATTACCAATTCCTAATTCCAACCAGACATCGAACCAATCAACCAATCAACTATTCCCCAGCTGTGGATAATTTCAATTAGTCCATTTCATTCAATGCGCCGAAATTTAGGCAGTAAAAATGCACAATAATTTACGGGTTGGTACGTATTAATATTGAAACAACCTTTTCTATG
>Ga0068860_100004919_pt1 | contig 13615 bp, 6 predicted proteins | sample KBSSwiS32_FD_66597 | JGI IMG/M metagenome (GOLD analysis project Ga0068860, IMG submission 66597) | Switchgrass rhizosphere microbial communities from Kellogg Biological Station, Michigan, USA - KBS Switchgrass S3-2 | ecosystem: Host-associated > Plants > Roots > Rhizosphere > Soil ... | reverse complement strand
CGGGCGATGGCGGTCGTTGCTGGGATCGCCTGCTTCGCCTTCGCGTTCGCCATCGGCCGCCGCGCCGTCCTCCGGCTCTTCTTCCCCGCCACGCTCCACTTCCGCCCCAGCATCGAACGGCTGACGGACCAGCTGGCCACCTTGCGCGGCCCGGCCGGCATCAAGCAGGCGGTGAACGGCGTGGTGGAGCAGTGGCTGCCGACCATGGGGGTGCAGATCCTCGCGCCCTCGGCGCTCCCGAAGGTGGCCCACCTCCCGTCGGATGGGGAGGAGCGGCTCTCACGCGGGGAGCGGGTGTGGACGTTCGAGGCGCCCTGGGCCCGCCACCTGCTCATCCCCATGCGGTCGCTGGGCGAGCTGCACGGCGTGCTCTGCGTGGCCCCCAAGCGCGGCGCCGCGCTGTACACGCAGGAGGACCTGAACCTGCTGGAGACGATGGCCGGGCTGGGCGCGCTCGCCCTCCACCACGCGCGGACCCTGGAGGAGCTGGAGCGGCTGCGGAGCTTCGAGGTGGAGGTGCTGCGCGGCGAGAAGCAGCAGGCGCTGGGCGCGCTGAGCGCGGAGATCTGCCACGAGATGGTGTACCCGCTGAACTACCTCCGGGACCTGCTCAAGGAGGCGGCGCGGGCGGCGCCGATCACCCCCGAGGACATCGTCATCGGCCGGGAGGAGATCGGCCGCCTGGAGCGGATGATCTCCTCGCTGCGGATGCTGGACCCGCCGGAGCCACACCTCGAGCCGATCGCCGCGACGTTCCCGGTGGAGCGCGCTCTCCACCTCCTGAGAGATCCCATCCGCCACAAGCGGATCGCCGTGTCCGTGGAGCTGCCCGCCGATCTCAAGCTCGACGCTCAGCCGGACCTGGCAGTGCAGCTGTTCTCGAACCTGCTGCGCAACGCGGTGCAGGCGGTGGAGGAGGGGGGGGCGGTGGGTGTCTACACCTTCGCGCAGGGCCAGGACCGGATCATCGAGGTCTGGGACACCGGCGCCGGCATCCCCGAGTCCGTGCGCAACGCGCTGTTCACCCGACGGGTCACCACCAAAGAGGGCGGCCAGGGCATCGGTCTGGCGGTGGCCTACCGCATCGCCCGCAACTTCCGGTGGGAGCTCTCGTTCGGGCGCGAAGCGGAGCGCACCTACTTCCGGGTGGTCATTCCGGGCAACGCCGCTCCAGCCATGCACGAGGATCCATGAAAGTCCTGATCGTCGACGACGAGAAGACGGGGCTCCGGACCCTGGCCAGGGTGCTGGAGCACCTGGGAGGGATGGAGCTGTTTTTGGCCCAGAGCCTGTCGGACGCGCTCCAGATCCTGGAGGCGGAGATCGTGGACGTCGCCTTCGTCGACCTCCAGCTCTCCGCGGACATCCGCAACCGCGACGGCCTCAAGCTGGTGCAGGAGATCCGCGCCCGGCACAAGGCCATCCCCATCGTGGTCAGCGGCCACGCCCAGATGATGGAGATCCGCGAGGCCATGCGGTACGGCGCGCGCGACTACATCTTCAAGAGCGAGCTGGACGACGACATGATCGCCGGGCTCATGGGCGAGCTGGGGCGGCGGATCGAGCTCGAGCGGGAGGTGCTGGACCTCCGGGCGCGGTCGCTCCCCGAATCGCCCACCATGGGGTTGATCGGCGATTCGCCGGCCATGACCCGCCTGAGGGCGATGATCCAGAAGGTCGCCCTCTCCCCCAATACCGACGCGGTGTTGATCTCCGGGCCCACGGGCTCCGGGAAGGAGCTGGTGGCGCGCGCGGTCCACGCGCTGGGCAAGTACTCGCGCGATTCGCTCTACCCCATCAACTGCAGCGCCGTGCCGGAGGACCTGTTCGAGGCGGAGCTGTTCGGCCACGCGCGCGGCGCCTTCACCCACGCCCAGGAGCGGGAGGGGGCGCTGAGGACCGTCCGGCGCGGGACCCTGTTCCTGGACGAGATCGCCGAGATGCCGCCCAGGCTCCAGTCCAAGCTCCTCCGGGCGCTGGAGAACCGCACCTTCCGGCGCCTCGGCTCCGACGAGGAGATCCGGTTCGAGGGGAGGGTGATCGCCGCCACCCACGCCGACCTCCGGCAGCGCGTGGCCAAGGGGACCTTCCGCGAGGACCTCTGGTACCGGCTCAACCAGATCACGCTCAAGGTGCCGGCGCTGGAGGAGCGGCGGGAGGACATCCCCGCGCTGCTGGAGCACTTCCTGCGGAAGGACGAGCGCAACATCCAACTCTCCGCGGAGGCCGTCCAACTCCTCTGCCGTCGGCCCTGGCCGGGCAACGTGCGCGAGCTGCGCAACACGCTCGCCTCGCTGGCCCTGGACGGGGGGGTGATCACTCCCCAGGTCCTGGAGGCGCGCTGGATGGAGGCCGGGCAGGAGATGGCGCCGGTCCAGCCGCCGCCCCCTGTCGAGCCGGTCCGCCCCGCGCCGGACGCCGGCGAGCGCCCGGTGAGCCCCGTGGCCCGGGCCGCCCAGATGGTGCTGGACCTGGCATTGCCCGTCGCCCCCGGCGAGCCGCTGCCCAGCCGGTTGCTGCTGATGGAGAACGCGCTCTTCGCGGAGGCGCTGTCGCGCACGGGCGGCCACCACGCCCGCGCCGCGGAGCTGCTGGGCGTCCATCGCAAGGTGGTCAACCGGTGGGTGGAGAAGAGCCGCGGACCCTAGGGTCGCAGCGGGAGGCGGACGGCGGGATCTCCCAACAGCACGAAGGCGCGCAGGTCCTGCCAGGACATCCACAGGCAGCCGCGCCGGAGCGGGGTGGTGCGCGAGGGCCGCCCGGCGGCGAGCGCCGCGGCGTCCTCCTCCTCCAGGATGCGGAGCGCGGTGCTCACCTCGCCCGCGAACCGCATCAGGCCGTGGTGGGCGACGCCGGCGCGCCGCCCCCGCATCAGGTCCATGACCACGCCCGCGAAGCGGCCGGCGTGACTCTGGCCGCCGAGGTCCTGGTACGAGAAGGACCAGGCCAGGTCCGCGTGCCCGATGAAGGCAAGCGGGCCGTCCGGGTTGGCGAGCGCGGCCTGGGGCAGCGCGGCCACGAAGGGCGGCCCCTCCGGGCGGGGCAGCACCGCCTCCGCGCCCGGCGCGAGGAGCCCGCTCCGCTCCAGCAGCTGGAGCCAGGGGAGGTACGCGCTGCGGGCGGGCGTCCCGGCGCCGTAGCAGGCAAAGCAGAACCAGAGCCCGCCGGGCAGGAAGGGGCGGCCCTCGATGCGCTCGGCGGTCAGCCGCTGCTCGCCGCCCAGCTCCAGCGAGCCCTGGTGCTCTCTCCGCCGTTCGGGCGAGGCCCAGCCGCCCCGCGGCGCGCCCGCGCCGTGGCTCAAGGTGAAGAGGACGCCGGGCCCCGGGTCCGCCGCCGCCTTGAAGAGCCGATCGGCGCCGCCGTCGAGGTGGGTGACCTCTCGCGCATCGAAGTCGCCCATCTGGGCACCCTCGCGGCAGGCGCTCAGCGCCGGCTGGACGAGGGCTCCCTGGTCGTCCCCGGTGGCGAAGAAGAGCGCGCGTCCGGACGGCTCCGGCGACGGCGCCTCCTCCCAACGCAAGACCTTCGCGGCGTAAGCGCGGTAGTCCTCGTCCCGGCGGAAGGCGATGCGGCCGACGAAGGCCTCGGCGGCGAGCGCCTGCTGCAGGTCGAGCGAGACCTGCTCGAGGTCGCCGAGGATGCACAGGTACCGGGGGAGCTCGCGCTCGCGGCTGGCCGACGTCCGGAAGACGCTCCGCATCCAGCGTTCCGAGGCCACGCCGTCCATGGTGGGATCCACCCGGTACACGCGGACCTCCGCTCCCTGCTCCTCCCGCCGCCTCCGGCGGAGCGGTTCCATCAACTCCAGCAGCCGATCCCCGGCCGCGTCGGACGGGGCCACCAACGCCCACCGCTGGCTGGAAAGGGACCCCTGATCTCCGCCGTGATCCCAGAGCGTGCCGGTGAGCGCGTTCTCCGCCGGCGCCAGCGGCGCCAGCGCCAGCGAGTCGAGTGGGAGCCCGCCCGCGAGGACCGGGCCATCGTCGGCATGGGCCAGGAAGAGGGTGAGCAGAGCCCGTGAAACCTGGCACGGCCGAGCTTCTCCGGACAAGCCGCGAAAGCCGTTGACTCCGGGTGGACGACCGGCGGTGATCTCCCTCGGGAGTGGGGCGATGCGACAGAGCGGGATCCGGGGGTTGGCTGTCGCTGGCGCGCTGCTCGCCGCCGCCCCCGCACCGGCGTCCGCCGGGTCCGAGCCGGTGGTCGCGACGCGCCTGTCCTCGCCGCCGACGATCGACGGGAAGCTGGACGACGCAGCCTGGCAGTCAGTCCCGCTGCTGCGTGAGCTGGTGCAGGAGTTCCCGGACCAGGGAGGCCCGCCGTCAGAGCGCTCCGAGATCCGGCTCGGCTACGACGATCGAGCGATCTACCTCGCCGTTCGTTGCCTGGACTCGCAACCAGGCGAGATCGTGGCGACGCTCACGCGCCGGGACCGTGACGTCTCCTCCGACGCGGTAGTCTTCGACCTCGACTCGCGCGGCGATCAGCTCTCCGCCTTCCACTTCGAGGTGAGCGCGGCTGGAGTCCAGCGAGACGCGCTACGCACTGGAGACCAGGCCTTCAACTACGACTGGAACGCGGTCTGGCGGAGCGCCGCGCGCCTCGACGCCACCGGCTGGACGGCAGAAATCGCGGTCCCGCTCGCCGCGCTGCGCTTCGACGAGACCCAGCTCGACCGCTGGCGGCTCCAACTCCGCCGCTTCATCGCCCGGAAGAGTGAGACGGATGCGCTGGTGCTCATCCCGAGGACCGAGCACGGCGAGATGCTCCGCTACGCGCCGGTGGTCGGCGTCTCCAACCTGGCCGCGCCGCGCGGGATCCACCTATGGCCTTTCGCGCTGTCCCGAGTGCGTGCCCGTCCGCTCCAGACCGATCTCCGCTGGCAGGGAGGGCTGGACGCCCGATATGGGCTCACCTCGGGGCTGACCCTGGACGCAACCGTCCTCCCCGACTTCGGCCAGGTAGAAGCGGACCAGGTCGTCTTGAACCTGTCCACGTTCGAAGTGCGTTTCCCGGAAAAGCGCCCCTTTTTCCTGGAAGGGTCAGAGCTGCTTTCCTTGAAGACCGCCTACGGGAATCCACTCCAGGCAGCCCAGGTCTTCTACTCGAGGCGGATCGGGGCGGCGCCGCCAAAGCCAACCGTGGACCTTGGCAACGAGCTCGTGGACGCCCCCGAGCAGGTTCGCCTGCTGGGTGCGGTCAAACTGGGCGGGAAGGTGACCGACGCGATCAGCCTGGCGATGGTGGACGGCGTCACCGCGGAGGAGTCCGCCGTGCTCCGCGCGCCGGACGGGACCGGGCTCCAGCAGTTACTCGCGCCGGCCGCGAACACCCTGACGGCCCGGGCCCAGGCCCTCCTCGGCCGCGGATGGAGCGGCGGCCTGACGGTAGCGAACGTGCTCCGGCTGGAGCGGCCCGGCTCCATGGTATTCGAGGACCGGTGCCCAGGCCGGTCGAACCCCGGAGACGACGGGCGCTGCACGCACGATGCGCTGACCGCCGCGCTCGACTCGCGCTGGGAAAGCCGGGACGGCTCCTGGCTCTTCACCGGCGTGGGCCTCGCGAGTGTCCTTCGAGGCGGGCCGGCGCGCACACTCCAGGACGGGACGACGCTGGCCTCCGGCGACCTGGGCCTCGGCGCGCGGCTCGAGTTGGCCCGCGCCTCCGGCTACTTGGTGGCGGACCTGATCTCCGAGGCCTACGGCCCGAAGCTCGATCTCAATGATGCGGGGTTTCTTCGCTCTCAGAACTTCCACCGCTCGTTCGCCAAGGTGGGGTGGCGCAGCTTCGACACCGGGCCACTCCGGCAGAACCAGGTGTCAATCCAGGCGTTCTACCGCCAGTCCTTCGATGGGGTTCCCATCGAACGCGGCGTGCAGTTGCTGGATGAGACGACGTGGAGGAGCTTCTGGAAGAGCAGTTTGCTCGTGGGCACGCGGCCGGTGCAGTTCGACAACCGGGAGACGCGTGACGGCTCCCGGACCCAGCGCGCGTTCGAGCTGTCCACGGAGTGGTCCCTGTCGACGGATCCGTCCCGCCCTTTCTCCGGGTCCACCTCCGGTTCGGCGTGGACCACGTGGCGCGGCTACGGGGTCGACGGCGCGGTCGGCATCCGCTACAGGCCTCCCGGCCGGCTCACGCTCGCGCTCGACGCGACATTGACCCGCGTCGCCGGAGACCCGCGCTGGGTCGCGACATCCCACCCGGCGGATGGAAGCACGGTGTACCGCTTCGGCCTGCAGGACGCGCTCGCGCCCGGCGCGACGCTCCAGGGCACGATGACCTTCACCCCGCAGATGACGCTCCAACTCTACGCGCAGCTCTTCTTCGCCTCCGTCCGCTATGGGCAGCTCTACGAGTTGTCGGGGACGAGTGCCCCAGCGTGGCTACACCTGGCGGACTTTGCGCCGGTGGATGCCGATGCAAGCAAGTACGAGACGCGCGACGCGGTCCTCAACCTCGACCTCATCTTTCGCTACGAATACCTGCCCGGCTCCGTGCTGTACCTCGTCTTCACGCGCTCCCACGCCGGGGGGCAAGTGCCGCTGGATCCGACAGTTCGGCCGCGGCTCGACTTCGGGGCGCTGCGGAGCGCGCCGGTGGAGAACACGTTCCTGGTCAAGTGCTCGTACTACTTCGGCGGCTGAGCGCGACCGTAGGAGCGCTCGCACGCCTCGTACTTCTCGCGAGCCGTGGCCGCGCTCTCGTCGAGATACTTCTGGCGCACGTCCGCTGTCAGGCAGTCGGCGCTCGAGCGCCGCAGTTGCTCGCGTACGGTGGTCACGGAGAGCGTCCAGATGCGGGCCGTCCTGTCCATGGATCCCGTTACGACGCGCGTACCGTCTGGGCTGAAGGAAGCGAACCGGACTCCTCCCGCGTGCCCCTTGAGCACCTGGGATTCTCCGCTCCCATCGGCGTTCCACACCCGCGCCGTCCCGTCGAGGGAGGCGGTCACCACGCGCTTCCCGTCAGGGCTGAACATCGCGGACACGACGAAACCGACGTGCCCCTTGAGCACCAGGGGCTCTCCGCGCCCATCGGCGTTCCACACCCGCGCCGTCCCATCCACGGAGGCGGTCACCACCCGCTTCCCATCCGGGCTGAACGCGGCGAACCTCACCTGTCCTGAGTGGCCCTTGAGCACCACCGGTTCTCCCGTGCCATCCACTCTCGATACCCGCGCCGTTTCATCCGTGGCGGCTGTCACCACCCGCTCGCCTTCGGGACTGAACGACCCCGACCAGAGCTCCGTCGAGTGCGTAGCGACGATCTTCGGCTCGCCCTTCCCATCCGCGCTCCAGACGCGCGCCGTTCGGTCCACCGAGGTCGTGACGACTTGGGTCCCATCCGGGCTGAACGCCGCGGATCGAACTTCCTTCGCGTGCCCTTCCAGCACGATGGGAGACCGCTTGCCCTCCACGTCCCAGATCCTCGCCGTCATGTCCTTCGACGCCGTCACGATTGACTTACCGTCGGGGCTGAACGCCGCCGACTTGACCTCGTTGGTATGTCCCTGGAGCACCACCGGCTCTCCGGTGCCGTCAGCTCTCCAGACCCGAGCCGTTCCATCCCAAGACCCTGTCAATACGCGTTGCCCGTCGGGATGGAAGACCGCCGACGCCACGGCGCCCGAGTGACCTGCAAGGGTCACCGCCGTTCCCTGCCCATCCGCCCTCCACACCCGGGCAGTCCCGTCCCGCGAGGCAGTCAGCACCCACGCGCCGTCCGGGCTGAACGTTGCGCTGGTGAGCTCACCTGAGTGCGCCTTGAGCACGATCGGCTCTCCGGTCCCGTCCGCGCTCCACACGCGCGCCGTCCCATCGGTCGACCCGGTCAGGATCCGTTTCCCGTCCGGGCTGAAGGTCGCGGTGGAAGCCCCGCCTGAATGTCCCTCGAGCACCACCGCGGCGCCATGACCATCGGCCGGCCAGACTCGCGCCGTCCCGTCCCTGGAGACCGTCACCACTCGCTTCCCATCGGGGCTGAACTGGGCGCCGAGGACGGCGGCCTGGTGCCCCTCGAGCACGACCGGCGCTCCCGCTGCGTCCACACTCCACACGCGCGCGGTCCGGTCGGCGGAGGCGGTCACCACGAAATGCCCGTCCGGGCTGAATCGAGCGGCCCCGATCTCACCCGTGTGCCCCTTGAGCACCATCGGTTCGCCCGTGCCATCCGCCCTCCACACCTGCGCCAGCCCGGTATAGGAGGCGGTGACGACCTTCTGGCCGTCCGGGCTGAAGACGGCGAGCCGGATCGTCGCGTCTTCCCGGTGCACCACCGGCTCGCCCGTGCCGTCCGCCGGCCAGACCCGCGCCGTCTGATCGTCGGAGGCCGTCACCACGGACCGACTGTCAGGGCTGAACATGGCATAGGTGACCTTCTTGTCATGCCCCTTGAGCAAGACCGGTTCGCCGGCGCCGTCCGCTCTCCACACTCGGACTGGCCCATCCCGGTGCACCGTCACCACGCGCTGGCCGTCCGGACTGAACGCGGCCGGGCTCCTGACGGTCGAAACTTCTCCCAGCGGGCCGCTCAGCACCACGGCGCTCCCTCTCCCATCCACCGGCCATAGCCACGCCCTCCCATCCCAGGTGCTCACCAGCACGCGCTGCGAATCCGGGCTGAACCACGCGCCGTTGAGGGGCCCGTCATGCCGGAAGGTCACCTTCGGCATTGGCAACAACAACACCTCGTGCGCCAGCGCCATCCATCCCGGCGCTTGCTCTGGATCGTCCACCTCCAGAAGCAGGCGGTCCGCGACCGCGGGATCTCCCCGGACGAGCTCCTGCCCGGCACCGGCGAGGAGCGCGTTGGTGAGCGCACGGCGTTCGGACGCGATCGCCTGCTGCCACAGCACGAACATCACCACCGCCACCGCAGTCGCGGACACCGCCGCCAACGCCAGCCTCCGCCGCGCGGCGCGCGCCCGCCTCAACTTCAGGTCGACCTCGCGCCGCTCGCGGGCGAGCGCGGCCTGGAGGAAGGTGCGCGCGCGCTCGGTCACCGGCTCCGCGCTTTGCAGGTAGGCCAACTGCGCGCCCGCGGGCAACCCGTCCTCGTGCGAACCGCCCGACACCCAGAGCGCGGCGGCGGCCTCCAGGTCGTCCCGCCGCTCCAGGTTCTTCCGCTCGGCGTCGATCCATCCCCGCAGCGTCTGCCAGTCATCGAGCAGCGCCTCGTGGGCCAGATCCGCCGTGTCTTCGCCGACAACCAGCAGGCGGGGCGGGGCAGGAGTCGAGGACGGCGCGTCCGGCGCCCGTCCGCCGGACAGCCGCGCGATCAGCGCCTGCCCGGCGGCGCCTCCACCGGCGATCCGCACCGCCTCCTCCAGGGGGACGATGCGCCGGACGTCCTTGGTACCCCGTCCGGACGTCACCATGTCCAGGAACAGCCGGCGGATGCGCTCCTGCTCCTCGGGGGAGAAGGTGGACAGCAGCGACTCGGCGCTCCGGGTGAGCGCTCCGCGGACGCCGCCCAGCTCGACGTACGCGGCGTGGGTGAGCGCGTGGCCCTCGCGGCGCTTCCACAGCTCCCGCAGGGTGTGCCCCACCAGCGGCAGGCTCCCGCTCGCCTTCGCCGCGTCGGAGGCGATGCGGCTGGGCAGGCCGGCCTCCCAGGTCAGCCCGGCGGCCGCCGCAGATTCGAGGAAGGCGTCCACCAGCGCGTGGGGCGCCATCTGGCGGAGGTAGTACCGGGCGGCCTTCGCGTTGAGGGCGCCCTCCAGGCGGGGCAGCTCGGTGAAGCGCCCCAGGAAGTCGCTGCGGATGGTGGTGACGAGGTGGAGCGGGCCCGGCGCCTCCAGCGCCTGCGCCAGCAGCTCGTCGAGGTGAGACATGGCGCCCGTGTCCGTCTGCGGGAGCGCGAACACCTCCTCCAGCTGGTCCACCACCAGCAGCAGGCCGACCCCCGGCTTCGCCTCGCGGCGGACCAGCGCGGCGAGGCCGTCCGGCGCCCGCAGCGCCGCTTCGACCTCCGCGGTGCGCTCGCTCCCGAGGGCGAGGAGCTCCACCAGGGCCAACGCGAGCTGGTGCAGCGGGTCCCGCCCCGGCCGGAGGATGCCGACGCGCCACTGCGGCGGCCCGCCCCGGATGGCGCCGCGGCGGATGGCCGGGACCAGGCCCGCGCGCACGAACGACGACTTCCCCGCGCCGCTGGGTCCCTCCACCTGGAGCCAGCGCCGGGGGACCGGCGCCGCCGGATCGAGGCAGGCGGCCGCCTCGCGGAGCTCGACGTCCCGGCCGAAGTAGAAGCGCGCGTCCTCTTCCTCGAAGCACTCCAGGCCGGGGAAGGGGCAGAAGACCAGCGGGCGCAGGTCCGGCCCGTCCCCGGCGCGCGCGTAGAGCTGGAGCGCCGCCCAGTCGAAGCCCGGCAGCTGCGCCAGCCGCGCGCGCGCCGCCAGGAAGGCGGACTGCAGCGACGAGGTCCCCGTGAGCAGCGAGCCGTAGAACGCCTCGGCGAAGGCGACGGAGCCGCGCTTCGACAGCGGCAGCCGGGAGGCCACCACCGCCTGGAGCCCGACGCGGTGGAGCGCCTGGCAGATGCTCCCCAGCGCGTTGCCGGCAGGGGAGTGGCCGCCGTGGCAGGCGCACAGCACCACCAGCCGGAGCGAGTCGGCGTAGGGCGCCAGCACGCGCCGGAGGCTGGCCCCGTCCACCAGCTCCGGCGGACTCGCCGGCCGGGGGCCATTCCACCGCAGGCCCCAGGTGCCGCCCTCGGTGGCGCCGCCGTGGCACAGGACGTGGAGGGCGGCGAAGGGCCTCCCCGCAGAGGATGCCTCCGCCAGGGCGCGCTCCAGCGAGGCCAGCGAGAGGTCCGCGAGGACGTCGCCCTCCGGATCCAGCTCGCCGTGCGTGCTCGCCTCCCGCAGCGCGCGGAGGTGCTCCGCGGCCGGGACGGCGCCCCCCGCGGCGGACCAGCCGAAGAGCAGCCGGCCCTGGTCGGGCGCGGCGGAGGCGCGGGCTGGGGCGCTCGCGGCGCCCGGCCACTCGTAGTGGACGAGGCACGACTTCAGCTCGCCCAAGCACTGCCCGGTCGTCCGGAGCGTCGTCAGCTCCCAGGGAAGCGCGTACAGCTCGGCGGCGGCGAACCGGAACGTGAGGTGCGCCGCCTTGCCCGCGCCCGCCGCCTGCCGGATCGCGTCCTCGTGGCTTCCCCAACCTTCGAGGCCACGCAAGGCATCTTCGACGAACGTCCGCAGGGTGTCGCCGAGGCCCTGGATGACACCCGGATCCGGGTCCTCCTTCTCCAGCTCCGCCAGCGCCGAGATCACCCGATCTCCCCATGGGAAGGTGGCGCTGCCGAACCCGCGGTCCCGCCGGAGGACGTACGCCTGTGGGCCGGCCGGGACCGCGTGCGCGTCCTCCACCTGGTCGGCGCGCGAGATCTCCAGCGTCAGGGTGTGGGCCACGTCCATGGAAGTCAGCCGCGCAGCAGGAACACGAACTCCCCGCGATCATGCCAGGCCAGGTGCCTCAGCGCGGGCGTCTGGCGCGCGCCCGAACCTGCGAGCAGCTCGATCATCCGGTCGCGGAGGTAGACGTACAGCTCGGTGGCGGTGAGCAGGCCGTCGCCATTGGCGTCCGCCCGCCCTCCCAGCGCCTCCAGTAGCGCGGTGGCGAACGGGGAGCTCCCGTCGGAGGCGAGCTCGTCCTGCGCGGTGGAGAGGAGAAGCTGGAAGGAGCGGTGCGCGGTGTAGTGGCGGAAGCGCTCCAGGGGAAGGGATGCCGGCTCCTCCGCGTCGCGGAGGTCCCACGCCGTGGGGCGGGGAAAGGCCCCCGCGAAGCAGCAGTCGAGGATGAGGAGCAGGTGTTTGCAGAGCCGGGGCTGGAGGAGGTTGAACAACCGTGTCATGGGCCAGTAACTCGGCTCCTCCTCGCGCCGGGCCTCCACCGGGAGCAGGAACCCGGTGAGGTCGTAGTTGTCATCCATCCGCGCCAGGCCGTGGCCGGCGAAGTAGACCAGCAGGCGCTCGGGAACGGGCCGGAGCGCCGGCAGCTCCTGCTCGAAGAGCGACTCGAGCGCCGCGCGCGACGCGTCCTCGTCCAGCAAGCGCCGCACCTCGAAGCCCTGCCGCTGGAGCGCATCCCCGACCGCGGCGGCGTCCGCGACCGCGCGCCGCAGCGGCGCCACGCCGTGCCAGTAGCGGTCGATCCCCACGACCACGGCGACGCTGCGCTCGAAGCCAAGGCTCGGAGGGGTGGACCCGGTCACCGCCCCGTCTTGTCCAGGAAACCCCCGGTGATGTCCACCACCACGTCGGAGAAGTGCTCCTCCTTCCCCAGGCCCAGCTCGCTCAAGAGCCGGCTGTCCTCGATGGTCGCCTCGCCGAAGGCGGTGCGGGAGGGGAGGTGGCCGTCGTTGAGCACCACCTGGCCGGCCTCGTGCTTCACCTTCACGTCGATCGCCGAGCCCAGGAAGTCGGAGCCGAGGTCGAACTCGCCCGGGCGGCGGCCCTTGTCGGCGTCGGGGGTGAACAGCGAGAACCGGCTGCGCCCGTCGGCGTCGGTGCGGATCAGGTAGCCGAACGGGAAGGACGCCAGATCGCCCACCTTCTCGCGCGTCACCACCGCGATGAAGCTGGGCTCGTGCTCCTTCGGGACCGACGCCAGGAAGACGTAGTCGGTGAGCGAGTTGCCGAAGTGGTGCGAGATGGTGCTCGGGGTGTCGTTCGCCGTCAGCGTGAGCGGCTCGTCGCGGCCCGGGACCTGGACCGTCATCGACCCGGTGTGGCGCGTCTTCGGGTAGTCCGTCACCAGCAGCTGCAGCGGGAAGCGCTCCATCACCTGCTTCTGCTGGTCGGGCGGGAGCTTGGAGACCGCCTTCTCCACCTGCTCCTTCAGCGTGTCGCCGGCCGCCTGCACCAGCGTGGAGGGTTCGATCTTCGCGTTCAGGTCGAACGCCATCTGCCCGTCCGCCGAGGCGAACCGGATCTCCCCCCGGCCGTCCATGATGCCCAGGTCGCCGACCTTCTCCTTGAACTCCTGTCGGGGCGCGTCCACGAACCGCGAGGCGACCACCTCGCCCGTCACCGCGTCCGAGACCACGGCGCGCAGCGCGGTGCGGTCCTGGCTGATGCCCCAGAGCGCGTTCTGGTCGGAGCGGATCAGGTCCAGCACCACGTTGTACGCGCGCCCGTCGCTCCCCTTCATCTGCAGCGTGTGGATGGTGCACTCGTAGGGCGCGGAGGTCGCCGGCTGAAAGCGCACCGGCGAGGTCCCCTGGATCGCCCCGAAGTCTCGAGCGGGCGGAGCCATCGTCTCGGCCTCTCGGGGCGTGAGAGGCGTCTCGACCCGGGCGGGCAATGCGACGGCGGGAGCGGGAGAGCGGTCGATGCGGATCATGCGTGGGGACCTTCTGGGGGTCCCCGATTGTCGCGCCGACCACGTGCGACGTTTCCTTACATCTCGATGGCCGGGACCATCAACTTCTAGTTAACGTTGAGGTGATTCCAGCTGCATTGACGCTCACCGGTGGACGGTCGCATCCTGTCCGCATGGAACGCATGGAGCTGAGGGACGCGGTCCGCGCCTGTTCGCTGCCTCCGCGCATCCCGCGCGAGTCGGGCGTGCACGCGCTGTGGCTGGACGGGCCGTACCTGGGCGACGCGCACGTTCAT
>Ga0068860_100004917_pt1 | contig 13617 bp, 7 predicted proteins | sample KBSSwiS32_FD_66597 | JGI IMG/M metagenome (GOLD analysis project Ga0068860, IMG submission 66597) | Switchgrass rhizosphere microbial communities from Kellogg Biological Station, Michigan, USA - KBS Switchgrass S3-2 | ecosystem: Host-associated > Plants > Roots > Rhizosphere > Soil ... | reverse complement strand
GTACCTGCGAAAAGACTCCGCTGAAATCGTTCGAATCGAAAAACGCCTTGCCGCCCGTATCGTCCGCCAGCGTCGAGAGCGTTTCCTGCGATGCCGCATTGCTGTTCAGATCGTTGAACACGGCATTGCCGTTGTAGGCAGACTGCCCGTGCAAGCTTGCATTGCGTGCTTCCCCGCCCGGAGGAAGCGCCTGCAATCCCCGGACATCGAGCGGATAAATCGACACATTATTCTTTACCGCCGCGGCGGTGGTGGCGCGCAACGCCGACTGATTGTCGGTGCCCGACTGTGAGATCCCATTGCTGAAATAAATGATCGATTTCTTTTGTGAGATTTTTCCCAGCGCCTGCATCAGCGATTGCAGCGCCAGCAATTTCCGGTCGGCGGTGAAGGTGTTGTAGTCGGTATCATCCGCCGTAAACGCCCCTCCGGTTTCCGCTCCACCTTCGGCCGAACCCTCGGTACCCAAATCGAAGCCCTGCCCCTCACTCGACGTATAGGCCGACAAAGCCGCGAGAACCTTCGCCTTGTCATCCGAGAAATCCAGATCGACGCGCATGTTGGTGGACAGCGACACCAGCGCAATCATGTCCGCGGGCAGCATCTTCGACTGCACGAATTTCTTCGCCGAATCAACGCCGCGCTCGATCTGCTCCGGGTCCATTCCCGAAAAATCGAAGAACAGCAACATTAACCTCCGGTCCCGTGCGTCCATCGCCGGCTGGCTGGTATTTTTCAGCAGATTGCTCGTCCCCGAGGCGCCGCTGACCGTGGCCTCGGCAGCTCCCGCAGTAGCCAGCGCATCGACGTTCTCAAAATCGAAGGTGGAGATCTCTTGGCGCTTTCCGTCCTCGGCCACGCTGAAATCGTCTTTCTTCAAATCGCGAACCAGATTGCCCTTCTTATCGCGAACCACAACGTTGACGAGTACGAGTTCCGACGTGACGCGCATGCGATATTGCGGTTGCGCCGGCTGCTGCTGCGCTGCGGGCGGCTCTTGCGCTCGTACAGGCACAGTGCTATTTACCAGCAAGAGAGCCGTCGCGCTAAACGCCAGGAATTTTCGGCTCATGCTCATGGCTAAAACCGGAACCTCGCGATCACCGTCATCCGGCGCGTCGCCGCCGCCGAGGTCACCTGCCCGAACTGCAGCGAATTCACAATCGTATTGATCGACGAATAGTTGATGAAGTTAAAGACGTTCGCCGCCTGAAACCTCAGCTCCAGCGCCCGCGATTCCTTGATCGTGATGGTCTTCCCGAACGACATGTCCACCACCACTTGCCCCGGCCCGTGAATGATGTCGCGCCCGGCATCCCCGAACGCCGAGCCATCAGGATTCGCGCACGTGCTCGTCGACCCAAAGGTCTGCCCCGGCGAACAAAATGCCCCGGTATTGAACCATTCCGCGGTCGAGCGACCGCTCAGCGAAATTGGTTCGCCGGTCACATCCGCGCGCAGCGATCCGCTGACACCGCGGCTGATATCGATACTGTTCCCCAGAACGCGCGGCGTGTAGTAAAGGCCGCTGCTGATGGTGAAGTCGCCGCTCCATTGCCACCCGTTCAAAATGTGGGACCACGCTCCTTTGGACGCAAGCCGGTGACTCTCGCCAAACGGCAAATCATAAATCCAGTTCCCCGTAAATTTGTGCCGCTGATCGAAGCTCGATAAACCGCGATCCGCCGCGATGTCGAATGGATCCTGCGCCACCACCACGCCGCCTCCGCCGATCGACGACGCATCATCAATCGACTTCGAATAAATGTAATTCGCTCCAAACGCTAGGCCGTGCGCCATGCGCTTGCGCACGCGCACCGAGCCGGCATGAAACACCGAGTTGCCCGCCGATGATTCGTAGATAAACGGCTGAACCCCGGGGATGGTGATCGCGCGTTCGATATCCAGCCGCGTGCCTTTCGATCCGTTGTAACCAACGTTCAACAGAAATCCGTGTGGCAGCGTCCGCTGCACGTCCACGTTCCAGATCTGCACGTACCCGAGCCGGTAGTTCGGATCGATCGCGAAGTTGTTGGTCACCGCCCCGGGCGCAATCGCAGGAAATCCGTTCGCCAGCGTCAGCGGAGTTGCCGGACTGTTGACATTCGTGGCTGTCACCGCAAACGGCGGCTGAAATGCAAAATTCTGAATAATGCTCGCGTACTGCGCCAGGTTGTAGTTGATGCCGTACCCCGTGCGCACCACGGTCTGCTTCAGCGGCCGCCACGCCACACCGATCCGCGGCGCATAGTCATTGCGATCCGGATGAATCAGCGACGCCGGGAAATTTCCATTGAACGCTCCCGCAGCTCCGGGCAAAACCGGCACCGCCCCTGTAAATCCCGGCGCCACGTCGAGATTCGCGATGTGATTGCTCGCTTCCGTATAAGGGCCGTTGTATTCGTAGCGAAATCCGAGGTTCAGCGACAGTTTCGGCAAAATCCGCCAGTCATCCTGCACAAACAGATCGAACGAGTTTGCGCGAAAATCATAAGAATTCGTGCCCGACTGCAGCGTGGTCTGCTGCGGCACGCCCACCAGGAAATCCGCGAAGTCGTATCCCGTATCGCCGACCGGCACCGCGCTCCCCGGCACAAACTGCGAGGTCTCAAATCCCGTGAACGTAAAGGTGCCTTCCGCATTTTTCGCCGAACGAAAACTCTGCAGCATCCGCCGGTAATCGCCGCCAAATCGCCAGTTGTGCTTCCCGCGATACCAGCTCAGCGTCTCCGAAATCGTATAGGTCTGATCGAGCTCCCGCCGAGGCGTCGGATCGGTCAATCCTCCAAAAGTGGTGAAGTTGATCCCCGGCAATCCGAAATCGAACGGATCGTTAGAAATCCCGGTAATCCCCGCGGCGCCCGCGACATCCACTGCATTCGAATACAGATTCGTACTCGCCACGTGATTGTGGTTGTAGTTGAAGCGCAGCGAATTCGTTCGCCGCCCGTTGCCGTAAGTCCACCCGATGCTCGCGTTGAGCCCCTGCGTATTCGTGCTCCCAGCCAGCGAAGGAAACGGATTCACAATGTTGGTCGAATTGCGCGACCAGTTCATCCCCATATTCAAATTATTCTGCGCGCGACGCCGCCCTACTCCACCCCCGCGCCCACCGCCTCCGCCACCACCCCCGGGCCCGCCACCTCCAAAGGGCCCTGTTCCCGCAAAATTGTGAATCAGCCGCAGACTCACCGCATCACTGTTGCTGTCGTCCGACGTCACATAGTGAAAATTCTGCGTCGCGGTGTTCAGATTCGGTAGCGGGATGTATTGCAGCAGCGCCTTCGCCGACGCGCTGATCCGCGTCGGATCAATCACATTCGCCTGCCCATTGAACGTTAGTGGAAGCCCTGTAGCCGGATCAAAAATCTGCACTGGCGATCCGTCCTTATACGTCGCACCCGAAAAATCCCCAGCTCGCTCCGCCGCCGTTGGCACCGTCGAGTACGAATCGTAAGGCGTGCTTCCGCGTGAACCATTCCATCCCACAAAATAAAACCACTTGCTGCCGCCGTTGAAAATCTTCGGAATATTCAGCGGCCCGCCGACGTTCGCACCAAATCGCGCAAAGTTATAACTCGCCTTTGGCGTCTCCATTCCGGTCAGCGAATAGGGACGCGCATCCAGCGCCGCATCGTTGTCCGAAAAATACAAAAATCCATGTGGCTGATTTACGTTGAAGTTTCGCCCCAGCCGTCCAATCATGATTGGCCCGCCGACTCCGCCAAGTCCTCCTGGCCCGCCACCTCCCGCTCCCCCGCCCGGTCCGCCAGAACCTTGTCCGCCAGGAATCAATCCTTCTCGCTGTGCCCGCTCGCGAAATTCCTGGATCCGCTGCTCGATGTCCTCCTCATTGCCGCCGCCAAAATCCTGCGTGCGTCCCTGCGCCCCGGTGATACTCACCGACTCGGTCGCGCTGTCCACGCCCGCCCCGTTCATCGGCAGAGCGGAAATGTCGCCACCCGAAGCCGATCCATTCGTTCCGGCCGCTCCCGCGCCACCAAGCGCATCCCCGCTCATCGCGCTCAACGTGTTCTGCACCGCTAAACTCTGAAATCCGCGTCCAGCCGCCGCAATCGCAGCGGCCGCCAGCGCGGCGCCTTCCCCCTGTTCCTCCTGCTGCCGCGACGCCAAAACCAGGTCCGCGTCAAATTTCCCCGATGGCGTCTCCGGCTTCAACGTCACTTCTTGTGTCTGCGTGGCAAACCCCATGAATTCGACGCGCACCACATAACGCCCTCGCGGCAATCCCGTGAACGTGTACGCTCCATTCGCCGCAGTAGCCACAGAAAATTTCTTTCCCGTGAGCGTATTCGCAGCCGTAACCGTCACTCCGGGCAGCAGAGTCTTCCCCGCGCGCACCGTCCCGCTGATGTCGAAGGATGTACGTGCAGGTTGAGCTGCGTCAGGTGACGGATTCTGCGCCGAAGGAGGTTGCCCCGGGGTGGATTGCGAAGTTGGAGCGGAACTCACAGAATCCTGCGCGCGCGCCATTCCGCCAAACAAACACACACACAAGACGAAAGCGAAGACCGTGATCCTTGATGCCCAAACGCTCCATCCTAAACCTGGCAATTTCAATTCTGCGGCTCCGCGGGCTTTTGCGCATTCGCTCCGCCCGTACCCGCATCCGTGGATCCGGCAGCCGGAGCTGACCCTGCGCCCGCCCCGCCGGCACCGCGCCGCCGCTGACCGCCTCCCTGCCCGCTCCATTCCTGCATCCGCTTCCACTGCTCTGGCCCGATGATCACCACCGTCTTCGGCACAAACACATTATTTTCCAGCCCGCCGCGCGCAAAAACATGATCGCCCGGCTGAATGTCCGCCATGGTGATGGCCTCGCGTCCCTTGCGCAGCGAGGTGTCTTCGTTCAATTCGATCGTCTGACTTACGTTGTCGCTGCGCAGCACCGCCAATTTCGGCGCATCCACGTTCTTGATCTCACCGCTCACAAAATCCTTGCCCTGCGTACCAACCTGCTGCGCGAATTCGCCGCGCTCGCGCTCACCCGGTCCGCCAAAGCCGCCACGCCCTCCGCCCGGGCCCGGCCCATTCGTCGACCTCGCCGCGATCACCTGCGCGGTCCACGAGTGATCCGCGTTCTCCTCTCCGCGAACCAAAATAATGTCGCCCACCTTAAAGTCATTACGTTTGGCCGCCTGCCGATCTTTCCGGAATTCCGTCTTGTTCGTCAGCTTGATGCTGACGTTCTCGCCATCGACGTTGGTGATCTGGATTGAGCGGTCCGTTAAAGCGGTAATCTTGCCGAACATCGGCATCTTTCGGCCGTCTCCGGTTCCCTGTGTCTCTGGCCCCTGCTCCTGCCCCACCGCGCGCCGAACCGACAGGCCCTGTACGCACGCCAGCGCGAGTCCCAGTACTACCGCAGGAAAATTCACCCGCAAACAACGTGACCTCATTGGCTATTTCTCCGTCTCAGCTAGTGTAATGGACGCCACCTGTAGCGGCGGGGTTTCTCGGGAAGGGTGTTGCTCCAATCTCGGCCGAGAGCCCTCGGCGGTCAAACAGTCATTTTCTCAATCTGGTGCGCCAAACGCGGCGTGGCGGTCGCGTTGGGACGACCGCCGCGCCTCCACTTTTCCTAAACTTTCTTCTTCTTCATTGCGTCTTTCACGTTGGAACTTCCCAAAAGACGAGGCCAAAGTTCCCGTGCAACGCCTTCACAAATCCTGTTCGCTGGTGGGACCCAAAATCCCATTTCCGGTCAATCGACACCCTTTCGCGCTCTCGGATTTGGGTGTAACCTATTGACACACCAACGGTTATGGGATCGCCATGCGGGTCATCCGCGTGCCATTTTCTAGTCCGACACAAAAACTATGGACATACAACGACCATCAAACGCTCGCGAGAAAAAGATCAAGCGGATCATCTACGTCACCGTCGCCGTGATTGTCATTGCCGGCGTGACCCTGGGATTGTCCCGCCTCAAGCCCGCTGCGCCTTCGGTTGACCGCGGCACGGTGTGGACCGATGTCGTGAAGCGCGGCCCGATGCTGCGCGAAGTTCGCGGCCTGGGCACTCTCGTTCCCCTCGACATCCGCTGGATTCCCGCGCAAACCGCCGCGCGCGTAGACAAGATCGTCAACCGCCCCGGACCGCACATTCTCACTCCGGATACCATCATCCTCGAAATGAGCGATCCCTTGCTGCAGCGCGACTTGCTCGACGCTGAGTTCGCCCTCAAGGCCGCAGAATCCGACCTCGCCAATCTAAGAGTCCAGGTCAACAGCGAGCTGATGAACCAAAAGGCTACGGAAGCCACTGTTCGCGGCGACTACGAACAGAGCAAGCTGCAGCACGAAGTTGATTACAAATTGCACCAGGAAGGCATCGGCGCCGACGTCACCGAAAAGCTATCGAAGGTCAAGCAAGATCAACTGAAAATTCGCGTCGGCCTGGAGGAAGAGCGCACTCGCATTGCTGTCGACTCCGGCAATGCGCGAATTCAGGCGCAGCAATCGCGTGTGGATCAGGCTAAGGCCGCGTACGCGCTGCGCAAGAGCCAATCAGATGCCCTGCGAGTCCGCATGGGTATGACTGGCGTGCTGCAGCTGCTGCCCGTGGACGTCGGGCAAAACGTGGCAGTTGGCGCCAATCTGGCGCGCGTAGCGGACCCCACTAAGCTCAAGGCGGAAATCAAGATCGCTGAAACACAAGCCAAGGATATCGCCTACGGGCAGAACGCCACCGTCGATACCCGCAATGGCATCGTCAAGGGCCACGTCATCCGCATCGATCCCTCGGTCGTAAACGGCACCGTTACCGTGGACGTCGGCATCGACGATCCTTTACCCCTCGGCGCGCGCCCGGATTTGAGCGTCGACGGCACCATCGAACTCGAAAATCTCAAAGACGTGCTCTACGTTGGCCGCCCCGTGCATGGCCAGTCCGACAGCACCATCAGCCTTTTCAAGGTAACCTCCGACGATTCCGAAGGTATACGCACGACGGTGAAGCTCGGCCGCAGCTCCGTAAACACCGTCGAGATTGTGCAGGGCCTGCAGGTCGGCGACAAAGTCGTGCTTTCCGACATGTCGCAATGGGACAACGTCGACCGCATCCGCCTGAAGTAGTGGAAAGTGGAATTGGCCAGGCCTTGATCGGGTTGGCAGGGTTCGAATCGGCACCGAACTTTTTCGCGGCTTTCGCGTATCAGATTCAAGACATCTGCACTGGGTGCGACGTCTGAGTAGGTGGAGTCGATAGGGTGGTTGCCGAGTGACCAATCTGTGGCAGGACATCCGCTTTGGGGCGCGCATGATGGCGAAGAATCCCGCCTTCAGCGCCATTGCCATCTTGACCCTGGCCCTTGGTATCGGCGCCAATACCGCGATCTTTTCGCTGATCCATCAGATCCTGCTGCAACGTCTGCCGGTACCCAATCCCAGTGAATTAGTTGTGCTTCGCTCTCCGGGTCCGGTGACCGGGCACATCTCTGACGATGGCGATTACTCTGAATCCTTTTCTTACCGCATTTATAAGGGCCTGCGCGACAACAACAACGTACTTTCCGGCATGCTCGCTCGCTACTCCTTCTCCGCTAGCGTCGCCAGTCGCGGCCAGACCGAGCGCAGCTCGGGCGAACTGGTCTCCGGCAACTACTTCGAGGTCTTGGGCGTGCGTCCGGCTCTCGGACGTGTCTTCAATCAAGAGGACGATCGCGTTCCTGGCGCTCACCCTCTCGTCGTGCTCAGCCACAATTACTGGATGCATCGCTTCGGCGGTGATCCCAGCATCCTCAACAGGAGCCTGCTGATCAACGACGCCGAGCTTACCGTGGTCGGTGTTTCTCGCGCTGGATTCACCGGCGTGCAAGCCGGCCAGTCGCCCGACATCTTTGTGCCCCTGATGATGGCGCGAAAAATGATGCAGATGGGCAAGCGCGACCCCTTCACCGAATGGAACGATTACTGGTTGAAGGTGCTTGCGCGCCGCAAGGCGGGTCTTTCAAACGAACAAGTCGCTGCAGGTCTGAACACTATTTACCGGCCGATGCTCCAAGAACAGCTGACCACCATCCATCGCTGGAACGACCAAAAGCGCCAGCAGTTTCTCGATAAGAAGATTGAGGTTTCGGCAGGGTCGCGCGGCCGCACGGTTCTGCAACGCGACACCGGTCCCGCCCTGAGTGCGATGTTCGCTATGGTCGGCCTCGTGCTCATTGTCGCCTGCACCAACATCGCGAATCTGCTGCTCGCTCGTGGCGCGGCCCGCCAGCGGGAGTTCGCCATTCGCTCCGCCCTCGGCGCCACTCGTGCTCGCATGGTTCGCCAGCTGGTCATTGAAAGTTTGCTGTGCGCATTGGCCGGAGGAATCCTGGGCGTCGCTCTCGGTGCGGTGCTGATGGACTATTTGACGCCGATCATTATCGCGAACGCGGGAATTCAGGGTCTCAACGCGAAGCTCGATCTGACGCTGCTGGTTTTCGCCCTCGGCGCGACTTTGCTGTCCGGCACCTTCTTCGGCCTGCTTCCTGCCTGGCGCGTCACCCGCTCTGACGTTTCTGACGTCATCAAGGAGCAAGGCTCGACTTCCTCAGCCAGCGTGTCGCACGTCCGCTTTCGCAAAATTCTCGTCGCGGGCCAAGTTGCTTTCACCATGTTGCTGCTCGCCGGCGCTACGCTTTTTGTTCGCACGCTGCTCAACCTGCGCAATCAGGATCTCGGCCTGCGTACCGCGAACGTGATGAGCTTCTCGATTTCGCCGGCTCTAAACGGATACGACGCCCCGCGCACCATCGCGCTTGTCGATCAGTTGCGTGCCCGCATCGCCGCGCTCCCGGGTGTGCGCACCGTTGGTTCCGCAGAAATTGGGGCTCTAACGGGAACTGACGAAGGCACGAACGTCACAGCCGAAGGTGGGACACAGCCGCCGGAAGAAGAGCAACACGTGAATTATGTTGCCGTGAGCGCTGACTATTTCTCTACCCTGGGCGTGCCGCTGCTTCAGGGCCGCGAATTCGCTCAGTCTGACGGCACTTCTAGCCCCAAGGTCGCCGTCGCGAGCGAGACGATGGTCAAGCGCTTCTTCCCCGGCCGCGATCCCCTCGGCATGCATTTTGCTTTCGGGGGCGGCGATAAGGTTAAGCCCGACATCGAGATTGTCGGCGTCGTCAAGGACATCAAGCAGGACCACGTCAGGACCGTCACACCCAATCCGTACGTTTACATTCCCTATTCACAGAAGCCCGTACTTTCCAACATGACTTTTTATGTGAGCTCGTCCCGCGACCCGCAGCAGCTCGCTCCGGAACTACAAAGCAAAGTCCGAGAATTGGATGCCAATTTACCCGTCTATGAAATGAAGACTCTCGAACGCATCGTCGATGAGGATCTGTTCTCGGTTCGTATGGTAGCTGTCCTTTCCGCCGGCTTTGCCAGCCTCGCTGCGTTACTCGCGGCGCTGGGAATCTACGGCGTGCTGGCATATCTGGTGGTACAGCGAACCAGGGAAATCGGCATTCGCATGGCCCTCGGGGCGGAGGCGGGCGACGTTCGCCAACTGATCCTGAAAGAAGTTTTCAGCATGATCGTAGCTGGTATCGCGGTTGGGCTGCCGCTGGCCTATGGGATGGCGCGCTTTAGCGAATCATTGCTTTACGGCGTCAGTGCAGGGAGCCCTGCCGGCTACGCGGTCGGCCTTCTGTTGGTTGCGCTGGTCGCGCTGGCTGCATGTTATTTGCCGGCTCGACGCGCAACACGGGTCGATCCCCTGGTGGCATTGCGCTATCAATGATTTTTGTCGCGGTTCAGTAGTTGCAGGGCGTCTCAAGTTTTGAAGCTGCAGTCGAGGTCAGAAGCAAAGAATTTACGGTTTCTAGAAACCCGCATTGAAGGAGAGGCAATGGCCGACACCCAGACGTTGATCAAAATGGAAGGCGTGAAGAAAGTCTTCCTGACCGACGAAGTGGAAACCCACGCACTCGAGGAAATCCACCTCGAAATCAAGAAGGGCACGTACATTTCGATCGCCGGGCCCTCGGGCTGCGGCAAGTCGACGCTGCTGTCGATTCTCGGCCTGCTGGATTCGCCGAGTCACGGCAATTACTGGCTCAACGGCCAGCCGGTTGCCAACCTCAGCATCAGCGAGCGGACGCGCATTCGCAATCGCGAGATCGGGTTCATCTTTCAGGCCTTCAACCTGATCGGCGATCTCACCGTCTACGAGAACGTCGAGCTGCCATTGACCTATCGCGGCACCAGCGCCAGCGAGCGCAAGCAGAAGGTACAGAACGCGCTGGAGCGCGTTGGTATGGCCCACCGCCTGCGGCACTACCCCTCGCAGCTTTCGGGCGGTCAGCAGCAGCGTGTCGCTGTGGCCCGCGCACTTGTCGGCGATCCGCTGATTCTGATGGCCGATGAGCCCACCGGAAACCTGGACTCCAAGAACGGTGAAGCGGTGATGGAGCTGCTGCGCGATCTGCACCGCAACGGCGCCACCATCTGCATGGTCACCCACGACCAGCGCTACGCCAACTTCGCCGAGCGCACCATCCACCTGTTCGACGGCCGTATCGTCGAAGAGACTCAGGAAGCGCGCGTCGGCGCTGATTGACCGCCGCGTCGACGCCGGCATCTGACCGCGCCAACGCGGCCACGTGAGAACTTTCACGCAACGCTACCCGGTACCACACAATTCGACTGGAGTCGCCATGATCGGAATCTGGCAGGACGTGCGTTTTGGCGTCCGAATGCTGCTGAAGCATCGTCTCGCAACGCTGGTTTGCGTGGTCGCGTTGGGCCTCGGGATCGGCGCGAACGCTGCGATGTTTAGTATGGCCGAAGGCTTCCTGCTGCATCCCGTGCCCTTAGAGAACCCCGACAAGCTTGTGGCGCTGGTGGATTCGCGGCCGGAGCAAAACGTGGAGATGAATTCGGTCGCGCCGGCCACCTTTTTCGACTGGAAAAAGGAAGCGCAGTCGTTTGAGAAATTGACGTTCTACGCGTGGAGTGAAAACAACCTCACCGGCGACCGCGAGCCGCAAAAAATCCAGGCGTTCCTCGTAGCTGCGAATTTCTTCCAGACCATCGGCGTGCAGCCGCAGCTCGGCCGTACATTTCTCCCCGACGAAGAGGAAGCCGGCAAAGACCAGGAAATTATTCTGGGCCACGCGCTCTGGGAACAGCGTTACGCGTCCGATCCGCACATCGTAGGCAAAACGATCAAAGTTGACGGACTCAGCGTTACCGTCGTCGGCGTGATGTCCAAAGGTTTCGACTTTCCCATGCCGGCGGAGGCATGGATGCCGCTGGGTCTCGACGCCAAAGCGCGGCAGGATCGCTCGCGCCGCTGGCTCTTTGTCCTCGGCAAAATGAAGGATGGCGTCTCGTTCGCACAGGCCAGCGCCGAAATGAAAGCTATCACCGCGCGGCAAGCGGAAACGTATCCCGATACCAACAAGGGCTGGAGGCTGCGGCCGATGCCGCTGCGGCAATTCGTCACCGGCACACTGACGCGGCAATATACGATTCTGCTGCTAGGCGCAGTGGGTTTCGTGCTGTTAATTGCGTGCGCCGACGTAGCCAATGTGCAGTTTGCGCGCATCACCGGACGCACCAACGAACTCGCGGTGCGAACCGCGCTGGGTGGAAGCAAGTGGCGCGTGGTGCGCCAACTGCTGATCGAGAGCATTCTGTTGTCGCTGTGCGGCGCAGCCCTGGGTTTGCTGTTCGGGGAGTGGGGCGTGGCAATGATCTTGTCGCACATGCCTCCTGATGTCGCGAAATTCGTGGCCGGATGGAAAACCATCAGTCTGGATACCGGCGCATTTCTATTCACGCTGGGTGTCGCCGTGGCGAGTGGAATTCTGTCGGGCATCGCGCCCGCGCTGCTGAGTTCGCGAACGAACATCAACGAAACTTTGAAGGAAGGCGGGCGCGGAGGTTCCGTGGGGCGCGCACGGCACCGTCTGCGCGGCGCGCTGGTGGTCGCCGAAGTGGCCCTCGCGCTCATGCTGCTGGTGGGTGCGGGATTGCTGGTGCGCAGCTTCCAGGGGCTGCTGAACGTCAACGAAAGCTACCATCCGGAAAGTTTGCTGACCATGAATCTGACTCTGCCCGACCCGCAATATGCGAAGCCGGCCGCGCGATTGAATTTTCATGAACAGATGTGGCAAAGGCTGGCATCGCTCTCCGGCGTGCAAACCGCAGCGCTGGTGAGTCACGTGCCGTATTCCGAAGGCGGTGGCATCGGTGAAGAAAACATCGCGATCGAGGGGCGTGCGCCGACACAGCGAGGAGAAATCGTCAGCGCCATCGTGGAAACCGCGACGCCGAATTATTTCGGCCTGATGAATATCGCACTGCGCGATGGGCGCCTGTTGGCTGAAAGCGACGGCGCGGAGACGCAACCCGTCGCGGTGATAAGCGCAAGCCTGGTGCGGCGCTATTTTCCTGCCGGCGAAAATCCACTGGGCAGGAAGATTCAAGTCGGCAGGACCGGCGGTCAAGGCAACTCGGAGCATCCATGGATGACCATCGTCGGCGTGGCAAGCGACGTTCACTACAGTTGGATCGAAAAAGACGATCAGCCTACCCTGTATCGTTCGTTCCGGCAGTCGCCACCATATTTCACGACCGTGGTGCTGCGAACGCAGGGCGACCCGCTCAAGTTCGTGTCGGCGGCGCGAACGGAAATCGCCTCCGTCAATGCGGATCTGCCGCTGTACAACATCAAGCCGATGGCTACGGTGATCACCGAGTCGATCGTGGGTATCGCCTATGTGGCTGCAATGATGGCGGTTCTCGGTGTGATTGCGCTGGTGCTGGCTTCGGTCGGGGTGTTCGGTGTGATGTCGTATTCCGTAAGCGAGCGCGCGCATGAGATTGGCATCCGCTTGTCGATGGGGGCGCAGGCTGCCGACATCCTGCGCCTGGTTGTGCGGAGCGGTATGACGTTGACGCTGCTGGGTCTGGCGATGGGGTTGCCGGTGTCGTTTTTGCTGGCGCGGGCGATGTCGTCGCTGTTGTTTGGCGTGGAAGCTACGGACGCGACAGCGTTTGTAGGTTTGCCCTTGCTGCTGGCAGCGGTGGCGGCGCTGGCCTGCTACCTGCCGGCGCGTCGTGCGGCCAGCTTGGATCCGCTTCGCGCACTGCGGCACGAGTGATTTGTGGGGTCAATACCCCCCACCCCGGTGTTTTCAAGCCAAGAGTGCGCAGCCTATTGATTTCATTGAAGTTGGCAAAAACTACAGTGCAAAAGAGTGCAGGAAATCGGGCGCTTTGGAACAGTTTTCAACAGTTTTTTGCATTGTAGAGGGTGGCTTCGCGAAGGCGGGCGGGCCTATACCAGGACGGACGTTGAACGGGGCTCGTCGAGGTCGGTGCGGGTCGCCCCGGCGGACCTAGAGGCACTAGCTAGAGTGTCTGTGTTACAACGAAGGCTTGACGCTTTGCGAGCCATAGGATTTGAAGGCTCAGCGGGATTGGAAAAGGAGAGATTGTGGAACCTTTGATTCAGTTGCGGAATTTGGAGAAGTCCATTGAGGCGGGACCTAACAAGTTTTTCTTGTTGCGGCGGGTAAGCATCGACATCCAGCAGGGCGAGTTTGTGACCATCATGGGGCCGTCGGGGGCCGGCAAGTCGACGCTGCTG
>Ga0068860_100004916_pt1 | contig 13618 bp, 13 predicted proteins | sample KBSSwiS32_FD_66597 | JGI IMG/M metagenome (GOLD analysis project Ga0068860, IMG submission 66597) | Switchgrass rhizosphere microbial communities from Kellogg Biological Station, Michigan, USA - KBS Switchgrass S3-2 | ecosystem: Host-associated > Plants > Roots > Rhizosphere > Soil ... | reverse complement strand
GACCAGCTCGTCCAGCGTGTCGCGCAGCGGCACGGGATCGTTCATCCCGTCACAGTACCCCTGCTGATCCGCAGCACCCGTCGCGGTTTGGCATCGACCGGCAACTCGCTCGCCGTCGTGATGATCACCTGGCCGGCGGGCAGGTTGCCGAGCAGCGCGGTCGCCCGAGACGGATCGAGCTCGCTGAGCACGTCGTCGAGGATCAGGATCGGCGCCGACCCGACCTTCTCGGCGATCAGCCGGTGCGTGGCCAGGCGCAATCCGAGCGCGAGGCAGCGTTGCTCGCCTTGCGAAGCGTGCGTTCGGGCCGGCATGCCGTTGATCGTCAACTCGACGTCGTCACGCTGCGGGCCAACCATGCTCGACTGGCGGCGGACGTCATCCTGGCGCGACGCGACGAGGGCGTTGAGCAGCCCGGTCCGCCGCCAGGCCGGTTCGTAGATCATCTCGATCGGCGTCGGCGCGCCGGCGAGCTGCTCATAGGCGTCGAGGAGCATCGGCGTCAGCCGCGCGACCAATGTCGCCCTGGCATGGCCGAGCAGCTCGCCGTGCTGGGCGAGCTTGGCGTCCCAGACGTCCAGCGTCATCGCGATCTCGTCGGTGAGCCGCCCGCCAGCTTGCTTGAGCAAGCTGTTGCGCTGCTTGAGGATGCGATCGATCTCCAGGCGAAGGGCGTCGTTCTTGACGGCCAGGGCGACGAGCGCGTCGTCCATCCAGCGGCGCCGCTCGCCTGGGCCGCCCTTGATCAGGGCGAGATCATCCGGAGCGAAGACCGAGACCCGAATCGCACCGAGCAGCTCGCGGCTACGGGCCAGTCGCTGCCGGTTGACCAACGTCCGGTTGCGTCCGTTGCGGGAGATCTCGGCCTCGATGAGCAGCTCGCGCCCGTCGTCGTGACGGACTTCGGCGCGCACGATCGCGGTGTCGGCGCCGGCACGGATCAGCGCCTCGGTCGGCGCGCCTCGGAACGAATCGAGCGTCGCCAGGTAGGCCAGCGCTTCGGCGAGGTTGGTCTTGCCCTGCCCGTTGTCGCCGAGGATCGCGGTCGTCCCGGACTCGAATTGCAGCGAGGCCTCGGCGTAGTTGCGGAAGTCGATCAGCTGCAACGACCGCACGAGCACGGTCGCGAGGTTACGGGACCCGGACGGGCATGAGCAGGTAGAGGTACTCGGGCCGGTCGACGCCGCGCAGCACGGCCGGCTTGAGCGCGTCGAGAGTTTCCAGGGTGACCTCGTCGGAGCCGACCGCCTCGACGCCGGACGCGAAGTAGTCGGGGTTGAACGCGACGGTGAGCTCGTTGCCCTCGAGGCGCGCGTCGAGCTCCTCGACCGCGTTACCGACGTCCTGGGTGATCGCGGTGAGGCGCAGGCTCTCGGCGGTCATCTGCAACCGGATCGGCGTCGCGTCGCGGGCGAGGATCTTTACCCGGCGGATCGCCTCGGTCAGCGCGTCGCGGGCGACGGTGAGCTTGTTCGGGTAGCTCGGCGGAATCAGCTGGCGGTAGTTGGGGAACTCGCCTTCGATCAGCCGGGTCGTGAGCCGGGTCGTGCCGACCTCGAACGTGGCTTCGCGCTCCCCCAGTCGCAGGGTCAGTTCGGACGCGTTGCCGACGAGGCGTTGCAGCTCGCTCAAGGCGCGCCCGGGCACGAGCACCTTCTGGTCGGCACCGAGCACGCTCGCGCCGGGAAGGTCGCGCACCGCGAGACGGTAGGAGTCCGTGGCGACCATGCGCAGCCCTTCGGCCTCCGCGGCGAGCATCACACCGGTGAGGATCGGGCGAGCTTCGTCGGTGCTCGCGGCGCGCACGACCTGACGCAGCGACTCGCCGACTTCGGCGCTCGGCAGGGTGACCGCGCTCGACGCCGGCGCTGACAGTCGCGGGTAGTCGTCGAACGACAGCGGCCGCACGGCGAACTGCGAACGGCCCCCCGCGATCGACACGTCGTCTCCGTCGACGGAGACCTCCACCCGCCCGGCGCTGAGCGAACGAACGATGTCGGCCGACAGTCGCGCGGGCAGGACGACTCCCCCATCGCGCTCACCACCGACTTCGGCTTCGAGCTGGATCGTCAGCTCGAGATCGGTGCCGGTGACCGTGAGCTTGTCGCCGACGAGTTCGAGGCGCAGTCCGGTGAGCACCGGCAGCGTTCCGGTGCGCCCGGTCGCCGCCCGGCCGGCAGTGGCCAGTGCGTCAGCCAACACGTCGCGCTCGCAGCGAAATTTCACGATGCAACCTTCCCCACCAGGCGGTGATGTATCAAGTAATAGTGGTAATAAGTGCTGTGGATTGTGGAGAAGTCCACGTTCGGCCAGCGTAGATGGCGAATCGCGGTGTGCACGGTTGTCCCCAGGCTTCCCCAGCCCGAGCGGTGACGACTGACACGGCAGTGGACAAGTTCACGTTCTCCCCCGGGTTGGGTACCGCGTCCACAACGTTCACGTGTTGTTTGCACAGGGGTCATCTCGAGGACACCGCAGTTGTGATCACGATGGCTCGTCATCCTTGTTTGAGGCGCTGTTGCATGTCGATGACCTGGTCGTAGACCTGCTTGCGTTCGCTCATCAAACGCTGGATCTTTTCTACGGCGTGGATCACGGTGGTGTGATCGCGACCGCCGAACAAACGGGCGATGGCGGGGTAGCTGAGATCGGTGAGGTCGCGGAACATGTACATCGCGATTTGGCGACTGGTGACGAGCGGCCGTTGCCGGCTCTTGCCGCGCAGGGCCTCGACGCTTTGACCGAGGATGATCGCCATCTCGGCCAGGAGCTCTTCATCCGTGCGGGTCTTGGTGTTGCTGTCGGTGAGCAGATCGCGCAGCAGGGTCTCGGCGAGATGGGTGGTGATCGGGACCCGGTTGAGGCTGGCGTAGGCGGTGACCCGGATCAGCGCCCCCTCCAGCTCACGGATGTTGTTGGTGATATTGGCGGCGATGAACTCGAGGGTCTCGGCGGGGAGGCGGGAGTCGTCGCGTTCGGCCTTGTTGCGCAGAATCGCCAGGCGAGTCTCCATGTCGGGCGGCTGGACGTCGGTGATCAGCCCCCACTTGAATCGGCCCCGGAGGCGCTCCTCGAGCGTCGGAATCGCATCGGGCATGCGGTCGCTGGAGATGACGATCTGCTTGTTCGCACCATGAAGGGTGTTGAACGTGTGGAAGAACTCCTCCTGCAGACCCTCTTTGCCTTCCATGAACTGGATGTCGTCGATGAGCAACACGTCGATGTCGCGGTAGCGGCGCTTGAAGTTGCCGCCCGTGTTGTTGCGGATCGCATCGACGTATTCGTTGAGGAACGTCTCGGTGCTGACGTATCGGACGACGTCGTGCTGGTAGTGACGATGGACGTAGTGCCCGATGGCATGAAGAAGGTGGGTCTTGCCGAGACCCGCGGCGCCGTAGATGAACAGCGGGTTGTAGCTGCGCCCGGGCGTCTCCGCGACGCGCGAGGCGGCCGCGAGCGCGAACTGGTTCGACTGTCCCTTGACGAAGGTGTCGAACGAGTAGCGCGGGTTCAGACCGGCCAGATCGGCCGGCGTACCGGGTTCGTTCGACCGCGAGTAGCCCGAGCCGTTCGGGCCGGGGACGCTGCCGGCCTGATGGGACGGCGCGTTGTAGCCGGGGCCCGGCTCGCCGAGCTCGATGTCCGGCACCGCCTCGACATAGCTCTCGCCGGTGTCGCTGACCTGGACGTCGACGACGAACATGCGGTTCGACGAGCCGATCTCCTCGAGCGCGTCGCGAACGAGCGGCAGGTATCTCGACATAATCCGGTCGCGCAGATGCGAGTTCGGGGCGGTAACCCGCAGTTCATGGTCCTCGCTGTCGACCGGGATGACGTCCTGGAACGTGGATAACCAGACGGCTTCGGAGACCTGCGCGCGGAGGAGCTGAGCGACAGCTGTCCACAACTGTTCATGTTCGCTCACCTGCACCTCCATCGTTTCCCTCGCGGCGTTTCCACATTCTTGTCCACACTGTGTGGACAACCAAAAATCTGCTGATGAGCAGAACTGGGCACGCTAGCAGCCTTTGCTCGGGCCGCGATCCAGCCGCGGGCACCCGGCGCGAGTCGCCGCGTGGGGGTTCTGTTGGTAAATCCCCACGTGAGGCCGTAGCCTTACGTGGTTGTGGCGACTGCCGCTTGTCGGCGCGCCGTTCGCTCCAGTGATTCTTGTTGTACCCGCAGCCGCCGTGCTGCCTGCCGAGGAGGACTGCGTTGAAGCGCACCTTTCAACCGAACAATTTGCAGCGCGCCAAGAAGCACGGCTTCCGCGCCCGGATGAGCACCCGTGGTGGGCGCGCCGTGTTGAAGGCTCGTCGGGCCAAGGGCCGCCACCGTCTGTCGGCTTGATCGGTCGCGTCCGCGGCCGATCGTCCTTTGAGCGCATCGCTCGGAGCGGCTCGCGTGTTCGCACCGGAGTCCTGTGGTGCACGTTCGTACCCGACCCTCTCGTCTCGCCACCGCAGGTGGCATATGCGATCGGCCGCGCCGTCGGCCCCGCAGTGGCGCGCAATCTCCTGCGCCGCCGGCTGAGGTCGCTGTTGAGGCAACAACACTCTCAACTGCCTGCGGGTTTGTATCTGATCGGGGCAGCGCCCGGCGCCGTCGCACGGTCGTACGGAGAGCTGGCCGGCGATCTCGAGCGGCTACTGTTGCGAATGGCGGCGCCGCCGCCGCGGACGTGAACGCGCCGGCGCTGCCGATCGGCGGGGCGCGGCGACTGATCGCCGCGGTGCGCTGGTACCAGCGCGCCTTCGAGGGCCGTCCCTCGCCATGTCGGTTCACGCCGAGTTGCTCCTGCTACGCGGTCGAAGCACTCGAGGTTCATGGCGCGGGGCGTGGTCTATTACTCACTGTCCGTCGCCTTCTGCGCTGCCGGCCGTTCGGCCCGAGCGGCTTCGATCCCGTTCCTGAGCTCACCGTGTCGTCCACTCATCATCATCAGAAAGGGGTGTAGCGATGTTCACAGCCCCCGCCTGGCTCGTCTCGCAGTTCTACAACCTGACCCACAACTACGCCCTGGCCATCGGCCTCGTCGCCCTCGCGGTGATGATCCTGGTCACCCCGCTGACGCTGAAGAGCACCAAGGGCATGCTCGAGATGCAGCGCCTGCAGCCGGAGATGAAGCGCCTGCAGAACCAGTATCGGGGCGACCGCCAGAAGCTCAACGAAGAGATGATGAAGCTCTACCAGGAGCACAAGGTCAACCCGCTGGCGTCGTGCCTGCCGCTGCTAATCCAGATGCCGGTGTTCTTCATCATGTACCGCGTCCTGCGCGGGCTGAGCCGCACGACCGATGGGGCGAAGTTCTATACCGCGCACTGCACGAACGGCAAGGTGGCCGACTTCTGCAGTTCTTTTGCCACCCACGGTGGGAACGTCCCCGGCAAACAGGTGTTCGATCCCGATCACATCTCCAAGACATCGGACCTGTACAGGAGCCTCGCCGGCAAGCAGGAGATGCTGTCCTTCGGTCTCGATCTCTCCAAGTCACCGGCCCATTTCATCAGCGAGTCGGTCGGCAAGGGGCTGATCTACGCAACGCTTGTCGTCGTCCTCGGCCTGCTCTACTTCGCCCAGCAGAAGATGGTGGCCTCGCGCGCTGCGGTCAGCCCGACCATGTCGGCAACCCAGGCCAAGCTGATGCAGTACCTGCCGGTGGTCTTCGCCGTCTTCCAGATCTTCTTCCTCACCGGCCTGGTGATCTACTACATCACCCAGGCCTTGTTCCGCATCGGTCAGAACTTCTACATCACCAAGAAGTTCTATGGCCACGAGCATTCCCTCGGCCGCCAGGCCCAGGCCGCCAGCGCCCGCGCCCGGGACGAAGCCAAGGCCAACGGCGCCGACACCGGCGGCGGCATGTTCGCCCAAGCCAAGCGCGACGCCCAGGCCCGCCGCGACGCCATCGCCCAGAAGTCGACGGGCGGCAGCTCGGGACGCCCGGCCAACGCCCGCACCAACGGCAGTCGGCCGAACAGCAGCGGGCGCCCGGCCCCAGCGGGCAAGACCAACCAGCAGCCCAACCGGAACCAAAACAAGGACCAGAACCAAGATTCGACCGGAAAGAACGGCGGCGGCAAGACGCCCGCGCCATCATCCTCATCAGCGCCGGAGCCGTCCACCAGTAAGCGCGTGACGCCACCGAAGAACCGCCCGACCCCGACATCGTCGCGGCCCCAGCGCCCGTCGGCATCGGGCCGTCCCGGTGCACCGGCGCGGCCGAAACCGCCGAAGAAGTAGTGCCCGCGGGCGCGGGCAGAACACAGTGACATCGGCGTCAGCCACCGGCGCCGCGGCCAGCGCCGCCGCTATCGATCGAACGGAAGTACACATGCAGTGGGTAGAGACCACCGGGAAATCCATCGAAGAAGCCAAGGGCCTGGCCCTCGACCAACTTGGTGTGGGCGAGGAAGACACCGAGTTCGAGATCCTCGAAGAACCGCGCAGCGGCTTGTTCGGTCGGATCAAGGGTGAGGCCCGCGTGCGGGCTCGCGTGCGGCCCACCGCCGTCCGCCCCAAGTTGGAGAGGCGTGACCGCAAGCAGGGGCGTCAAGGACGCGACGGTCGTACTGGGCGTGAGGGCCGCGGTTCACGCGAATCCCGCGGTCAATCCGAGCCGACTGCCGCTCGTCCGGGAACTGCTACTGTCGGCGACGCCGCTGGTCGCGGGTCTGCGTCCGGTTCCGCCGGGGGCAGGCAGCGCCGGCCGCAGCAACGCCGCGAACCGATCAGCAGCCAACAACGAGAGGACTCCGACGTGAGCGCAGAGCAGGTAGGCGAAGAGGCCAGAAAGTTCCTCAGCGAGTTGGTGCAGGCGTTCGGCTTGACTGGCACGGTGGATCTCCGCGAAGACGGTGACGATCTCGAGCTGACCGTGTCCGGATCCGATCTCGGTCTGATGGTCGGCCCACGCGGGAACACCCTGCTTGCCGTCCAGGACCTGACTCGCGTTGCGTCGCAGCGACGCCTCGGTGACCACGACACCAGACTGCGCGTCGACATCGGCGGGTACCGTGAGCGCCGCCGGGCCGCGCTGTCCCGCTTTGCCCTGGAGGTCGCCGAGCAAGTCGCGGCCTCGGGCGAGGCGCGCGCTCTGGAGCCGATGCCGTCGGCGGATCGCAAGGTGATCCACGACGTGCTGACCGAGAACGCCGCCGTCGTCACTCGCTCCGAGGGCGACGACCCGAACCGCCGGGTCGTCATCGCTCCGGCGAATGCCTGACGACGCGGCGCTCCTCGCGGTTCTCGAATCCCTCCGGGAGCGTGGCGCGCTCGGCGAGCCCTCACTCCCCCGCGCGATCAAACATGCCGAGGCGTTCCTCGCCCCGATTGCGCCGGAAGCTCGTCGGCTGATCGACCTCGGGTCCGGCGGTGGGTTACCGGGGCTGGTTCTCGCCGCCCGGTTGCCCGGGGCGGAGGTCCTGCTGACCGAGCGCCGCGAGCGGCGGGCCGATCTGCTCCGGCTTGCCGTGGCCCGGCTCGGCGTGGCGGACCGGGTCGCGGTATTTGCCGGCGATGTGGTCGACCTCGCTCGAGACCCGGAGCTGGCTCACCGCTTCGATGCCGTCACGGCGCGCGCGTTCGGCGAGCCGCTCTGGACGTTGCGATGTGCGGCGGCCTTCGTCGCCGCCGACGGGGTGGTCGTCATCTCCGAGCCGCCGAACGACGCCGTCGCCGACCGGTGGCCGGAGGACGAACTGGGGCGCTTGGGCATGGCGCGGGGGCGGCGCGACGACTTCCCGTCGGTGCGCTGCTTTCGACCGGTGCGCACCAACGGGCCTACTGGAGTGGCCTGAGCAGGCACGTCAGCATGTTTCACGTGAAACGAGAGAGTTTCCGACGGCCACGAATCGGCGGCTTCTTGTTTCACGTGAAACAAGAGGCTGAGCGCTTTTTCGGGAATGATCTTCTTGTCGGCTGAGAACGGGTAAAGTTCCCCTGCACGTCGCACGAGGGAGATCGAGAACATGACATCTGTCGATAGCGAGGAGGTCCCGGTCGAGTCCGACGCGCGTTACTCGCTGCCTCGCATCATTGCCGTGGCCAACCAGAAGGGTGGCGTCGGCAAGACAACGACGACGGTCAACCTCGGTGCCTGCCTGGCCGAGCTGGGTTTCCGGACGTTGATCATCGACCTCGATCCGCAGGGGAATGCATCGACGGGACTAGGCATTGACAACCGCAACGTGGAGACGTCGATGTACCACGTGATCATGCATGAGGCTCCCCTGGAGAACTGCATCGAACCGGCGGCCGTCAAGAACCTCTTCGTCGCGCCGGCCAGCCTGGACCTGGCCGGGACCGAGATCGAGCTGGTTCCCGCCTTCAGCAGAGAGAATCGACTCAAGCGGGCGATCGAGGCGGTGCAGGATGACTACGACTATGTCCTCATCGACTGCCCGCCCTCGCTGGGACTGCTGACGGTCAACGGTCTCACCGCCGCCGGGGAAGTCCTCGTACCGATTCAGTGCGAGTACTACGCCTTGGAGGGTCTCGGCCAGCTGCTGCGCAACGTCGACCTGGTCCGCCGCAACCTCAATCCGACGCTGGCGGTCAGCACCATCGTCTGCGTGATGTACGATGCCCGCACCAAGCTGGCCGATCAGGTCGTCAAGGAAGTACGCGACCACTTCGGCGACAAGGTCACGCGCACCGTCGTGCCCCGCACCGTTCGCCTCTCCGAGGCACCATCGTTCGGGCAGCCGATCATCACCTTCGATTCTTCATCGCGCGGGGCCGTCGCCTATCGCATGGTAGCCAAGGAGGTGAGCGAACGTGGCACGCCTCGGGGGACTCGGTAAAGGGCTCGGAGCGCTGATTCCGTCTGATCTCGAAGATCCGACGCGGCCCGGTGATGCGGACGGCGCGATCGGCGGATCGGACACAGACCGGGCTCGGCTGATCGAAGTTCCGATCGACGCGCTCTCGCCGAACCCGAATCAGCCGCGGGTTCACTTCGACGAAGAGACGTTGAGTGAACTGGCCGCCTCGATTCGCGAGATCGGTGTGCTGCAGCCGATCCTCGCCCGCGACATGGGAGGCGGCGCATATCAGATCGTTGCCGGCGAACGACGGTGGCGCGCCGCCCGCCGCGCCGGGTTGTTGACCATCCCGGCAGTGGTGCGCAACACCGACGACCTCAGTTCGGTCGAACAGGCCCTGATCGAAAACCTGCACCGTCAAGACCTCACCCCCCTCGAGGAGGCCGCGGCCTTTCAACAGCTGATCGAGGACTTCGGGCTGACCCACGAGCAGGTTTCGGCGCGGGTGGGTAAGAGCCGCTCGGCGGTGACGAACACCCTGCGCCTGATGACGCTGCCGCCGTCGATCCAGCATCTGTTAGCCGATGGACGACTTTCGGCGGGACACGCCCGGGCGTTGTTGGGCAGTCCTGATCGCGCCTTCCAGGAGCATCTCGCCAAGCGAGCGGTCGGCGAAGGCATGTCCGTTCGTGCCGTCGAAGATGCGATCCGGGCTCGCTCGACGCCGGCCTCCGGGCGAACTGTGACCGAGGGCACAGGGGACGAAGGGCACCACGATGGGGCCGGCTTGACGCCGATCACCCGCCTGCGCCCGCCCGGGTTGCTCGAACTGGAGCATCTTCTCGCCGAGCACCTCGGCACCAAGGTCTCGGTGACGATGGGCGCCAAGCGCGGCAGGGTCGTGGTCGACTTTGCCGATCTCGAGGATCTCGAACGAATCTATCGACAAATGGTCGAGGGTTCCGGTGACTCGATCGCTTGACTTCGGTCGATCGCTGGGCCCGGAGGTCATATTTTCGGCCTTCGTAGTGTGCGACGCTGAGGTGGAACTTGACGATGATGGGCGGGGTTGAAGGGGATGGGCATGTAACCCGCGCGTGAGGGTTACGCACATCGTGTGGAAAGATCTGTGGATAAACCATCGATGTGGACGCCGAACAGCGACGAAAGCAGGGAACCCCTCGCAGTGAGATGACGGTGAAGCTCAGCCGCGAGGTGAGTCAACTCAGCGGCTTGCCGGCCCACGACTCGAGCGCATCGCGCACGATCAGCGTGACATCCTTGGATGCATCGATGATCTTGCGCACCGCGGCCACGGTGATCAGCACCGCAGGCATCCTCGTCTCGCGCAAGACCTGGAGGCGCATGCCGTGGGGGACGTCCTCGACACACGCAGGACCGCTCAGCCCGGCCGCGAGACGTTCGGCGAGCGATCGCCCGCCGGCCGACTCGAACGCCGGCACGGAGTAATAGGCGACCCGCCCCTCCTTGGCCGGCTGGCTCTCGAATCCGATGTAGACATGAGCGGCAAAGTTGTTCGCCGCCGCCGCCTGAGCTCGTGCATCGGGCTCGTCGACGGAGATCACGCTGGCCCCGCAGAGGCGCAGATCGCGCGTCAAAGCCCGGGTCAGCTGGCTCAAACCACCGAAGTGGCCGATGACGACCCGCAAACCACGCAACGAGGATGACGACGACCGGAGCCGGTCGCGTTCGCGGACGGTCGCGACGCCGGGTCCGCTGCCGGTCTGCTTACTGACCCGTGCAATCGCGCGGAGAGTGACCGGCCCACACGTTCCGTCGACCACTAGTCCGCAATTGTTCTGAAAGTCGCGCAGCGCGTTGACCGTGTCCGGGCCGAGGATGCCGTCGACCCGGCCGCAGTCGAATCCGATCCGGCACAGACGGGTCTGCAGTTCGGCGATGTCGTCGCCGCGCATGTTCGGCGCTGTCAAGAAGAGCAAGCGGTCGCCCAGGCGCCACGAAGCCTCGACCAGTCCAGACCAGGTGTCGGCATCGCAGCGACCGTCGGCCCTCAGCCCGCGGGCTTCCTGGAAGGCGCGCAGCGATGCTTCGGTCTCGGCACAGAACAAGCCCGCCTCGGCGACCGGGGTGGGAGCAAACCCGGCGGCGCCGAGGCGACGCTGCAGATCGCGTATTGCCTCCCCGCGCTGACCGAGGGTCAGAGGGAAGTGGGAAGGAATTCGTCGAGCTCCTGGAGTAACTGGGCCTTGCCCTTCGCCCCCACCAGCCGCTTGGCGACTTCACCGTTGTGGAAGACGAGCAAGGTCGGAATGCTCATCACGTTGTAACGCATCGCCAGATCGGGGTTGTCGTCCACGTTCAGCTTGGCGACGGTCACCTTGCCGGCCTGCTCGGTGGCGATGTCGGCGAGGATGGGGGCGATCATCTTGCACGGCCCGCACCACTCTGCCCAGAAGTCGACGACGACCGGCGTGTCCGATGACGCCACGACTTCGTCAAACGTGCTGGTGGTGAGAGTAACGATGCCGTCGGCCATGGGGGCGTCCTTTCGGTGGTACACAATGCTAGCTACTTGAACCACCGCGGCGCGCTCAGCATTCCCGGGTGACCGATGGGCAGTGGGGTGTGGAGTAGCGAGTGGAGGGCTTGCCCGACCGAGCGGGCCATCCGCGGGCGCAGGTCAAAGGCGCGTCAGCGCCGGAGACCGGATCGAGGTAACTCAGTGCTCCAGCCAGCGTTCGGCGTCGATGGCGGCCATGCAGCCCGAACCCGCGGCGGTGACGGCCTGTCGATAGGTGTGGTCCTGGACGTCGCCGCACGCGAACACACCGTCGATGTTGGTGTAGGTGGAGCCGGGCCGGGTGATGAGGTAGCCGCTGTCCTCCATGTCCAGCACGCCCTTGAACAGGTCGGTGTTGGGGCGGTGGCCGATGGCGACGAACAGTCCAGTCACGGGGAGCAGGGTCTGCTCGCCGGTGTTGACGTCGGTGAGCGTCGCCCCGGTCAGCTTGTCCTCGCCGTGCAGCGCGGTCACCGTAGCGTTCCAGTGCATCTCGATCTTCGGGTTGGCGAAGGCCCGGTCTTGCATGATCTTCGAGGCGCGCAGGGTGTCGCGGCGATGCACCATCGTCACCTTGGACGCGAACTTGGTGAGGAAGGTCGCCTCTTCGACGGCACTGTCGCCGCCGCCGACGACGATGATCTCGTGGTTGCGGAAGAAGAACCCGTCGCAGGTCGCGCACGTCGACAGCCCGTGGCCGAGGAGGTACTGCTCTTCAGGCAAGCCGAGCATCAGCGACTGCGCGCCGGTGGAGACGATGATCGCATCGGCGGTGTACAGCGTGTCGTGTGACCACACCTTGAAGGGACGCTCGCTGAAGTCGATATTGGTCGCCTTGGCGGTGACGAACTCGGCGCCGAAGCGCATCGCCTGGTCGCGGAAGTTCGTCATCAGCTCCGGGCCCATGATGCCCATCGGGAAGCCGGGGAAGTTCTCGACCTCGGTGGTGAGCATCAGCTGGCCGCCGGGCTGATCGCTGGTGCTGCTCGGTTCACCTTCGATGATCAGCGGGGCGAGGTTGGCCCGGGCGGTGTAGATCGCCGCGGTGAGCCCGGCCGGGCCGGAGCCGATGATGAGAACGCGGTGGTGGCTCATGCCGCTTCCGCTGCCGGCTTGGGGAAGCGCATCTTCATCGCGATCAGGCCGCCGATCGAGAACAGCGCGCCGAGGGCGAGGTAGGAGACCCACACCGAGTCGTGATGGTCGAGGAAGGTGTCGAGTACGGCCTGCGCTCCGCGGAACAGGGCGATGATCAGCAGTACTGCCGCGAGCGCGCCACCGAACGCGATCACGACCCCGAAGATGACGGCCCGGGATACGACGAGCACACGCTTGGTGGTCTTGTCGCGTACGTTGCCGACGAGTCGCTCGATGGTGTCGGCGAGCTTCGGTGCCCAGTCAGGGTCGGTTAGTGGATTTCCCGGCATGGCGTTGAGCATAATGCTCGCTGTCCGAGGCTTCACCCGATCGGGAAGCTGGCGCGCACCGCGCAGGTGCCGGCGTCGATGATCTCGAACTGTCCGGATGCGTCGTCGCGGACCAGGAACGCTCGCTCGCCGGTGAACACGATCCGCACCGACGGCGTAATGCCCGGGTCGCACACCGCGACGCCCGCGCTTTCGAGAACAGGCGACGTCGTGGTCGCGCCGGGCACGCGCGTGCCCGTGTCGCGCGTCGGGGCGGAGAGCGTGGTGAGGGCCACCGGCGATCCAGGTCCGACCGCGTAGGCGCGCACCTCGGGTTCGCTGTCGAAGGCGGGCGCGCTGGCCCAGGGGTCGGGCGCGCCGGCGGTGCTGGCAGACGCGTCGGCGGCGCTGGCAGATGCCTCGGCGGAGGCGCTGCCGCCCGCATCGCCGGGGACCGTGGCCGCCGCGGCGGACGTCGCGTTCGGTGCGGGCGCGGGTGCGGCGGCGGTCGCGGCAGCCTCGGCTGTGGAACCCGACGAAGTCGCCGCGGCCTTTGCCGTCGAGTCGATCGTGTCGATGCGCGCCGCGGGCGATGAGGATTCGTCATCGTCGACGGTAGACCGGTTGATCACGGCGATGCTCAAGACGGCGACGACGGCGGCTGCAGCGATGCCGCCGAGCCAGCGGTACTGGCGTCGCTGTCGTGCCTGCAGGGCGACCACGTTCGAGTCCGCGGACGGGGTAGCAACCGAGGCGGCGAGCTCAGGCTCAGCGGTGTGCAGGTCTTCGAAGGCGGTGAGGGCGGCGGCGATCGCCGACTCGCGCGCGTGCGCGGGCACATCGACGCGCGCGATCTCGTCGCGCAGGTCCGCGTAGGTGGCCATCTCCGTGCTGAGCGACTCCGA
>Ga0068860_100004914_pt1 | contig 13620 bp, 11 predicted proteins | sample KBSSwiS32_FD_66597 | JGI IMG/M metagenome (GOLD analysis project Ga0068860, IMG submission 66597) | Switchgrass rhizosphere microbial communities from Kellogg Biological Station, Michigan, USA - KBS Switchgrass S3-2 | ecosystem: Host-associated > Plants > Roots > Rhizosphere > Soil ... | reverse complement strand
CGCCGCGACCGGCAACGCGAATGCGAGCGCCGCCAGCAGCGCCTTCGACCGGTTGGCCAGGGATTTCACTGGTATGGGTCGTCCTTGTAGCCGGGAGCGTTGGGGTTCTTCTTCTTCGGGGGGATTGGGGCCACGGCCTTCTTGCGCAGCTTCTGGGACACCACCACGTCGCCGGAACCGGCGGCGGTGATGCTCAGGTTCTCGTAGCCGCTCTTGGCGAGGACGAGCTGCGCGGCGGCGGTGCCGTCGCTGCCGGGCGGCCGGGTGAACTGCAGCGGCGTCTCGCCCAGCTCCTTGCCGTCCTCGGTCACCGTCGCGCCCTGCGGCTCGGAGTCGATCTTGAACTTCACCTCCGCGACGGCGGCGGTGGTCGGGGTGGTGGCGGGCGCCTTGTCCGGTGGCTGCGTGGTCGGCCCGGTCGTCGTCTCGGTCCCCGGCGTCCCCGGGCTCCCCGTCCCCGGCGTCGCGGGGCCGCCGGTCTGTGGCTTGCCGCCCCTGGAGAACGGCGCCTCCGGCCGGGTGAGCGCCCACATCACGCCCAGGCCCAGCGCCACCGAGCCCGCGAAGATCGCCACCTGCAGCGCGCGCCCGCGCTTCTTGGGGAGCGCCGTCGTCGGCACCACCGGGTCGGTGGCGTCCACGTCCACCTCGAACTGGCTGAACGCGCTCGAGGAGGGGCGGCTGTGCGGGCCCGTGGGCGGGCGCACGTGCGGGCCGGTGGGCGGCTTGTTGGTGATGTGCGGGCCGGAGGGGCCGATGACGTGCGGCCCAGAGGGGAGCTTGCGCGGCCCGGTCTGCGCCTTGCCCATGGGCCCGGACTGGCCGGGCTGCAGCATCGGCGGCGGGGTGGGCGCGGGCAGGCCGTTCTGGAAGCGCGGCCCGGAGAACAGCCCGCTCATCCCGGCGGCGGAGGAGGCGCGGCGCATCCCCTCCAGCAGCTCGTCCATCGACTGGAAGCGCCTGGCCGGGTCCTTCTCCAGGCACCGGAGCACCACCGCCTCCACCTCGGGCGGGATGTCCAGGTCGGGCCGCACCTCGCGGAAGGGCGGCGGCGCCTCCTTCATGTGCTTGACGATGACGTCGATGGACTGTTCGGCGACGAAGGGCGGCCGGCCCATCATCATCTGGTACATCACCACGCCCAGCGAGTAGATGTCCGAGCGCGGGTCGGCCAGGTTCCGCGCCTGCTCCGGCGCCATGTACTGCGGCGAGCCGAGGAACACGCCGGCCTGGGTGAGCTCCGCGGACGCCGCCTCCTTCGCGTGCGGGCTGTCCGGCTGGAACGACTTCACCAGCCCGAAGTCGAGGACCTTGACCAGGTCGTGGTCCGTCTCCTCGTTGCAGATCATCACGTTCGCGGGCTTGAGGTCCCGGTGGATGATCCCCGCCTTGTGCGCCTCGCGCAGCGAGCGGCAGACCTGCTGCGCGATGTTCAGCGACCGCGACCACTCGACGGAGCCTTCGGTGGCCACCACCTGCGCGAGCGTGATGCCCTCCACGTACTCCATCGCGATGTAATAGATGTTGTCTTCGGTCTTCCCGTAGTCGATCACCGTGATGGTGTTCGGGTGCTTCAGCTTGGAGGTGACGGACGCCTCCAGGAAGAAGCGGCGCTGGAAGCCGGGGTCGCGCTTGGAGTCGTAGTTGGCGTTGAGGACCTTCAGCGCCACCAGCCGGTCCAGCGGCGCCTGCACCGCCTTGTAGACCGTGCCCATGCCGCCGGCGCCCAGCTTCTCGACGATCCGGAAGCGCCCGTCGAGCGTCTTGCCGACGAGGGGATCAGGGTGGGCGTTGGTGCTCGCCCGGGCGGCGGTGTCACTCTCCACGTGGGGGGTCCCCGGTGGTGAAGCGCCCTAAGATGTACCACGGTTCGGCCCGTTCCCGGCGTTTTCCCCGGGCTCGCCTGGCTGGTCGGTGGGCCTGTGGTCGCGCGGGGTTATGGGTACTTCTCTCGCCAACCGGCTAAGCTCCGGCCTCTACCCCGGGATGCGGATGTGAAGGAACTCCAGATAAACGGGAAGCGGCTCTGGGAATCCCTGATGGCCCTGGCGGAGATCGGGGCCTACCAGGACGAGCGCACGGGGCTCAAGGGCGTCAACCGGCTGGCGCTCACGGACGCGGACGCGCAGGGGCGGCGGCTGGTCAAGCGCTGGTTCGAGGAGGCGGGGCTGGAGGTCCGCGTGGACCGCATCGGCAACGTCATCGGGCGGCGGCGCGGCAAGCACAGCGGCGACGCGCCGGTGATGAGCGGTTCGCACATCGACAGCGTGCCCACCGCGGGCGCCTTCGACGGGTGCCTGGGCGTGCTGGGCGCGCTCGAGTGCGTGCGGGCGATGAACGAGCTGGGGGTGGAGACGGAGCGGCCGCTGGAGGTCGCCTTCTTCACCGACGAGGAGGGCTGCCGCTTCGGCACGGACATGCTGGGCAGCGCGGTGGCGGTGGGCCGGGTGGAGCTGGAGGCCGCCTACGCGCTCAAGGACCGCGACGGCGTCACCGTGCGCGCGGAGCTGGAGCGGCACGGGTTCCTCGGCGCCGCCCCCGAGCGCCTCTCCCCGCCCCACGCCTACGTGGAGTGCCACATCGAGCAGGGGCCCATCCTCCGCGCCGCCAACATGGAGCTGGGCGTGGTCACCGGCGTCCAGTCCATCAGCTGGCAGGAGGTGGGCATCACCGGCAAGTCGGCGCACGCGGGCACCACCCCCATGTCGCTGCGCGCGGACGCCGGGCTGGCCGCGGCGCGGATCAACGTCCGGCTGCACGAGATGGCGCTCTCCGGGCGGTACGGCGAGATGCGCGCCACCATGGGCGCGGTGCAGCCGCACCCGGGGATGGTGAACATCGTCCCCGGGCGGACGCGGTGCACGGTGGACCTGCGCAACCCGGACGACGCGATGATGGCCGCCGCGGAGAAGGACCTGGAGGCGTTCTACCGGTCGCTGGAGAAGGAGATGAACGTCGCCATCTCCTGGCGGCAGACGGCGCGCACCCCGCGGATCGGGTTCTCCGAGCAGGTGCAGGCGGTGCTCGCCCGCCACATGGACGCGGCGGGGCTGAAGCACCAGCGGATCATGAGCGGGGCGGGGCACGACGCGCAGGAGGTCGCCTCGCTCTGCCCGACGGCGATGATCTTCGTCCCCGGCGAGTACGACGGGATCAGCCACAACCCGCGCGAGTACTCCACCCCGGAGGCGTGCACCCGCGGGGTGAACATCCTGCTCAAGGCGCTGGTGGAGCTGGCGTCGTCGTAGCGCCGCCGGCTCCGTTCACCCGGCCGGCGCGGAGCGAGGTCGTGCGGTGCCGCTCCCCCGCGCATCCGTTCGACGGAGCGAGCGAGTCGGGGGAGATGGCCGCCCGACCGCCCTACCCGCGCATCCAGCGCCAGAGCGAGCCGAAGCCGGGGAACAGCCGCAGCCGCGCGGAGTGGATGCGCTTCACCGCCGGCCCGCGGATGCGCGGCGCCAGCTCGTCCAGCAGCGTGCGCGCGGAGGCGGCCTCGCCGTTGGCCTTGAGCAGCCGCGCCAGGGCGATGGTCGCCTCGATGTGGTTCCAGTCGTAGCTCAGCGCCTGCCGGAGGAACTTGAGCGCCGTGGGGCGGCCCTTCTTGCCCTTGAACTGCGCGGCGCCGGCCATCAGCGCCTTGATGCCCTCCGCCTTGCGCCCGCGCTCGTTGTGCAGCTTGCCCAGCGCCTCCCACAGCTGCGCCTCGCGCGGGAAGGCGGCGGTGGCCTGCACGTACAGGGCGATGGCGCGGTCCACGAAGCCGCGGTGGATGTACTCGTCGGCGGCGGCGCGGAAGTCGCGCAGCGCCTCCTCGTTCTCCTTCAGCTTCACCAGCAGCGGGGCGATCTTCGACAGGACGTCGGCGTCCTTCGGGTCCAGCAGCAGCACCTTGCGGTACTCGGCGACCGCCTTGGCGTACTTGCCCTTCACCCGCAGCTGGTCCGCCGCGGCCAGCACCTGGCTGCGGTCGATCTTCGCGCCTGGCTTGGTTTTCGAGCCCCCCGACATTTTCGGGACCGTACTCTACGCAATTGGGTTTGCGCGGCGATCCGTTCGTGCCAGATTCCGCGTCCCATGATTCCTGTGACGCGGAGGCGTTCCTGGGCATGGGGGGTGGGGCTCGCGGCGGCGCTGGTGGGGAGCGCGGCGCACGCGCAGGCGGCGGAGAAGGGCGCCGACTCCGGCGACACCGCCTGGATGCTCATCTCCTCCGCGCTGGTGCTGCTGATGACGCCGGGGCTGGCGCTCTTCTACGGCGGCATGGTGCGCAAGAAGAACGTGCTGGCCACGTTCATGTACTCGCACTTCGCGCTCGCGCTGGTGACGGTGCAGTGGATCTGCTTCGGGTACTCGCTGGCCTTCGGGAAGAGCCACGGCGGGCTCATCGGCGGCGGGGACTACCTGTTCCTGGAGGGCGTGGTGCCGCAGCTCAAGGGCTCCATCCCCCACCTGGCCTTCATGGCGTTCCAGGTGAAGTTCGCCATCATCACCCCGGCGCTCATCTCCGGCGCCTTCGTGGAGCGGATGAAGTTCTCCGCGTACGTCCTGTTCACCCTGCTGTGGTCCACGCTGGTCTACGACCCGGTGGCGCACTGGACGTGGGCGGAGGGCGGCTGGATGGCGAAGCTGGGCGTGCTGGACTTCGCCGGCGGCACCGTCGTGCACTGGACCGCGGGGCTCTCCGCGCTGGTCTGCGCGCTGGTGGTGGGCAAGCGGCTGGGCTACGGGCGCGAGCGCTACTTCCCGCACAACCTCACCATGACGGTGACCGGCGCCGGGCTGCTCTGGTTCGGGTGGTTCGGGTTCAACGCCGGCAGCGCGCTCGCCGCCGGGCAGACCGCGGCGCTGGCGTTCGTCACCACCCACATCTCCGCGGCCGGGGCGGCGATGGCGTGGGTGCTGGCGGAGTGGGGCTTCCGGCGGAAGCCGACGCTGCTGGGGTTCGTGTCCGGGCTGGTGGCGGGGCTGGTGGCCATCACCCCGGCGGCCGGCTTCGTGGGGCCGATGGCGGCGCTGTGCATTGGCGTCCTGGCGGGCGTCGTCTGCTACGGCGCGGTGCTCTTGAAGGAGAAGCTGCACTACGACGACTCGCTCGACGCGTGGGGCGTGCACGGCGTGGGCGGGATGCTGGGCGCGCTGCTGGTGGGCGTGTTCTCGCAGAAGGCCCTGAACCCGGCGGGCGCGGACGGGCTCCTGGCCGGCGACCCGTCGCTGCTGGGGAAGCAGGCGCTGGGGATCCTCGCGGTGGGCGCGTACACCGCGGCGGTCACGGCCGGCATCCTGTGGGTGGTGAAGAAGGCCGTGGGCCTGCGCGTGAGCGAGGACGAGGAGCGCGAGGGCCTGGACGCGACCCAGCACGGCGAGGCGGGGTACGTGTAGACGGGCGGCTAAAAGACCCGGAGTCGCGGCAATTGAAGCCCCCGTGGCCGGGGCGTAGGAAAAGGGTCGGAGGAACACCTGATGTCGGCCACCTCGAAGTACCGCGCCATCCAGCTGGTGGGCAAAGGCGCCGCCCGCGACGTGCTGAAGCTGGTGGAGCTGGAGAAGCGCGACCCCGGCCCCGGCGAGGTTCGAGTGCGGGTGCTCTCGTCCGGCGTCGGCTTCACGGACGTCATCATGCGGACCGGGAACTACCCGTACGCGCCGAAGTACCCGTTCACGACCGGCTACGAGCTGGTGGGGGACGTGGACGCGGTCGGCGCGGGCGTGACCGGGTGGAAGCCGGGGGACCGCGTGGCGGCGCTCACCGTGCACCGGGGCAACGCCGAGTACGCCTACCTCGAGGCGGCCGAGCTGGTGCGCGTGCCGCCCTCGCTGGACCCCGGCGAGGTCGTCTGTCTGATCCTGAACTACGTCACCGCGTACCAGATGCTGCACCGGTCCGCCGAGGTGCGCGCCGGGCAGACGGTGGTGATCACCGGCGCGGGGGGCGGCGTCGGCTCCGCGCTGCTGGAGCTGGGGAAGCTGGCGGGGCTGGGGAAGATGTACGGCGTGGCCTCGGCGGGGAAGCACAAGGCCGTCGAGGCGCAGGGTGGCATTCCCATCGACTACCGGTCCCAGGACTGGGTCGTCGCCATCCGCTCGCGCGAGCCGGCCGGCGTGGACGCGGCGTTCGACGCCATCGGCGGGAGCATGCTCGCCGGCTGCCACCGGCTGGTGCGCAAGGGCGGGGCCCTGGTCAGCTACGGCTCCACCGGCGGCGGCCAGGCGAAAGCGCTGGGCACGTTCGCGCGAATCGGCTGGTACTACCTCCTCCCGGACGGGCGGCGCGCCACCTTCTACGGCATCACCATGAAGTACCGGAAGGACCCCGGGCCGCTCCGGGAGGACCTGCCCAAGCTGATGGAGCTCTTGGAGCGGAAGCAGATCAAGCCGGTGATCGCCGCGCGGATGCCGCTGGCGGACGTGGTCAAGGCGCAGGAGATCGTCGAGCAGGGGCAGGTGACGGGGAAGATCGTCCTCGACTGCACGCGCTGATGCGATGATGCGGGGATGGAGCCGGCGGGCCATCCCCGGGCGCAGGCCCTCCAGCGCGCGTCCGGGGCGCTGGAGCGGCTGGGCGTGATGCGCGACGACCCCGAGCGCCGCCGCAAGCTGGTCATCCGGGTGGACCTGTTCCTGTGGAAGTTCCTCAAGCTCCGCTGGGGCGACGCGCACCGCTTCTTCGCCGCGGTGGAGCCGGTCGAGGCGATGGAGCTGCTCCGCGGCCGCTTCGAGGTGGGCCGCACCCTGGCCTTCCTCTCCGAACGCCAGCGCGACGACGAGTGGGAGAACACGCTCACCGTGGGCGTCTCGCTGCTGTACGCGGCGATGCGCCAGTGCCAGGCCCGCGGCTTCGAACCCTCCAGCGCCGGACTGTTCACCTTGCAGCGGATGCTGGAGCAGGCGGTGGAGGGCGTGGACGACCTGCGCGACCTGCTGGAGGTCGGCGCGCCGCTGTGAACGTGCCCTGAAGAGTTGCGCCAGGCCCAGGGACCGACAGAATCCCAGGAATGCGCGACTGGATCCTCCTCGCGGCGGCGCTGGGGGCGGCCTGGACCGCCACGGCGCGGGCGCAATCCGACGGCGGCGCTCCCGCGGTGCCGCCGGTGCAGATCGTCGTCGTCCCCGAGCAAGGCACGCCGCCCGTGACCGACGTCCCGGTCGCGGGTGACGGCGGCTCTCCCGGCGTGGCGACCGGCGAGCCCGACGCCGGCCCTCCCCAGAACCAGGAGGAGATCATCCTCCTCGTCCCCAAGAAGCCGCCCCCGCCGCCGGAGCCGCCCAAGCAGATCAAGGTCACGGTGATGCACACGCCGCGGCCGCGGGTGGAGCTGGGCCAGGCCAGCCTGGAGCTGGGCATCTCCACCGGCGTGTTCCTGGCGGGGTCCGCCGCGTTCTTCATCGGCGAGCTGGTGCCGATCTTCATCACCGACCGCCTGTTCAACGCGCGGCCGGCGGCGAACGGGATGGTGGACGTCTTCGCGCTCGCCAACGCCGTCGCGCTGCCGTTCGCCTCCACCATCGCCATCGGCCGGCTGAAGGACTACAGCCGGCACTACGAGCTGGAGGGGCTGGGCTGGTGGGCGACGTACGGGACCGGCCTGGCGCTCCAGCTCATCTCCGCCCTCATCACCATCGCCACCCTGGACGTGGACACCTACCTGCTGGCGCCGCACACGGTGGTGTTCGGCATCCTCACGCCCGTCTCGCAGACGGTGGTCGCGCAGGTGATGGCCACGCCGCGCGACCCGCTGGCGCCGGTGGAGGGGATGGCGCGCGCCCCGCCGCTTTTGGACCCCAAGGGCCGGCCCATCCCCATCGTCCGCCTGGTGAGCTTCTCGTTTTGAGCCTGGCGGCGACGATCGCCTGCGCCGCGGTGCTCGCGCAGGCGCCTGGGTACGAGCAGCAGCTCGCGGCCTGGGGCCTGGAGAAGGTCCAGCGCGAGGTGGAGCCCGCGCCGGAAGGGAAGCGGGTGGAGGAGATCCTGGTCGCCTCCGAGGACATCGTCGCCCGGAGCGACCCGTACCCCCAGCTGCTGAACCTGGTGCACGTGCGCACCCGCGAGTCGGTGGTGCGGGCCGAGGTGCTGCTGAAGGAGGGTGAGCCGTACACCGCGCAGCTCGCGGCCGAGACCGAGCGCAACCTGCGCAAGCTGTTCATCCTCGCCACCGCGGTGGTGCTGCCGGTGAAGGCGCGCGCGCCGGACGCGGTGGGCGTGCTGGTGGTCACCAAGGACCTGTGGAGCATCCGGCTCAACAGCGAGTTCTCGCTGGTGGAGGGGACGCTGCTGCAGTTGCTGCGGATCCGGCCCACGGAGCAGAACTTCCTCGGGCTCAACAAGCGCGTGTCGCTGGACTTCTTCCTCAAGCTGGACACGGTGTCGCTGGGGGAGGTGCTGGTCGACGAGCGGTTCCTGGGGACGGGGAACCGGCTGGTGCAGAGCGCGCGGGTGATCTTCAACCGGCAGAGCGGGGCCCTGGAGGGGTCGCAGGGAGAGCTGGCGCTGCAGCTGCCGCTCCGGACGCTGGATTCGACGTACGGGTACCAGGTGCGGGCGGCGTGGCTGGTGCAGCGGGCGAGGGTGTTCCGCGGCGCGAGCATCAGCCAGCTCCCGTACCCCAGCGCGGACGCGCCGGAGGCGCTGCTCCCGTACGTCTACGACGAGCGGTCCGTCTCCGGCTCCGCCTCGTACACGTGGTCGTTCGGGCACGCGTTCAAGACGAACCTGACCCCGTACGTGGCCGGGTTCGTGGAGCGCACGCGGGCGCCGGCGGAGGAGGGGCTGACGGCGGACCAGCAGGACTGGCTGGGGTGCAATTACTTCCCCAGGAACCAGGGGGCGATCTACGCGGGCATGGCGGTGCAGGCGTACGAGGCGCGGTACGCGGTGCTGCGCAACGTGCGGACGTTCGCCATCTCGGAGGACTTCCAGCTGGGGCACTCGGTGGTGGCGGAGGCGCGGTGGGCGCCGCTGCAGTACGGGGAGGCGGGGGTGTCGGCGCAGTACCGGTGGCTGGGCGGGGACGACCTGCTCACGGTGGCGGTGGGCGCGGCGGCGCGGTACCAGCCCGGGGACCTGGGGTGCGGGGACACGGGCGGGTGGGCCAACCAGCGGGTGGCGTTCGAGGTGAACAACGTCGGGCCGCTGTGGGCGGTGGGGCGGTTGGCGGTGCGGCTGGCGGCGGACCTGAAGTGGAACGATTTGAACCACCGGCCGGTGTACCTGGGCGGGTCCAACGGGCTGCGGGGGTTGCTGGCGGAGGAGCTGTCCGGGTCGCAGCTCTTGCTGTGGAACGCGGAGTTCCGGACGGTGCCGGTGAACCTGCTCACGCTGCACGCGGGGCTGGTGCTGTTCTGGGACGCGGGCGCGGCGTTCGACGACAAGAGCCGGTTCCCGTCGCTGGTGCACACGGTGGGGGTCGGGATCCGGACGCTGTTCCCGCAGTTCGACAAGGAGCCGGTGCGGATCGACTTCGGCTACGTGATCTCCGGGGCGGACAACCCGGTGCCGCTGCGGAGGGTGTCGGCGTCGTTCGGGCAGGTGGATGAGCTCCGGCCCAGCATCCTCAGCACCCCGTTCCCGTCTCAGTGACCAGCGCCGCCACCGTGCCTTCGGGGAGCGACTGGAGGCCTGATTCGCGGAAGGCGCTCAAGGGGACCGTGGCGGGCGCGCGGTTGGGGAAGGCGATCTCGTCGCCGTCCTGGAGGAGGAGGAGCTGGACGGAGCGGCGCTGCGCGAGGAGCGCCTCCGCGACCGCCACGACGCGGAGCCGGCCCTCGCGGCGGGTGTAGAGGGAGCACGCGCAGTCGCCCCACGACACCTCCGCGAAGCGCACCTCGCCCGCGGACTCGTCGGCGCGGAGATCGACGCCGTGCTCGTTCGCCAGCGCCCGCCACGCATCGGGCGCGATGGGCGGGTCGACCGCGGCGAGCAGGCGGTAGCACATCAGGGCGTGCACACGGAGACGTTCGAGCCCGACACGGCGTCGTAGTTGTCACCGATGGAGGTGACGCTGAAACGCTGGTTGCATGACTCGGAGGCCGAACAGGTGCCCGTGCCGCCATTGCCGCACAGCTTCCGGCAGTAGGTGTGGCAAGGCTCCCAGCTGATCCAGCCGAACGGGGCATCGCAGCCGCGGCCCGGCGCGATGGGCGGGTCCAGCACGCAGGCGTAGTTGGAAGGGCAGTCCTGCCCGGTGTCGCAGCGCGCGCCGTCCGGGTTGCAGGCGAGCGCGCTGAAGGCCACCAGCAGCCAGAGCGATCTCATGCGCCGATATATACGCCGTCTCTGGCGCACGGTCAGGCGCTGTCCTAAGGACGCGCGCATGTGGATCCACGCCGTTGTCTCTCTCTGGATGGCCGCCGGCCCACCGCAGGACGACCTCCTCCGCCTCTACGCGGAGACGCGCCGCTTCCACAGCGGCCACCCGGTGGCGCCGAAGGTGTCGCGCGACGGCGCCGCGGCGTTCTTCCTCCGCGCGGGCCCGAAGTCGGCCACGCAGTCGCTGTTCATGACCGACCTCTCCACCGGCCAGACCCGCGAGGTCCTCAGCCCGGAGGCGCTGCTGGCCGGCGCGAAGGAGCAGCTCACCGCCGCGGAGGCCGCCCGCCTGGAGCGCCAGCGGATCAGCGCCCGCGGCTTCACCGCCTTCTCCCTCTCCAAGGACGGCCAGAAGCTCGCCGTCACCCTGGGCGGCCGCCTCTACCTCGTCACCCGCCCCGAGATGAAGGTCACCCCGCTCCACACCGGCGACACGCCCGTCGACCCGCAGTTCTCCCCCGACGGCGCGTCCGTCGCCTACGCCCGCGCCGGCGACGTCTACGCCGTGGACCTGGCGTCCAACCGCGAGCGCCGCATCACCCGCGGCGGCACCGACGCGGTCTCCCACGGCCTGGCGGAGTTCGTCGCCCAGGAGGAGATGGACCGCTTCTCCGGCTACTGGTGGTCCCCGGACTCCAAGCGCATCGCCTTCGAGGAGGCCGACAACCGCCCCTTGGAACCCTTCACCATCGTCGACCCCATGCACCCCGAGCAGAGCGGCAACGTCTTCCCGTACCCGCGCGCCGGGAGGGCCAACGCCGTCGTCCGCCTGGGCATCGCCGGCGCGTCCGGCTCCGGCGCGCCGGTCTGGGCGCAGTGGGACGCCGCGAAGTACCCGTACCTCACCACCGTTCGCTGGAGCGAGGGCGCGCCGCTCACCATCCTGGTGATGAACCGCGCGCAGAGCGAGGAGGCCCTGCTCCGCGTCGACCCCGCCACCGGGAAGACCACCCCGCTGCTCACCGAGACCTCCGGCCACTGGCTGAACCTCGACCAGTCCTTCCCGCTCTGGAAGAAGGACGGCTCCGGCTTCTTCTGGAAGACGGCGCGGAACGGCGGCGCGGAGATCGAGCTGCGCGACGCGACCGGCGCCCTCACCGCGTCCTGGGTCCCACCCACCCTCCACCCGGAGTCGCCCACCGGCTACGACGACGCGGCGGGCGCGCTCTACTTCACCGCCGCGCCGGACCCTACGCGCCGCCAGCCCTACCGCGTCCTCAAAGGCGGCGCCCCCGAGGCGCTCTCGCTGGGCGACGCGCAGCCGGCCACCGTGGAGGCCGAGCTGGAGCCCGAGGCCGGCGTGCTGGTCGTGACGTCGCGCACGCTCCGCACGCCGCTCGCCACCTCCGTCTCCCGCGCCCGCGACCTCCAGAAGCTGGCGGACCTCCCCACCGTCGCCATCCCGCCGCCCATCACCCCCACCACCGAGATCCGCGCGGTCGGCCCCGAGCCCCGCCTCTGGGTCGCCCTCACCCGCCCGCGCCAGCTCCAGGCCGGCAAGAAGTACCCCGTCCTCCTCGAGGTCTACGGCGGCCCCACCTGGCAGCTCGTCACGCACACCCAGGACCCGCTCCGGCAGTGGTACGCCGACCAGGGCTTCATCGTGGTGAGCGTGGACAACCGCGGCACCCCGGCGCGCGGCTCGGACTGGGAGAAGCCCATCCACCACGACTTCTCCAAGGTCATCGTCGAGGACCAGGTCGCCGGCTTGAAGGCGCTGGCCGCGCAGGTGCCGGAGCTGGACCTGCAGCGGGTCGGCGTGCACGGCTGGTCCTTCGGCGGCTACCTCTCCGCGCTGGCGGTGATGGAGCGGCCGGACGTCTTCAAGGCGGCGGCGGCCGGCGCGCCGGTGGTGGACTGGCGCGACTACGACACCTTCTACACCGAGCGGTACCTCGGCGTGCCCGGCCAGAACCCGGCCGGCTACGACCAGAGCTCGCTGCTCACCTGGGCGCCCAGGCTGGAGCGGCCGCTGCTGATCATCCACGGCACCGCGGACGACAACGTCTACTTCTTCCACTCGCTCAAGCTCGCCGACGCGCTCTTCCGCGCCGGCCGCCCGTACCGCTTCCTCCCGCTCTCCAACTTCACGCACATGGTCCCCGAGCCGCTGGTGACGGAACGCCTGCACCAGTCCATCGCCGACTTCTTCCGCCAGACCTTGTGAGCCAGGAAGTACGGCCGGCGCATGCCGGCCGCCCACGGCCTCCCCCCTGTCGCGGGGGAGTGAGGTTGACGGGAGGCGGCGCCGTCCCCACGTCCAGCGGTGGATGGACGCCGTCGTCCAGAAGGTCGAAGCGCGCGCCTACCGCTTCCCCACCGAGCGGCCGGAGAGCGACGGCACGCTCGAGTGGTCCGCCACCACGCTGGTGACCTGCCACCTGACCGCCGGCGCCTTCCGGGGCTTCGGCTACACCTACGCCGACGCGGGCGCCGCGGCGTTCATCGACCGGGTGCTGGGGCCGCTCGTCCGCGGCGAGGACCCCTTCGCCACCCGCGCGCTACTCACCAAGATGGTCCGCCACGCGCGCAACGCCGGCTTCACGGGCGGCGCGGCGATGGCGCTCTCCGCGGTGGACGTGGCGCTGTGGGACCTCAAGGCGAAGCTGATGGGCGTCTCGCTGGTGAAGCTGCTGGGGCAGGCGCGCCAGAAGGTGCCGGCGTATGGGAGCGGCGGCTTCACCTCCCTCTCCCCGCGCGAATTGGAGCGGCAACTCGGGGACTGGGCCTCCCAGGGGCTGCGCGCGGTGAAGATGAAGGTGGGCAGGGACCCGGCGGCCGACCCGGAGCGGGTCCGCCTGGCGCGCGCGGCCGTCGGGCCGGAGGTGGCGCTGATGGTGGACGCCAACGGCGCGTACACCTCGAAGGAGGCGCTGTCGCTGGCCGGCGACTTCGCCGGGGCGGGCGTCGTCTGGTTCGAGGAGCCGGTGTCCAGCGACGACCTGGAGGGCCTGGCGCTGGTGCGCGCGCGGGCGCCCGCCGGCATGGACGTGGCCGCCGGCGAGTACGGCGACTCGCCGCGCTACTTCCTGCGCATGCTTCGCGCCGGCGCGGTGGACGTGCTGCAGGCGGACGCCACCCGGTGCCTGGGCGTCACCGGCTTCCTCGCGGCGGCGGAGCTGGCGGACGCGTTCCAGCTGGAGCTGTCGGCCCACTGCGCGCCGTCGCTGCACCTGCCGCTGTGCTGCGCGGTCCCCCGGCTGAGAAATCTCGAGTACTTCGCCGACCACGTCCGCCTCGAACGCCTGCTGTTCGACGGGGCGGCCGTGCCCGAGGGCGGCTTGCTCGCGCCGGATCCAGGCCGGCCAGGCCTCGGC
>Ga0068860_100004913_pt1 | contig 13620 bp, 8 predicted proteins | sample KBSSwiS32_FD_66597 | JGI IMG/M metagenome (GOLD analysis project Ga0068860, IMG submission 66597) | Switchgrass rhizosphere microbial communities from Kellogg Biological Station, Michigan, USA - KBS Switchgrass S3-2 | ecosystem: Host-associated > Plants > Roots > Rhizosphere > Soil ... | reverse complement strand
GTTGGAAGTGATTCGCTGGTTTCAATTGCAAAGCAACGTTGTCGTGGGCCTCAACACGGGCAGGCCGGAGTCTTTGAGAGAAGACACTCTCAGGTCCCTCAACACCCTTGGTAAGGAGTTTCAGGTAGAGTTTAAATCCGAACTCTTGTTTATGAATCCCTCCAATTGGGAAGCAGACATCGCTAAATCTAAGGCGAAAGGGATTCAACACTTTCAAAATTTAGGTTTCGAAATCTTCGCCTTCATCGACAATGAGCCAGCCAATCTCAAGTCTGTTTCCGAAATCGACCCTCGAGAACAAATCCTTTTGCTACATGCGGACACTCTCTTTGAGTCCGCCCTCGATCACCGTCCTTCGAGGTCGGTTGCAGGAGATCGATACGAGCTGACTTCTCTCATTCAGGAAGATGCCTTGCCAAAACATATCCAATTCGTTTGGAACGGTGTTTTGGAAAATTCTAACCTGAGGCAGTTCCTTGGTTCCGGCGTGCATTGGGGAAAAGTTGAAATTGAGCAGGACGAACTCTTAAGACTCGAAGTGATTCTTCCCAAGGTGAGAAAGTTTGAGAAGCGACTCTTGGTGGAGTTTAAAGGTGGATTGAGCTTGGTCGATGGAGTCATCGATGTCTTGGATAGGTTTGGAGTGCCGGACCAAGAGCTTTGGTTTCATGTCGATCTGAGCCGACTTGGAGAGGAGGGCGGAAGGGTCCTCTCGGCGGCCTTTCCGAAGGCCTTGATGCAATGTTCGGTAGATTTTTTAAGCCACATGATCTTGGCCGATCCCGAAGAATCGCTAAAAACCTTTCAACGCCTAAGGCAGTGGGGCTTTAAGCGGTTCTCAGTCACTTGGAATCAGTCTCAAGCCAGAAAGGTGATTGAGCGCCTGCAATCTTGGGGATTGGAAGTGCACATCGATGGGGTGCAAAATTTAGAGGAGTTTCTCCAGGCGGCTTTGCTATTGCCGCGGTCGATAGCCTCGGATTTTAATTTTCCGCAATGGCAGTATTATGGGCATGGAGTTAATCCAGAAAAAATCCGTTATGAATCGGGCACGCAGTCCATCAATTAAGAAATACGTGACGAAAATTCTTTTCCAAATTCGTTCGAAAAGCGATCATGTAATTCCCAGAATGAAAACCAATGTTTGAGATAATTTTTATCCAAAACGACTGCTTTATTATTAAGAATATTTTCGATGTCGACCAAATCCTGTCTTCGATTGGCAATCAATTTTAGGATGATCAAATCCTCGGGACTACAAATGGGAACCTTGGCTTCGAAGATATCTACAGGTTTCGCCCTTTGGACGACCCAATCTTGATAATCGGTTTCAGCAAGGATAATATCCACCTGAAAAATTAGTTTATCCTTTTGGGTGACTTGTAATTGGGAAGGGCCTTTTTCTTTTATTTTAAATTTATCTTTTTTTAATAATTCTATTATTTCATCGAGGCTCCCTGTTCGACTCACCACCGTAAAATCTAGATCCTGAGTATAACGTGGTTTTCCCCAGAAACCCGCTGCCACTCCTCCGATTAGACAATATCGTATATTATGGGTTTGAAAAAACTGGTTAATTAGGATGAAGCTTTTAATGAGGCCGAGTTCGAGATTTTCCATAAAGTTTTTTAAAGCGAATGGAAGGTGATTCGAAAATAGCTTCTGTGACCTTCTTTTTTTGTTGATTAGAAAATTGTTCTTGTAACAGGTGGCCCTCTTCTAGAAATCGGAGCAAGTTTTCTGCCTTTTTTTTCATCCAATCGTCATGATGAGCAACACTATTAGCTAGTAAGAAAAGACAGTACTGGTTGAGACTTACTCCTTCAAGATTGGCCATTTCCTTTAAGATGGTATGAAGAGTGGATGGTATTCTGAGAGGCATTTGAGAGGTCTTTGAAGGACACATATTTATGCTATTATATATGATAGCAAACCTCGCACAAGAAGCTTTTCAAAATTGCCCACAAACGACTATTTTTTCGGCAAAATGTGATTTGACCACGTGCGTCACGCGATTCCTATTGACCCTAAGGCCCACCTGATTTAGCAAAACCAGGCTGTTTTTGCTGGGTACGGATGGGAGATATTCATAGGAGCCCTCCATGACCCGGCCTAAATTTGCCCACACTTCTTTTCTTCGATTTTCCCTGTTAATTTTATCTTTCTTTGTTTTGGCTCATTGCGGGTCCACTTCTTCTAATAATCCTAACTCCCTCGGATCGATTCCTCCCCATTGGGCAAAGTACTTAAGCCAAGGAAGTCTTGGCGCGAGTCTTGATGTCTTTGATGGCTCCGGCGAACTTATCACTCATCAGGAATTAAGCGTCGACACGGATGCGGGCACGATCAGCTCTCCTGAGTTTAAATTGCCCATCGGCAATACCTATCGTTTTGTCGTCGTGTTTAAATATGGCCAAGGAACTCTGGATCCAATCCCCTTTGCCTATGCGGATTTCACCTGGCTGGTCGATGATTTCAGCGAAGTCATTCAATTCAACGAAAACGACATTCGCTACGAGCAAAACAACCAGGACGCGAACATTTCCGCGGATCTTTCCGATGGAAAAATTCCCGATTTGGATCTCGACCGCGACGGTTGGAGCAATTGGGAAGAGTTGCGAGACAAGGTCGATCCTAGAGACCCCAACAGTATTCCGGTGTTGCCAAATATTCAGATTTTATCCGAGCAGGAAAATAATTCCAACAACGCAATCATCACTCTTGTAGGAAAGGATAATGCGCATGTGGAAGAAATCCGTTTGTTGGATCCTGCCTGTGGTACGACGATATTAAGCGACAGTATGACCAATAATGTGGATGGCTCCGTAACTCGCACTTTAGTCGTAAAGTTGGATCTTTTGAGCGTGCGCAACAATCCTCGCCAATTGCAGGCCATTGTAGGCGATGGAGTCACGCCTTCTCAGACGAGTTCCTCTAGTCTAAACTTCAATTGGATCGGTACCGGATCCCAACCTTATTTCGCCTTCACCGAGCCCCAGGAGAACTCGGAGGTGGAAGGGCCTACCCAATTTAAAGGTGTCGCTTGCAGCAGGGAAGATATCGACCAGTCCTCGATTAAATTCTCCAATCAAGAGCTTACACAATACCATTGGTCCCTTTCGCTCAATCAGCAAAGAGGTGATTACAATGCGACGAGTGATTCGGTGGACACGACGCTCCTCCCCGATGGGGTGATCCCATTGAAGGTGACTTTAGAGGATGCTTTGAATCGACTTGGGCAGGGAGTGGCATCCTATAAAATCATCAATGATAGTGGGATCAAAATCGTCAGCCCGGTGGGAAGGCGATGGGTTTTTGGCAATGATCAAATCGCAGTCAGCGTTAAAAATGTCAGCGACAGCAATTTAGTGGTTGTGGAAGGGAGCGGCAATTTTAGTTTGATTTCCAGTACGGCGGGCGGAGCCGTTGGCACTTTGCATGTGGGAAATCTACCCGAGGAAACGGTCATTCCATTGACTTTTAAGGCCGTACGTTCGGATGGCAGCGAAATTGTGCGTAAAGTAGATTTTACGGTGAAGAATAAGCCGCAAATCGAAGTGCTTGGTGCCAAAGCAAGTGAGGTATTTACTGGCTGGAGTACTTATCTGGATTATCAAGTCCTCAACGTCGATCCTAATCAATTGACAATCGATAACCAATCAACGGCAGACAAGGGGACCCGAGATTGTCATGAAGACGCCCAAATCCCAGGAGTGATGCGGTGCCAAGGATCTTTTCCGGTCAAGGTGACGAGTTCTAATCCATTTTCCTTGGCTGCAACGCGGCTTCCGACAGATCCTACGGACACCTGTGCAAATTGTTTCAATCAGGCATTTTTCAATATTACAAGCAATGGCTTGGGAAACGATTTGCCTGAAATCAACGTTGCAATCGGCGCTGAAGACGATGAACCCGAAGCTCCGGAACTGGTAAAGATGCCAAGCGATGAGCCGACTCATTCTTATCGCTTGTCTCTGAAGAATCTTCGAGAAGGTACGGTGGATTTCAATCAGGAGTTGGGGTCTGGCGCTACCTTTAACCTAGGGGAGTTAAAGCCTAGAACGGATTTTGAGGCCGATTTAAAGGTTTTAAGTGGACCTGGCGGGAATGTGATTGGGGAGATGTTTAAGGAGGTGACTACGGGGGATTTGGGATTGGTGGGGTGGTGGAGGTTTGATCATAACAATTCTATTCAAGATTTTTCTGGGAGTGATTTGAAGATTGATTTGCTCGAAGGTGTTATGCCTCAATTGGGGGGAATTTCTCTTGACGGAATCGACGACTATTCCTCCATCAATGATGGATTATTATTAAATCCACCTAATATTACTGTTGAGACGATTTTCAAACCGACAGGGAAAATTGGTGAACAGCATTTAATAGATAAGCGATGTTGCGGAAATGCGTCGGCATATGATTTACGAATTCAAGGAACTAATTATCCATTAAATGCAGTGTGGTTGATTAAAAGAAAGGATAGTACGGAAGCATCTATTATTAAGGATAGTATTATAAATGAGAATCAATTTCATTCGTTAACAGGTACTTTTAATGAGTCTTTGAATGAATTGAGATTATTTTTTGACGGACAAGAAGTTGGTGAAGCAATTGCCAGTCCAGTGGTTGATCGATCGGTATTAATTTCGGGGCCCACACTAATTGGCAGAGTCAATTGGATCCCTGACTTTAATTTTCAGGGGATTATTCAAGAGGTGGCGATTTATAACACGGTAATTTGCAGTCATGACATATGGGAGCACTGCAGCGACAATCAAGAAATAGACTGTGGCCCTGAGCCCGCTGCTTGTTTCTAAGAATAATTCGAAAATCAAACAAGATGGTTTCTTCAAAGTCCTTGATATTATTCCTATTTCTGTGCGCAACTTTTTCTAACTGCTAACGATACCTTTCACAAATCCAGACTACATATTTATCTGGCTGTACGAATCAAAAGAATTTATGGCTTTCTGTCGAGGGTAGTTTTTGGGTTCATCGCTCAAGGAGACTGATAAATGAGAGGCCCTTCCAAGATATCTTTGTTTGCCCTTTTTGCATTATTTTTAGCTAGCGCCACTTGCCTGGCGGATACTGCCGGGCGGGCTCCTGACCTTGCCTTTGATCCTAGCGGCAATCACTACCTTCGAGTCTTTGAGCAAGACAGCTCGCCAGGGACCAAGATTTCAGCGCAATTTGTGGATGTGACAGGCAATGTCGTTGCGGGAAGCCCAAAGTTGATATCGGTCGATCGTCCTAACGAAGGTTGTTTTTATCGCGATTTTGATTCTCAAAACGGAGATATCACCACTCCAACCGATTGTTCTGAAAATAAAAACCCAGCCGTTGCATACAATAACGGTCAATACATGATCGTTTGGGAAGTCCACGGAAATGCCGGTGTCCCTTCCAGCTCACCTGACAATCAGTTTGTTAATATTTTTGGTAAAATTGTCGATGCCTCGACGCTTAACCCGCTTCCTGGTTGGGAAGAGGGGATATTGCTTAGCAAAGTTTATATTGCAGCGAATAATCCAGATTCTAGATGTGGCGATAGGCACGCCTGCAACGATAGTCAAATTCAAGCTTGGAGTCAGTCTATCAATCCTGCGGTAGCCCCAAAAATTGAGGGCGGAGGATTTGTAGTTACCTGGCAATCCAATCGAGAGTTTATTGGTTGCGCAGAAGCTGCGAGACGACGTGCTTGGGGAGTTTACGGTCGATATGTAGATCAAACCTTTTCTTCTACTTCCACGAGCAATCCTCCTATATTTTCAGTTTATAAAGACGATAGCACTGTTAACGATAAGTGCGATCCCCAAGACAATGTGGACAACGGAGCCAATCCTAAAATTGCCTATAACGAAACGAATAAAGATTTTGTGATTGGGTATGAAGTTGCCAAAGCCTCAGGTGGAAATGCGAGCATCGGCGCAAAACGTGTGACCATAAATGCCGAAAAAAATGGCGATGTTACCGGTAATATTTTACCTGGGATTATTTCAAAGGTTGATGGGAGCAGTCTAACTTTAGGCGATATCATTGCACATAATGGCGAATTCATTGCTTTTATGGACGATGGAAGCAACGTGCGCGGGTTGCTGTTTAATAGCTCCGATATTGCCACGCTTAATAATCACCCACCCACGCCCGATGTGATTAATTTAGGCACGGGAAATAAGAAAAACGTTCATGGTGCAAGTAATCTTGGCATTACAGGCAAGCGTCCCACGGGCGCAAACTCGACTCCAGAAAAGCTAGTAGTGACTTTTGAAAAGGATGGAAATATTTTGGCTGCGGTAATGGATCCTTCCTTAGCTGTCACCCTAGCTCCGGCCGCTATTTCTACTGCCACCGGGGGCCTGAATCATTCTGGCAATGTCGCAAGCGATCTTCATGATTTTGTTGCGACCTGGCAAGGACCAGGGGCAGGTGGGGATGCGGTTTATTTGAGTTTTATTGACAGTGAGGGTATGCCAATACCTACACCAAATGCATCACCAACAGCGCCAGTTCTAGATGCGCAACCAGCTAATAACGCAATTTGGTCGCCTACAAGATTGTATTTAAGTTGGCAAGCGGCAACCGATTCAGATGTTGGAGATACTATTTCTTATGATGTCTATTTTGCTATCGGAGCTTCGCCAGGCGCCATTCCTTATAAGAGTGGAATATTAATTACGGATTTTGTCATTCAAGCTGCCACAGATGGTAATATTCAATATAATCCGGATAGTGGGGTTATACCTATATTTTTATCGGCTAATCAGGATTATGCATGGAAAATATGTGCAAAGGATAATCATGGAGCTTCTAATTGTAGCCCGGTTCGCCTTTTTCACACCGATAATAGTGTTGTAGGGTGGTGGAGATTTGATGAGGATCCAGCTGGGTCTGTTTGTTCAGGAGGCGCTGCTGGTGAGACAGTATGTGATTCTTCTGGAAATAGCAATCATGGTATACCTAATGGTAATCCAAGTTGGCTTTCTCCTCCTTCCTTAGGAGTGTTAGGTGGAGATCTTACATTTGATGGAATTAATGATAATATTAGTTTGGGCGATATTTTTGAAAGCATGCCATCAATTTCCGTTGATGTGCGGTACAAAATTGATACGGTACCGCCTGTTGGTACGGCAAGTGCGATAATTGTAAAAGAATTTGTAAGTGCCCTTTTTGTAAAAAATGTTTCAGGACAATTGCGTATCTCCAATAGTATTGGGAATGGAGTTTCATATTATCCAGAGGTTCTGGGCGGAACATCTGTAACTACCGGCACATTTCATCGAACAGCTGTAACTTATGACGGGGTCACTTCTCAAGTTTTTCTGGACAATTCTTTGGATGCTAGTGGTGCATCTGGAGGGGCTATGGGATCAAATTCTTTTGATAGAAAAATTGGAGCATTAACAAATATGTCGGGAACAGGTAATTATTTTACGGGTACAATAGATGAAATAATTTTTTATAATAAAAAAATACCAAATCAAGAAATTAGTAATAATTACAATTCCTCAAATTAAAAAATAAAAAAGTTCAGATAATATTTTATCTAATCCTTCCTATTATATAAAGGAACGGCTGTGCATGAGATTACAATTGATTGCAGAATGATAAAAGCATCAGGTATAGGAACTTATTTAGAAAATACACTTAAAAATTTAATTCCAACTTCTAAAAATTATCGATTCAATTTAATTGGCAACAGTGGCGACCTCAAATCTTTATTTGATAAAAATAAAATAATTGAATGTAAAATTCCCATTTATTCAATTAGAGAACAGATTCAGATTCTTAAAAACATCCCGCCTAATTCAGACCTTTTTTGGGAACCTCATATAAATATTCCTTTCATGTTCTCCGGAAAATTATTGGTAACTGTTCATGACCTTTTTCATATAGTTATGAAAAAGTTTGTTAAAGGGTTTCGTAAAAAACTATATTCCAAAATGGTTTATCCTTTACTGAGAAGAAAAGCAGAGGAGTTTATTTGCGTTTCAAATTTCACTGCAAATCAATTACAGATTTATGGAAAAGTTGAATCGAAGAGAATAAATATCATTCACAATGGCATTGATCAATCATGGTTTGGAATTAAAAATAAAAGTATTACTCCACCCGACCCATATTTTTTGTATGTTGGAAACGTAAAGCCACACAAAAATCTCCTAACATTACTTAACGCATTTGAACTGATTTTGAAGAAAATCCCGCATCAACTAATTATTGTAGGTAAAAAAGATGGTTTTATAACGGAAGATTTAGTTGTTTTTAAAAAAGCAAAACAACTCGGAGATAAGGTAATATTTACAGGTTATATCGATGAAGATAGTTTGAAGCAGTACTATATAAATGCGGAGGCACTTATTTTTCCTTCATTGTATGAAGGATTTGGCCTTCCTCCATTAGAAGCAATGGCTTCTGGGTGCCCAGCTATTATTTCAAATTTGCCTCCATCTCATGAAGTTTGTGAAAATGCTGCTTTATATTTCGACCCTGAAAAGCCTGAGGATATTGCTCAGCAAATGTTAAATTTGATTTCTAATCCATCTTTAAGAAAAGATTTAATAATAAGAGGGTTGCATCGGGCAAAACAATTTACATGGGAAAATAGTGCAAAAGAGACTCTGAAAGTAATAAATAGAATCGTATCACCGAACCATTATATTTGAGATATAGAAAAAGTAGTTATACATTTCAAACGACTTCGAGAATATCCCCAGTAAAAGATTCCCTGTCGTACTTGAGATCATGTAATACAAAAATCAATAAAATGGGAACGGATTGAGGCCCTAAAAAGAGGTTGGTTAGGCATTTTCATAGGCAGGGAAAATATGATTAGGATGGAAAATTAATTTCGGCAACAGATAAGTATTAATCCAGACAATCCCACCAATAAATTATCATATCAAATTACTTAAAAATATTATGAATGCTCCTTCGAAATTAATTTGGTCAACAAATAGAGGGGTGAGAATTTGTTTGTTTCTTTTCCTGGTTTTTTCATTATCCTATTATATTTATAGGTATCCACTTTCATATAACGACACAAGTACAAGCCCGACATACACCGATACCCCTTTAATATTTCAAATTGCAAAATATGCAGTTACTGGTGTATTTATTCTCGTAACGGGTTTTTCATTAATTTCATCACATAACAAAATAATAAAAGATACAGTGAATGTACCCTTAATATATTCACTATTTATTTTTGTTATATTTATATTAAAAATTCCCTTTGCCGACAAGGGGTCTCCCTCAGAGGCATTAAAAACAATTTTTTTTCTACCAATAATAGGTGTTGCTAGCTTAACCAATGTCAATATAAGTGTTAAGATTTTCGTAAGAATTATTTATATTTTCCTTTTTTTTCATTTTTCGTTTGATTTATTTCAAGTTGGAAATTTTTTTCTCACTTCTCGTTTACCGGCTCTTGCTTTGCCTGGGACATTTTTTATTCGGTTTGGGGGGTTGTGGGACGATCCTAACAGCTTGGCCATTTTTCTCCTATTAGCCTATTCTTTTGCTCTTAACAAAATCTTCCCATTTAAAGGGAATTCTAAAACACAGGAAATTGTTGTATTTGGAATTATTCTATCCACACTTGCGCTAACAATCTCTATAACTGGTTTTATATCCTTTATTGCTGTGACTCTCATTCATATTTATAAAAAAAATAAAATATTTCTATTTTATAGCCTGGTTTTTCTTTTGTTAATTATATGTATTGCGGTGTATTTGAATCCGTTTTTATCGGACCTTCTTAAAACATTTTTAATTTCTAAAGAGGGGAGTGCAGAGGGACATCTTGATTTCACGAACTTTAAATCAAATGTGTTTTTGATTGGAGCATTTGGTGATTTCAGTGATTTATTTTTCCATGAATCATTTTACATACAGTTTTTATTAAATTTTGGTTTGCCCGCCTTGCTTTTGTTATTTTGGTTTATTTTTCTCTGTAGTAGAAGGTGTCTTTATATTTCGAGAAAATATTTAAAGTTAAAAAATATTTATTGTAGTAATTTTTATTCATCAATATATTTATTTATAATTGGTTTTGCGATCGCCAACATCACGCTCCCATTCTTTTCAATTTTTCCAATAAATTTTATATTTTGGTTTTGTGTTTTGATGTCGTTTGACGCAAAAGTGATCATTTAAATCGTGAAAAACCTCCCAAACATTCTTTTTTTCTGCAGCGCTGATAGATATAGTGGTGCGGAAATTGTGCTCGAAAGGATTATTTTTGGATTAATTCAAAAAAGAGTTTGTAATGCGTTTATTTTAGGAACAAATGAAAAATTCTTAGAAAACGTTCGAGGCTTTGAGAAAAATGTTTATGCTTTGAATAATATTAAATCTTTAAAGGGTAGGAAAGGGCGACGATCGATTATCAAATTCCTGATTCAAATAAAGAGTAGCTCTAAGCAATTAAAAAAATTTTTAAATAAAAATAAAATAGATATTATCCATGCTAATTCTATAGACTCTGCCATTTACGCTTTATTTCAAAGCAATTCTAAGAGTATTCCATTGATTTGGCACCATCATAACGTCCTTAAAAGAAATTCTTCAGATTATTTTTTAGCATACCTTTTATCAAAAAAAGTTAAAAAAATAATCGCTGTTTCCGGTGCTGCCCTAAAAAGCCTTCCTAAAAAAGGGCAAGATAAGGCGGAAATTATTTATAATGGTGTCGATGTTAGAAATAAATTTAATCCATATTCCATTAATGTGGATTTAATAGAGGATGAATATAGCAATGATAATAATGATTTGATGCTTGGTTACGTTGGTCAAATTCATCCATCCAAAGGGATTGATATAATACTAGATGTTTTGTCGGAACTAAAAAAAATGTCCCTTAATAAAAGGATCTTTCTTAATATTGCTGGGAAAAATGATTTTGGTAATGAATATTACCAATTTCTTTTAAAAAAAATTAAATTGCTGAATATTTTTGAGGAAACTAAGTTTCTTGGACATGTTGATCAAATTGAATTCTTTTATAAAAAAATCGATATTTTAATTTTACCTTCAGTGGAACCGGAAGCCTTTCCGACAGTGTTATTGGAAGCGTCTGCAATGGAAAAGATAGTTTTCTCCTCCAATTTGGGTGGGGGGAGTGAGATTATAGAAGAAGAAATCAATGGATTTCTTTTTGAGCCGAAAAATAAAGATCAATTGAAGGAAAAAATTTTAAAAATAATAAAAAATATTGATCTCGGAAAAAAAATTAGAGCTAACGCTAGAAAAAATATTATTCAAAAATTTGATTCTGAAAAGCAGGTTGAGTGTATCTATAAAATTTACGATGATGTTTTAAGAAATGGTCTTTGAATATAAGGTGTTAATTTTGATGTAGTGGGCGACATTAATTGTGAAAATAAATAAAGATTAAAATAGGTAATTTAATCATGACATCCACCATTAGTGAAAAATAAATGGTGGATGTTATGATTAAACAGGCTTCATTTTTGGATTCCTAGCTTTCTTCCATGAATGTAGGTTGAAAAACTTTTATAAAATAATCTAACGCTAAATATATTTTTTAATAACCATTTTAGTAATTTGAATTTCTTTTTATGGTTAATTGGTTTTGTAAGTAACATGCCGCAATTTAAATGCGTAAAGGCATTAAATTCCGATAACAGGTTGTAAAAATCATTTGACTGATTTGTTTTTGTGCAGGCGGTCAAGGTGTCTGTTTTATTATGCCTTCGATATAAGCATCCTGGAATATCAATGTTGAAATAATCAACATTTGATTTTAGGAGAAGTTCAATTGAGAATTTTAAATCACCTACGCACTTGTGATTAAAGTCAAATTTTGTTTCTCCGATTATATCTTTTCTAATCATTATTGAAGACGGTCCTCCTATGTAGTTTGACAAATTATTTAGGCAGGAATCGGCAACATCTTTTCCTTTAGCCAAACCAGGAAAATAATTAAAGCGCGCTTCTTCATTTAGATAACGGTCTGTTACGATAATATCACAAGTAACAATTCCTACATTTTTTAAATCATTTAACGCCTGATACTGTTTTTCTATAGTGTATTTTAAAAGGACATCATCTGCGCATAAAAATTTTATAAAATTGCCTTTTGCATAAGTGAGACATTTATTTAGATTTTCTAATGCGCCATAATTTAAAGCGTTTTTATAATAAGAGATCCTTTCATCATGAAAAGTTTTTACTATTTCTTCGGTGTTGTCTGTTGAATTATTGTCTACAATTATTAGTTCAAAATTGTTAAATGTCTGTGTCAATATAGATTCAATAGCATCCTTTATGTATTCTGCAGAATTGAATGTTGGAATACATACTGATAATATTGGGTTTGGCTCGTTCATTATTATTAAACTTTATTTTTGATTATTTTAAATGTCTGTATTGGATTTGAAATTGCTAATGGGAGGATCGATAAAATAGATCCAATTGTAACGCCAATTGATCCATAACGGTATCCTAGCATTAAACTTATTGGGATATTTAATATTGCAGAAGTAATTATTAAATAGGTTTGAAATCTTATTTTATTAATTCCATTTAAAAACACTGAAAAACAGTTTATCCAGGAATACATTAAAGCCCAAAATGCCATTGCCATTACAAGTCTTGTGTTCTCAATATCCTTTCCAATCCAGATTTTAAAAATAAATTTATATATTAAAATGATACACAGACCTCCAACGGAAAATAAGGCTAGGGTAATGAATATTGAGTTATATAGGCTTTTAATTATCCATTTCCAGTCATTGCCCTCGGCGGCTTGAGTATATGCAGACCATAACGGTGTAAGAATTGTAAAATGAATAGCAATAAGTAGGGTAAATAGTTTTTGAATTACACTGAAATCCCCAGTTTCTGCTAAGCCTGCCACGCGGCTGACGATAATCGGGTCTGTTGCAAAAATTAAAATTGCTGATAGTCCTAAAAACCAAAAATGGATACTAATTCCAAAGATTGGTTTTACCTTGTTAATCTGGTATTTTATTGGAAGCCAAATTATTGACCATTTTCTTCGTTTAAGAAAAAAAATTGTCGCTATTATTGCAGATAAAGTAAAAGAAAAATAATAGCTGATAATTATGGTTGGAAATGAAAATAAATATGTTGTTATGCTTATTACCAAAAGTAATAATAAAGATTGAAGTATATCTAGAATACCCCGCAAATGTGATTCCTGATAAGCTAAAAACCCTGATATATTTAAAGAGAGAGGTAAGTTAATAAATAGAAAGGCAATAATTGTGGCCATTAAAGGAGCAATTATCGCGTTAATTTTTTGATCCTGAATATTTAGTAAATAAGGCCAATTAATGAAATGGCAAAACACGATTCCTGCTAAAATTCCACAGCTGGCAACAAAAAAAAGAATATATAAAACAGAAAAATAATAGTCTCGTTCCTCTTTTATGGTTTCTACTGATGAGGTTGCAGACAATGATGCGAGCTTGTTTTTCAAACCCTGCCCTAAACCCAAATCAAATCCTCCTGAGAAAATTACAAAAGAACTGAGGACAGACCATAGACCGAACGAATCTTTGGTTAATCGTCTGGCAAGCAATGAAATAACAAGTAAATTGCTTGTCATGTTTACGGCCCTAGCAACTAACATGA
>Ga0068860_100004909_pt1 | contig 13625 bp, 11 predicted proteins | sample KBSSwiS32_FD_66597 | JGI IMG/M metagenome (GOLD analysis project Ga0068860, IMG submission 66597) | Switchgrass rhizosphere microbial communities from Kellogg Biological Station, Michigan, USA - KBS Switchgrass S3-2 | ecosystem: Host-associated > Plants > Roots > Rhizosphere > Soil ... | reverse complement strand
CTTCGGCGAGAACCGGGTCGCGGAAGGCGCCGGCAAGATCCCGGCGGTCCGGGATCGGTTTCCCGACGCCGTCTGGCGCCTCATCGGCCCCCTTCAGACCAACAAGGCGAAGGCGGCGCTACAATACTTCTCAGCCATCGAAAGCCTAGATCGGGAAAGACTTGCCGCGCGACTGGAGAGCCTGCTCGCCGCGGAGGGTCGGAGGTTGCCGGTGCTCCTGGAAGTCAACGTGGCCAAAGAGACGACGAAATCCGGGGCCGCGCCGGAGGACGCCGAGGCGGTCGCCCGGGCAGCGGCCGCCTGCCCGCACCTCGACGTCCGGGGTCTCATGGCCGTCCCGCCCTACGCCGACGACCCGGAGCTTTCGCGTCCGTACTTCCGGGAGCTCCGCGAGATCCGGGACCGCCTGCGGGAGCGGCTCGGGCTCCCGCTTCCCGAGCTGTCCATCGGAATGAGCCACGACTTCGAGGTCGCCGTCGAAGAGGGGTCGACCGAGGTCCGCCTCGGCACCGTGCTCTTCGGACCGAGGAACGGCTAGTGGACGTCGGCGGAGCCTTCGTCGCCGCGGTCCTGCAGGTCATCTTCGCCATCCTGTCGGTGATCCAGTGGCTCGTGATCATCGCGGCCGTCATCTCGTGGGTGAGCCCCGACCCGCGCAACCCGATCGTTCAGTTTCTGTACCGCACGACCGAGCCCATCCTCCGGCCGTTCCGCAAGATCCTGCCTCCCGGCCGGACCGGGGGGATCGACCTCTCGCCGATCCTCGTCATCCTCTTGATCCTCTTCATCAAGGTTTTCCTGGCGCGACTCTTCTCGTCGACCCCGTCCATCTTCTGACCCTCTTTCGAACCGGAGGACCAACAACATGCCTCGCTTGAGCCCTCTCGAAATTCAGAAGCATCGTTTCTCGCGCAAGTGGAAGGGCCTCGATCCCACGGAAGTCGGCGCTTTCCTCGACATCGCCGCCGAGGGGATGGAAGAGCTCGCGCGGGAAAAGGCGGCGCTCGAGGCGCACATCCGGAAGGTGGAGGAGGAGAACGTCGAGCATCGCGAGCGGGAGCGGATCCTGAAGGAGACGCTCGTCTCGGCGCAGCGGGCGTCCGAGGACATCCGCGCGGCCGCGCAGGCGCAGGCGGAGCTGATCGTGAAGGAGGCAGAGGACTCCTCGGAGCGGCTGACGCACAGCGCCCTCCAGCGCTCCGCCGAGATCGAGAAGGCGATCCACGAGCTGAAGCTCCAGCGCGCCGGATTCCGCCTCGAGATCCAGAAGATGCTGGACCTCTTCCACCAGGCGCTGGAGCTCGACCGCCAGCAGGACGAGCAGGATCGGCCGCTGTCGTACCTGAGGAGAAACCCCGGCTAGAGGAAGGACCTTGCCTTCCCTCGACATCCGCGGCGCCGCCTCTCTGGCGACTCCCGTCGGCCGCGCCGCGCGGCTCGGCCGGGAACAGGGAGAGATCCTCCGGATCCGCGAGCCCGCGGTGCGCGCCGAGGACGGCGTCCTCACCTTCGTCGGCACGGAGGCCGACTACCGGCGCGAGTACGGGGGCCGCCCGGCGGACGCCACGGTCGACGCGACCGGCAAAACTCTTCTCCCGGGGCTCGTCGATGCGCACACCCATCCCGTCTGGGTCGGCGACCGGGGCGAGGAGATCGGTCGGCGTCTGGCCGGTGAGAGCTACTCGGCGATCGCCGCGGCCGGCGGCGGCATTCTCGCGACGGTGCGCGCCACGCGCGCGGCTTCCGACGCGGAGCTCGCGGACGCGGTGCGCCGCCGGCTGCGGACGATGCTCGCGCACGGCGCCACGACCGTCGAGGCCAAGTCGGGCTACGGGCTGACGGCGGTCGACGAGATCCGCGCTCTGCGGATCCTTCGGGGAATGGACGACCCCGGCCTCCCGCGGGTCGTCCCGACGCTCCTCGCCGCGCACGAGATCCCGCCGGAGTTCCGCGACCGGCGGGAGGAGTGGGTGCGGATCGTGGCCGACGAGCTCGTGCCGCAGGCCGCGCGGGAAGGGCTCGCCCGATTCTGCGACGTCTTCTGCGAAACGGGAGTCTTCACGGTCGAAGAGTCACGGCGCATCCTCGAGGCCGCGGGTCGCGCCGGGCTCGGGCGCCGGATCCACGCCGACGAGCTCGCGCGCTCCGGCGGCGCACTCCTCGCCGCGGAGGTTGGAGCCGCTTCCGCGGACCACCTCCTCTTCGCGGGTGAGGCGGAGATCGCGGCGCTCGCCGGAGCCGGAACGGTCGCCGTGATCCTCCCCGGCACCGCGTGGTGGATGCGTTCGAAGCCCGCGCCCGCGCGGGAGATGATCGCGGCGGGCGTTCCGGTTGCGGTCGCCTCCGACGCCAACCCCGGGACCTGCTACACGGAGTCGCTCGCGGCCGTCGCCGTCCACGCGTGCCTCGACTCGGGACTGTCCGTCGAAGAGACACTGACCGGGATGACGCTGAACGCGGCGGCGTCGCTCGGTCTGGCGGAGGAAGTCGGCTCACTCGAAACCGGAAAGTCCGCCGACGTGCTCGTTCTCGACTCCGGGGACGACCGTCACCTCATATACCATTGGGGAATCAATCTCATGTCGACGGTGGTTCTTCGCGGCCGCGTCGCCGCCTAGAAAGAGTCGCTCATGGATTTCGACAAGACTTCCTTCGCCGATCTGCTCAACGCATTCGCTTCCGACGCGCCAACCCCCGGCGGCGGCAGTGCTGCGGCGCTCGCCGGCGCGATGGGGGCGGCGCTCGCAGAGATGGTGGCTTCCCTCACGCTCTCCAAGGAGAAGTACGCCGCCTCGCACGAGGCCGTCCGGCCGATTGCCGGTCTGGCGCGCCGAACGCGGCAGGAGCTGCAGAGGCTGGCACACGAGGATTCCGAGGCCTACGACGCGGTCGTGGCCGCCCGCCGGCTGCCGAAGGACACGCCGGACCAGGAGAAGGTGCGAACGCGGAAAACGTCCGAAGCCAACCGTCTCGCGGCGGAGGTTCCGATGCGCACGGCCCGCTCCGCAGCCCGGCTCCTGGCCGCGATGCCCGAGCTCGCGAAGAGGGGCAACCCCAACGCCGCGTCGGACGCGGGCGCCGCGGCCCTCCTGCTCGAGGCCGCCGCCCATGCCGCGCTCCTGAACGTCGCGATCAACCTCGCCGGGATCGACGACGCGGCCTTCGCGGCCGACCTCAAGGCGGAGTCGCAGCGGCTCTCCGACGAGGCCGTGCGGATCCGCGAGCGCGCTCTGTCGACAGTTCGCAGCGCTTTTTAGCGCTTCGCACGTCGTCTCAAATCACTCCAACCGGGTGAGTTGCGCACCGCCGTGCGCGAAGGAGTTTTTCGCTTGACAGCGATGTGCGCTTTTGTTACTCTTCTCTCTATTGAATCGCGCGGCACCGGAGACGGGTCGCGCGATTTTCTTTTCTGCCCCCCACCTTCTCGACTAATCGGCTCGGCCCGCTCCGGTTAACTCGCGCCGCCCTTCGGCAATCGTTCCCTCTTTCCGATCTCGTCCCTCGAAAGGGCGCGATTTCACGGGGTTTTCTCCGTGCCGGAGCCCTCCCGAAGACGCCGGGATCGGCGACTACAATCGCCGCCGAATGACGGACGCCCCTCCCAAGCTCTACCTGGTGGACGCGATGTCCAACATCCACCGGGCGTACCACGCGATCCAGCGCCTCTCGACCTCCGCCGGCCGTCCGACCAACGCCATCTACGGCTTCGTCACGATGCTCCGCAAGATGATGCGGGAGCACACTCCGGAGTACGTCGCGGTGGCCTGGGACGGCCCGGAGCGGACCAAGCGCCACGCCGAGTACGTGGACTACAAGGCCAACCGGCCGACGATGGCCGATGACCTCCGGGTGCAGCTCCCGGCCATCCGCGCCATTCTCGAGGCGTACAAGATCCCGGTTTTGGAGCTCACGGGATACGAGGCCGACGACGTCATCGGAACCCTTTCCCGGAAGGCCTCCCTGATGGGCTTCGACGTCGTCATCGTCACCGCGGACAAGGACATGCTCCAGCTCGTGGGACCTCGCGTGCGCGTCTTCCACACCGGGCGCGAAAAGTTCCTGGACGAGGCCGGCGTCCGGGAGTTCTTCGGGGTTGCGCCGGCGCAGGTCGTCGACGTTCTCGCGCTGATGGGCGACAGCGTCGACAACATCCCGGGGGTCCCCCGCGTGGGTGAGGTGACGGCGAAAAAGTGGATCGCGGAGTACGGAGACCTCGCGACGCTCCTCGCGCGCGCCGACGAGATCAAGGGAAAGGTCGGAGAGAGCCTCCGCGAGCACAAGGACGACGCCCTGATCTCGCGCCGCCTGGTCGAAATCCCGGTGGACCTCGACATCCCGTTCGAGCCGGACGCTTTCCGCTCCACGGCCGCGGACTCGGAGAGGTTGAAGAAGCTCTTCGTCGAGCTCGAGTTCCACTCGCTGGCCGCCGAGATCCACGACGAGTCCGCGGTGGCTCCCGAGATCACGGCGGTGCGCCGGCGTCCGGGCGAGGCCTTCCAGGTCGATCCCGCGGCGGATCCGCTCGGAATCGCTCTCCTCCGGGCGAAGGACCGCGTGCTGCTCGCGGTCTCGGACGGCAGCAACGTCGAGATCGCCGAAGAGACCGCTCCGGAGATCGCCGCCCGCTGGCGGGCGCTCGATCGCCCCGGCCGCGCCGTCACGCTGGCCGACGCGAAGACGCTCGACGCGCTGCTCGCGAGCGAGGGCGCCGGGGCCGTCGCCGCCGACGTCTTCGACGTCTGTCTCGCGCAGTACGTGCTGTCGCCCGGCGTCGGCAGCTCGGACTTCGAGGTGATGGCGTTCCAGCGGCTGGGCCAGCGCGTTACCGCGAACAAGGAGGCGGGGATCGTCTCCTGCGCGCTGCCGGAAGGCTACGCCGTCGAGACCGCCGACCGCTGGCTCGGCGAGCGCGCGTCGGGAACGCGGGAGCTGGCGACGCGCCTCCGTGCGGAGCTGGAGAAGCGGCCGGCGCTCGAGAAGATCTACCGGGAGATCGAGCGCCCGCTGACACCGGTGCTCGCGCGGATGGAGCTCGCCGGGATCGCGGTCGACATTCCGTACCTGAACGAGATGTCGGCCCGCATGGAGAAGAGCCTGCGCGGGCTGGAGGAGAGGATCTGGGCGGAGGCCGGCGAGGAGTTCAACCTGAACTCACCGGTCAAGCTGGGACAGGTCCTCTTCGAGAAGATGAAGCTGCCGGTCGGCCGGAAGACCGCGAAGACGCGCGTGTCGTCGACGGGCGTGGAAGTCCTGAACGAGCTGGCGGACGCGGGGTTTCCGATCGCGCGGATGGTCATCGAATACCGCGAGATCTCGAAGCTCAAGGGGACCTACGTCGACGCGCTCCCGCAGCTCGCCGACGCCGAATCCCGCGTCCACTCGTCGTTTCACCAGACCGTCGCGGCGACCGGGCGCCTCTCCTCGTCCGACCCGAACCTGCAGAACATCCCGATCCGGACGGCGGCGGGCCGCGAGATCCGCCGGGCTTTCGTCGCGCCGCCCGGCAGCAAGCTGGTCGTCGCCGACTACTCGCAGATCGAGCTGAGGATCCTCGCCCACCTCTCGGGCGACGAGAACCTGATCGCCGCCTTCGAGCGGGGCGACGACATCCACCGCGCGACCGCCGCGAGGATCTTCGGCGTCACGCCGGACCTCGTGAGCCAGGAGATGCGGTTCGCCGCGAAGCGGATCAACTTCGCGCTGCTGTACGGAATGGCGGCCTTCACGCTGGGGAAGGACCTCGGCGTCTCGACGGCCGAGGCGAAGAGCTACATCGAGTCGTACTTCGCGCAGTTCCCGGGCGTTCGCGGGTACCTCGACGGAATCCTCGACGAGGCGCGCCGGACCCGGGAGGTGACCACGATCTTCGGCCGCGTGCGGCCGATTCCGGACATCCAGGCCTCCAACGGGATGGTGCGCGGAAACGCCGAGCGGATGGCCCTGAACGCCCCGTTCCAGGGGTCCGCGGCGGACATCATCAAGATCGCGATGGTTCGCCTCGACCGGGCGCTCACCGCGCAGGGACTCCGGTCCCGGCTCCTGCTCCAGGTCCACGACGAGCTCGTCCTGGAGGCTCCGGCCGAGGAGGTGTCCGCACTTTCGGACACCGTCCGGAAGGTCATGGAGGAGGCCGCGGCCCTCAAGGTCCACCTGGCCGTGGACGTCGGATCCGGCGACAACTGGCTCGCCGCAAAGTGACCTGGATCACACCTTCGCTATACTTCGCCCGCATTTCGATGAATCGGAGAGTTCTGTCTCACCTGGCTCTGGCCGTCGGCCTCTCCCTCGCGGGAGCTTTCGCGCGCGGCCAGGAAGCCGCTTCACCGACCCCGACGGCCGTGGCCACCCCGGCCCCCGAGGAGACTCCGCCTCCCGAGATCACGCCGACTCCGGAGATCACTCCGGCTCCGGAGATCACTCCGACTCCCGCGGCCGCCCCGGCGAGTCCCGCAGTGGCTCCGGGTCAGCCGCCGGCCCCGACGCCCGTGCCGATTCCACCGCCAGCTCCCGCTGTGTCCGCACCCCCTCCCCCGGCTCCCGTGCCGGCCCCAGCCATGGCGAAGCCGACTTCCGTGCCGCCCGGTCGGATCACGGATCCCGCGGTGATCTCCATCCTGCAGGTACCGTCGGACAACCCGTTCGGCGTCACGGCGCAGGTGCCGACGTCGCCGCCGCCCAAGCTCACCTTCGAGGACGCCACGGTCTCCACGAACCAATTCGTCTCGGTGCGCGTGGACCCGACCGGAAAGCCGGTCGGCTTCCGGCTGGAGCGCGATCCCATTCCGTCGCTGGCCGGCGAGGCGCAGAAATCGCTCGCGCGATGGACGTTCGAGCCCGCGCGGGGAGCGGCCGGGCCCGTCGAGACGTGGGCCGCGCTTCGCCTCGACCTCGTCGTCGAGATCAATGCGCCGCGTTCGGTGCAGAGCTCGGTCACGATGGTGACGCCGTCGACTCCGGTTCCGCGCCCGCTCGCCTGGCCGAACGACGACGTCTGGATCGCGAGCCGCAAGCCCGGCGCAACGGGCGACGGCGTGGCGCCGCTCGAGACCGTCGACAACCCGCCCATGCCGCGGAAGACTCCGTGGAGCGCGACTTCCTACAAGGGCCCCTTCTCCGCGAAGTTCTGGGTCCACGTGAAGGCGAGCGGAATCGTGGACAAGGCGATCCCGCTCGCGGCGAGTGATCCCGTCCTCGTCGGGTACCTGAGGCGGGCCATGACCGGCTGGACGTTCCATCCGGCGCAGACGAACGCCGGCGGGATCGACTCGTGGAACGAGATGTTCCTCTCGGGGCAGGTCTCCTACAGCGTCGACTTGAAGCAGATCGCGTCGCTCCGGAAGAGCCTCGGCGGCTCGTAGAACGCTCCTCGGAGACCGGATCCCGCCCGCGCTGGCGGAGCGCCTGATCGGCCGCTTCTCGACAGAGATCTCTCGGGCGCGCCTTCACCGGGGGCGGCTCGCGCGGATCCTGACTTCGCTCGCTCGCGCCGATGCGATCGTTTTCGGGCGGCGCGTCTTCCTCTCGCCCCTCGGAACGGACTTCCTCTCCGACGCGTCGGACGCGGCGCGCCTCCTGGCGCACGAGCTCACCCACGTGCGCCAGTACCGCCGTTATGGAGTCGCCGCGTTCCTCGGCCGCTACCTGGGCGAGTACCTCGGCGCGAGATTCGCCGGCGCCTCGCACTCCGACGCCTACCGCCAGATCTCCTTCGAGAGAGAGGCGGAGAGCTCTTCGCGGGAGGGCTAGAGTTTCAGGCCAGACCGTTCTTCTCCAGCAGCGCCGGGAACCGCGGGTCCCCGCGGATCGGATCGAAGAACGGATAGACCTGGATCGGCAGCATGAAGCTCGCGCGATAGTCGGCGGCTTTCTCGAGCCACCGGAACGCCTCGTCGGTGTGGCCGAGCGCGATGTTCATCTGCACCATGCAGGCCATCGGCACGTACTGCGTCTTGCCCCGCTCCTCGAAGTCCGCGAGGATCGCCTCTGCCTCCTCGCGGCGGCCGGCGGCGACGAGCGTCACGCCCTTCCCCGCGACGAACGTGGGGTTGCCGCGGGTCAGCCGGATCCCCTCGTCGAACGCCGCGATCGACTGATCGAGAAGGCCGCTCGCCTGCGTGGCGAGGCCGAGCCAAAGGTAGAACTGGGGGAAGTTCGCATCCATCTCGATCGCCTTGTGGAGCTGTTCGATCGCCTCGTCGTAGCGGTGCGCGCAGTAGTAGGCCCAGCCGTAGTCGGCGTTGGTGATGAGCGACAGCGGGTCGATCTCGAGCGCCTGGCGGAACTGGGTGAGCGATTCCTCCGCCCGGCCGCGGGCGGCGAGGAGGAACCCGTAGAAGTGGTGCGCCTGCGCGTATTCGGGGTTCAGGTCGATGGCGCGGCGGAATTGCTCCTCCGCCGCGGCCCACTCCCAGGAGACGAGCAAAGCGTAGCCGAGCGACGTGTGCGCCTCGGCGAGCCCGTCGTCGATCTCGAGCGCCTTGCGCGCCGCGGCCTTCGCCTTCGGGTACGCCTCGCGCGGAGGCAGAGCCGCGTAGCGATCCATGCCCAGCATCGCGTAGCAGTCGGACACGCCCGTCCACGCGAGCGCGTAGGCCGGGTCCTTCTCAATGGCCTGCTCGAAGTGCTCCAGCGCCTTCTGCAGGCCGGGCACCGTCCCCTTGTTCCAGTGATACCGCCCTTTGAGATACAGCGCGAACGCCTCGCGGTCCACCTCGTGCCGCTTCGCGATCCGTTTCTTCTGCTCGGGCTCGAGCGTCAGCTTCAAGCTCGTCGTGATCTCCCGCGCGATCTCTTCCTGCACCGCCGGGAGGTCGTCGATTCCGCGGTCGTAGCGGGCGCCCCAGAGACGCCAGCCGTTCGTGGCGTCCACGAGCTCCACGCTGATCGCGAGCGCCGCGCCGCGCGGCGCTATCTTCCCGGAGAGAACCGTTCCGACGCCGAGCTCCCGGCCGACCTGCTGCGGATCGGCGTCCCCGCGGTAGCGGAACATCGTGCTGCGGGCCATGACGCGCAGCTTCGGCACCTGCGACAGGCCGTTGATGAGGTTCTCGGTGATGCCCTCGGTCAGGTAGTCCATCTCGGCGTCGCCGCCCGGGTTGACGAACGGGAGGATGGCGAGAGACTTCCCGCGCGGCGCGCGCCGGACGGCCGACCGGACGCGGCTCGACGGAGCCGACGTGGTTCCGGACATTGGCGCCCCCGACACGACCGTCGGATCCGAAGCCCCAATGGACGCGAGGGCGCGCAACGGGGCGACGAGCTCGGCGGCGGAGGCCGGCCGCCGCGGAGCGCTCTTCTCGAGACAGTTCAGGACAATTCGATCGAGCTCCGCCGGAATCTCGGGGGCGACGTGGGACGGAGGAGCCGGGTGATCCCGGAGGATCGCGGCCATCCGGTCGAAGACGCTCGCCCCCGTGAACGCGGGGCGCCCCGTCAGCATCTCGGAGAGCACGCACCCGAATGCGAAGAGGTCGCTCTGCGGACCCGCGGACTCGCCGCGCACCTGTTCGGGAGACATGTATCCAACGGTGCCGAGCACCGTGCCGGGCCGCGTCGGGTCCGGAGTCGTGGGTGCGCCGGTCGCCCCGGCGCCGGCGGCCTCGTCCCGCACCCACCGCGCGAGCCCGAAGTCGAGGATCTTGATCCGCCCCTCCGACGTTACGAAGAGGTTGTCCGGCTTCAAGTCGCGGTGAATGATCCCGCGGGAGTGAGCGGCCGCCAGGCCCTCGGCGATCGAGGCGGCGACTTCGGCGGCGCGCCGCCACGGCATCGGGCCCGGCGCGAGCGCGGCCCGCAGGCTCTCGCCGTGGAGGAGCTCGGTGACCGCGAACGAGACGCCGTCGTCCTCTCCGAAGTCGTAGATCGCGAGAAGGTTCGGATGCGACAGCGCCGCGATCGCACGCGCCTCGCGCTCGAATCGCGCGAGCGCCTCCCGGTCCCCCGCGAGCTGCTCCGGCAGGACCTTGACCGCGACTTCGCGGCCGAGCCGGCGGTCGCGGGCCCGGTAGACCTCGCCCATTCCGCCGGCGCCGAGCGGCGCGAGGACCTCGTAGCGGTCGAGAAGAATCCGGGAACCGAGAGCCACGTTGGCGGGATTTTTCCACAGAGGCAGATCAGGCTCCGCTCCCGGCTCCCGGCTCCCGGCTCCCGGCTACCGATTCAGTATCTCCCTTCGATCCCCGACGCGCCGCGTGACCTTCTCAGCGTCCAGGTGCTCGAGCATCGGGATCGCGAGCTTTCGCGTCAGGCCGAACATCTCCTTGAACTCCGCGATCTCGATCGCGGCGCGACCCGACGCCCGCAGCCGCGCGACGAGGTCGTCGACCGCCTCCCGCGAGATCACCCAGCCGCCCGGCAGACGCACGAGCTTCCCCTTCTTGACCAGGTAGCCGATCAGCCCCTCGACGACCTTCTGCCGGTGCTGGACGATCGCGGTCACCTCCGACGGAGACGGCGGAGCGAGGCCGCGCTCCCGGAAAACTTCCGCGATCCGTTCGGAAAGGTCGCGGTCGCCGACCGCCAGGTCGTCCCGTCCCGGAACGCGCGCCTCTTCCCCGACCGCCGTGAACGCCCCGCGCCGGACGAGCGCGGACTCCAGGGCTTCGGCCCACGGCGGATCGGCGGCGGGCGCGAGCCGGGCCAGCAGGGTCCGCCGGGGGATTCCGACGGATCCGCTGCCCGACTCGAGATACGCGGCGATCTCGCTCCGCGCTCTCTCCGCCAGCCGCGCGAGAACGCTTTCCGCCACGTAGCGATCCGGAGAGCGGCGCAGCACGTGAACGCGGCCCGAGTCTCGCGCGGAGGCGAGGGCGGGCCGCACCTCGCCGACCGCAACGCCCGCGCGTGGAGCCAGCTGCTCCTCCGAGACGCCGCTTTCGCGCGCCTGCTCGATCCACAGCTCCAGCCGATCCGCGAGCGAGGAGCTCTCGAGCCGGTCCAGGAGGTCACGGACCTCGGCGGCCGGCCGCCGCCCGAGCGGCGGCGCGAGCGGATCGAGCACGACTCCTCCGCCGATCGTGGCCACCGGAGAGAGGCGGCGGATCACGAACCGGTCCCCGGGCGCGGACGCGATCAGCGATGAGAGGCGGAGCTGCGCGCGCGCGGAGCCGCCGGGCACGAGCGAGCGCCCGTCGAGCAGCCGGACGAGAGCCCGCGCCTCCGAAGAGTAGTGATGGAAGGACACCCGGTCGCCGCTTCGAAGCGGGGGCGCGGTCGGCAGGAGATCGAGGCGAACCGTCAGGAGCGGGCTCCGGGCGAATGCACCGGGCGTCGCCAGGACCCGGCCGCGGGTGAGCTCCGCCAGCTCCGCACCCGCGAGGTTCGCGCTCACCCGCTCCCCGGCGCGGGCTTCCGCGGTCTCGCGGCCGTGCACCTCGACGCGGCGCACGCGGACGCTCCGGCCCTGCGGCAGGAGCTCCAGCTTCTGATCCTTCGAGATCGTGCCGGAAACGAGGCTCCCGGTGACGACCGGGCCGAATCCCGCGATCGAGAACGCGCGATCGATCGGAAGACGAACCCCGCGCGACGCCCGATCGGAATCGGACCCGCGAGCCGACAGGCGGAGGATCGCGCGCTTCAGGTCCTCGATCCCCGCCCCGGTCCGGGACGACACCGGCACGACCTCCGCGTCTTCCAGCGCGGAACCCCGCGTCATCTCCCGGACGTCCGAAGCCGTGACGTCGACGAGCTCCGGGGCGACGCGGTCCGTCTTGGTCACCGCGACCACGCCCCGACGGATGCCGAGCATCCTCACGATCTCGAAGTGCTCGCGGGTCTGGGGCATGACCGACTCGTCGGCCGCCACGACGAGGAGGACCGCGTCGATGCCGCCCGCGCCCGCGAGCATGTTGCGGACGAAGCGCTCGTGGCCCGGAACGTCCACGAAGGACACGCGCACTCCATCCCACTCCGCGTGCGCGAAGCCCAGGTCGATCGTGATGCCCCGCCGCTTCTCCTCGGGAAGGCGATCGGTGTCGATCCCCGTGAGAGCCTGCACGAGCGCGGTCTTGCCGTGATCGATGTGCCCGGCGGTGCCGACGAGGAAGCGGTCCACGGCCCGAAGGCTACAGCGGTGGTAGCCTCTCGCGCATGCGCGACCGCATCGAGAGCGACTTGAAGCAGGCGCTCAAGGCGGGTGAAAAACGGCGCGTCGCGACGCTGCGTCTCCTTCTCGCGGCGTTCCAGAACGAGAGGATTCAGGCTGGCCGCGATCTCTCCGACGAAGAGTCGGAGGCGGTGCTCCGGCGAGCCGTCAAACAGCGGCGCGAAGCGATCGAGCAGTACGCGAAGGGCGGGCGGGACGACCTCGCCCGCGGCGAAGCCGAGGAGGTCGCGATCATCGAGGCTTACCTCCCGGCGGGCCTCTCCGAAGCGGAGGTCGAGGAAGCGATCCGCGAGATCATCCGCGCGAAGGGATACTCCACCGCGCGGGACGCGGGTCTCGTCATGAAGGAGCTCATGGCCGCCCACCGCGGCCGCGTCGACGGGAAGCGCGCCCAGGAGATCGCGCGCCGACTGCTGGCGTGAATCCTCCCTTCTCCATGGACACGCCGGACACCTCCACCACGCGTTACGAGATCGAGGTCAAGCTGCCCGTTCCGGACCTCGGGACGCTCCGGGAAAGACTCCGTGCCCGGAAGGCGAGGGAGATCACCTCGCCGCACCACGAATCGAACGACATCTACGACGAGACGGACGGGACTCTCCGGAAAAGCGGCCGCCTGCTCCGACTTCGCCGGACCGATCACGGCGCGACGTTGACGTACAAGGGGCCGGCACGCTTCGAGGAGGGCGCCCGCACCCGGGAGGAGCGGGAGACCGCGGTGTCCGATCCGAACGAGATGGAGAGGATCCTGCGAGCGCTCGGCTTCGAGCGGCGGTTCCGCTACGAGAAGCGGCGCGAAGAGTGGTTTCTGGAGGAGTGCGTGATCGCGCTCGACGAGACGCCGATCGGCACCTTCGCGGAGGTCGAGGGCGATCCGGCCGCGATCCGCCGCGTCCTGCAGCTCCTGGAGCTCGACCCCTCGGAGACCCTGCCGTACTCCTACGCCGAGCTGTACGCGCGCCGCCGGCGGGAGGACCCGGCGCTGCCCGCGGACATGCTGCTCGATCCGAGCTGACGTTGTCCTACCGATGAGGGCCATGCTGCTCTCGGCCGGGCTCGGGACGAGGTTCCGGCCGGTGACGGAGGAGATCCCCAAGCCCCTCTTTCCCTTCCTGAACGTGCCGCTCATCCGGACGCACCTCGAGCGGCTCGCGCGCGCCGGGATTGGCGAGGTCGGCGTGAACCTCCACCACCGGGGGGATGCGATCCGGTCCGCGGTCGCCGCCTTTCCGAAGGGCCTTCCGAAGGTGCGCTTCTTCGAGGAGCCCGAGATCCTGGGCACGGCCGGGGCGCTCGGAAACGCGGCGGACTGGCTCTCCCATGAAGGCGACTTCTTCGTCGTCAATTCGGACGCCGCCCTCGAGCCGGAGCTCGAAGCTCTCCTGGCGCGACACCGCGAGACCCGCCGCAAAGCCACGTTGCTCGTCGCCGAGAACCAGGAGCCCGCCCGGTTCACTCCGCTGGCATCGGAGGGCGATCGCGTGACCGCCTTCGGCCGGAAGTCCTCCTGGCCGCTCGTCTA
>Ga0068860_100004906_pt1 | contig 13629 bp, 12 predicted proteins | sample KBSSwiS32_FD_66597 | JGI IMG/M metagenome (GOLD analysis project Ga0068860, IMG submission 66597) | Switchgrass rhizosphere microbial communities from Kellogg Biological Station, Michigan, USA - KBS Switchgrass S3-2 | ecosystem: Host-associated > Plants > Roots > Rhizosphere > Soil ... | reverse complement strand
GCCGCGGTATGCACGACCTACTCCTCCTCGAATTCGGATGGCGGGCCAGAGAGGCAGTAGGAAGTGATCAATCATGAGAGCGCCGGCTAGCGCGCCTCGACGGTGAGGCGGCTGGCGCCCCCCAGCACCTGGATGTCGTAGCGCCCCGCCGACGGCGAGTAGTCCCGGGTCTGCACCCGGGCGATCCCGCCGATGGCGCCGAACTGCTGCTCGTCGAGCTGGAGCTTGCTCACCCCGCCCTTGATCTCCACCTGCGCGCCCACCCCGCGCGGCCGCCGCAGCGTCACGTCGCTGGCGCCGCCGGTGATCGACACCTGGACCCGGCCCTTGGGCGCGGGGAGCAGGAAGAGGACGTCGGTCACGCCGCCGGAGAGGTCGAGGGAGGTCACCTCCACGGAGGTGAGGTCCGCGTTCAGCTTGCTCACCCCGCCCCGCACCTCCAGGGCCCACGGGATGGTGGCGTTGAGCGTCACCTCCGCGCCCAGCTTGCGCCAGTCGAGGATGGAGAAGCGCGCGTACTGGATGGTCACCTCGCCCTCGGAGGTCTTCACCGCGGGCGGCCGGCCGTGGAAGGTGGCGCGGTAGAGGTCCGGCATGGCGGCGTCCCCGCGGAGCTGGACGCGGAAGCCCCCGCCGGCGAAGCGGAGCAGGCCGCGGGTGGCGCGCCCCAGCGGGGCGGAGGACTCCGGGCGGGGCTCACCGTCGCCGCGGCCGGCCGGTGGCCCTCGCAGCCGCTCCGCCTCGCGCTGCACCACCGCGGCGGCGCGGGCGAGGAAGTCGATGATCGCGCCCAGCTGGTCGTCCTTGGCGTCCTCCGCCGCTCCCACCAGGGCCTTGTTCACGGCGCCCAGCACCAGGTCCAGCTCCCCGCGCCGGCCGCCGCCCGCGTCGACGATCACCTGCCGCCGGTCCTGCGGATCCTTGGTCCGCCGCGCGAACCCGGCGCGCTCCAGGCGGTCGATGATGCCGGTCACCGCGCCGGTGGTGAGCCCGGTCAGCTCCGCCAGCTGCCCCGCCGTGGCCGGCCCGCCCAGCGCCAGCGCGGTGATGCAGCGGAGGTCGGTGGCGTTCAGGCCCAGCTTGTCGGACACCGCCTGGCCGAACGCCGCGTTCTGATCGGTGAACCGCCGGAGCTCCCGCCCCAACGCGGCCAGCAGCTCCGAGCGGCGCCTGGACTCACTTGACACGCGGCCACGCTCCTCTTAGTTATACAGATATCTTAGACACTAAGATATTTGCTCGCAAGGAGATCCGACCATGTCCGAGGCCGCGTCGCACCCCTTTCCCGGCGCCCACCAGGCGCCCATCCACGAGGTCGCGCTCCCCCTGGAGGGGGCGGCCGAGGGCCGGCTGGAGATCCACGGCGGCACGGCTCGGCTGAGGATCCGCGCCGCGCCCGGGTCCCAGGACCTGCTCCGCTCCCGCTTCACCGGGGCGGCCCCGGAGATCTTCGCCGCCGGCGGGCGGGTGACGGTGCGGGCGCGCTTCGGCGTGGAGGACTGGCTCCGGACGTGGGTCGGCTACGGCCTGGAGGAGGTGCGGGCGTTCTTCACCGGCGGCCCGCCGCCGCCGCCCCCGCCGCCCGACTCCGGCGCGGGGGTCCGGGGGGACGACTGGTTCCAGCGGTGGTTCCTGGGGGACGCGTACAGCGGCGAGCTGCTGCTGACCGACGCCGTCCCCTGGCGCGTCTCGCTGCGCGGCGGCGCGCGGGACCTGGAGGCGGACCTGCGCGGGCTGAAGCTCACCGGCCTGGAGCTGACCGGCGGCGCGGCGGGGATGGTGGTGGAGCTGCCCCGGCCCTCCGGGCTGGTGCCGGTGCGGCTGCGCGGGGGCGCGGCCTCCATCACCTTCCGGCGGCCCAGGGGGGTGGCGGCGCGGGTGGAGGTGCTGGGCGGGATGGCCCGCTTCCGCTTCGACCAGCAGGAGCTGGGCGGCGTGGGCGGGCGGACGAGGCTGCAGTCGCCGGACTTCGCGGAGGCGAAGGACCGTTACGAGCTGGACATCGCCGGCGGCGCCAGCGACCTGGTGGTGGAGGAATCGGACTGAGCTCAAAAGAAGGGAGGCGCGCCTGAGCTGAGCCGACTCGGACGGTGCGTGGTCCAGCGATAGTGCGAGGGAGAGGGGGCACTTTTACGCTAGAGAGCATGGGCTCGAGGTGCCCATGGCTCCCAAGGATTCCAAACCCACCCGCTCCGGCCGCAAGCGCCCGAAGGTCAGGGGCGCCAGCGCCGCGGACCCTCCGCGGGCGGCAGCGGCGGCTGGAGCGCCGGGGCCCCCCGAAGCCGGGAGCGGCCCCACTCCCTCGACCCCGGAGGCCCCTGCCTCCGCGCCCTTTCCCATCGTCGGCATCGGCGCCTCCGCGGGCGGCCTGGAAGCGCTCGAACAGTTCCTGGCCAAGGTCCCCGCGGAGAGCGGCCTCGCCTACGTCGTGATCCAGCACCTGGACCCGTTTCACAAGGGCGCCCTGGTGGAGCTCCTCCAGCGCGCCTCGCCCATCCCGGTCATGCAGGTCCAGGACGGCCAGAAGGTCGAGCCCGACCACGTGTACGTCATTCCCCCGAGCAAGGACATGTCGGTCGTGCACGGCACCTTGCGCCTGCTGCCGCAGGCCTCTCCTCGGGGCCTCAACCTGCCCATCGACTTCTTCTTCCGCTCGCTCGCGGAGGACCGGCAGGAGCGGAGCATCGGCGTCATCCTCTCGGGCATGGGGTCGGACGGCACGCTCGGCCTGCGGGCCATCAAGGAGAAGGCCGGCGCCGCCTTCGTGCAGGCGCTGGACTCGGCCAAGTTCGACGGCATGCCCCGCAGCGCGATCAACGCCGGCCTGGCGGACGTGGTCGCCCCGGCGGGCGATCTGCCGGGCAAGATCCTCTCCTACCGCCAGCACACCCGGTACATCAGCCAGCCGGAGGCTCCCCTCGAGGACAAGGCGCAAGGCGCCCTCGAGAAGGTGTTCCTGCTGCTCAGGTCCAAGACGGGGAACGACTTCTCCCTCTACAAGAAGAGCACCATCTCCCGCCGCATCGAGCGGCGGATGGGCCTGCATCAGATTGACAACCTGCCCCAGTACGTCCGGTTCCTCCGGGAGAACGCCACCGAGATCGACCTGCTGTTCAAGGAGCTCCTCATCGGCGTGACCAACTTCTTCCGCGATCCGGGCGCGTGGGAGCACCTCCGGAACGACATCCTGCCGCCGCTCCTCTCCGCTCGCGCGGCGGGGGGCGTGCTGCGAGCGTGGGTGCCGGGGTGCTCGACGGGCGAGGAGGCGTACTCGCTGGCCATGGTGTTCCGGGAGGCGGTGGAGCGGATCAAGCCGGTCAAGAAGCTCACCTTGCAGGTCTTCGCCACGGACCTGGACCGCGACGCGATCGACAAGGCCCGCCAGGGGCTGTTTCCGGACAGCATCGTCGCCGACGTCTCGCCCGAGCGCCTGCGCAGGTTCTTCGTCCAGGAGGAGCGCGGCTACCGGATCAGCAAGGACATCCGGGAGATGGTGATCTTCGCCCCGCAGAACATCATCATGGACCCGCCCTTCACCAAGCTCGACGTCCTCTCGTGCCGGAACCTGCTCATCTACCTGTCCGCCGAGCTGCAGAAGAAGCTGATCCCGCTGTTCCACTACAGCCTGAACCCCGGGGGGGTGCTGTTCTTGGGCAGCGCGGAGACGATCGGAGCGTTTTCGGGTCTCTTCGCCCCTCTCGACGGCAAGACGCGCCTCTACAGACGGACCCACGCCAACGGCGGGAGCCCCGTCGACTTCCCCGCCGCGTACCGCGGGCATCCCCGCGGCCACGACCCGGCGGAGCCGGAGCGCCTCGCCCAGGAGAAGCAGGCCTCCCCCAACCTGCAGGCCCAGGCGGAGCGACTGCTGCTCCAGCGGTTCAGTCCCATCCTGATCCTCTGCAACGACAGGGGAGACATCCTCCACTTCAGCGGGCGAACCGCCAAGTACCTCGAGCCGCCGATCGGCAAGGCCGCCATGAACATCCACGTGATGGCCCGGGAAGACCTGCGCTACGAGCTCTCGGCCGCTTTCTCGACGGCCGTTCGCGAGGGCCAGGCGGTGAAGGTCGCCGGCGCCACGGTGGGGACCAACGGTGGGGTGCAGCACGTCGACCTCACCATCCAGAAGCTGGTGGAGCCGAAGGAGCTGCGGGGACTGGTGATGGTCGTCATCGCCGACGCTCCTCCGCCGGCTTCGTCACCGGCGGATCGGACCCCGGGCCCGCCAGGGCGAGAGTCCGCCAGGCGGGTCGAGCTGGAGCGGCAGCTTCAACGCGCTCGCGAGGAGGTCCAGACGGTCCGCGAGGAGATGCAGACCTCTCAGGAGGAGCTCAAGTCCACCAACGAGGAGCTCCAGTCCACGAACGAGGAGCTGCAGAGCAGCAACGAGGAGCTGACCACCTCGAAGGAGGAGATGCAGTCGCTCAACGAAGAGCTGCAGACCGTCAATCACGAGCTCCAGGCCAAGGTGGACGAGCTGTCGCGCGCCAACAACGACATGAAGAACCTCTTGAACTCGACCGACATCGCGACGCTGTTCCTCGACGGCGAGCTCAACGTCCGGCGGTTCACCACCCACATGGCGAAGATCATCAAGCTGATCCCGGGGGACGCCGGGCGCCCCGTCACGGACATCAGCTCGGAGCTGGATTACCCGCAGCTGGTGGACGATGCGCGGGAGGTGCTGCGCACCCTGGTCTTCATGGAGAAGCAGGTGCCTTGCCATGACGGCCGCTGGTTCGCGGTCCGCATCATGCCCTATCGGACGCATGACAACGTCATCGACGGCCTGGTCATCACGTTCACGGACGTGAGCGCCTCCCGCGCGCTCGAATCGACGCTGCGCGAACGGGCGAGCGATCTGCAGGGGATCGCCGTGTCCCTGCCGAGCCTGGTCTGGAGCTGCCGCCCGGACGGCTGGTCTGACTTCGTCAATCACCTGTGGGCCGACTACACCGGGGTGCCCACCCACGCGCTGCTCGGCCACGGCTGGCTCGAGCAGATCGAAGCCACCGATCGGGAGCGCGTGAGCCAGCAGTGGCGGGCCGCGATCAGGAGCGGGAGCGCGCTGGATACGGAGCTCCGCCTCCGGCGCGGCGACGGCGCGTACCGGTGGTTCAAGGCGCTCTTGAGCCCCATCCGGGATTCGCAGGGGGCGATCGTCAAGTGGTACGGCACCGGCACCGACGTGGATGATCTCAAGCGGGCCCAGGACAACCAGCCGCAGCTCGCGGCGGCGCTCGACAGCCTCCGGGAAGGCTTCGTCGCGCTCGACGCGACGATGGCGATCACCTTCTTCAACCCCGCCGCGGAGCGGATGCTCGCGCGCAGCCGCCTGGACGTGGTCGGCAAGAAGCTTTCGGAGGCCTTCCCCGGCCTGCGCGAGTCCGAGCTCGAACAGCGGATCGGCCAGGCGCTCCGGGACCCGCCCGCCTCGTTCGAGCTGAGCTTCCGGGTCGCGCCGGGGCAGGCGGTGTACCGGGCGAAGGTCTCCGCACAGGCCGCCTCCCACGGCGCCTCCGCGTTCTTCGCGCCCGGCGACGAGCTCCATGCGGGGGGGGCGCCAAGCGCCCGCTAGGTGACAAGTCCGTGGACCCGCGAAAAAAACGCCGCCCGATCCCGCCGGGCTCGGACGCGGGGCGGAGGGCAGGGCGCGCTGACGAGCGGGGTCCGTGCGAGTAGATTCCGCGCGCGTGGCAACCAACGAGTACCGGTTCCTCACCCGCTGGCGGTTCCGCGGCACGGCGCAGGAGATCTCCGACATCCTGGAGGACGTGGAGTCGCTCCCGCGGTGGTGGCCGTCCGTCTACCTGGACGTGAAGGTGCTGGCGCCGGGCCACCACGGCGGCGTGGACAAGCGGGTGGAGCTGCACACCCGCGGCCGGCTGCCCTACACGCTCCGCTGGGGCTTCCGCGTCGTCGAGCGGCGGCCGCCGGAGGGCTTCGTGCTGGAGGCGCACGGGGACTTCGTGGGCCGCGGCGAGTGGACGCTCCGGCAGGACGGCGACGAGGTGGACGTCTCCTACGACTGGCGGATCCGCGCCGACAAGCCGCTGCTGCGGAAGCTCTCCTTCCTGCTCAAGCCGATCTTCTCCTGGAACCACCGCTGGGCCATGGCGCGGGGTGAGGAGTCCCTCCGCGCCGAGCTGCTCCGCCGCCGCCACGTCCCGGTCACGGCGGGATCGAGCGGATCCACGCGTTGACCGCGGCCACGCCCGCGTCGTCCACGTGCTTGGTGGCCAGAGGCGGCATCTGCTCGCCGGGGCCGCGCTGGGACATGCGCACCGCGACGCAGCTGGCGTCCGGGTTGCCGGGCGTCACCCGGTCCACCACGCCGGGGCGGAAGTACTTGTCCACCGGCACGCCCACCGCGGTGAGCCAGGCCGACGTCTCCTGCGGCGCGCGCTGCGCCACCTCCAGCCGGAGCGAGAACGGGGTGTTGTCGAAGGCGATGCCCTGCGGGTGGTGGCAGTTGCCGCAGTTGGCGTGCAGGTAGCCCAGGGCCGCCGCCGTCGTCGGGTCCCCCGGCACCGGGTAGCCGCCGTCGGCCGGGGCGTCGCTCAGCTTCCCCTCCGCGGCGAGCTGGTCGAGCGTGAGGTTGCCGCGGCTGCTGGAGGGCTGGCTGAGCTGGATGGCGGAGAAGCCCAGCACGTGCTCGGGGAGCGTGCCGTGGCAGAGGCCGCACTGCGACAGCGACGGGATGTCGTGGTCCGTGCCGTTGACGTTCGGGTACCCGCCGGTGACCAGCTGCGGGTCGGCGCTGCCCAGCGCGTCCCACCGGTACGCGGCGAACAGCCAGTCGTTGGCCCCGGTGCGGGCGATCATCCGCGTCTCGACCTTCTGCCCGCCGACGGCGAACTCCTTCCACAGGCGGGTGCCCAAAGGCAGCATCCAGTGGTCCATGTCCGAGGTGTCGATGGTCCCGCACGGCGGGAGCTTCACCCAGCGCGACTTCTGCGCGCCGTCCGACCAGAGCTGGTAGGTGGGCGCGAAGGAGCGGACGCCGTCCGCCAGCGTCTGGGTGGAGAGGTCCGAGTACAGCCCGGTGCCGGAGAGCGTGGCCGGGGGCGCGCCGTTCCAGGCGTTCACCTCCGGGTCGCCCAGGCACTGACCACCATCGCCGCCGCCGTCATTGCCTCCGCCGCCGCCTCCGCAGCCCTGGAGCGACAGGGCGCCCAGCGACACCGCCAGCACGGCCACCACCAGCAACGTCCGCATGCCTCTCCCCCGGCGCGAGCCTTTCAGCGCAGGTCGCGCGCGCGCGAACGGCCGGCCATTCCGGGGAGCACCAGCCTGGGCCGCTGCAGCGCCTTCAGCCGCTTGCCGTAGGCGTCCCGGATCATCTCCGCCCGCACCTCGGCCGGATAGTAGTCGGAAGGCTTGTGCGCCTCGAAGCGCTCGGTGGAGATGAGGAAGTCGCAGATGGAGTCCGGGTTGGCGCCCAGCTCCGCCAGCGCTCGCCCGGCGAAGCGGTCCGCCTTGGCCTCCTCCTCGCGGTAGAGGGCGTCCAGGTCGCGCTTGGTCATCCCGGCCAGGTTGTGCTCCGGCCAGGTCCACGGCTGGTGGCCGATCTCGTGGCCCACCACCGCCACCAGGAAGTCGTCGTCGTCCTCGGACTCCTCCAGGAGCTCCAGGCCGAAGCGGATCCGCCCGTCCCGCCCGATGCTGGCGTTGCGCCCCTCGGAGAGGTCCACGCCGCCGTCGTCCTCTCCCAGCCCGGCCATCTCGCCGATCTGGTCCTTGAGCCCCTTCAGCTTGCGCAGCGCCCTGGCCAGCCTGGGGTACTTCCGCTTGTCCAGAAGCGGCGCCGGGCGCTTGCCGAACAGGAGCACCGCCATGGGGTGCGGCTGGCCAACCCCGCCCAGGAACGGGGTCTGCCCCCCGGCCATGGTGCCGGTGGAGGTGGAGATGCCCGCGGGGGTGAAGCCGATCTTCACGCGGGCTCGAGGATAACGCCCTCCGCGCCGCGGCGCCGCTCAGTGCGGGACCGGCACGTCCAGCGCCACCTTCGTCCCGGCCCGGACCCCGGCCTTGCCGGCCCACCCGCCGGGGACCTCCAGCACGTAGCGGGAGGGGCGGCCCACGCTGCGGCCCGTCAGGGTGCGGGGTTCGGCGTTCTCCACCACCCCGACCACCCGCAGGTTGGCGCCGATGAAGATCATGTCCAGCGGGATGAGGGTGTTCTTCATCCAGAAGCTGTGGTCTTCCTCCCCTTCGAAGATGAAGAGCATCCCCTCGCCGGCGGGGAGCTCGCGGCGCCACATCAGGCCGCGCTGTTGGGTCGCCGGGGTGTTGGCGATCTCCACCTCCACCGCCTGCTTGCCGCCGAACGCGCTGTCCAGGATGACGTGCCCCAGGGGGAGCCTGGGCGCGGGGTAGTCTTCGGCGGTGACGTCCTTCGGCGCGCGCGCCTTCGGCCCGTCCGCGGCGCTCTGGCCGGGGCAGGCGCAGAGCGCCAGCAGCACCACCAGCGCCGCGCGCCTCATCTAGTGACGCAGCTCCTTCTGGAGCAGCTTCTGGGTGAGGTCCGGGCCAAGGCTGTCCGCCATCAGCTTCTCCACCACCGCCTCGAACTCTCCCCGCTGCGCCTCGGTCTGGTAGATGAAGCGGATCCCCATCCCCGGCTCCTCGCCGTCCGACTTGGACCACACCACCTCGCCCAGCAACTCGAAGGGGTCGGGCCTGTGGGGGATGGTGAGCTTGAAGAGGAAGCGCGTGCCGATGGTGAGGGGCTTCTTCGTCTTGATGAAGGTGCCGCCCTTGGAGATGTTCTTCGTGTAGTCGGCGAAGAAGCTGTTCATCTTCTTGTAGTCGACCTTGAGCTCGATGGGCGCTCTGACATGTGCCCGCGTCTCCTGGCCGCTTTTTTGGTCCGCCATTGCGCTCCTGAGTATAGGGGAGGGAATGCGGCAAGTCCTGATTCGGGCCACCTTCCTGCTGCGCCGGCCCCCCGTGCTGCTGGCATGCGCGGTCATGGTCCTCGGGGCGAGCGCGCTGGTGGCGGTCCCCCTCTTCAACCTCCCCGGCTACGAGCTGGCGCTGGCCCTGACGGTGGGCGAGGGCCTGCTCGGCGGGGTGGTGGGGGCTTCGGCGGCGTCCCAGGAGCGCCGGATCATCCAGGGCCGGGACCCGCGCCCGTCGCGGGCGCTCCGCAAGGACGGGCCCATCGAGGCCGCCTTCCTGGCCGGGACCTCGGCCATCTTCCTCAACGTGGCGCTGCTGGTCCCCGCCTTCGCCATCTCCGCCGTCCACGCCGCGCTGTCCACCCGGTGCGACCCGTTCGCCCAGCTCGGCTTCTTCCCCCTGCTGGTGCTCCCCTCCGCGGTGCTGGCCTCCGGGGTGGGCGCGTTCTGCGCCTTCGCCATGCGGCGGAGGCTGACGGCGACGTTGCTGTACCTGGGCTTCGTGGTGGCGTCGCTGGTGGCCACCTTCTGGCCGGTGTTCTTCGGGCCGCAGCTGTTCGCCTACAACCACTTCCTGGGGTACGTGCCCGGCCCGCTGTACGACGAGGCGCTCTCCATCAGCTGGCCCTTGTGGTGGTTCCGCCTGGAGACGCTGCTGTGGGGCGGGCTCCTGTGGGTGCTCACCGCCAGCATGCTCAACATGCGCGAGGGGCGGCTGACCCGGCCGCACTTCCGGCCCTGGGAGCTGCTGCTGGTGATCGCCATGGGCGCGGGCATCGTCCTGCTCGAGCGCCGCGCGCCGGAGCTGGGCTTCCGGATGACGTACGCGCGGCTGGAGGAGGCGCTGGGCGGTTCGCGCCAGACGGAGCACTTCCTCATCACCTACCCGCGCGGGATGGACAAGCTGCAGCTGGACCGGCTGGAGCGCGAGCTGGAGTTCCGCCACGGCCAGCTCACCGCGTTCCTCTCCGGCGGGCCCAAGGAGCGGATCCGCGTCTTCTACTACCGGTCGCCGGAGGAGAAGGCGGCGCTGGTGGGCGCGCAGCAGACGCAGTTCGCCAAGCCCTGGCGGCTGGAGCTGCACGTGGACGGGACGGGCGCGCTCAAGCACGAGCTGGCGCACGTGATGGCCAGCCCCTACGGCTCCGGGCCGTTCCGGGTGACCACGCGGTACGGGCTGTGGCCGTCCATGGGCATCGTGGAGGGGCTGGCGGTGGCGGCGGACAACCCGGCGGACGAGCTGTCCCTGCAACAGTGGGCGGCGGGGATGCGGCGGCAGAAGCTGGCCCCGGACGTGCGGGAGATCGTCCGGCCGCAGGGGTTCTACCTGGCGGCGCCGGCGCGCGCGTACACCGTGGCCGGGTCCTTCCTGCGCTACCTGGCGGAGACGCACGGCCCGGAGAAGCTGCGCGCGCTGTACGAGCGGGGCGACTTCGAGACCGCCTACGGTCGCTCGCTGGACGCGCTGGCGACGGAGTGGGAGAAGTCGCTGGACGCCGTGCCGCTGGACGAGGCGCAGGTGTCGCAGGCGTTCGCGCGCTTCCGGCAGGGCAGCCTCTTCGCCAGGCCGTGCGCGCGCGAGGTGGCGGTGCTCAAGGTCGAAGCGTCGGAGCACCTCAGCGCGGAGCCGTCGCAGGCGTTGAAGCTCTACGCGCGCTGCGCGGAGATCCAGCCGGAGGAGCCGGAGTTCCAGGTCGGCCAGGCCATGGCGATGGCCCGGCTGGACCAGGTGGCGGAGGCGAACGCGCTCCTGGCCGGGCTGGAGCAGAAGCTGAAGGACCAGCCCGCGCTCGCGGCGGAGGTGATGCTCCAGCACGCGGACATCCTCACCAACGCGGCCAAGCCGGAGGAGGCGGTGGCGCTGCTCAAGGCGGTGCTGGACCTCAAGCTCACCTCGGCGCTGGACCGGACCGCCCGGGTGAAGCTCTTCGCCGCCCAGACCGGCAACGCGTCCGGGCAGGCGCTCCTGGCGTACTTCCGGCCGGGCCGCGAGGAGGTGAAGCTCCTGCGGCTGCGCGAGGCGCTGGAGCGCGACCCGGAGAACCAGTACCTGGCGTACTTGCTGGGCCGGCGGTCCGCGCAGGACGCGCCGAGGCTGGCCGCGCGCTACCTGGAGAAGGCGCTGCAGAAGGAGCTGCCGGACAGCATCAAGCGCGAGGCGATCCGGCTGCGGCTGGAGGCGCTCTTCCTCTCCGGCGACTGCGCGGGGGTGCGGAACGACGCCGGGCAGCTGCCGGACCTGGGCGCGGCGCTCAAGGCCCGCGCGACGGAGTGGGTGGAGCGCTGCGAGTTCGAGGAGAAGACGTTCAAGGGGCCCTTGGGGGAGCCGTAGGGCTGCCCGGGCACGCCCCTTCCGGGAACGGCACCCCGTCCGCCAGGAAGCGCACCGCGGCGGCGGTGAAGGGCCCAAGCCACGGCTTCTCCGCGGGCGAGTCCTTGGGCGAGACGAACGAGTGCGGCACGGTGGAGGCGTAGGTGCACGCGCGGCAGCGGCCCTGGCGGCCGCGGTCCTGGACCTCGCGCAGCGTGGCGAGCGCCACGGCGCTGTCCACCGCCGGGTCGCCGTCCACCACCGCCAGCTCGATCAGCGGCAGGCCCTTCGACGCGAGCAACAGCCGCCGCGCCTCCACCCCCGCCAGCTGCACCGCCCCCACGTTCCGCACCCGGAAGGAGCAGTACCCGCCCCGCCCCGCCGCGCGGTCCGCCTCGCAGCTGCCGCCCCAGGCATTCTCCACCGGGTCGATGGGGTTGGCCTTGAGCAGCGCGTCCACGCCCGCCGCCACCCCCAGGACGAGCTTCACGAAGTCGTTGGAGAGGGAGAAGAACGGGACGCCGATCAGCGCCCGGTCCACCGCCTCCGGGCGCGCGCTCACCGTCAGCGAGGCGACGGTCCCGCCCAGCGAGAGGCCGACCACCCCGTGCTCGCCTTTCGCCTCCGCCAGCACGTCCGCCCAGCGGGTGGCGAAGGACTGGTAGCGCTGCCAGTCCTCGCGCGCGGGCAGGTCGCTCACGTCGTCCACCAGCTTCCCGGATGGGAGCGGCGACGGCTGGGCGCGGCCGTGGCCGGGGAGGAGCGGCGCCAGCACCTCGTAGCCCGCGGCGGCCAGCGCCGGGCCCAGCCCCTCCATCGAGTCGGGGCAGGCGGTGAAGCCGTGGTAGGCGACGATCAGCCCGCGCGGCTCGCCCTGGGGCGCCCAGCGGCGGGGCGCGCACTGCGGCTGGTGACCGGGGCCCACGGACTCCGCCACGTGCGCGGCCCAGGCGGTCTGGCCGCGCTCGCCCATGGCGGTGTGCTCCAGCGAATCCACCTGGACGCGGGTGGGCTGGGCGAACGGCCTGGGCGCCGCGGGGGCGCAGCCGAAGGCGAGGAGGGCGAGCGGGAGGGCGGTGCGCACGTCCGTCACCTTACCGGGTTCCACGCGGCCCTTTCGCGCGCGGGGGGATTCCGCTAAGCGGCGGCCATGCGATTCGAGGTCAAGCACCGGCTCCAGGGGTCCGTGGACGAGGTCGAGCGCGCCATGCTCGACGAGCGGTACGGCGAGTTCCTGCTCAAGCACCACGGCGTGCTGCTGGAGGTGGTGCCGCAGGAGCGCAGCGTGGACGGCGACACGGTGAAGCGGAAGGTGCGCTACCGCCCCAAGCCGGTCATCGCCTCCGTGGGCCCCAAGCCGGTGCCGCCGGAGTGGTTCGCCTTCGTGGAGTCGTCCACCTACGACAAGAAGCGGAAGGAGCTGAAGTTCACCAACACCCCCACCTCGGACAAAATCTCACGGATGCTGGTGAACACCGGGACAATTCGTCTCCGGGACATCGGCGGCCAGACCGAGCGGACGGTGGAGGGGGAGATCTCCCTCAAGCTCCCGTTCCTGTTGAAGCCCTTGGCCATCATCGGCGAGCGCATCATCCAGGTCGAAGGCCTGAAGATCCTCGACGGCGAGGTGCCGGTGCTCAACCGCTTCATCGCCGAGGTGCTGCGGAAATGATCCCGCGGCCCCGGGGTTGCATGGAGAATCGACCGATGACGATGAAACGCGCGCTGCTGCTGTCGGCCGTCTGGGCCTCCGGCTGCATCCACTACTTCCCCGGCACGGAGATCCCGGACAACCAGGACACGCGGGCCATCAAGGACGTGATGGAGAAGTACCGGTCGGCGGTGGAGGCCAAGGACGTGGGCACCATCATCGCCCTCTGCTCGGAGCAGTACCGGGACGACGCCGGCACCATCCAGACCGACGACGACCTGGACTACGCGACGCTGCGGGAGGTCCTCCCCAAGCGCCTGTCCAAGGTGCAGAACGCCAACCTGTACATGGAGCTCAAGCGCATCGACATCGAGCGCGACACCGCCCTGGCCACCTACTCGTACGTGTGGCGCTACCGGCTGCCGGCGTACAGCTCCAAGCCGCAGAGCGACTCGGACATCATGCAGATGTCGTTCAAGCGCATCGGGCAGCAGTGGAAGATCACCCGCGGCCTGTGAAGAGCAGGTCTTCGAAGCCCGCGGGGCCCATCGCGGCCAGCGCCCGGACCCGCCCCAGGTAGGTGCGGAAGTCCTTGCGGAAGAGGCGTTCGGGCGGCAGCGGGGAGAGGTGGAAGTCGCGGATGCGGGAGGCGGTGTAGCGGACCGCGCCGAAGAGGGCCTGTTGGTGGAGGCGGGCGCGCTCGCCCGCGGAGAGCCGGCGCACGTCCTGGTAGCCGCGGAGCAGCGCGCGGCAGAGCGCGG
>Ga0068860_100004903_pt1 | contig 13634 bp, 5 predicted proteins | sample KBSSwiS32_FD_66597 | JGI IMG/M metagenome (GOLD analysis project Ga0068860, IMG submission 66597) | Switchgrass rhizosphere microbial communities from Kellogg Biological Station, Michigan, USA - KBS Switchgrass S3-2 | ecosystem: Host-associated > Plants > Roots > Rhizosphere > Soil ... | reverse complement strand
CCGTTGCTGTTGCGGTGATGGCAGGGCATTTATCAAACACGGTAACCTGCCTGGAGGAAGTGGTACCAGCGGCATCTTTCACCGTTACGCTATAAGCACCAGTCGAAAGCCCAGTGAATAAACTGTCTGTCTGGTAGTTTATCCCATCAATGCTAAATGTATACGGCGGGCTACCATTAGAAGCATGTACGGTCACCGCGCCATCGCTGGCACCGCAACTCGCATCCACGCCAACAAATACCACTTTAACAGCACAGCTTTGTATCAATTGGTAACCGGCAATGACCAGTGTGCCGGCTGCATCTTTAACATACAGGGTATACAGACCCGCTGCCAGAGACGAAAAGCTCATGGACTGGTGAGCATATATGGAGCCCTGGAAGTTCACACCATCGACCGAATAGGAATAGGGTTCTACTCCGCCGAATGCTACGATATCAATCGATCCATCGTTATTACAGGAAGTCAGTCCACCCTCACCGTTGCATACCAGCCCGCAGGGGTTTTTGCATTCAAACTCGCCCAGGAAACCAAATCCCCGTTGCTGTATGCACCCGTTGGCATCTTTCACAAAAAAGAAATAGGTACCACGGCTTAAGCCGGTAAATGTATTTGAAGGGCTGAAGTTTATGCCATCGATACTATATTGGTAAGGAAGCGATCCGCCACTGCCCGTCACCGTTATGACACCGTCTTTGCTGGTACAGTCTGTCGGAAAAACAGATGCGGCAATGGTTATCGAGGGAGGCGGAAGTGCATCGGTTAATATGACCTGGTCGGTTGCGCTGGCACCGGCAGCATCTGTTACCTGGATATTGTAATGACCCGATCCGGATGCATTGAGTGAAGGAAAATATCCATTGTTTTGGGAATTGCCATTGACGGCGAATTTATAAGGTGGCGTGCCGCCGGATGCCGTTACCAGGATGCTTCCGTTATTATACCCGCAGGAAGGATTGGTGGGAATGACGCTGAACGTTATTGCTGCCGCTGTTCTGGCCTGGTCAAGCTGTGCCGCAGCCCGCTGGGCCCTGAGCGCTCCAATGGCTACCGCAATATATAGGCAGCACACGAGAAAGCTCCGGTATACAAACCTGCTCAGCAACTTATTGATGTATGAAAAATTTCATGGTACCGAAATTTAGTTGTCTTGCCAGCCCGGCGTTAAAATTTTCCACTTACATTTTTATCAAAAAAGGAAACCGACTCCCAGGAGCAGACCCAGGGAAGACACCTGATAATCGTGGTGTACGGCTACACCATTGCCCCCGGAGGGTGGAAAACTGTAATATGTATAATGAATGGAGGGCCGTGCCGCGTCGTAGGCCAATGCAAAGCCAATACTGATGTTCTTTTTTTGCCCGACAAGGTAGTTCAGACCCGGCGACAGCCTGTAGCAAAAAGCTGCTTTCATGGATTGACTGGAGGTATTTCCTGCGATGGATGGATTGTTATTCATATACACGACATAACTATACGAAGGGATAGCCGTTTTAAGAATTCCTGCCTGCAATACGCAATCGAAATTCCATTTTCCACTATGCCCAACAGGCAGCGTTACAGACGGCCCGGCCAATACTTTCCATATTTTCCATTTACCCGCATTGACGATTACACGGTCACTGCCCGGCGACTGCTTCATTTCATATTCCTGCAATGCCTTATTATCCCGGGCATTTTGCTGCCAACTTCCTGACAAGGCAAGTCCAAATAAAGAATTTTTGAACTGGTGTCCCACGCAGAGATTTACCAACGGTCCGGCCTTTGCCCACCCGCTGTTTCCCGAAGACGATGTTGCATAATCAGGCATCCCATCTTTTTTTTCAAAATCGCCTAGCGGGGCAGCCAGGCCACCCGATACCTGAACCAACCAGTCTGGTCCTGTCCGCTGTGCCATGCACCATGCTGCAGGCACACAAAAGATCATCAGGCTAAAAAAATATTTCATAGTGTTTATGGATAATTGACAGATGCATTCTGGCCCTTGGAATCCAGGTTATCTTTTGTCACAAACCGATAGCCTGCGATGTTCCCGGATGCCCGGATGGCTTCATAACCTGCCTGGTTGTAGCCATATTTGTCCAAGGTATCTTTTTTAATAAAAAAAACAATTAGTGTATCCTTTGAATTCCTGTTGATTTCATCGGCCCAGGACCCATGCGTGACGCTGTAACCGGTAGTAGCCTGCGGTCCTACATTCCTGAGAAATGTATAGGCCGTTGCCCAATCGGGCATCGTCAGCGAAGGATAACTATAGCTAAGGGTAGTCACCAAGGTCTGGGTTGTTTTATTGCTGATACCCAGGCTATAGGAATGGTCAGTCGCCTTGTCGCAGGAAAATGATAGCAGCAGGACTGATACGGAAACAAGGAGCATTTGCTTTTTCATGTTGTTAATTTAATACATCATAGCCAGATAAACAACCAGAACCAGTCCGCTTTATATTTCGTCGGATAGGCATTGTCGTTGCTGTTCCAGGGGATACCGCCGCTGGCCGGGTCAAGTGTTCCGGGTTCAAATTTTTCAAAATATTTTAATGATAATTTATTGGCCTGTGTTTCGAACCAGGACAAATTATGGTTGTGCCATCCGAATCCGTCAAACATTTCGCTCAGCAGGCTTGGAATACCTACATGGCTGATATAGAGCGGTCCCATGATCCTGCTTTGCAGTGTATGCCCGTATTCATGACGGAACAGTTCGAAAGCAGGCCCATCCGCCGGGTTGGTACTTGCATTTTTCGAATTGATATAAGAGCCCAATGTAAATCCCCATCCGCCGCCATAATAATCATGTCCCTGGTTGACAAGGGTGGCCCCATCATAATATTCAACATTGCTGACACTACCCGTCAGGTTGCGGACATGTGAGGCAAGGTTGCCCAGCACATTCTGCCCCGACTCCCAGGTGAACCGGCTGAGAAGCTGCAATACCTGACCAAAGAATGTTCGGTTATGGTCGGTCTTGAACATACCCATATCAATTTTAAATGCATTATTGGTTTCACTGCCGGTACGCGTTGGATCAAATTCTGCCCAGGCGTGATTAAAGTTTGGCTTGCCCCAGTTCCAGAATTCAAATCCGCCTTTTGTAAATCCGGTTCGCAGAAAGTCCCAGATAAACGTGATAATCGTAAATACAAATTTGCCGTTGGGATCTTTACTATTGCCCCAGTTATTGGCCATTCCAAGGTAAGGACTGGCAAATTGCCCGGCGGGATCCTGCGTTGTCCACCTGCCCAGTTGCGCGTCATAAAACCGTGCGGCAAAATCATATTCTTCCAGGCCGGTCCCGTCGTTGAATTCCATGTTCTGCATTTCCTTACTCTGGTAATGGTAAAAGTTAATTTGCTTGTTCCATGCACGATCACTGATGCCTGCCATAGAAAGACCTTCCGGATAATAATGGTTTTCTTCTACGATTGGTCCCCTGGTATGCACAACCTGGAGGTTATCAAAATAGACATTTATATTACTCTCATTGCTGCAAAACACATAAAGATAACCATCGCATGCCATAGGAATATTGATAAGACTGTTATGGGTTTTAACAACATCGGATGTTGTGTTGACGGGTTCGAACCCGCTGGCCTTGACGCGGAACTGGTCATCAAATAATATCCAGTTGATGCCGGCTTTGGGTGTATGCGTAGGATCCGAAGGATTGGGAACATTATTCAAGGTTGTTGTAAGCGGACCAGTCGTTGCTGAAGAGCCATTCAAACTTGCACCCGTGACGGTACCATGCGTAAGGTTGCTGACGGGAACGGTATTGGCGAATGCAGACAGCAGTGAGGACAGGATCGCGCTTACGGGGTAAGATCCAGCCGGAATGGTTGAACCTGCATTCAGGTGGTATACACTTTTGCCGAATACAGATATCTGATCGCCAGCCATCACCTTCAGGGTAATACCGAGTCCAAACCTGTCACCGGTTTGCATACCACCATTGGTATTGCCATTCAGTTGGTAAACCTGTGTGCTGGTTGCTGTGGTATTGCTGTAAGGATTGGGATTAGCAGGGTTACCATTATTATTCTGGTTCGCATAGGCGCTGCCCGTTGCGGATGCCCACCAGGCCAGTGATCCGGTACCGACTGAATTAGCAGTGTTAATATTATAATAAGACTGTTCTGTTGATAGCGCGGTTCCACCGTTGAAGGTGGCCGTTTCCAGTGTAACGGCCGGGTAAACATCGGACTGGACTTCTGTGGTAAGCACCATACGGGTATTGTCCTGGAAATCGCGCATGAAATAATCAAATACGAAGGACGCCGGTGCGGTACCCAATGCGGGTATATAACGGATTCTACCCTGCTCATGCGCGGAATACAATAACTGGTCGGTGTAGTTCAGGGGTGCCAAAAAACTATTTCCATATTGTTTTGTCTGGTATACGAAATTGCCAATATAGGATGTGGTCGTTGTGATGGAAGTCGTGTAATTCGTGTTGTTATAATTCACCACCGTTGAATTTTCGGTGGTAATTTTTTTCAACTTGGTTCCCGATGCATCGTATACATATTGTATCGTTCCTTTTGCACCTGAGATGGTAATGAGCGCTGGAAGGTTAAGATAATTATAGCTGATCGACTGTACTGCACGGTTTGCGTCTGCCACGATATTGCCATTGGCATCATAGGCGTAATCCGTACTGGTACCCGTCTTCGCAGTGGCGTAATGAAAATCGCCGATCACAGAATTAGGGCTGCTGGTATTATAGGGGCTGTTATCCAGTACATTCTGCAGCTTATTACTGGTGCCGCTGTTCATATAATTATACGCGAGGTTGTCAATATTCTGAGACCCTCCCTGCAGGTAGCCTTTTTTACTTTCATTGCTGATATTCCCATTGGCATCATATGCAATTGAACTCACTGAAAAATCAAGGTAGCTGTTATCCCATGTATTGGCAACGGTGCTTTGCAGGTAACCGGCGGACTGCAACTGGTTGACATTATCATAAGCATAATCATACTTACGTGCCACACCATCGCCCCTGCTTTTCCAAACTGTACCGGCGATATTCCCGTTATAAACTGCGGCATTGTAGGACCCGATGGAACTTCCGCCGGTCGGGATGATAGCAGTCTTGTCAAAACCCAGATCGTAACCAAAATAATGGGCGGTACTCCCCGTCGTTTTCGCATAGTCGCGGTTCATACCAAGGGACCATCCCCGGATATTGTATTCATAGGCCATCGATTCGAGTGAGGATCCCAGGGTCCGGGATTTCAGTCGACCCAGTTCGTTATAGGAATTCGTTTCCAACAGCGTGGCGGGAATGGTCAGGTTGGTCACCTGGCCGGTGGCCGTATTGGTCATGGAGGAACTGCCTGATTTGGTCACACTTGTTATGCGTCCTCCCGCATCATAAGCCAGCGCGGTTACACGGATATGGGATTGGGGATTCGTGCCGGCCTTGCTGTGTGAAACAACACTGGTGAGAATCTTCCCGCTCCAGTCATATTGTGTGGTTGAAATATCCTTTCCGCCCGTCGCATTGATGGCCTGGCTTTGTATCGATCTTCCTTTGTAATCATAAAACGTGACTGCATACAGGTATTGACTCTGCGATGAACCCAGTACTTCAGATTTACTGCCCGTTAGCATACCCCGGGTCATGGTTGTTTGCGTCAGTGGCTGGGCATACAGCGGGGATACATTGGTGCTGGTTGTAAACGCAGCATTACCTGCGCCACCTGAGCCCCCGTCCAGTGTTGAGGGGAGGGTACCCGAATTAGCAGCACTCATCCAACTGTAATTATCGTAAAAACTCTGGGTAAGCAATTCGGTCGTATAGGACGACAATACCGGCCAGTCGATGCGCGTGGAGGCATTACTGGTATGATAGTTCAGGTTATTGTAATTGACCGGGTCGGTGAGCAGGCCTGATACGACCGGCCTGTCAAGCGCATCGTACTGGAAGTACTGCCATTGATGCAATCCTCTTGAATTTCCGTCCTGTTGCATGACCAGGCGGTTGCGCTGGTCATATACCATCCAGACTTCACCGGCTGACCCCGAAGGCGTTCCGGCCATTTTCTTAATAATAATCCGCCCTGCCAGATCATATTCAAAACGATTACAAAGTTCATCAGCCTGCAACTGGCTGATGATCCAGGTTCCATCAATAAGTTTTACCAGCTTGGGAGATATGGAGTAGCGGGCATTGCCATAATCGTCAAACACATTGTAGGTACAGCGCCAACCGGTATGGGCACTGCCCAAACCATTATCCGCAGCGGCCGTCTCCTGTTCCTTTAACAGCACCATGTGTCCATCCATATCGGTAAACTCGATGCGCTGGTGACCGGATTCATCTGTATGAATTGTTTTATAGAGCGTACCGGCAGCATACGCTGCCGTGCTGGTGGGAATACTGTTGGGTGTATTAATGGGGATGTTCCATATCCGCACGTTATCCGTCGGGGTATTCATGACTTCCTGCACTATCATTTTATGGGGCGTTGCGCCGGATTCGCTACCAACCCAGTTGACGCCTGCAGACAGTTGGTTCAGCATGCGATTCTGCGGCGAATTTTCGTAATTGGCCTTACCATACAACCATGTTTCGCCCTGCCCCTTGATGGGACTGTTTGCATTGGCATCACTGTAAAATGTGGCTTGCTGCTGGAACGGATCGAGTTTAAAATTGCCATCATTGCCCGTCGAGACAAAGGGTAAGTACTGGTAGGTTTGCCTGCCCCAACTGTCATAGGTAAACGCTGTAACCAAATCATTGCCCAATGGACTGACCTGCCGGGAAACCGTTTCCATTTTCCTTCCCATACCATCATAATAAACGGTTGTCTGCCGGACTTCTGCCGCTGGCCTGGTGAGCAGGTTAATGGCATTCGTTTCTGGCGCCACCGGTTCCCAGGTCCGTTGTGCATTGGGCGCTACCGAAGACGGATAGGCGGCCGGTGGCGATACTTGCCCAAAGCCGGTAATACCGATCATGTTAATCATCATATACAGGGCCAGTATCTTTACGGATGTATGATTGAAACGCTTCATGTTTATTTTTTTCAGCTTTTAAATATTTCGTTCTTTACTATTTGCAGCCATTCATTGGCTAGAGGTTAAAACTTCCTGCCAGCACGATGGGCGGATAGGTATTGGTGGTGGCCGGTCCGCTCAATTGTGAACAGGACACCGATCCATTGGTCTGAATCGTTACCGACCATTGCCTTGAAGAGTTTCCGCCATCGGTGACGGTAACACTGCGGACACCGGCAGGCAAACAACCGCCCGTAATGGTTCCGATGGTTCCACCTGTCCAGCCATTGGAGGGCGAAACAAAAGTCAGGTTAAAGTTGACCACCGTACCGGTTGAGGATAGTGTATTCTGCAGGTGATTGGTAATCGTTCCGCTCCAGCTAAACGAACAGGGTGTTGAGCAAACACCATTCGTGTTCGCATAGTTCTGACCGTTGGCATTCACATCATCTGTTGCCAGTTGATTGGCTGCTGCCTGGCTGACAGTGGATGAGTATCGGTATTGGGGGACCGTATAGGTTACACTGCTTCCAACCTGCGGTGGTGTGCAGGCTTTCTGGAAAGTTCCGCTGGCCGCAGCACTGTAAAATGCATTCAGGTTGATATCGAAGCTGGACGCAAAACCGACCGTTCCGGTCAGGACTGGCCCGGATACCCATTGGAGCGTAACACTGCCTGAAGGAGAAATAATAATATTATATAAAGAGGAATTTACCGGGTAAGGAATGGTGCGGGTTGAAGTGGGCCAGGCGCAGGATGTATTGATCTGACCCAAAGTAAAGTTGGTGGATCCGGAAGGATAGGCAAACACAAAAACAAAGCTCACTTTGGTTCCATTTTCAGAAATCTGGTTTTGAATAATGCCGCCAATACCGAAGGCGTAGGTAAAAGTCGGGCTGCAACTGCAGGTACCTATATTATTTGCATTGTTCTGACCATTTGCATTGATTTCATTTTGCGCCTGGTTGTTGGCATCGGCTTGGTTAACATCCGAGACATAGGTGTTGGCAGCTACCGTATAAGGAACGGAAGAACCTGCCTGTCCGACGGGGCAGCTTTTTGTAAAATACTGCGTCATTACGGGGTTATAGTACAAGGCACAACTCGCCGGCTCACCGGCATAGTTGTAGCAGATCTTCCTTAAGATGTTCCTGTCCTGATCGCGGACCAGCTTGAGCCGATTCAGGAAATCGTATTCCTGTGTGATGGTCTTTCCCTCCGGCCCAATCTCGCTTGTTTGTCCCACCTGTGGCTGAAATGTATAGGTGGACATCAGTGCATCGGATGGAAAAATCCTGATATCATCTACCGGTCCGGTCAGCGTTGTTGAACCGGTATAAGGTTGTTCATTGAAAATCCATTTGCCTGCTGACAGGTTCCACCATTGTATCACATAGGTCCTTGCATTGGGAATGGTAAAATTCACCGTATAGTTACCGTTATAATACATATTCCCGGTATGGGCCAATCCGGCAGAGCCCCCTGCATTTTCTTCAAACCCCTCATAAAAAAATTCTGCGGTCATCGATGGCACAATCTGATTGCCCTGGTAGGTATAGGTAAAAGGCACCGGCGAAGCGGCTGTATTGGTCAGCGGCGAAACCTGCAATGAATAGTTACCGGCTGGCATATTGGCAAAACTGACGGTATTGGATACCGAGCAGGTATAACCGCTCGCTGAATTTTCGCAAAGATTACCGGACTGATTAACGGGGCCTGAAAGATAATAGGAATAAAAACAGGTGACCCCGCCGGCCAGGTAACTGCCCGGTGTGATGGTTAAGGTTATGGTCCCGATATAGGCCGTACTGAAGCTGGCGTACTGGGTTCCTGAATTGCCGGCAGGAATGCTGAGGACATTGCTCTGGGTCTGCGCCTGGTTCGTGTAGGTATATACGTTGGTTGCATTGGTTACATTGACTACCGGGTAAGTTCCATTGTATCCGAATTGTACGCCTTGCGGTTTACCGTTAACTGATTTCGCGGATACAATATTGGCGCTGGCGGCATCGTACTGGAAAAGCTGCTGTTGCACCTGGGTGGTGTTATTGTAAATATTGGTATTGGCCCGGAATATCCTGCTGCTGGTACCATAGGTATAACTGCCAAAGGAATGATGCACCTGGGTGATGGCTCCGTTGCGGCTATCATTTTCATGAACGGTCAGGCCATTGGCGTTGCTGCCGGGCGCGATGGCGGCGGTCAGGGCCGTCTGTTCACCGGTCGTAATGAAAGGAATTGAAGCATCGTCGGCATAATAAAAAGTTTTTACAAGGCTGAGGCCTTTGGAATCCGTGGTGGACACTGATCTTATCTTCCTGTTGTCGGGCGCGTAGGTATAGTTGGTCGTTTTTTGCAGGGAAGATCCGGCTGTAACCTGGTCGAAATCTTTGTGGACCGATTGGGTAAGCACGTAATTCTCCACGTTTGTATAATAGACGGAGGCAAAGGATTGTGAACTTGAACTGCCCCCGATATTGTATCCTATTACATTGTATTTATATGCCCAGGATTTCTTTACGACCGGTGATGTTTTGGAAACACGGGAAGAGAGAGGGGCCAAATCCTCCGTCACTTTATTTCCCGCCGCCGTACTGGTATAATTGTCCAGCAACAAACCGCGTTTGTAGGCAAAGCTGATGGAGGAGGTTATATTCGGCAGGGAATTCGGGTCCGACCCCGCAATATAACTCACCACATCGGCGAAATCTGTAAAATTGGAGAAGTTGGAAACGGTATACCCGCCATTTTGCATAGTTGCTTTTACCGAACTGTAACAATTGATATTACCGTTGAGATCATAAAAGCTCGAAGGAGATTCTGAATAATACTGGTACACGACATTCCCCCAGTTCAGTAACCCGATGAGATAGGAGTTATTGGCCATCTGCCCCGTTGAATGTGAAGCAGCGTCCACGTAGGAATAATTCGTATAAATATTTTCCCCGGTGGGCAGGGTTTGTGATACCTGGTTCACGCGCAGCCCACAGCCCGGCGTATTGGCGGAACCGTTATAATAATCATTCAGTTCATAGCTAAGGTGCCAGGTGCCACCGGTGATATCAGTGACCGTGTTTAATATGTTCGCGGAGGCAGCCGGCAGGTACTGCGTTCTTATATTATTGGGAAACGGGTAATTGGTGATGCCGGGGTTAAAATTATAATACCCGAAATAATCCTGCTGCCCGAATGCCTTTCGCGTGGGCAGGTTTACTGCCGTATTATAGCCAAAGGTCTTATAGGTCTGTGCCGGAACAGTGGATACATTTCCGGCAACCATCATATTATCCAGCCTTAGCCGCAATTGATTGGGATCCGTTGCCTGGCCATTGAAATAGGAATAGTTGAATGTATAGGTCTGCAGTGTATTGCTATTGCTGAGGGTTTGCGGATTATAGCCCTTCAGGACAACGGTATTCAGTCTTGCCGCATTGACAACATCGCGCCGATCATATGTATAGGTAAAATCTACTTCACCTGCCGCTGCCTGGATGCTGGAAATGTATTTATCTTTTGACACCACGGTCATGACAGGATGGGTGGAGTCCATATTTACATTGCCATATATATCATATGTACCGGTTGCTGTATAATGGTACATGGTATCATTGAGTGCAGCAGCCGTGTAAGAGAAAGTGACGGCATCCTTCCCATTAAAGGACACCATTTTATCGAGGTACCAGGTGGTGGGGAAATAGTAAGAAGTGCCGTAAATAGTAGCATAGGTATTTTCCACGGAAGCGGTGGTGCTCCCGAAATAATAATGCGTACCCTTGTCGTCAATCACTTCAAAAGAACTGTTGTAATAAACGCCGCTATTGTACATGTTATGCGGGATCACCTGCAGTCCGCTGTTATTGGAGGTTACGGCGTTGCCGTTTTCGTCAAATGTAAACTGGAGATTAAAAAACGGGGTTCGTATATTGAACATATCCGGTTCTCCATCACCGGTAGGCGGGCTCGAGGAAAGCCCGGCATCCAGCGAGCCGCCATTGACCCAGTTGACAACTTTCTGGCCCCAGAGCCCCGTGCCCGTATATCCATTGGGACCTTCATCCGGAAAACCACGCACCACCCTGGAAACACTACCACCGGCATTGAGCATCCATCCCAGTCCCGAAGAACCCGCATACTCCTGCAACCGGATACCCCTCCCGCCGGTGTAACAAAGACTGATGGGAATCGTCAGTTCACGCGATGCCAGTTTATACAAGGGAACCTGTACGAGGCCTGTCCCGGTATACTGGTCCACGCTGACCAGCGTAGCAGACTGCGGAAGGCCTGCCGTTCCGAGAAAATTGTTATTCACCGAAGGAAATGCCAGTGCTTTGGAGGTTTGTGCCTGCAGCCGGAGTTGCGTGGCCAGCAAAGCCATGCACCCGGCCATTGCCATAAGTTTTCTGAAATTCATTGTCATAGATAGGCCGTTAGTGGGTTAATATGTTGTATAAATGGTAAAGACTAACTAGAATGTATAACCGATTCTGAATTTGAATGCCTCCGGTCGCGGGATCTGCCTGTAACTAAGAAAGTCCCATAACAACTGCAGTTTTGTCTTTTTAAAAAATTTACTTTTTACCTGAACGATTTTGCTCAATCCTACCAGGCCGCTTTGCTGCCAGCGGCTGTTGATACTGCTGCGGCCGGTGCTCCATTCCACTGGTTGGTAATTGTATTCGAAGCCGGCGGAGCAATAAATACTGCCTTTGATTTTCCAGTCCAGGTAGGACCGCAGGGAAGCGCCCTGGCTACTGAACTTTATATGATTGAAACCGCTCCCCCATCCGGCTTTATAACTACCGCCCAGTCCGATCGCTGCTGCCTCGCTGATCCTGTAACCAACGGAGAAGCCCAGGTCGGTCGTTACCGGGAAATAAAATGATGCATTGGTGGTTTGTATATTGGTGCCGTATTCCAACCTTTTGAGGAATGGTTTGGTCCGCTGCCGGTTAGGTGTAAACGAAGGATCGGAGATATCCGCTCCCCCCTGCCCGTATTTCAGGATGCGGTCTCTTAGCTGACCGAGCTGGGTCTGAGCTTCCTGAAAATTTTGCGTAAGTGCTGCCTGGGCATTTGGGCTGGAAGACAGTTGGGTCTGCAATACCTGCTGCACCATCGACCTTGTTTGCAGACCCGCAAGCGCAAGGGGTGATCCCAGATTGGCAGGCTGTGGGAACATGCTGGCAAGAATACTGTTGCTGTGCATGAATGCCCGCCAGGATGGAAATTTATCGAGTATCCGCAGCGCCAGGAGTTCCATTTTGTCCGGATCATTTAAAGCCTCTCTGTATTGATTTACCTGCTCACTATAATAATATATTTCATGCTGGTAGTTGTTCAGGCATTGCGTCAGACCGGGTACGCCTGTGTACCCGGCCAATCCAGACTGCAACTGTTCCCGGCGCTGCCGGATAAAATCACGCACCTGGTCGGTTACCCCGAACCTGCCCTGTAAAAGTTTTAACTGTTGAGAGGCTGCTGCCAGTTGCTGCAGTTCGGCAGGTGTTTTACCGAACAATTCAGGGTGACTGCCAATATAATTCATCGATACAGACAGGCTATCTGTGTAGGGCATGTAGGCTCCCCTTTGCGGCGTCCTGCTGTTTAATGCGCCTGAATCGTTTAACAGGTTTCTATAATATGCATATTTTTCGACACTGCCTTCAAACAGGCGTTTTGCCGCCGCGGAATCTTTTTCATACAGCCTGCGCCTTATTTCATTTTCCTGCTTTTCAAGCCGTCTGAGGTATTTCTCCGTCTGGCCAGTCAGGGCGGCATCGATATCTCGCTCTTTTCTGCCGATTTTCTCAAAAAGCTTTCCCGGAAAACCTGCGATTTTATCAAACAGCGAATCTGCTTGCTGGCCGCGGGCAGGCAAAGCAATGGCCAGGCAATATATACCTGCGGCAACAAGCAATGGTTTTTTCATGAAAAGACAGTTAGGCGTTTACGAAACAAAAGCCGGGGGCGGAAAAACAGCAGTATTTTTTACAGGATGGGATCGGTGTTAAAGTTGAAGCATGTATATTTATTAAACAACGTGGTAAATACGGGTGGTTTTCAGTATTTACAGCAATGCGTGAAAATTTTTCACCGGTTGAATTTTTTTAATTCATTAATTATTATATTGTGTCAGGCAATGCCTTGTACAAACCTTTTCTTCTATGTCAGCAGCTACACCGGTTCGGATCGTTATTGCAGACGATCATTTCATTTTTCGCAGAGGCTTCAGCAGGTTATTAAATACACAGTTGGATTTACAGTTAGAATTTATTGGCGAAGCCTGTAATGGCCTGGAACTTATAGAACAGGTAAAGAAGACGATGCCGGATCTTGTAATGACAGATATAAGGATGCCGCTGATGAGTGGAATGGAAGCCTGCAAAACCATAACGGGAAAATTTAAAGTGCCGGTTATTGCACTTTCTGCTTTTGACGATGAAGAGAGCATTGGGGGCATGCTGTGTTCGGGTGCCTGTGGCCTGTTATCAAAAAATGCCGATCTGAATGAGATTCGTGAAGCAATTGTGACGGTTCTCGAAGGCACTCCCTATTACTGCAGTACGGTTACAAAAAAAATAATGGGCTCGGCAAGAAGTTTCCGGCAGAAACTCTTGTCGAATCCTTCCTTTA